>Ga0207874_1004472_pt1 | contig 10303 bp, 9 predicted proteins | sample HigsolmetaAR201D_FD_184833 | JGI IMG/M metagenome (GOLD analysis project Ga0207874, IMG submission 184833) | Ionic liquid and high solid enriched microbial communities from the Joint BioEnergy Institute, USA - AR20-1-D (SPAdes) (version 2) ... | reverse complement strand
CCCCGTATCTTGAATCTCTCGCACGTTGTGAGCCGGTGCTATGGACTGGAGAGGTGACGCAGTTGGTTGGTCTACTGGTCGAATCGCGGGGGCCGGCAGCCGCGATCGGTGACTTCTGTGTCATCCAGACGTCCGGCGGGCGCCGCATCCGCACGCAGGTCGTTGGCTTTCGCAATGGCCGCGTTCTGTCGATCCCTCTCGAGGAGACGGATGGACTGCAGCTCGGAGATCCAATCACTGCAAATCCGGACGACGCCCGCGTGACAGTCGGACGGGAATTGCTGGGGCGGGTTCTCGACGGCTTCGGACAGCCGATCGACGGCGGCCCTCCAATCCGCGGGGAAGCGGCTTACGACCTCTATCAGCCTCCTCCAGGGCCGCTCGAGCGCGAGCATATTAGCCAGCCGCTTGCGACAGGTATCCGGGCCATCGACGCCATGATGCCGATCGGAAAGGGTCAGCGAATCGGGCTTTTCGGTGGCAGCGGCGTCGGCAAGAGTACGCTTCTCGGAGCGATGGCCCGTCACAACAAGTCCGAGGTGACCGTGATTGCGCTCATTGGCGAGCGCAACCGCGAGGTACGAGGCTTTCTCGAACATGAGCTCAGCGAGGAGGGCCTGAAGCGGTCCGTCGTGGTGGTGGCGACTTCGGACCGGCCTGCGCCGCTACGCCTTCGCGCCTGCTTCGTCGCGCTCGCCGTTGCCGAGTATTTCCGCGATCAGGGCGCGGATGTTCTCCTTGTGGCCGACTCCGTGACGCGTCTTGCCATGGCGCAGCGGGAAATCGGACTCGCTGCGGGCGAACCGCCGAGTCAGAAGGGGTATCCGCCCTCCGTGTTCAATCTGCTGCCGAAAATCTTCGAGAGGGCGGGCAACTTTCCGAAAGGTTCGATCACTGCCTTCTTCACCGTGCTGGTCGAGGGAGACGACTTCAACGAGCCAATCTCGGACGCCGTGCGCGCCATCCTGGACGGGCATATCATCCTGTCGCGTGAGCTCGGCGCCGCGGGCCACTACCCCGCCATCGATGTGCTTCGCTCGGTCAGCCGTCTGGCCTCTCGGGTTGCCACTCCCGAACAGAAGGAGGCGGCAATGCGGATCCGTGAAGCGCTCGCGGCCTATGAGCGGGCGCAGGACCTCATTCAGTTGGGGGCCTATGTCTCTGGCACGGATCCGAAGCTCGATGCCGCGATTCAGACGCGGTCGGAGCTGATGCAGTTTCTGCGACAGGATGCCGCGGTCGAGGCCCCGCTCGCTGAGACAATCGAACGTCTGACCCAGCTCGGAAGGAAGGTCGCGGTGTAAGGCGGCATGAAGCGCTTTGAGTTCCGGCTGTCGAGAGTGAAGGATCTGCGGCAGCGCCAGATGGAGGCGGAGCAGGAGACTCTGCGTAAGTTGCTTGCCGAGCTGGAGGCAGTGCGGCAAGCCCAGCAGCGGCTGCGCGAGGAGTACCTGGCTGAAGAGAGCGCGCTCGCAGCGGCGCCGCGTCTCGAAGACTTTCAGGCCCTTGCCTCGTGGAGGCGCTCGCTGGGCCAGCACCAGGCCAGGCTCGAATCGCGCGCAATGGAAATCTCGAAGCGGATCGACCAGCAGCGGTTGCGTGCGGTTGAGGCGTCCAGGCGTTACCGGCTTCTCGAGAAGCTCTACGAGCAGAGGCGCAAGGAATGGGAGGCGGAAACGAACCGCGAAGTCGAAGCCTTTGCCGCCGAGGTCTTCCTCGCCGTATGGGGACGCAACGGCTAACGTTCCCGCGACAGCCCGAGCGCCCGCATCCTCTTATGCAGGTTTGTCCGCTCCATGCCCAGAGCGCGCGCAGCGCTTGATACATTCCATTGCGCCGCCTCGAGCGCTCGCAAAAGGTGCTCGCGTTCCGCTCTCAGCCGCGCCTCCTGCACTGTAGATCGCGGCGTTGGATCGGGTGGCACACGGATCTCCACAGGAATCGACTCGGGAACAAGCACGTCCCCGGGCGTGAGAATCGCCATGCGCTCGACGACGTTGCGCAGCTCCCGCGCGTTGCCGGGCCAGGGATAGGCCTCAAAGTATGGAAACACGTCCTTAGCGATCGTCTTGGCTTTGAAGTTATTGCGGGCGCAGAAGTCCGCGAGAAAGTATTGGGCCAGGGCGGGGATGTCGGAGGTACGTTCCCGCAGCGCCGGAACTCGGATCGGCACGACGCAAAGCCGGTAGTACAAATCCTCCCGGAACTTCCCCTGGGCAACGAGCTGGGAGAGATCGCGGTTGGTGGCGGATACGACGCGAACGGACACGCGGATCGGCTGCTCGCCCCCGACACGGTGGAACTCGCCTTCCTGAAGAACGCGCAGCAGCTTGGCCTGCGAGGCCGAATGCAGATCGCCTACTTCGTCCAGAAAGAGCGTTCCTCCGTCGGCCAGCTCGAACTTGCCTCTACGCGTGGCCGACGCGCCCGTGAACGAGCCCTTCTCGTGCCCGAACAGCTCACTCTCCAACAGCTCGGTTGGGATGGCGGCGCAGTTCACCTTGACGAAAGGTCCCGATGCGAAGGGGCTGTTCTCGTGAATGTGGGCAGCAAGCAGCTCCTTGCCGGTGCCGGACTCGCCGGTAAGCAGAATCCGTGCGTCGGAGCGGGCGGCGAGCGTAGCCTGCTCCACGACGTCCCGAAACACGCGGCTGGTCCCGATCATTTTGGAGCTGCACGCCACCAGCTCTCTCAGCCGTTCATTCTCTTCGCGCAGGCTGGATTGCTCGATCGCGTTCTTAATCGCCAGTAACAGGCGGTCCCTTCCGACAGGCTTTTCGAGGAAGTCGTAGGCGCCCGCGCGGGTGGCTTCGACTGCATCTGAGATTGTGGCGTGCCCCGAGATCATGATGACGGGCGTTCGATGGTCGGCCTGGCGAAGCTCCCGGAGGAGGTCAATGCCGCTGACGTCCGGCAGCCGGACGTCCATTAGGAACGCGTCCGCGCGAGCAACTTCCGGATGCCCGCGAAACTCCGCTCCGCTGCGGCACACGGTGACGTGATAGTTCTCTCGCTCAAGAATCAGCCGCAGCGTCCTGCCAATGTTGTCTTCGTCGTCTACGATTACGATTCGCTTCATGCCGATACCTGAGCGGCTGCCGCCGCTGCGCGCGGAAGCTTCACGCGGAACGCTGCGCCGCTCAATTCACCCTCGATGAGAACAATGTCCCCTCCGGACAGAAGCGCGCTCTTGCGAGCGATCGAAAGCCCCAAACCCATACCGCCTCGCTTGAAGCTGATGGTAGGCTCGAACAGAGATTGCCTCGCGAGCGGACTCAGTCCGGGTCCGGAGTCGTGGATATCGATAAACGTGCAGGCGTTGTCGAAACCGGTTCGTAACAGAATCGTGCCGCCGGAACCCGCCGCCTGGGCTGCATTCTCGAGCAGATTTGTCAGAATCCCGCGCAGCAGGTCTTCGTCGGCCATGGCTCTGGGCCGGTCCGGAGAAAGGCGCAGGTCATAGGTGACACCGGCATGCGCGTGCTTCAGGAGCGCAATGCGTTCCTCGATCATCGCATTCAGGTCGAGGGGCTTCGGCTCGACGGGCGGTTCGGCCGCAAACTCCGAGAAGGCGCGCACCCGCCGTTCGAGGCTGTTCACCTCGTCGACGATAATTTGCGCGGCCTGCTCGACAAACTCACGATCGTTCTCTCCATGCCGGGCCACCATTTCCTCAACGTTCAGCCGTATCGGCGTCAATGAGTTCTTGACTTCGTGCGCCATCTTGCGGGCGAGCGTTTGCCAGCTCGCCAGTTGTGTGAGATACACAAGCCGGCTCCGGCTCTCCTGAAGCTGTTCCGCCATATGGTTGAATGCTCGAATGGCCGCGCCGATTTCGTCGTCGCGATGATCCGCGACCCGGACGCTGAGATTACCCGCTGCCAGTTCTGACAGGCCTTCTGTTAACCGTTGAATCGGGCGGCTGATGCGGGCGGCGCACCAGACAAGGGCTGCCAGCGATACGAGCCACACGCTTGTCGCCAGAAGGATGAATGTGTACGTGAAGCCGCGTCGAAGATCGCGCGCTCCAGCCGAGGCTACCAGCCGCCGTGCCTGCCGGTACTGGTCAGAAACGGCGGTCAAGCCAATTCGGAAGGTCTTTGTGTACTCCAGGACGCCGTCCTTCCGCCGTACCAGCCAGTTCAGCCGCTCGCCGCGTTCTCCTGAGAGGTAGAAGCGCTCGGCGCTGCCGCTTTCCCAGAAGTCCTTCACTGGATCCGGCCAACTGGAGGAAGCAGTCACGGGGTGGATTGCAGGGCGGAGACGTCCGGAGGAGACGTCGGCTCGGAGCGCTTCCTGGTACTGCTGATACAATTCCCTGCCGGTCCGTTCGAGCATCCTGGAAAGTCTGTCGAGCTGGGACGTGTTGGCGTAGCTGAGGCTGTGCTCGAGCAGGGAAGTGGTAAGCCACAACGTGGCGACAAGCGGAATCAGGGTTGCGGCCAGAAAGACGGCGATGAGTTTGTTGCTCAGCCGGTTCATCTTCACGGTTTCGGGTCCGAATTGCGTCGTAAGGACGCCAGACGCATCGGGCCGGCCTCGAAGGACCAGCGCATCTGCCGCTCGCGCGTACTCCTGCTGAAAAGTTCTACAAGGCTTGTTAAATCTAGCGGATCTCCCTCAGAACTTACCTCCTGCGTGCTTTGCGCCCTTACATCCAGGCGGACCCAGACCGTCGACTCCGGCGGTATGCCAGATGTTGACAGGAGTACGTGGTCGAAGCACCAGGCTTCCGCCGCGGTCGCCGAAAGATGGGAAACCTTTCTTAAGCCAGAGTGAAGAGGTACTACTGCGAACTTCTCCTCCCAGAGGTCGTAGCTGATTACGAAGTGGCTCAATCCACGCCGCAGAATATTGCTGCGCGTGTTGCCTGCGAGGGTAAGCTGAAACTGCATGCCCACGGAGTGGCCGTCCTGCAGCTGGTGCAACACCTTGCCGGTCAGGAAATGAAATGTGGGAGCGGAGATGCGTATCTGCTCGTCCTCCCATCGGACAAGGAGAGGCGTGCCGGCAAAGACCGCCGATCCGGACACATTCAGGGCGAGAGCAACAAAACCGCGCCTTGAAAGTCCGACGGCCCCCTTCTGGACGTGCAACTCTCCCCCTTCCCGACGACTGACAGACGCCATCACGGCATCAATAATTCATAGCCATGAGAAATACAGGAGTCATACGGCCGTCCCTCAATGGAAACGCAATGGAAAAGTATAAAGCACCAGTGTGCACTCCGCAGCCTAATGCCTGCTTGACGTCGCCGTCCTGGCCGCGGTTCCACAGGGCTCCCGCGTCGTAGAAGGCGTGGAACATCCTGTACCGGTATTCCGCCGAGGCGTACGCGACGCGGGAGCCGCCTAGCGGCTGTATGTCATACTTATTCCAGCCCCGGAGCGTGCTGCTGTTACCGAGGACGAAGCGCTCATAAAGCGGCGCTCGTCCGGACAGCGAGCCCGCCAGGGCATTGGCCTGAAAAGCGCTTCGGCCTCGTTTTAACTCGTAGTTGGCGGTTATGGAATGGCGCGTGTAGCCATAGTCGCCGCCAAGAGCGGGGTAGGCCGCGTGCAGAGAGTACCCTGCATCCAGGCTTTGACTGGTGTCCGAACCCTCCCACGTCTCCTGATAGCGCAGAGTATTTACCAGAGCGTTGGAGGATTCGGTCCTCGCGGCCGGAAACTGTGTTTGAAAATACTGAAAGCTTATGCCGGACGTTAACGTTAACGGCCGGGAAAGGCGGATTGAGACCGAGGGTTGTACGTGGTTTCGCCAGCGATAAATCCCGGACACCTGACTGTTTCCAACGGGAATTTCGCCAAAAGCGTTGAGCGTGGCAGCAGTCCATTGCTGGTGATAGGACTCGAAATCAACGCGAAGTGATGCCCGGTCATTCGGAAAATTCGTCCGTTCGTATCGTCCGCGCCACCCGGTTAGATGCTCTACAAATTCATCGTTATCGTTCACAGCGCCTACGCTCATGGTGTTATTTCCGGCGCGGACGGTAAGGTCGATTGCGCCGCTCCAGCCTTGTTTCGAGTGATATGCAAGCTTAGGTACCGCTAACTCGAAGTCTTTCTTGCGGATAATTTCGAAGACTACCCGCACATGGTAAGGCTGCGTGCCGCGTGTAATTCGATGAATTACCATCCGTGCGCCCGCTTCCCGCCGAATTCTGCTCGAAATCTCGTTCAGAAGGGCCGGATCGAGCTTCCCGCCGACCATGCTTTGGATGTCCTTGCGCAGCATTGAGCTAAGGGCGCCGCTAGGAATCACCTCTACACTCTCGACGGTATACTTCGCGTTAACGTTGGTGCTCACTTCGCCCCGGCATGCGAAATGTACCGTGAACGCTAACACCAAAAGGGTGACTACGAACCGCATACGCGGCAGCTATAGCATTTCTGATGCCATGTCTAACAAGTTGACTTATAAAGAGGAGCAGTGCGGCAGGAGTGTGCCGCACTGTCACGAGTGTGAATGAGGCGAAGCAGGGGAGAGAGGAGCTACGAGACTGTTGCCGTTTTGGACTGTCCGTCAAGAGCCGCCCGCAATGCGTCGAGCGAGGAAATCACCACTCGCCGCCGCCCGAGGATGAGCAGCTTGCGACGCGCCAGGACATTCAGCTTATTCGAGGTGGTTTCGCGTGTTGCTCCAATGATATCTGCGAGATCTTCCTGCGATAGTGGGATCGAATACACGGACCCGTTGGGCTCCTCGGGACCGCAAAGTTCCGCCAGTTCGAGGAGCGACGTCAGGAGCCTGTATTCCACATCGTGCAGGACGAGCAGCTGAATCTTTCTGTGCAGCTCTCCTTGCCGGCGCGCTAACACCTGGGCCAGATACCGCCATACTTCAGGACGCTGCTCGCAATATTGCAGAAAAGACCGTTGCGGAATCTGGTGGAAAACTGCATCGGCCAGAACCACTGCATGCGAACTCCGTGCACGCTCTAATAGAATGCCGTGGAGTCCAAATAGATGACCAGGGGAAACGATGCTCAGGACAATTTCCTTGTCATCGCGTCCGGTTACCGAAGCCTTCACTAGCCCCGAGTCGAGAAGGTACACATAATCCGGGCGGTCGCCCTCCGCGTAGATTTTGTAAAAACGCTCGCCCTTTACCTTGCTGACTCCGTCGAGGCTGATCAGTTCTTGTTGAATAGCTGCAGAGAGGGGGAACATTTGCCTGATCCATGTCAAGACTGTGTGAGATAGAAAACCTAACCGAGTATATAGGATTTCTTTCGGGAATGGTGCCACAAATTTTTATTTGTCGCGACAACTAATAGGTAAACGCCTATGCCTAAGTTGTAATAGGAAGTATAGGCGATTCCGGAGTACCTCGCTTGAGAGCGTGGCTTAAGTGCAGTTCACTCAGTTCGTTGCTTCCGAATGTCCGCCGCAAAGCTCGCCGCGGAGTCAAAAGTTTTTGTTAAATCGTGCGACGCGAGGTTTTTTTTCACTTGTTGCAGGTGTTCAATATAAAGGGACAATGCGGAGTCGATGGAGGAACGATTGGTGGCGAGGATGTCCTTCCATACTTCGTAGGAGCTCAGTGCCAGGCGGGTGCAATCGATCAGCCCGGGGCCGGCGACGGGGAAGTATTTGGGTTCAATTATCTGGGACAGGGTCGAAGCAAGTGTTGTAGAAAGTAGCTGCGGCAAGTGTGATAAGTAAGCTACAACACGGTCGTGTTCATCCGGCGGGAGAACGCGGAGTGTGGCTCCAGTCATGCGGATGAGTTCCTGGAGCCGCAGGGCTTGTTCCGTTTCGAGGTCTCGCGGAGACGTCGGCGTAAGGATGTAACTTCGTCCTTGGAAAAGGGTTGCGTCGGCTGCGCGGACGCCTCGTGTTTCCTTTCCCGCCATCGGATGTCCGCCGAGAAATTGAGCTCGGCGGATCGACTCCGATGCTTTCTGAACGATCTGAACTTTTGTGCTGCCTGCGTCCGTAATCAGTGCTGTTGGTCGAACCAGCGGGTCGAGGGCGGGAAGAATCTCTATGATGCGAAGAACGGGTTGGGCGAGGTAGATCAGATCCGCTCGCCGTACTGCCTGCTCGAATCCCGGCGCTTCATCGATGACGCCGAGATCCAAAGCGTCGCGCTCGGCCTGCGGAGAGCTGACGCCGAGAATGCGGCCTGGAAAACCAGCCGCGCGAAGTGCCTTGGCGAAGGAGCCTCCGATCAGCCCTACGCCAAGGATCGCGATCGTCTCCACGGGCTATACCGACCGCCCCACTGCGGGCGCAATCATCTTAAGTTGAGTCATCAGTTCCTGGAACTGCTCGGGCTTAAGCGACTGGGCTCCGTCGCTAAGAGCGTGGTCCGGATCATGGTGAACCTCAACGAGCAAGCCGTCCGCCCCAGCGGCAACAGCGGCGCGGGCCATGGGAAGCACTTTATCGCGGCGTCCGGTGCCATGTGATGGGTCAGCCACGATCGGCAGGTGAGAGAGCTTCTTGACGACGGGGATCGCGGAGATGTCCATCGTATTTCGTGTGTAGCTTTCGAAGGTCCGGATACCGCGCTCGCAGAGGATTACGTCATAATTGCCGCCGCTCAGGATGTACTCTGCAGACAGAAGAAGCTCTTCGATTGTCGCCGAAATTCCGCGCTTCAACAGAACGGGCTTCCGGATCTTTCCCAGTTCCCGAAGCAGATTGAAGTTCTGCATGTTGCGCGCACCGACCTGGAGAATATCCACGTATTCGAGCATGAGCGGAATCTGTGTGTGGTCCATTACCTCGCTGATTACCAGCAAGCCGTTGCGGTCGGCCGCTTCGCGCAGCATGCGCAGACCTTCTTCTCCAAGCCCCTGGAAGCTGTAGGGAGAACTCCTCGGCTTGAATGCTCCGCCGCGGATCACCTTTGCTCCGGCGCGGGCCACAATCTCGGCGGAGCATTCGATCTGGTCTCGGCTTTCGACGCTGCAGGGGCCCGCCATTACGACCACCTCATCGCCGCCGATTGTGATATTGCCTACTTTCACGATGGTTCCGGCGGGGCGGAAATGGCGGCTAGCAAGCTTGTAGGGAGAGGCGATGCGATGACACTCCTTGACGCCGTCCATCACCTCAAATTCTGCGGGATCGACGTCTTCGACCGGTCCAACGCCTCCGAGAACTGTGTGTATCACGCCTGTGGACCGATGGACCGTGAAGTTCATCGCAACCAGGCGGTCGATCACAGCCTGGATTTGCTGCTCGGTCGCACCTTCTTGCATTACGACTAACATATCTGTCCTGCTTTCCCGGCCAATGTGGGCGGCCTCGATGCAGCGCAGCGGCTGCTGCGGCCGCTATCTCCCCATCTGACGCCGCTGCACAGTCCGCATCTCGTCGATGATCCGCTCGAAGACGCGCTTCACGGCGTCATTGGGGAGAGGGCCCCGATTGTTGCTGAGCACATTGCGAAAGACATCCTCCTCGCGCTTGGGCTCGTAAATCGGCATCTTCAGCGACTCCTTGATGCGGCCTATCTCCTCCACCACGGCGGTTCGCTGATTCAGGAGTTCGAGAATCCGAAGATCGACAGCATCAATGCGTTTGCGGCATTCTGCAAGGGCGTCCATTGCGTTTTCCTTTGTCACCCGTCCTCCTTACAGAGCGTTCCGCAGTTCACGCGCGAAGGCCTCGAGGCAAGTCTCAAGGCGCGGGCTGTCTGCATTCTGCTCGATGATGCGCACAATCGCGCTGCCTACGGCAATGGCGTCCACCTTGCCCGAAAGCTCCGCTGCGTGCTCAGGCCGCGAAATGCCGAAGCCGAGCGCGAGGGGGAGGTTCGTAATCGCGCGCATCGAGTTGATAAGCGGCTGAGCCGAGGAGGAGAGTTTCTCCCGCTCGCCGGTCACGCCTGTTCTTGAGACCATATACACGAAACCGCTGGAATATTGCGCCACGAGCTTCAAACGCTCCGGCGTGCTGGTGGGAGCCGCAAGGAACACTGTGTCGAGACCCTGGGCCCGGGTCACTTCAACGTACCGGCCTGCTTCCTCGACGCTGAGATCGGTTAGCAAACAACCATCGATTCCCTTGGCAGCTGCGTCCCGGGCCAGCGCCTCAAATCCGTACTTCAGCACCGGATTCAAATACGTGAACAACACCAGCGGAATCTCGCTCCGGCGGCGAATCTCAGTCGCGATTTCGAGCACCGATGCCAGTGTTGTCCCCGCTTTCAGGGCTCGTTCCACCCCGCGCTGGATGACGGGCCCATCGGCGATGGGGTCGGAGAAGGGAACACCCAATTCGATGAGATCGGCCCCGCCCCGCTCGAGCGCGCCTACGAGCGATGGCGTGTGCTCAGGAGTGGGGTC
>Ga0207874_1004469_pt1 | contig 10308 bp, 7 predicted proteins | sample HigsolmetaAR201D_FD_184833 | JGI IMG/M metagenome (GOLD analysis project Ga0207874, IMG submission 184833) | Ionic liquid and high solid enriched microbial communities from the Joint BioEnergy Institute, USA - AR20-1-D (SPAdes) (version 2) ... | reverse complement strand
CGTCGTCTCGCTGACGCCGCTGGTGACGCTGGCGCTGCCGCACGCGGCGGTTCACGCCCTGCTGCTCGGCAACAGCGGCATGGCGCGGGAGATGGAGCTGGTCGGCAGCGGGCGGCTGCTGGCGCTGCGGAACGTGGACGCGTGACGGCGCGCTACCGCTTGCGCATATGCACCTGCACCCAGTGGTCGGTGACGTAGCTGCGCACCTCGGCGCGCGCCGACAGCAGCTGGGTCACGTTGGTCTCGCCGGCGCGCCCGCGGATCCAGAAGTCGCCGTCCCGCACGCTGATGTTCCACTGGTGGAGCCCGCGGTACGCCTCGCGCTCGGCCTCGTTCTCGGCGTGGTCCAGCACCACCCAGCAGCCGGGCCGCACCACCGTCAGCATCGCGTCGATCGCCGCGAGCGGGCTCTCCATGTGGTCGACGCAGTTCTGCGCGACGACGAGGTGGAAGGTATCGGGGGGGAAGATGCGCGCCAGCTGCTCGGCCTCGGCGTAGCGCGTGCGCACCGGCGGCACGATGCCGTAGCGCTCCAGCAGCCGGTCGTACTCCGGCGCCAGCACGTCGACCGCGGTGATCGCGATGCGCTTGGTGGGGTGGCACTTGCCGACCACGGTCAGCGGCCCGGCGCCGACGTCGAGGATGTGGATCTCCTCGTCGTCGAGCGGGTCGATGAACTGCCGGTGGTAGCTCGACAGGGGCGTGGCCGGGTCGAGGCGGGCCTGGAAATCAGCGCCCCAGCGGTCGCCGCGGGTGCGGAGGTAGCGGTCCCAGAAGCCGCGCTCGTAGGCCAGCCCGGCGGCGCGGTTGCTGCGAGCGCGGAAGTACGGGCGCAGGAGCCGCTTGATCGTCGCTTTCAGCCGCTGCTGCATGGTCCTTTTCTCACGGTTCTGCCGCAGCGAAGCTGCGGCAGAACCGTAAAAGGCGGTGCGCGGGTAAGGCCGGCTACCGCTCGACGCTCGGGATGTAGGAGTACGGCGTCAGCGTGACCGGCAGGGACGTGCCGTCCAGCCCCGGCAGCCAGGTCACGCCGCTCCCGATCGGGTCGAGGAAGTCCGACAGGCGCGTGCCGGGCACGCCGCCGCCGGCCCACGACATGTGCAGCCGCCCGTACCAGTCGGACCCGTCGTTGCCGCAGGCGGCGTCCCCGCCGTGCAGCTGCCCGACGACCAGCCCATTCTGGTTGAACAGCGGCGAGCCGGACGAGCCGCTCTCGGTGGTGCCGAGGTCCCAGTCGGTGACGCGGATGTGGGTGCCGGGCCCGGGGCTCTCCGTGCTGAAGAGGCCGGTGATCGTCGTCGGGTCGTTCTCGAAGCTGATGCGCTTCTCGGCGCCGCGCGGGTGGTGGATGGCGACTGCGCGCGACGGCGCCTCGGGGCCGCGGTCCCACCCGGCCCAGTAGGGGTTGTACTCGTCCGGCACCATGTCGTCCAGCTCGAGCAGCGTCATGTCGCTGGGCGCGAATGTGGCGCGCAGGAACGCGCCGCTCAGGGTCTGGTGCAGCGAGCCGCTGCCGTCCAGGCCCGACTCCAGGCTGCCGGGGATGCGGCAGGTGGGGTTGTAGTAGTTCCAGTAGGTCACCACGGACGCCGCGACCTCGTCGGAGTCGACGCAGTGGTTGGCCGTCAGGAACAGCGGCCGCTTATCCTGCGCGGTGTTATTGATCAGCGCGCCGGTGCACCGGCGGGTGCCGCCCATGACCATGAGGGCGACGGAGCGGATCTGCGCCTGCCACGCGGCCGCCTGAGGGCAGACGACGTCCACGTTGCAGCTGCCAGAGAAGCCCTTCTCGGCCTCCGGGCTGAAGGGGTCGAGGAAGGCGCGCCCGACCTTCGTCAGCACGAGCTGCAGCTGGTCGCGCGGGGTGCCGGCCGGCAGCTCGACCTCGACCACCGCCTCGTCGCCCGGCACGATCGGCGTCCAGAGCTGGCCGTGGGCCTCGTTGTCGGCGTCCGTGTACGGCCCGTAGATCATGGCCTGGTTGATGTCGTAGACCGTCAGGCGCCCGCCGGCGGGCATGGTGTAGCGCGTGAAGCCGAAGTTGAGCGACAGCGCGCCCTGCGACGCGACCCGCAGCCGCCAGAGCTGTGTCCCGCCCGGCAGCGTCTCCCACAGGCCGTGGGTCGCCGGGGTCGCGAAGATCCGCTCGCTCTCGGCGAACTGCAGCGGGCCGCTACCCTGCGTCCGCTGGCTGGCGGCGAGCGCCTGCCAGGCGTCCAGCGGCGTGAGGGTGAGCACCGGGACACGTTCGAGCGGGGCGGCCCCCCGGACGAGGCGCGCGAGCGGCGCAGGGCGTTCAGCGATGGCGAAGGAGCCTCCGGCGGCGAGCAGGGCGAGGGCGGCGGTCAGCAGGATTGCTAGCTTATGAGTGGTCCTCAATGACGTGGCCTCTCCAGCTGGTGACGGTGAGACGTGCTGGCTGCGAGCCGGCCGGGGACATGACCTGACATCGCGTCCCTGTGCCCTTGGACGTGGCGCAGTGAAAGATTATAGCAGCCTTTGATGAGTTGTCTAGCCAGGTCTACTGGCCCTTGAGCCACAGCACCTGGTACGGCCCGAGCTCGGCCTCCGCGCCGGCCTCCAGCGCCGCGCCGCTCACCAGGTCCCGCGCGGGCGTGCCGGCGAGCTCGGGCACCTGGGCCAGCCGCAGCCGCTGCGGCGCCGCGGTGACGTTGTGGGCGCAGAGGATGTGCTCCCGGCCGTCCTCGGACGTGCGCAGGAAGGCGAACAGCCCGTCCCCCGCATCCAGCACCCGCTGGGGGGCCGCCGGGTGGAAGGCGGCCTCGCGCCGCCGCACGCCGATCAGCGCCGCCATGCGCGCCAGCACCGTCCCGTAGCGCTCATTCGGGTCGGCCAGGCGCCGCTCGAGCTCGGCGCGCTCCCACTTCTCGCGGTTGATCGAGCGGAAGCGCCCGGTCTGCCGGACCCCCTCGTGGTAGTTCGGCGAGCCGATCAGGCTGTGGACGTAGATCCCCGGCACGCCCTGCAGCGCCAGCATGATCGCGTTGGCGCACACGAAGCGGTCGATCTTGCGCGCCATGCCCTCGGCCTGGTCGTGCGGGTCGGAGAGGGCGTCGAACAGCGTGATGTTCAGCTCGTAGGGGCTCTGGGTGCCGTCCGGGTTGTTCTTCGAGGAGACGTGGCCGCCGTGGCTCTGGGCCTTCGCCACCAGCTCGGCGATCTCCTCGTCGCTGAGGATGCCGCTGGCCGGCACCACCCCGATCCCGTCGTGCGAGGCCAGGAAGTTGAAGAAGGTCGTGCTGCGCGACGGCGGCGTGAGCTCGCGGGCCCAGCGCGTCAGGTGGCGCGAGCTGCCGCGGTGGAAGGCGTTCAGCGTGAGCGGCGCGAGCGGGAACTGGTAGACCATCTGGGCCTCGTTCGTGCCGTCGCCGAAGTAGCTGATGTTGTCCCGGTGCGGCACGTTGGTCTCGGTCACCAGCAGCACGCCCGGCGCCACCGCGTCCAGCACCGAGCGCCAGAGCTGCACCACGCGGTGGGTCTGCGGCAGGTGGATGCAGCTCGTGCCGACCTCCTTCCACAGGTAGCCGATCGCGTCGAGCCGGATCAGCTGCGCGCCGCGCTCGACGTACAGCAGCAGGACGTCGGTCATCTCCAGCAGCAGGTCGGGGTCGGCGTAGTTCAGGTCGATCTGGTCGGCGCTGAAGGTGGTCCAGACGTGCCGGACGCCGGACGGCGTCTCGAAGGGGGTGAGCAGCGGCGTGGTGCGCGGCCGCGTGACCCCGCGCAGGTCGGTGGACGGGTCCATGATGATGAAGCGCCGCTCGGCGCCGGGCTCGCCGCGCAGGAACGCCTGGAACCAGGCGTGCGAGGCTGAGCAGTGGTTGACCACCGCGTCGTACATCAGGCGGTAGCTGGCGCGCAGCGGCCCGAGGTCCTCCCAGGTGCCGAGCGCCGGGTCGACCACGGTGTAGTCCGCGACCGAGAAGCCGTCGTCCGAGGTGTAGGGGAAGAACGGCAGGATGTGGACGCCGGAGACGACGCGGCCGAAGGGGCCGTCGAGCACCTCGGCGAGCGTGCGCAGCGGCGGCGCGCCCGGCTCGCGCACCTGGTCGCCGTAGGTGATCAGGATCACATCGTCCTGGGTGAGCCGGTCGGCGGGGGCGCTCAGCAGCTCGGGGTGCTCGGCGCGGAACCGCTGCAGGCGGGCGATCAGGCGCGTGGCGGTCTCGGCGCCGCGCTCGGGGCCGTAGAGGAAAGCCAGGTGGTCGCGGATGGCGCGCTCGTCGAACATCTCGGTCACGTCAGCCTCCTCTTCGTGACTGGGTGACTAGGTGGCGGGGTGAGGGGGTGACAGGGTGACTTTTGACGCTGGAAACCCGTGCCGCACCACGACCATCTTGATCCCAATGTCACCCCGTCACCTGGCCACCAGGTCACCTCTTCGTTGACGGGGTGAGGGGGTGACGTCTCTGACAGGGTGACTGGGTGAAGGGGTGACTCTTTGAGGCCAGAAACCCGCGCCGCACCACGGGCCATCCGAATACCGTGTCACCCAGTCACCGTGTCACCGTGTCACCCAGTCACCCCGTCGCCTCAGTTCAGCATCGCGTCCGGCGCCATCTGGCCGCTGCGCACCCGATCGCGGAACAGCGCGATCGTCTCGGCCACCGCCTCGCGCAGCGGCGTGTAGGGCAGCGGGCCGATCAGGTCCACCAGCGGCGCGGCGTCGAACTCCTCCGGCAGCGCCAGGGGCGTGTCGGCGTAGGTGATCGTGCCGCGCGCCTCGGGGGCCGCGGCCTCGATCGCGGCGACCACCTCGCTCATGTGGGCGACGCTGCCGCGGATGTTGAAGATCTCGGCGCCCTCGAACGGCGTGCGGGCGCAGGCGATGAAGATCTTCGCCACATCGTCGGCGTACTGGAAGTCGCCGCGGCCGCCGAACGGGATGTGGTACGGCTGGCCGACGGCGGCGGCGAACATCGCCTTGGTCGGGCTGGAGGTCATCCCCTGGTCGCGGCCGGGGCCGTAGACAGTGTACGGGCGCAGGCCGATGCTGGGCACGCGGTTGTCCTGCCAGTAGATGCGCGCGGTGCCCTCGTTGGCCTGCTTGAAGACGCCGTACAGGTTGGCCGGGTGGCCCTCGGCGCCGTGGCGCACCACCCCGCCCGCCTCGCCGGCGTCGGCCGCGTCGTAGACCGCCACCGACGAGGCGTAGACCAGCGTGCCGATGCGATCCTTGCGCCTGGCGACCGCCTCGAACACGTTGACGGTGCCGACGACGTTGACGCGCGCGCCGAGCGGCGGGTTCGCGCGGCAGAATGGCACCTGCAGCGCGGCCAGGTGGATGATGTTGGTGATCTGGTGCTCGTCCAGCGTGCGCTCGATCGCCTCGAGGTCGGTGATGTCCCCGGTGACGAAGGTGATGCGCGCCAGCTCCTCCTCGGACATGATCAGCCGCAGCCGGCGCGGGTCGCTGGCGAGGTCGAAGATCACCGGCGGCGAGCCCTCGCGTACCAGGTTGCGCGCGACCCACGCCCCGATGCAGCCCAGTGCGCCGGTGATCAGGAAGCGTTCGGAGGCCATGTGTTTCCCCTTCAACCGTATCGGGCGACGATGTGATTATATACCTGAGCGGGACATCTAAGTGACAGGGTGACCCGGTGACACGGTGACGGGGTGACACAGGATTAAGATGGCCCGTGGTGCGGCACGGGTTTCCAACGTCAAAAGGTCACCCCGTCACCCCTTCACCCAGTCACCCTGTCAGAGACGTCACCCCCTCACCCAGTCACCCCGTCAAGGAGTCCCCGGCCACAAGTGACGTGTCACGTGCTGCGGCCCATGACCTCGGCCGCCACGCGCCGGCCGAGGTCGACGGCGAAGTTGGTGCCGCGGTCCCACGGGTAGACCTGGCTCATGCTGGCCCAGTACAGGCCGGCGAGCGGCGTGGCCAGCGGCGGAACGTTGCGGGCGTGGTTCACCGGGACGATCGGCTGGGCGTACGGCTCGCGGTGCAGCCAGCTGTCGCGCACCCACGAGGGGTCGAACTGCGGGTTGACCCGCTTGAGCGCCGGCAGGAAGCGCTCGAGCAGCTGCTCCTTGCTGAGCTGGAAGTACTCGTGGCTCGGCTCCAGGTAGTCGCCGCAGTAGATCAGGTGGTCGCCGCCGTAGTGCTCGGGCTCGATGAAGTTGGTGTGCTCCACCAGCGCCAGGAACGGGAACTCGCTCTTGGGCGGCATGAGCCAGTAGACGCTGTCGAGCAGCTTGCGCCGCAGCGCGATCGTCAGCACCACCGCGCCCATAGAGCGCAGGCGCCGCAGCCCGGCCAGGTAGTCGTCCGGGAGCTGCGGGGCGAGCTTGGCGAGCAGCGCCGGCGAGCCGGTCACGACCACGGCGTCGAAGTCCTGCGCGGCCATGCCGGCGCGGCCGGGCGTCACGCCCCAGGTCCCGTCGTCGTGCCTGGCGAGCGCGGCGATCGGAGTCTCGAGGTGCACCGTCGCGCCGAGCTGCCGCACGCGCTCGAGGAGCGCGTCGCAGAACGCCTGGAAGCCGCCCACGAAGTAGCCGAGCCGGAAGCTGCGCGCCCGGAGGCGCGCCCACAGCCAGGCCATGTTGACCTCGTCCGCGTACGGCCCGAACTTGCCCTCGAGCAGCGGGCGCCAGATCTCGCGGTACACGTGCGGCCCGGCCCAGCGCGCCGTCCACTCGGCGGCGGTGGTGCGCTCGAGCCGCCGCCAGTTCTTCGTGCCGTACTTCAGGTAGGCGGCGACCAGCCCGAAGCGCAGGCGGTCCAGGAAGGGCAGGGCGGGGAAGCGCAGCACCGGCAGCACGCCGTCCAGCGCGTAGCTCTGGCCGCGCCACCACTGGGCCGTCACCGGCCGGCGGAAGAAGAGCCGGTCGGCGAACCCGATCTCGCGCACCAGCTGCTGGATGGCGGTGTCGGTCTCGAACAGGTGGTGGTAGAAGCGCTCGAGCGGCCACTCCCAGCGCTCGTCGCGGAAGCCGGACGCCAGGCCGCCGGCCTCCCGCGCGGCCTCGTAGACCGTGACGGCGTGCCCGGCGCGCGCCAGGTCGTAGGCCGCCGAGAGCCCGGCCACTCCGGCGCCGATCACTGCAATCCTCATGTCAGGCTCCGGGGATCGGTGTCGGCGGCGAGGGGCGTCTCGTGCGGGGGGAGGGGCGCCGAGCCGTCCCGGCGCCGGTGCTCCATCAGCATGAACAGCCCGCCGAGCGCCGTGATCGGCAGCCACAGCGCCACGTGCAGCACCACCGTGTAGCTGGTGGCGACCTCCTGGCCCACGCCGAAGGCCATGAGCACCGCGATGCCCGGCACGTGGAAGGTGCCGATGTAGCCGGGCGTGGAGGGCAGCGTGGTGAAGAGGTTGACGACCGCCGTCATCAGCATCAGCACCAGAAACGACACCTCGAACGGGAAGGCGTGCATGACGAACCAGTACTTGGTGGTCTCCGCCAGCCAGATCGCGCACGAGGAGAGGAAGATCAGCGCGAGCTCGCGCGGGCTGCGCAGCGACTCGAGCCCGACCACGAACTTGTCGAACAGGCCGTGGATGGCGGGGCGGAGGCGCGTGGGCAGCAGGCGGTCCACCAGCCAGCTATAGATCCGCCCGACGCGCGCCGGGCGCGCGGCCACCGCCAGGAACAGCGCGAGCGCGGCCAGGAACAGCGCGCTGAACACCGTCACCAGCGAGGTGTAGGCCGGCGGCAGCGGGGCGAACGGCAGGGTGACGAACACGAACAGCAGCATGACCAGGCCGTCGAACAGCCGCTCGAGCACGACCGTGGTGAGCGACGCGCTGATCGGCACGCCCTCGCGGCGCCGCAGCACGTAGGAGCGCAGCACCTCGCCGGCGCGCGCCGGGTACACGTTGTTGCCCATGTAGCCGATCACGACCACCGGGAACAGCCGCGCCACCGGGATGGGGACGATGTGCCGCAGCATGGAGCGCCAGCGCCAGGTGCGCGCCCAGACAGCCACGAAGTAGACCAGTACGCCGGGGATGATCCACCAGTAGTTCGCCTGCCTGACGATCTGCCAGAACGCCTGGAGGTCCAGCCCGCGCAGTGCGATCCACAGGCACACGCCGCTGACCAGAACGCCAAGCCATAACTTCCAATTACGCACGATCAGTCCTTCGATGGGGGCGGTCCCCGAGCGCTTGTGCGACGAGCCTGCGTGAGGCATGCCCGCGAATGATACCCGCGTGCCGGGGGCTTGTCAAAGCCGGCGCCGCCCTCCGGCGCGTCGGCGCAGACGAGGTGGAACTCTGACGGGCCGGCCGGGCTGAGACTCGTCGAGCGGGCGCCCCGTGGAGGACGGGCGGAGCGGGGCTCCGGCACGGCGCCCCGGCGGGTACGGCATCGCTTTCGCGCCAGCGCAGCGATCGGGGCTGCTCGCGGGCAGGGCGATGGGTGCGGCCGACGGCGCGCTCGCCGGGACTCTACCGGTCCCCGCGCGGCCAGATCGTCCAGAGCGCCAGCAGCGCGGCGGCGGCCCAGGCCCACTGCGCCTCGGGCGCGAAGTCGTTGATCCGCAGCAGCACGCCGCCGACGAACAGGCCGGAGGCGAGGATGCCGCCCGCGAGGCGGTTCGTGGCGCGCTCGACGCGCCGCATGCTGCGCTCCAGCCGGCTCAGGTCCACCCGCACCTGCAGGTCGCCGCGGTTGGCGGACTTGTAGTAGGCGTCCATCTGGCGCGGCAGCGTCGCCGCCACCTGCGCCAGCGTCGTCAGCTCGCCGCGGACGTTCGCCAGCCAGTCGCCCTCGCGCCGCTCGCGCTCCAGCAGCTCGTTCGCGAACGGGCGCGTCTCCTCGAAGAGGTTGATGTCCGGGTTCAGGCCGGTGACCAGGCCGCTGACCATGCCGATCGCCCGGCCGAGGTAGATCAGGTCCTGCGGGATCTGGAACGGCAGGTCGCGCACGAGGTGCTCGGTCTCGTCGAAGATCTGCTCGACGTCCATGTTGCTCAGCTCGCGCTGCGTCCGGTCGTAGGTGTGGCGCAGCACGACGTTGAACGCCTGGACGACCGGGCGGCGGTCGGTGCCGGGGAGCAGCATCCCGAGCCGGTCGAGCGTCTCGACCACCCGCTCGGCGTCGTTGGTGGCGATGCCCACCACGCCCTGGCGGATGATCTCCATCGTCTCGCGCCGCAGCCGCCCGACCATGCCGGTGTCGAGCATGATGATCGTGAAGGGCGCCCCCGGGCCGGACCCGTTCGCGGGCGGCGGCCCGTCGACGCGCACGAACAGGTTGCCGGGGTGCGGGTCGGCGTGGAAGAAGCCGTCCAGGAAGATCTGCTTCAGGAAGGCGCGGTTGAGGCGGGTGGCGAGCTCGGCGCGGTTGACGCCCGCGCGGTCGAGCGCGGCGTAGTCGCTGATCTTGATGCCGCTGACGCGCTCCATCACCAGCACGCGCCTGGTCGAGCGCTCGGGGTACGGCTCGGGGAAGTAGATCCCGGGCGTGTCGGCGAAGTTGGCGCGGAAGGTGAGCGCGCTCTGGGCCTCCTGCACGTAGTCCAGCTCCTCGCGCAGCACGCGCGCGAACTCCTCGTACAGCCGCTCCAGGTCGGCGCGGCGGCGGATGACCGGGTAGTTGCGCACCAGGCGCACCGCCCAGCGCACCGCGCTCAGGTCGATCTCGACCACCTCGTCGATGCGCGGGCGCTGGACCTTGACGGCCACCTCGCGCCCGTCGTGCAGGCGGCCGTAGTAGACCTGGCCGAGCGAGGCGGCGGCCACCGGCGCGGGCTCGAAGGCGGCGAACAGCTGGTCGGGCGGGGCGCCGAGCTCCTCGACGATCGTCTGCAGCACGTAGGGCAGCGGCGCGGCCGGGACCTCGTCCTGCAGGCCGGCGAGCTCGTCGGTGATCGCGGCCGGCAGGATGTCGGCGCGGGAGCTGAGGAACTGGCCGAGCTTGATCAGCACGCCGCCCATGCGCACCGCGAGCGCGCGGAACTCGCGGGCGATCTTGCGGTAGCGCGCCAGGCCGCTGCGGCGGACGTACCAGCGCGTCAGGCGGAAGCGGGCGAGCAGGATGTCGAAGAAGTAGATGTGGGCGATGACGCCCAGGAAGAACCACAAGACGCGCAGGAAGCGCCGCCGGCGGTGGATGCGGAACGGCGGGAGCTGCGGGAGGCTCGGCGGCGGGCCGGCGCCCGGCGCTGGGGCCCCGCCGGCGCTGCCTGTTGGCTTCGTGATAGTTTGCACATGGTGCATTATAGCACCTGGCGGTGCGGGGCGGCCTCCGCCCGGGGGATCGGGCGCCGCTGCGCGCGGCGGGCGGGCTGTTTCCCTCCACATCACCCCGAGCGAGCCGCTGCGCGCGGCAGGG
>Ga0207874_1004467_pt1 | contig 10309 bp, 9 predicted proteins | sample HigsolmetaAR201D_FD_184833 | JGI IMG/M metagenome (GOLD analysis project Ga0207874, IMG submission 184833) | Ionic liquid and high solid enriched microbial communities from the Joint BioEnergy Institute, USA - AR20-1-D (SPAdes) (version 2) ... | reverse complement strand
CGGGCACAGGACCGAGCCCGGCGTTGCCGCTCGGCGCGAGCTCGTCGATCCGCTGTGCCTGGGCGATGAGCAGGCCGGAGCCCTCGTCGGTCAAGACCACCTCGTGATCGAAGGCCTCGGCCGTGGCCTCGACCCCCGCCTCGTCCAGCTCGGTCGAGTAGATGCACGCCTCGGCGCCGATCGCCGACGAGGCCGACAGCGCGAGCAGGACGTCAGCCGGGTCCGACAGGTATGCGCCGAACCGGTCGATCCCGCGCTCGCGCAGCGCGAGGGCAAGCGCCTCGGCGCGGTCGCGGCACTCCGCATAGGTCAGCTCGGCGCCCGACGAGATCATCACGGGTCGCCGTGGCACGTCCCCCGCGGTCCGGCGGAGAAGCTCGATCAGCACGGCTCAGGAGCTGTAGAACCCGACCAGCTCCGCCACCGTCTCCGGCAGCAGTCCTTCGCTGAACGGGTCCGAGCCCAGCTCGTCCTCCAGTGCGGCGGAGAGCTCGGCGAGCTCCAGGGAGTCGAGGCCAAGTTCCTCGGAGAGGCTGGCCTCGGGACGGACATCGACATCGGTCTCCCCGCGCCGTTCGAGCAGCGTCCGGATCTGATCGATGACTGTCGCCTGTGGGTCTGTCGCGTTCTCTGGCATCGCAGCGCTCCGTCCCCCCGGGGCACTCCAACAAGGCGGCGATCATAGCGACGCCCCTTCAGCCCGGACGCAGGTTCATCCCGAGGTTTAGATCAGGGTTCTCGGAGCGGTCAGCGGCGTTGGGCGAAAGCGACCAGACCGAGCCGTAGACCGGCCGGAGCGAGGCGCCGGTACAGGAGCCCCATGGCGTAGGTCGGAGCGCTGAAGGCGAGGTAGCTCGGTTCGGAGTCCGTGCCGTAGACAACGCCGTCGAAGCCGTGATCGGCGAGGGCGCGGCGCAGCTTGGGGCGCGTGTTGCAGCGGTAGACCGTCGGGAACACGTCCTCCTCCTTGCGCTCCGGGGTCATCCGGCTGAGCAGCTTGCCGTGCGCGCTCGAGGGGACGAGCCGTGACGCGACCCCGAGGTAGCTGCGCGTGTTGATCGTGCGCAGGCAGAGGTAGCCGCCGGGCTTGAGCGTGCGCGCGGCCTCGGCGAAGAACGACGGCGGGTCCTCGACGTGCTCGAGCACGAAGTCCGCGACGGCGAGGTCGATGCTCGCGTCCTCGATCGGCCAGCGGGCGGTGTCCTCGATCAGCCGGAACTCGTCGAGGGTCGGATTCTCCGCGCCGACGGGGTCGACGTCGATCCCGATCACGCGCGCGCAATGGCCGCGCAGGGTGCGCAGCTCCCGCCGGATCCCGATCGGGTCCTCGGCGGCCTCACCGCGGCCGCAACCGATGTCGAGCGCGACGCCGTCGGCCGGCAGCAACTCGTGCACCCTTGCGTAAAAGGTGATGTGCCCGTCGATGTCCGTGAAGCCGCCGAAGCGGGCCTCGGGATGGAACTGGCGCAGGCGTCGGTCGCGGCGGGAAAGGGGCGCGGTCATTCGGCGCGACAGGCTAAGGCAGGGCCGGACCCGGCACGCCGCCAGCCTTCGCAAGGAAGCCGCAGCAGTCCTACACTCGTGCCCTTCGGGGTTCGACCATGCACCGGCTGCAGCTCTCTCAACTGCGCGGGGACTCCTCGCTCGCCCTCACGGCTGTGGCCGTGCTGCTCGGCCTTGCGGCGGGCGGCGCGGTCGCCTGGGGGACGGATCACCCCGAGGTCTCGCTCACGATCGCGATGTTCTTGGTCGCGATCTTCCCCATGGTCCTGCGCGCGATCCAGGGCAAGTGGGACCCGTTCGAGCCGATCACGATCCTCGCGGTCTGCATCTTCGTCATCTACTTCGTCCGCCCGATGGCGGAGCTCACCTCCAAGCCGGGCGACTACCTCGCCTTCGACCGCGACCCGCGACCCGGGTACGCGGGCGCGATGACGATCGCGCTCTCAGGCTCGATCGCCCTCTACGCCGGCTACTTCCTCACGACCGGCAAGGCGATCGCCCAGCGGGTGAAGGCGCTGCCGCAGAGCTGGGACGTCGCCCGCTCGATGCGGTTCGTCGTCTACCTCCTGATCTTCGCCGCGCTGATGACGAGCGTCTTCGCCGCCGCGATCGGCGGCCCGGGCGCGCTGATGCGCTTCTACCTCGGGCGCTCGACCCAGGACTTCCAGCAGTACATCCAGACGGCGGCCTACTTCGTCCTCGGACCGTACATGACGATCCCTGCCGCGATCATCCTCTACATGGCGTTCCTGCGGGAGCGGACGCTCCTGCGGACCGTGTTCTTCTTCGCGGTCCTGGCGCTCGTGACGTTCGTCGTCGTTCCCCGCGGCGACCGGACCTACCTGATCGCGATCGTCATGCCGCTGCTGATCATCCCCTACCTGCGGCGCGAGAAGAGGCCGTCGCTGCTCGCCCTGCTCGGCGCGATCGGGGTCGGGATCATCATCCTCAACATCCTGATCGCGATCCGGCACGTCGACTACCGGGCGCAACGCGGGGTGGAGCAGACGATCACCGAGTCGTTCACCCATCCGACGAGGGAGATCGAGGAGTTCATCAAGGGGGTCGACATCGCCGAGTTCACGGTGATGGAGCTCCAGTACATCGCCACCTCGAACGGCGACCTGCGCCTCTACCCGGGCGCGACCGCGCTCAGCGTCATCACGGGGCCGATCCCGGGGAAGGTCATCGGCAAGAAGCCGAAACCCGGCGCGGTCCACGCGACCGACTACCTCTTCCCGAACAACAAACGCAACGCGATCTTCGTCCCCTCGCTCTTCGGCGACCTCTACCAGGACTGGGGGATCCCGACGGTCGTCTTCTACGCGTTCATATTCGGGATATTCATGCGCTTCGTGTGGGAGTACTTCCTGCGCAACAAGCACAGCGAGGGCATGCAGATCGTCTACGCCGCGTCACTGCCCCTGCTCGTGATCCTGATGCGGGACAACTTCTCGCTCACGCTCGGAAGAGCCCTGTTCCTGATCTTGCCACTGATCCTCTGCCTGATCCTGTGCGCGAAGGACCGCGGGGGTCAGGCACCGGCGCCGGCGGCGTCGGGCTGAGCGAGCCGCGGCCTTGAGCACCGCCGGGGAGCAGGCCTCCGAGGCCGAGGCCGCAGCGAGCGTCGAGGGGGATCGCGCCTCAGGCCGCAGCGCGCGCCGGGCGTTGTCGCTGAGCCTGAGGACGACGTTCCTCGGGCAGTTCCTGATGGCGGTGTCCGGCGTGATGCTGGCCCGCGCCCTCGGCCAGGAGGACCGCGGCGAGATCGCCGCGGCGATGCTGTGGCCGACGGTCATCGCCGGGATCGGCACGCTCGGCTTGACCGAGTCGCTCACCTTCCACATCGCCCGCGAGCCCCAGAGCGCCGGGCGCTACATCGGCAGCGGCCTCGCGCTCGCCTCGATCCAGGCGGTCGTCTTCACGGCGCTGACGATGGCGCTGATCCCCATCGTGCTGAGCGGCCACGAGTCCGACGTCATCACCGACGGGCTCATCTACAGCGCCTACCTGCCGCTGATCACGTTCGGCGTCGTCTTCATCGGCGGCCTGAACGGCCTGCATCGCTACCGGGCCTTCAACACCGTGCGCCTCTCGATCTTCGTGCTCATGGTCGCTTCCCAGGCGGCCCTGCTCCTGTTCGACTCGAGCACGGTGCGCGCGCTCGTGATCGCGTTCGTGGGCTGCCAGGCGGCGATGACGTTTCTCGCCGCGTTCCTGCTGCGACGGGCCCGGCCCGGCCGGCTCGCCGCCGATCGCGCCACGATGCGCCAGCTCTTCGGTTACGGGGTCCGCTCGAACACCGGCACGTCGTCCTCCTTCCTGAACCAGCGGATGGACCAGCTCGCGATCTCCGCCTTCATGAGCGCGAGCCAGCTCGGCCTCTACGCGGTGGCGGTCAACCTGACGCAGGTCGCCGCGCTCGTTGGCAACGCGGTCGCCTACGCGACGCTGCCGAACGTCGCCGCCCTCGATCCCGGGCCCGAGCGCGCACGGCTGGCGCGGCGTCTCGTCGGGTTCACCCTGCTCTTGGCGACGGCGCTCGCGCTGCCGGTGATCCTCTTCGCCCCGCTGCTCATCGACATCCTCTTCGGCGACGAGTTCTCCGAGGCGGCCGACATCTCCCGCCTGCTCGCCGCGGGCGCGATCGTGTTCGCCGTGGCGCGGGCGGTCGAGGCGATCCTGCGCGCGGTCGGTCGCCCGCTCGCGGCGGGAATGGGCGAGCTGCTCGCACTCGCCGCGACCCTCGGCGGGCTCGCGGTGATGCTCCCCCTCTTCGGCGTCATCGGCGCCGCGGCCGTCTCCGTCATCGCCCGCGGCATCTCCTGCGCGTGGATGGCCCACCGCGTCGCACCGGACCTGGGCACGAGCGCGGTTCGCCTGCTGATCCCGCCCAGAAGCATCTTCACCACCCTCGCCGAGGAGCTGCGAAAGCGCCTCGGGCGCGAGCAGGCCGCAACCTGACCCCCGCGACGCCTCGCCGAACGTCCCAACGGACCTCCTATAGCAGGGAGTGCGGGACGTTCGATGCCAAGCGGCACCAACGCCCCCCGACGGCACAGTGCGGCGCAGGCGCATACTCGGTCGCGGCGAATCGGCGAACCCCCGCAGAGCCCGGTCTACACTGCGCGCTCGCTCATGGCCGAGACCGAGATCAAGCCGCCGATGCCCCTCATCCCCATCCGGGTGCGGGCCGTCCTGCGCCGCTCGAAGCTGCTGCGCAATGCGGTGGTGCGCGCTCGGCATCGGGGGCTGCGGGAGACCGACTACATGGTTGCCTCCTTCCCCCGCTCCGGGAACACGTGGGTCCGGTTCGTGCTTGCGGACCTCGCCACGGGCGAGCCCGTGGACTACCAGGGCGTCGACCGGGTGAGCCCGGTCGTCGGCTTTCACGTCGGTGCGCCCGACCTGGTCCCGGGCGCGCGGCTCGTGAAGACCCACGAGCCCTACAGGCGGGAGTACCGACGCGGTGCCTACTTCGTGCGTGACGTGCGCGACGTGCTGATCTCGTGGTACCGGGTCACGCGGGCCGATCCGGACGACCTCTCGGACCTCGACGATTTCGTCCGCGACTTCGCCAAGGGCGAGGCCTCGCCCTACGGCGACTGGGCCGCGCACGTGAAGGGGTGGCTCGCCGCCGCCGAGCGCCTGCCTATTCGCGTGATCCGCTTCGAGTCCCTGCGGACCGATCCGGCGGGGACGATCCTCGAGATCGCCGGCGACCTCGGCCTGGAGTGCACGCGCGACGACGTGGTCGCCGCGCTCGAGCGCAACTCCCCGGAGCGCATGCACGAGCTCGAGGCGAAGAACGAGGAGTACCTGACCAAGGCGTTCGGCTACCAGAGCCGCGGCGTGCGCAGCGGCAAGATCGGCGGCTGGCGCGAGCTCCTCACCGAGGAGCACCTCGCCGCGCTCGAACCCGTGCTCGTGACGAACCGCGAGCTCGGGTACGACTAGGCCGCCGGCGACGGCAGCGGCGCGACCGCGTTCAGGAACTCGCTGAGCTCCTGGTTCATCCGTTTCTTTGCCGAGGGCTCGACGGCCGAGTGGACCCAGGGGCTCTCGCCCGCGGGCAGGACGACCGTCTTCGTCCCTGGAACCGCCTTCTCGATGTCCTTGAGCTGGTCGACCGGCATCAGCGGGTCGTTGTCGGCACCCGCGACGAAGATCTTGGCCTTGATCTTGTCGGCGTGGAGCACGGGGCTCAGCTTCTCGAGGTTCTCCTCGCCGAAGGCGTCCGAGGCGATCTTGTAGGTCTGCTCACCGCCCTCCTGGTCGGCGAGGCCGGCCAGGTTGGTGGGCCCGGCGATGCTCACCGCGCAGTCGAGGCTGGGCTCACGCGCAGCGAGCATGAGGGCGAGGTGGCCACCCGCCGAGCTCCCAACGGCGCAGATCGGCACGTCTTTCCCAACGCGCTTGCGCGCCTGCTTGTAGAAGCGCTCGACGTCCTTGAGCCCGTCCGCGCCGGCGCGGTAGTCGATCGTCATCGTCATGAAGCCCATGCGCGTGTAGATCTCGCCCTGCTCGCGCGTGACGTTGAACTGGTTGCGGTCGATGCCCTTCCAGCCGCCGCCGTGGATCAGGATGAGGACGCCGCGGGGGTTGTCCGCGTACGGCCCGTAGGCCTTGTCCCACTCCGCGGTCGGTCCTTCCGGGGGGATCTCGAGCGGATCCTTGCCGCACCCGGCGGCGACGACCGCGAGTGCGGCGACGGCCAGGCCGGCGAGCAAGCGCTTCACGCGCACGAGCCGAGCACCTCCTCGATCTGCTCGGCGACGCGCTCGGGCGCCAGGTACTTGCGCGCGAACTCGAGCCCGGCGGCGCCGCGCTTGCGGCGCTCCTCAGGATCCGCGAGCGCCTCGGCGGTGACCTTGGCGGCGCGCTCCGGGCTGTCCGTGACCCAGCCGCAGCCCGAGCGCTCGACGAGGCGCGCGACCTCCGACTCGGGACGCACGGCGGCGATCACCGGCAGGCCGCGACCCATGAAGTTGGCGAGCTTGGAGGGCACGTTGAAGTCGATGCCCTCGTAGCTCTGGCTCACGAGCCCGAGCGCGGCGGACTCGAGCATCTTGGGCAGGACCTCCTTGGTGTCGACGATCCCGGTGATGCGGACGCGGTCGGTGGAGATCGCGGCGCGGACGTCGTCGGCCGCGACCCCGTCGCCGGCCATGGTGAAGGTGGCGCCCATCTCCGTCAGCGCCGGCTCGGCCTCGAACGCCGCGGCCACCGCCGCCAGGTTCTGGGTGTGTCCGATGTTCCCCATGTTGAGGACGGCCCGTTCGTCGATCCGATCCGGATCCCGCTCCTTCTCCAGGATAGGCATGGAGGCCGGGTTGTAGACCCGCACGATCTTCTCGTCCGGGACGTTCTTCTGGAGCAGGTTCTCCCGGAACGAGTCGGAGATCACGATCACCTTGCGCGCCGAGCGGTACGCGAGCCGCTCGAACCGCCGGGCTGCGTTGATCAAAACGCCGTCCTTCATCACGCCGCTGGCCATGGCTCCGTCGGGGAGGATGTCCTGCAGCCACAGGACCCACGGCACACGGCGGAGCTTGGAGAACGCCATCACCGGGGCGAGCCCGGGGAACGACGGCGAGACGGCAAGCACGATGTCCGGGCGCTCGAGGAGCGGAGCGACGCCGCTCAGGGCGCTGACGAAGCTGAGCTCCTGGCGAATGCGCTGAATCGCGTTCTCACGTCCGGGCCAGATCGGGAGGCGGAGAACCTCGATCCCGTCGCGGTACTCGCGGTAGGGGCGGACGCGCACGCCCCAGCGCGGTTCGGGGTAGTGCGGGTGCGCCGCGACGACCGTGACCTCGTGCCCACGCGCGCGCAGCTGGCGGGCGACGACGGTCGACAGCGGGGCGATCCCGGTGGGTTCGGGATCGTAGTTGTAGCTCCAGAGCTGGATCTTCATGCGGGGAGGTGCGGCACGCCGCGAAGCGACCCGGCAAGATACCTGCCGTGCCTCAAGCAGTCGTCACCGGATCCGGCGGGCTGATCGGATCCGAATCGGTTCGTCAGCTCGTCCGCGAGGGATTCGACGTGGTCGGGATCGACAACGATGCCCGCGCGTCGTTCTTCGGCGCGGAAGCGTCCACGCGCGCGAACAGCGAGGAGCTTGCCGAGACCCTCGACAACTTCCGCTGGGAGGAGCTGGACATCCGCGACGAGGACGGCGTGGACCGCGTCTTCCGCGAGCTCGACTCGCTGGAGCTCGTCGTGCACACGGCCGCGCAGCCGTCGCACGACTGGGCCGCGCGGGAGCCGCGCACGGACTTCACGATCAACGCGAACGGCACGCTCAACCTGCTCGAGGCGACGCGCAAGCACGCGCCGGACGCGACGTTCGCGCACCTCTCGACCAACAAGGTCTACGGCGACACGCCCAACTTCCTGCCGCTCGTCGAGCTGGAGACGCGCCTCGAGCTGCCCGAGGACCACAAGTGGTTCGGCGGCATCGACACGACGATGTCGATCGACCACTCGACGCACTCGCTCTTCGGCGTCTCGAAGGCGGCGGCCGACCTGCTCGTGCAGGAGTACGGCCGCTACTTCGACATGCCCACGGTCTGCTTCCGCGGCGGCTGCCTCACGGGCCCCTCGCACGCGGGCGCGCAGCTCCACGGCTTCCTCGCCTACCTCATGAAGTGCACGGTCGCCGGCGAGCCGTACACGGTCTTCGGCTACGGCGGCAAGCAGGTCCGCGACAACATCCACGCGGCCGACGTCGTCAGTGCGATCCGCGCCTTCCACAGCGCCCCGAAGGCCGCCGCGGTCTACAACCTGGGCGGGGGGCGCCACTCGAACTGCTCGATGCTCGAGGCGATCGAGGCGTGCCAGCGGATCGCCGGCCGCGAGCTCAACTGGACCTACGACGAGACGAACCGAATCGGCGACCACAAGTGGTGGATCTCGGACGTGAGCCAGTTCAAGGCCGACTACCCGGACTGGGACTTCGCCTACGACATCGACGGGATCCTCACGGAGATCTACGAGCTGAACGTCGACGCCTGGGCCGCGCTGCGCGGCTGAGCGCACCGCTGACGCGGCGCGCGCTAGCTCAACGGGCCGCCGTCCTAGACCTTGGTGATGAAGCGCTCGGCGCCGTAGGAGTACGCGTAGGCGTAGTAGCCCTGGTCACGCACGGAGACACCGGTCGCGACGAGGCCCATGGGCCGCTTCGGCAGCCGGTCGAGCGCCTCGCGGCCCGCACGCGCCTGGTCGGCGGTGGTCCGGCCGAGGCGGGCGCAGAAGACCACCGCGTCGACCTGCGAGGCGAGCTCCGTCGCCTCGGGCACGCCGAGGAGCGGCGGGCTGTCGAGGATGACCAGGTCGTAGACCCGGTTCACCTTGTCGAGGAAGTCCTTGAAGCGCTCTGAGCCGATCAGCTCGGCCGGCCACGGCGTGCGCGAGCCGGCGGTAATGCACGCGAGGCGCGAGCGGACCGGGCCCTCGCCGTTCGAGGAACTGGTCTGGGCAGGGTCGACGAACTCGAGCGTCTGGACGACGTCACCGGGCTCGGCCGAGCCGCTCAGGTAGTCGGAGAGGCCGGGCTGGTCGTTGATGCCGAGGCGCTGCGCGTGCACCGGGCGGTGGAGGTCCGCCTCCACCAGCAGGACGTTGCGATCGCCGCCGGCGGCCGCCGCCAGGGCCATGCCCATCGCGACGGTCGTCTTGCCCTCCTCGGCGAGCGAGCTCGTGACGAGCACGCTCACGGGCGGGTTGTCGACGTCGAGGAAGCGCAGGTTGGTCCGCAGCAGGCGGAAGGCGTTCATCGACGCGGCGTGCTCGTCGCCCGGGGTGCCGGAGATCGGCACCTTGCCGAGCATCCCCTCGACCACCGTGGCCAGCATCGGCATCCCGGTGACCTCTTCCGCCTGGTCGACCTCACGCAGGCGCCGGTCGAGGGACTCGATGATCCCGACGAGCACGAGCGAGATGAAGAGGCCGACGACGCCGCCGATGACCGCCGAGCGGACCGGCTTGGGCGAGGCGGGCGAGGAAGGAACGTCGGCCTGGGCCATCACCTCGCCGAGGACGGCGACCTTGCTCAGCGCCTCGAACTTCGTCGCGGTCTCCGTGAGGATCTGGCGCTGGCGCGCGAACTCCTGGATCAGGGCCGCCTGCTCGTTCTGGCCGTTCGGGTTCCCCTTCGGGATCGGAATCGAGTTCGCCTGCTCGCGCAGATCGGCTGCCTGCTCCGCGAAGCTCTTGCGCGTGTCCGCGTTGGCCTGGGCGAGCGCCGCCTCGGCGATCCCGTTCGCGAGTCTGGCCGCGTCCTCACCCGATGCCGCCTCGGCGGTGATCGTGACGAGGTTCGACGCCGGCTCCTGAATCGAGGAGACGTGCTCGCGCAGCGTCTCGACGGACGTGTCGAGGCCGAGCTTGTTGATCGCGCGCTGCAGCACCGCGGTGCTCGTCGCGAACTCGGCGCCCTGGGCGGAGGTCTGCTGCGGCAGCTCGCCCTGGCGCGGGAAGAGCCCGACCGCGGAGTAGGACTCCTCCGGGTCGAGGAAGCGCATGGAGGTTTCGGCCTTGTAGGTGTCGTCCTGGACGAACGAGAGGACGAACGCCGTGGCCGCTGCGATGGCGACGAGGAAGGCGACGATCCACAGCCGGCGCCGAAGCACCGTCACTGCATTACGGAGGCTGGAGGTTTCGTTTTGCTGCGCCATCTACCTGTGGGTTGGGTGGCCCGAAGATCGGATGTCGTGGCCCTCCGAAGGAGGCCGCACCCAACCGGTCCCGCGGCTCGGGTCGCGGAAGGTAGCACCTGAAAGCGAAGTGCGTGACACCTCTCCTG
>Ga0207874_1004466_pt1 | contig 10315 bp, 8 predicted proteins | sample HigsolmetaAR201D_FD_184833 | JGI IMG/M metagenome (GOLD analysis project Ga0207874, IMG submission 184833) | Ionic liquid and high solid enriched microbial communities from the Joint BioEnergy Institute, USA - AR20-1-D (SPAdes) (version 2) ... | reverse complement strand
CGCGTTGGGAGTGCGTCTGGGCTTGTCGCGGTTTCAATTGGTAGCCCTTTACCGAGGCGGATATTTGCACGACATCGGAAAGATCTCCGTCCCCGATTCAATCCTCTTTAAGCGCAGCCGGCTCACACCCGAAGAATGGATGATTATGCGCAATCATACGATCCGGGGCGAAGAGATCTGCCGTCCGATGAAAAGTCTTGCGCCGATCCTGCCCATCATCCGAAACCATCACGAACGGTGGGACGGCAGCGGGTACCCGGACGGCTTGCGCGGCCAGGACATCCCGCTGCTGGCTCGCATCCTCCAGGTGGCGGACATCTATGACGCGCTGACAACGGCCAGGCCCTACAAACCAGCGTACTCGCACGACCGGGCGCTGAAAATTATGCGCGAGGAAGCGAAGCGCGGCTGGCGGGATCCGGAGCTGGTTGCGCTCTTTCGGGAAATGTTTCCCTGCCCACCTCCGCCTGCAACCGAGCCAGTTGCTGAACTGGTCGGAGTGACACCCATAAGAAAATCGCTCGACGCGATGAACCGCGAACTGCTAAAGTAGCATTCCCTTCCTATTCGGCTTCGTGGCCAGGTGCGAGCCCGCCCCTGAATTTCCGCGAACGATGGCAGTTCAACCTTCGTATAGTTCAGGAGACGGAAAGGTAGGCTTTGGAATGCGGGGAACGCGGAAGCGAGGGCTGATGGCGATGGCGCTAGTCGCCGTCATGACAGGTTGCATTCCCACGGCACGCGTCGGCGAGATGCAGACTGAATCTCGAAGCATTGACCTTGACGACGCGGAGCTCGTGCGAGCGGAAATCAGGATGACTGCGGGGCAACTGGACCTCCGCGGCGGCGCGTTGAAGCTCCTCGAGGCCGAGTTCCACTACAACGTTCCCAGCTGGAGGCCGGAGATTCGATACGAGAGAACGGGCTTTCGGGGGCAGCTTTCCGTGACGCAGCCTTCCTCGGCCCCTGTAGCGGGGTCCGCGGAAAACCGCTGGGTTCTCCTTCTCAATCCTGAGGTGCCGCTCGACCTGACCGTCGTCCTCGGTGCCGGGGAAGCGGAGCTGGACCTTGGCCGGCTGTCTCTCCGAAGCGCCAACGTGAAGGTTGGCGCGGGAAAGGTGAAGGTGGAGTTTAGCGAAACACCGAAGAAGAGCTTCGACCTCAACATCAAAGGGGGAGTCGGCGAGGCAATCGTCTATTTGCCGAGCGAAATCGGTGTCATCGCGCGCGCAAGCGGCGGCATCGGCGGGATTGAAGTGTCCAATCTGCGCAAGGAGGGCGGTGCCTGGGTAAACGAGGCCTATGGCAAGTCGAAAGTGACGCTGCGGCTGAATGTGACGGGCGGAGTGGGCTCTATCACTCTCGTTGGATGATGGCTACACTGGAATTTGGTTCAGATTCACCCCCTCGAAACACTGGCAGCGGAGATCGTGGCATGCCGCCGCTGCCCGCGTCTGATCGAACATTGCCAGAGGATTGCGAGAACGAAGCGGCGTGCGTATCGGGAATGGGAATACTGGGGGAAGCCTGTTCCGTCCTTTGGGGATCCGAACGCACGTCTGTTCATCCTGGGTCTTGCCCCCGCGGCCCATGGAGCCAATCGAACCGGCCGCGTTTTCACGGGGGACCGCTCGGGCGATTATTTGTACAAGGTTTTGTATCAGACGGGGTTCGCTTCGCAACCGGGGAGTTGGTCCGCGGAGGACGGTCTGGTCCTTACGGATGCCTATATTGCAGCAAGCGTTCGCTGTGCTCCGCCTGACAACAAACCAACGCCGGAGGAGTTCCGTAACTGCCGTTCCTTCGTTGAAAGGGAGCTGGAACTTTTGCCTCGATTGCAAGTCGTCGTGGCCCTGGGAAAGCTCGCCTTTGACGTTTACCTTGGAATTCTTCGCGACCGCGGCATCATTGCCAGCCGTTCAGCGTTCACCTTCGCGCACGACAGAGAACACTATATTGCTTCGGGACAGCCCCTGCTCATCTCCTCCTACCACCCAAGCCAGCAAAATACGTCTACGGGAAGGCTGACGGAACAGATGCTGCGCGACGTTTTTATTCGAGCCCGAGAGCACCTGCGGTGACCCGTCTCGGCGCTGCTATCCGCGCCCGAGATAGATAAAGCGAATGAGGAACACGGCCGCCAGGACGTAGGTCAGCCAGTGCACGTTGCGAAACTCGCCCCGCAGGATTCGGAGCAGGGCATAGGCTGTAAAGCCAAACGCGAGCCCATTGGCGATGCTGAACGTCAGCGGGATGGTCGTGATCGTCAGAAATGCTGGAATGGCGATGACCGGATCCGACCAGGCGATCTCGCTTGTGTGAGAAATCATGAGAGCGCCCACGAGGATAAGAGCGGGCGCAGTGGCTGACGGTGGAATCGCGCCAAACAGCGGCGCGACGAAAAGGGCAACAAGGAAGAGCAGACCGGCAACGATGGCCGTAACTCCGGATCTTCCTCCTGCGACCACGCCCGCAGCGCTTTCTATATAGCTCACTACCGTGGAGGTTCCGGCCAGTGAACCGAACAGCGTTGCACTCGCATCCGACAGCAGGATCTGATTGAGCCTGGGAATGCGATTCGCCTGGTCAAACAGCTTTGCCTTCTTCCCTACCCCGATGAGCGTACCAATGTTATCGAAGAGGTCGACGAACAGGAACACGAAGACAATCTCGAGCAGGCCCAGTTGAAGCGCGTCCTTCACATTGAGCTGCAACATCGTGCCGCCGAGCTCGGAGAGGCTGAAGTACCGAGGCGACCATTTCACGAGCCCGAAGGAGATCCCCACGCAGGCGGTGGCAAGGACCCCGATCAGCATAGCCGCCCGCACTCGCCAGGAAAGCAGCACTGCCGTGAGCAGCAGGCCAAAGAGGGCCAGCAGGGTGTGCGGGTTGGAAAGATCTCCCAAAGTAACCGTCGTCGAAGGGCTGGCAACGATCAATCCGGAATTGCGAAATCCGATGAGGGCAATGAAGATGCCGATTCCGACGGCGACGGCTGCGTATAGCTGAGGCGGGATGGCGGAAAGGATCAGCTGGCGAACGCCAACGACGGTAAGGAGTAGAAAGGCTACGCCGGACAGGAATACAGCCCCGAGCGCCACTTCCCATGAGAGACCCATTCCGCCGACAACCGTGTACGTGAAGTAAGCGTTGAGGCCCATTCCCGGCGCGAGCGCGATTGGATACCTCGCCAGTACTCCCATCAGGATGCTTCCGAATGCGGCGGACAAGCACGTCGCCGCCATGACGGCCGGATAAGGCATGCCGGTCTCAGAGAGCATCGAAGGATTTACAAAGACGATGTAAGCCATCGTGACGAACGTGGTAAAACCCGCCAAAATCTCCGTTCGCCAGTCCGTTTTGAGCTTGTCGAACTCGAAATACCGTTCCAGCTGTGCGCGCACCCCGCCAGTATACCGGGAACTTTCCTGGACACGGCATCGTTTCCACGAGTGCGGTTAATATTGGACTCCGAGGGCCGTCTGTATGAGTGATGATGCATCGGCAGGGCAAAAAGCCGATTCAGTCCGCACCCGAGACGCGTCGGGCGGGCAGGATGGGAGGGAAGGCTTGATCATAGCGGCCCACGCTTCTGAGGCGCCAGCTGCGCCGGGCGTCCGCGAGGTTGCGGATCTGGACATCGAGGCCCTCTTCCGCGACTATCATGCGATGGTTTTCCGGGCAGCTTATCGGGTGACCGGCAGTGCGGCGGACGCCGAGGACGTCCTCCAGACCGTGTTCCTTCGACTGGTGCGCCGTGCCTCCGATGCTGAACCAACGGTCAACGTCGAAAGCTACCTTCGGCGGGCGGCTGTGAATGCCGCCGTCGACCTCCTTCGTTCCCGCCAGGTGGCTCGCAGCGTTTCACTGGATGACGTGGAGCCACGGGAACTGAAGCAGGACGATGTCGCATCGCCGGAACGGGCTCACAGTTCGGCGGAATTACGAGACTGGCTCCGCCGGACGATTGCCATGCTAAGCCCGCGTGCTGCCGAAATCTTCACGCTACGTTTTTTCGAGGGTAAGGAAAACCCGGAAATTGCAGAGATGCTGGGCACGACAACGTCGACTGTTGCAGTCACTTTGCACAGGACCAAAGAGCGGATCCAGAACGAGTATCGAGCATTGATGGGAGAAGGCAAATGAAACCCGAGCACGAGCCCTTCGACCCGGCCCTGGAACGGGCTATTCAGCAAATCCATGACGAGCCGGTCGATCACACCGTCATTGAAGCTGCCGCCAAGCGAGTGTGGGGCCGGATTTCGGCGGAACTTAAGCCTTCAGGCGGCGTGATCCGCGGCTGCTCCGACTTTCAAGCACTGATCCCGGACTACGTATCTGGACGTCTACCCGAATCCTCGGCATTGCTGCTCAAAGATCATACGCAAGAGTGTGTCTCGTGCCGCAAGCTGCTGCACGCTGCATCGGGCCGCGTCGTGGAGATGAAGACGGCGCCGGCGCAAAGCGTAAAACGACCGGCGACACGCCACCTGGTGCGATGGACGATCGCAGCGGCGCTCACTCTTGGCGTGGGATTCACATCGTGGAATGTGGTTAATACGCTGCCCGCACCGAACCGGGCGCAAGCGACCGTTGAATGGGTGGGCGGCGCCGCCTACCAGGTATCGAGCGAACGTTCCGTACCGCTCCAACCCGGGCAGGTTCTGCGGGCAGGCACGGAGATTCGGACTGGAAAGGATTCGGGCGCGATCCTCCGGCTGACCGACGGTTCTGTAGTGGAAATGCGGGAGAACTCGGGCTTCTCTGTTTCCGCAACGCGAAGGGATTTGACGGTCCGGCTTGGGCGGGGGGCGGTCATCGTTGAGGCGGCAAAGCAGCAGAACGGCCACCTCTTCGTCGCCACCGCGGACTGCAAGGTGTCGGTGACTGGCACCGTCTTCAGCGTGAACACCGGCATCAAAGGGTCTCGTGTGTCCGTTGTAGAAGGCGAGGTCCTCGTAGCGCAAAACCGGCAGGAGAAAGTGCTGCGGCCGGGTGAACAGTTCAGCACAAGTGAAACCCTGACTCCAGTCCCGATCGAGGAAGAGATCGCCTGGAGCCGGAAAGTGGATCAGCACATTGCTCTGCTGCGCGAGCTGACGAATCTGCGGAAGGAACTGGAGCAGATCCGTCCGCCGGAACTGCGATACTCGAGCCGGCTGCTCGACTCCGTACCGGCCGAGACTGTAATCTACGCCAGCATTCCAAATATTGGGCAGACGCTCGAAGAAGCGCACCGGATCTTTGAAGCCAAGGTGGCGGAGAGCCCGGTGCTGCGGGAATGGTATCAGCAACAACTCGGGCATAATCGTGCCGGTTTCAAGTTTGGCGACATGATTCATGAATTTCGCGCCCTCAGCGACTATTTGGGAGATGAGATTGTCCTCGTGGCGCCGATGACAAGCACCGGAGATGTGGAGGCGCTGGTGGCTCTGGCGGAGGTGAAGAGGCCGGGACTGCGAGAGTTTGCGCAAGCTGAAATGACAAGGTTTGGTATCGATCCCGGCCATGTTCAGCTTCGTTTCGTTGATAGCTCGGCCGCAATCGGGCAGCCGGCAAAGGATGAGGTCGTCGTCTTTTTGCGCCCGGATGTAGTGGCAGTCTCTCCCGATGTTCACGCATTGCGTCAGGTGGCGTCTGCCCTCGAGGGTAACTCTCGATTTGCGGGAACGCCGTTTCATGCCCGGCTGCAGCAGGCATACCGCGACGGCGCGGGCATGCTGTTCAGCGCTGATTTAGAGCGGATTACAGCCGCCCGCCCGTTCAACCAGGGAGCCGCCGAAACCTTCGTACTCGGTAATGTCCGCCACATTGTCCTCGAGCAGAAGGACGTGAACGGCCAAACAAATACACGCGCAGTCTTTGGTTTCGCAGGGCAGCGAAGCGGCATTGCCTCCTGGCTGGACCGCCCGGCCACACTAGGCGCACTGGACTTTATTTCTCCCGATGTGACCGCGGTGTCCGGTTTCATACTCCGAACGCCGGCAACGATTGTCGAAGAGCTCTTCTCAACGTTTCAGAGCTTGAACCCGGGCTTCCAGCAGAACCTCAAGGAAGCCGAAGCCGAGCTGGGCATCGACATTCGGAGGGACATTGTTAGCAGTCTGGGATCGGAGGTTGCCTTTGCACTGGACGGACCTGCCTTTCCGGTTCCTTCCTGGAAGCTCGTTGTGACGGTTTACGATCCCGCTCGCTTGCAGGCAGCAATTGAGCGGCAGGTAGAGGCGATGGACCGTCTGGCTCGAAGCAGTGGAAATTCCGGTTTCACATTGACTCAAGACTCGTCGTCCGGGCGCACGTACCACATCATAAAGAGCGAATCGCTGAAGAACATCGGCGAGATTAATTACACGTTTGTAGATGGCTACCTGCTAGCGGGCTCCAGCCGCATGCTGATCGACAAGGCGCTCGAGCAGCGCCAGAACGGCTATACGCTTACTCGGTCGACCAAGTTCCGGTCCTTGATCCCGCGTGATGGATATCCGAACTTCTCCGCGCTCATCTATCACGATCTCGGATCCGCACTCGCTCCAATCATTGAAGGCTTGAGCTCCAGCGTGAGCCTTTTGCCAGAACAGCGCAGTGTGGTCGATGGGATTGCGAATGATATGAAGCCTCTGCTCATCGGTTTGTATGCGGAGGATGACCAGATCACCGTGGCCAGCACAAGCAGTACCCTCAGCTTGAGCGCCGCCAATCTCCTCAGAATGCACGGGCCGATGGATCTTGCTACCCTGCTCCGGATGAAGGGAACACGCGGAGATGGTGCTGCGTATCGGTGATTGATGAGCGCGGCAACGAACAAGCCGATTATTGAGCTGGAAGACCTCGTCGTCCAAATCGGGAACCGGGTCATTCTTAAGAAACTGAACGGCTCGCTCTCCGGGCGGTCCATTGGCCTCCTGGGCCCGAATGGAGCAGGCAAGTCGACGCTGCTGAATACGCTCCTCGGCTTCCACAGGCCGGCTTCCGGTACCGCGCGGATCTTCGGTTTCGACATCCGTACTCACGCGAAGCAGGTCCGGTCGCTGCTTGGCTACATGCCGGAGAACGACTCCTTCATCGCGAATATGAGCGGGATCCGGTTCGTTCGCCTGATGGCCGAGCTGGCCGGTCTTCCGAGGGAAGAGGCTACGGAACGGGCGCATGAAGCATTCTTCTACGTAGGGCTTGGGGAAGTCCGGTACCGCAATATTGGAACCTATTCGCTGGGTATGAAGCAGATGACCAAGCTTGCCCAGGCCCTCGTTCACGGACCACGTCTGCTCTTGCTTGATGAGCCTACCAACGGTCTCGATCCGCCTGCTCGCCGCCGCATGCTTCGGCTGATTCAGGAAATCCGCGATCGAGGCGAGGTCCACATCCTCATTTCCTCGCACCTGCTGCGCGACGTCGAGGAATGCTGCGACGAAGTGCTCATTTTGAAGGATGGAAATATTGCCGCCTCCTGCAATCTGGAAGAGGAGCGCCGTTCCAACAGACACTTCCTGGAACTGGAAACAAAGGGCGCTGGTGACGACTTTGTGTACAGGCTTCAGGAGCTTGGGTGTCAGGCAGCCTGGGCGGGCAATAGCCGCGTCAAGCTCGTGCTGCCGAAGCGTGTTGGCGTTCGTGAGATCTATCAGGTCGCTTCCGAGTGCGGTGTGCAGATCCGGCGTTTGAACCACAAGCGCGACTCGCTCGAAGACATCTTCCTGAAGGCAATGGAGGCCGTCATTCCAGCGCCGCCCGAAAAGGCAGAGGTGACGCATGGCCGTATATAAGCGCACCTACCATCGCTACGAAGGACGACTGACGCCCGAGTGGTCGCGATTCCTCGTCCTTACCCGGTATTCGTGGGAAGAGATGAACCGCATCCGGTTCCTGAACATGTTTCTCCTCGGGACAATGATCTGGCCGCTGGTTTGCGCGGTCACGATTTACCTGCGCTATAACCTCAGCGCGCTGGAGTTGATTGGCATCAATGCTTCGGACCTGATTGCGATCGATTCGAAGTTCTTTCTGACGTACCTCGGCGTTCAATGCATGTTTGCGTTCTTTCTGAATTCTTTCATCGGCCCCGGACTCGTTTCGCCGGACCTCGCAAACAATGCGCTGCCCCTCTACCTGTCGCGCCCGTTTTCACGGACCGAGTACGTGCTGGGGCGAATGTCGATCATCCTTATTCTTCTGTCCTTGATGACCTGGATTCCGGGGCTGCTGCTGTTTTTGCTGCAGGGCTACCTGGAGGGTTGGGCGTGGTTTACGGGGAATCTGCGTCTGGCGTTTGCTCTGCTTGCGGGTTCGCTCATCTGGATCGCGCTGCTGGGTTTGATGTCGCTGGCGGTGTCGGCGTGGGTGAAGTGGAAGCCGATTGCAGGCGGTTTGCTGTTCGGGATCTTTTTTGTCGCGGCTGGATTTGGCGAAGCGATCAACGCTGTCCTGAGGACGAAGTGGGGGCACCTCATCAACGTCAGCCATCTTGTCGGCACGGTGTGGCTCTCCCTGTTTGAGGAGCCGATGCGCCGTGGATCCGGAGCCGTCTTCTTTCGTGTGTTCCCCGGCGAAGAGATTCCCGTATGGATGTGCTGGCTTGCGCTGTTCGGCATGTGCCTGTTCTGCCTCTGGCTTCTCGGCAAGAAGATTCGCGGCGTGGAGATTGTGCGATGACGGGCCACAACTGCATCGTCTTTGATGACGTCTCTCGCTTTTATGGCGACGTACTGGGCGTGAATCACGTAAACCTGACGATTCCTCCAGGCATTACGAGCCTGGTAGGACCCAACGGGTCAGGCAAGACCACGCTGATGAACCTGATGACAGGGCTGATCAGACCCACTCGGGGCAGCATCCGGGTTCTGGGCATCAGCCCGGAGAATCCCGAAGCTCTGTTCCGCCTCGTGGGCTACTGCACGCAGTTCGACAGCTTCCCGAAGGCTATGACCGGCTACCAGTTCGTAAGCTCGTACCTGCGGGTGCACGGCTACAGCAGAGAGGAAGCGGACCAGCGGACGTGGGAGGCGCTGGACAAGGTGAGCATGAGGGAAGCGGCTCACCGGAAGGTCGCCGGCTACAGCAAAGGGATGCGGCAGCGCATCAAGCTGGCGCAGGCTTTGTCGCACAGCCCGAGAGTCCTGGTTCTCGATGAGCCTCTGAACGGCCTTGATCCCATGGCGCGAGCGGAAACGATCGCTCTGTTTCAGGCGCTGGGCAGGCAAGGCGTTCACGTCATCGTTTCGAGTCACATCCTGCACGAAGTCGACCGCATCTCGGACCAGGTTGTGCTGCTAAGCTCCGGCTACGTTGTCGCCGAAGGACAAATTCAAGGCGTGCGCAGCGAAGTGAAGGATCACCCAATTCAAATTGCGATTCGCTGCACCCGGCCAAGGCTGCTGGCCACGCGCCTGTTCGAATACGATCACATGGTGGAAGCCAGCATCCACCCGGACGGGCTTGGGCTGCTGATACGCACGCGCGATGCTGATGCGCTCTATCTTGCTCTGAATCGGCTGATTCTGGAATGCGATCTGGAGGTGGAGTCCGTGGCGCCGGCTGACGAAGATGTGAATTCGGTGTATCAGTATCTGATCGGAAGCGAAGGGGCTGCAGCATGAATACCGCACAGTCACTGCCCTGGGATCTCTGGTCGCGTCAAATCGCATCCGTGCTGCGGCTGGAGGTAAAGAAAAGCTTCCTCTCTCGCCGGGCTCTCTGGATTTACCTGCTGGCCTGCGCGCCGGTCTTGCTTACCGGCGGACATACCCTCCATCAAATGGCTCTAAGCCAGTCGGACTGCTCGGTTTCGGTAGATACGCTGGTCTTTGCAGGCATCTTTCAGTTCTTCTACCTGCGTCTGGGAATTTATTTTGGCTGCGTCGGCATCTTCACGAACCTCTTCCGCGAGGAAATGCTGGAGCGGACGATGCATTACTACCTCCTGACGCCCATGCGCCGGGAGGTGCTGCTGGCGGGCAAGTATCTGGCGGGACTGCTGGCTTCCGGTATTCTCTTCAGCCTCAGCGTTGCGGCCTCATATCTGCTGATTGCCGCGCATTTGGGCGACGAGTGGCGCGAGTTCCTCTTTGCGGGGCAGGGAATGTACCAGCTCGCCTGGTATCTGGTAGTTACGATTCTGGCCTGTGTCGGATATGGCGCCGTCTTTGTCCTGGCGGGGCTGATCTTCCGGAATCCCATGATTCCTGCGGCGGTCATCATGGTGTGGGAAGCTGCGAACGCCTTCCTGCCGCCGATTCTTCAACGGCTGAGTGTCACGTTTTACCTCAAGTCGCTCAGCCCGGTAGAAATCCCGGTCAAAGGCCCTCTGGCGCTGTTTGCC
>Ga0207874_1004452_pt1 | contig 10329 bp, 8 predicted proteins | sample HigsolmetaAR201D_FD_184833 | JGI IMG/M metagenome (GOLD analysis project Ga0207874, IMG submission 184833) | Ionic liquid and high solid enriched microbial communities from the Joint BioEnergy Institute, USA - AR20-1-D (SPAdes) (version 2) ... | reverse complement strand
GCCGGAGCCGCCGACCGCGATCTTCGCCTCCAACGACGAGATGGCGTTCGGCGTGCTGGAGGCGGCCCGTATGCGCGGGCTGCGCCTTCCGGAGGACCTGTCGGTGATCGGCTTCGACGACATCCCGCAGACCGCCCACGTCCACCCGGCGCTGACGACTGTCCGCCAGCCGCTGGAGCAGATGGGCCGGGTGGCGGCCGAGACGTTGCTCAAGCTGATCAGCGACCCGCAGTTCGTCGTCGAGCGGATCGTCCTGCCGACCGAGCTGGTGATCCGCGAGTCGTGCTGCGCGCCGGCGGCTGTGAGGCAGTAGATACACCGGAGGGAGGTAGCCGCTTCGAGCTTAGCAGGGACTGTGATACGTCGGTCCTGTTAGGAGGTGCGGAGAGTCGCAGGCCGTTCACAGACGCTTTTTTCCGCCGCTCTGTGGCGACAGAGACGTTAGAGAGCGGAGGAGAAGGGAGATCTTGGGGGGGATTCGCCTCCCCGAGCCCTCCGGAGGGGCAAGGTGCGCTAAGCCCGCCGCGCCTCTCAGGAGGAGATCGGTGTCGATCGGTACATAGGCGAAGGAGCAGAATGATGAAGGCTCACAGATCTCTCCTCACACTAGCGCTCGTGCTGGTCCTGCTGGTGCTGGCCGCCTGTGGCGGCGCGCCCACGCAGCAGGCCGCCGAGCCGACCGCCGCCAGCGGCTCCGGCGAGGCTGCTCAGCCCACCGCCGCCCCGGCCGCTGAGGAGCCCGCCGCTGAGGCGCCCGCCGAAGAGGCGCCCGCCGAAGAGGCGCCCGCCGCCGAGGCGGAGCAGCCCACCCCCACACCTGGCCCGTCGACAGTCGGCAGCGGCGCGACCAAGATCGTCTGGTGGCACATCTCCACCGATGAGGCCGGCCGCGCCAACTGGGACAACCTGGCCAACCAGTTCGTCCAGGAGCACCCCGACGTCTCGATCGAGATCACCGTGCTGGCGAACGAGGACTTCAAGGCCAAGCTCGCCACCGCGATGCAGTCCGGCAACCCGCCCGACATCTTCCAGAGCTGGGGCGGCGGCGTGCTGCGCCAGTACGCCGAGGCCGGCCTGGTGCAGGACCTGACGCCGGCGCTGCAGCAGGACGGCTGGGGCGAGACCTTCCAGCCTGGCCCGCTCTCGCTCTACACCTTCGATGGCAAGACCTACGGTGTGCCGTGGAACGCCGGTATGGTTGGCTTCTGGTACAACAAGGCCCTCTTCGAGCAGGCCGGCATCACGCAGCCGCCGCAGACCTGGACCGAGTTCCTCGACGCCGTTCAGAAGCTGAAGGCCGCCGGCATCACCCCGATCGCGCTGGGCGAGAGGGACAAGTGGCCGGGGCACTTCTACTGGGTCTACCTGGCGACGCGCATCGGCGGCCGTGATGCGTTCGAGGCCGCTTACAACCGCTCGGGCAGCTTCGCCGATCCGCCGTTCGTCGAGGCCGGCGTGCGCCTCAAGGAGCTGATCGACCTCGAGCCGTTCCAGAACGGCTTCCTGGGCGCCGACTACGGCCAGCACCAGGCCCAGATGGCGAACGGCCTGGCGGCCATGGAGCTGATGGGGCAGTGGGCGCCGAACGCCAACCGCGGCGTGGCCGAGGACGTCGAGGCCTACAACGCCAACCTCGGCTGGTTCCCGTTCCCGGTGGTCGAGGGCGGCGCCGGCGACCCGTCGGACGTGCTGGGCGGCGGCGACGGCTTCGCGATCGGCAGAAACGCGCCGCCTGAGGCGATCGAGTTCGTCAAGTTCCTGACCAGCGTCGAGGTCCAGACCGCGATGGCCGAGGCCGGGCTGGCCGTGCCGCCGACGGTGAAGGGCGCCGAGGTGGCGCTGGCCGACGACCCGCTGATGCAGGAGGTGCAGCGCCGGGCCAGCGAGGCCAAGTACTACCAGCTCTACTACGACCAGTATCTGCCCCCGGCGGTCGGCGCGACGGTCAACGACGCGACGCAGGCGCTGTTCGCCGGCACCGCCACGCCCGAGGAAGTCGCCCAGATGATCGAAGATGCGGCCGCGATGGAGCTGATGCCCTGATCGACAGGACTGACGCGGCGCGGCGTCTTCCGCCGTGAGGTCTGGAGGGCCGCAGGGCCCCCAGGAAGCCCTACACTCCGCGCTCTGCGGCGACGCGTCGCCGCAGAGCGCGGGACACGGAGGATCAGGGGCGGCTTCATCTTCCCCAAACCAATCGCCGCACAGTGATGTTGGCGGGGGGTGGGGCCGCAGCCCTGCGGAACAAGCCATGCAAGAGGTCTCCTCGCAATCGGTAGAGCGCACTGCGGTGCGCCGGAGCAGCATCCGCTGGGGGAAGATCGCGACGATCGTCGCCTTCCTGCTGCCGGCGGCGGTGATCTACGCCGGGCTGGTGCTGCTGCCGGTGGTCCAGGCGGTCTACTACAGCTTCTACCGCTGGAACGGGCTCGGCCCGATCGAGAACTTCATCGGCTTCGCCAACTACGCGCGCATCTTCAGCGACCGGGTCTTCGTCGGGGCGCTTAGCCACAACCTCCAGCTCGTCGTGCTGTCGCTGGTGATCCAGCTGCCGCTGGCGCTCGGGCTGGCGCTGCTGGTCGGGCGCGAGCTGCCGGGGCGCGCCATCTTCCGCACGATCTTCTTCCTGCCGTTCGTGCTCTCCGAAGTCGTGACCGGCGTGATCTGGAACTTCATCTACCTGCCGTCCGGCGGGCTGGTCAACGCGCTGCTCCAGGACATCATCCCCGGCTTCAAGCCCACCGCGTTCCTGGCCGACCCCAAGACAGTGCTGTACGCGCTGTTCGTGGTGATCACCTGGAAGTATTTCGGCTACCACATGATCCTGTACGTCGCCGGGCTGCAGAACATCCCGGCGGAGTTGGAGGAGGCGGCCAAGATCGACGGCTGCGGCCGCTTCCAGACGCTGCGCTACATCACCATCCCGCTGCTCGGCAGCACCATCCGGCTCACGATCTATCTCTCGGTGCTCGGCTCGCTGCAGATCTTCGACCTGGTGTGGGTCATGACCACCGGCGGCCCGGTGAACGCGAGCGATACGATGGCGACCTACCTGTACAAGTTCGGCTTCCAGCGCTTCCAGCTCGGCTACGGCAGCTCGATCGCGGTGATCATGTTCCTGATCTGCTTCGGGTTCTCGCTGATCTACCAGCGCATGGTGATGCGGCGCGACTTCGCCTAGGGGGGAAGCTTTCCGCCCGGCGGAGAGCGGTCGGCTTCGGAGGGGCTCGCCCCTCCGCACAAGAACGCAGAGAGTTCGAAGATGACCACACGCAGAATGAGCGCGATAGTCGTCCCCGGCCGCGCGATCGACCTGCTCCTGCGGTACCTCGTCGCCGTGCTGCTGGCGCTGGTGGTGCTCGTGCCGCTGGTGACGACGGTGCTCAACGGCTTCAAGAGCAACGCCGAGGTGCTGCTGCGCCCCTTCAGCCTCCCCGAGACGTGGCAGTGGGAGAACTACACCAGCATCCTCCAGGGCGAGGCGTTCTGGCGCATGCTGGGGAACAGCACGCTGGTCATGGCCGCCACGGCGGTCGGCGTGGTCGTGCTCGCCAGCATGCCGGCGTTCGTGTTCTCGCGGATGTCGTTCCGCGGGCGCGAGGTGCTGTTCAACTTCTTCACGCTCGGCCTGCTGTTCCCGATCGCGGTGGCGATCCTGCCGCTGTACATCACGCTGCGCCAGCTCGGCCTGGTCGACAGCCTGTGGGGCGTGATCCTGCCGCAGATCGCGTTTGGCCTGCCCGGCAACATCCTCATCCTGCGCGGCTTCTTCGCCGGCATCCCGACCGAGCTGGAGGAGGCGGCGGCGATGGACGGCTGCACGCCGGCCGGGTTCTTCGTCCGGGTGCTGCTGCCGCTCATGCGCCCGGCGCTCGCGGCGGTGGTCGTGCTCACGATGGTCGCCAGCTGGAACAACTTCTTCCTGCCGCTGCTGGTGCTGAACAGCGAGGGGCTGTGGACATTGCCGCTGGGCATCATGCAGTTCCAGGGGCAGTTCGGCACGGACTGGGCGCGGGTGCTGGCGTTCGTCGCGCTCGCGCTCGTACCGACGATCGTCTTCTACCTGCTCGCCGAGCGGCAGATCATCTCGGGCCTGACGGCCGGCGCGGTGAAGGGGTGATCGCGGCGCCGGCGCCGCCGTGCTGACAGCCCTCGTCCTCTCGCCCACCGCGGTCGAAGAAGCGGTTATAGTGGTGGCGCGGTAGCTTCGCCGCGCCACTACTATCATTTTGTGTGCCCCTGAGCCGGCTGGGGAGGGGGAAGGGAGGATGAGCATGAGCCACGGCGGTACGCCGCCTCAGTCCTACGAGGCGCGGCGGCGCGCGTATCTGGAGGCCGAGGCCGCCGCCGAGCGGCCGGTGGGCGGCGGGCGCTCGGAGGTGTTCAACCAGCTGGCCCGGCTGGCGCTCGGCCACGGGCCGCTGCGCGAGGACCTGCTGCGCGCCTCGCTCGAGCTGATCAACGCCCGGCGCGACTGCGCCGACTTCGCGCTGGCCGGGGTGCTGCGCCTGCTCTACCTGTACCGCAACAGCCCGCTGCTGGCGCCGGACCTGCTCGCCGAGCTTGAGCGCGCGGCGCTCGACTTCTGCTACTGGTACGACCAGCCGGGCGTGCGCGGCATGTGCTTCCACACTGAGAACCACCAGATCCTGTTCCACAGCTGCGAGCTGCTGGCCGGCCAGCTCTTCCGCGACGTCGCGCTCACCAACACCGGCCGCAGCGGCGCGTGGCACAGCGAGCACGCGGCCGAGCTCACCCGCCGCTGGATCGACCAGCGCGCGCGCTTCGGGTTCTCGGAGTGGCTCTCCAACTGCTACTTCGAGGAGGACCTGCTGGCGCTGCTGAACCTGTACGACTTCGCCCAGGACGCGGAGATCCGCCGCAGGGCGGGGATGCTGGTGGACACGGTGCTGCTGGAGATGGCGCTGCACAGCTACCGCGGCGCGCTGGCGAGCACCCACGGCCGCACCTACGCGCCGTGGATCAAAGGCGGGCGCTCCGAGCCGACCGCCGCGATCGCGTGGCTGCTGTTCGGCCAGGGGCCCGGCCACAGCCCGCCGGAGGCACCGCAGGGCCGCACCAACCTGGCGATGGTCGCGTTTGCGACCAGCGGCTACCGCTGCCCGCCGGTCATCGCGGCGATCGCCCACGACCAGCCGGACGAGATCCTCTGCCGCGAGCGCCACGGGCTGGACGTGGCCGAGGCGCCGCGCTACGGCCTGCGCCACGACAGCCTGGAGGACAACATGTTCTTCTGGGCCTGCCAGACGGCGCGCCACCCCGCCGTGCGCGCCACCGCTCTGGAGGTCGCTCGGATCGCAGATGACCCGTGGCTGATCGACTTCGTCACCGGCGTGGACGCGCCGCTGGAGGCGTGCCGCGCGCTGATCGAGGAGGCCGGCGGCACCTTCGACGGCGACGCGGTCAACACCGCTCTGAGCGCCGTCGACCTGGTCACGTTCCGCACGCCGCACTACCAGCTCAGCTGCGCGCAGGACTTCCGCCCCGGCAAGCCCGGCTACCAGCAGCACATCTGGCACGCGGCGCTCGACACCGACGCGGTGGTGTTCACCAATCACCCGGGGACCGATGACGAGCGCGGCGAGCACGAGGCGCGGCCGAACTTCTGGGCCGGCAACCGCTGGCTGCCGCGCGCGGCCCAGCACCGCAACGTGCTGGTCTGCATCCACCACGTGCCCGCGGACGACCCGCGCCCCTACTCGCACGCCTACTTCCCGCGCCACGCCTTCGATGAGGTCGTGCAGCGCGGCGGCTGGACCTGCGCGCGCAGGGGCGGCGGCTACATCGCGCTGTACTCGCAGCGCCCGGCGCGCTGGGCCGAGCAGGGGCCCTACGCCGGCGTCGAGCTGCGCGCCGACGCCCGCGACAACATCTGGATCTGCGAGATGGGCGACGAGCGCCACTACCCCAGCTTCGAGCGCTTCGTCGAGGCCATCTGCGCCGCGCCGGTGGAGTGCGAGGCGCTGAGCGTGCGCTACCGCTCCCCGTCGCTCGGCGAGGTCGCGTTCGGCTGGACCGGCCCGCTGTCGGTCGGCGGCCGGGAGGTGCCGCTGCACGGCTACCCGCGCTTCGAGAACCCCTACTGCAGCGCCGAGTTCGGTGCGCGCCGCTACGAGGTGACGCGCGCTGACGACCGGCTGGTGCTGGACTTCGAGTGACGCGGCGGCGCATGAAGAAGGCCGCCGGATGCTTCTGCACCCGGCGGCCCTTCGCTTGGCGCGTGAGCGCGCCGATGCTGCGGCTAGACCCCGCCCAGCTGCGCCGAGCCGACGATGTCGGTCAGCACCGGCTCGATCGTCCGCAGCTCCTGCAGCGACTGGGCGCGCGCGTAGAAGTCGTACGCCATCGTGTCGCTGCGGATGATCGCGTGCGACTCCGCCGTCCCGTCGGTGTTCTCGATGGTGTAGAGCATGGCCTGCCCGCTCGGCAGCATCACGCTCTGGGTGGACCGGACCGTGGCGCCCTCAGGCAGGAAGCTGGACGCCGTCCAGTCCGGCGTAACCTCGGCCGACTCGACGCCGATGCGCGGCACGTCCATGCCCGCCGGCGACCAGGCGTTCTCGCCGCTCACCTGCTCCCAGCCCTCGGGGACCTGGAAGGACAGGCCGAGCTCGGGGATGCCGGCCGGCTGGTAGGCGCCGGTCATGCCCGTCTCGCCGCTGGTGCTGCCTTCGGTGGCGCTGGTCGGCTGGGTGGTCGTGTCCATCGCGTCCGAGTCCGTGGCGCCAGTGGCGCTGGTCGGCTGGGTGGTCGTGTCCATCGCGTCCGAGTCCGTGGCGCCAGTGGCGCTGGTCGGCTGAGCGGTGGCATCTGCCGCCGTGCCGGCGTCCTCACTCGCGCCCGTCTCCGAGGTCGGGATCGCGTCGATGTCGGTGGCCGGCGTGGTGACGACGGCCGTCCCGGTGTCGATATCTGCTGTTGGCTGTGCGGTGCCGCTCGGCGCCCCGCCGCAGCCCGCGAGGAGCGCGGCGGTCATGATCCCGATTCCGATTATCTTCTTCATACGATTCCTCACATCACTCTGTGCCGCCGAAGTCGGCGGGACCGGTTGGGGAGCGTCGCCGGGGTTCCAAGATCCTGGCGGCGCGCCCTGGCGCTGCTCGAACTGCTCGTGCAGCTCCGGGTGCGAGGGATGCAAGGGATGTGCCATCGCCGGGCGCGGTGGGGGCCGGGCCCTCGTCGAGCGGGGCTGTGTCCCCGCGGGCTGCCATCGCCGGGCGCGGTGGGGGCCGGGGGCCGGGAAAAGCGCGCAGACATGGCGACACGGCGGCGCGCCCGAGAGCATCGCCGCCGTGTCTGCTGAGGTGTGGTTGGTTGGATGTGCCGCCCCTTAGCCGCCCACGATCATGATGAGCCCGCCGATCACGCCCAGCGCGATGATCGGCACGGCCGCTTTAAGAAAGCGGCGCATGAGCTGGCCCTGCCGCTTGCCGTTGTTCAGATACGGCTCGGCGGCGAGCAGCCCGATCACCATCGCGATCGCGCCGGCGACGACGAAGAACATGTACAGGAAGCGGGCGACCCAGGGCATGATCGAGAGCCACTCGTAGAAGATGATGCCCAGGGCCTGCCGCCAGATGATGAGCCCGACGAACAGGCCCAGCCCGATTAGCACAATGTAGAGCGCGAAGAACGCTACCTCGCGCAGTAGGCTACTTTTATGTAGCTCGTCAGCTGTGTTGCTCATAGGCTACCTCCTACGGCTCCATGGTACACCATGTGCGGCCAGGTTGCACGTGGTTGCTCGCCTGAAAGCGAAGCCGCCGCACCAGGACGGCGTCTTTCGCCCCTCCGCGGGGCGCGTGGGAGGGCGTGAGCCGATTTGCATTTTGTGAGGAGGTATGCTATACTCCAGTCCGTCGCGCGGGAGTGGCTCAGTTGGTAGAGCGACACCTTGCCAAGGTGTAGGTCGCGGGTTCGAGTCCCGTCTCCCGCTCCAGTTTCGGAGGCCAGGCGTACTAGCCTGGCCTCTGCTTTTCTGCCCCGCGGCGATTGACATCTCGCCGGCTCTCCTGTACAGTAGCCCCAGGCTCTACGTCCAACCGCCCCATCCTAATACGGATAGCCTATGTGCGGGAAGCGTCTCTACCTGCCCGCCACGCTTGCCGGCGTCCTGCTTGCCGTCCTGAGCTGCACCCTCATGGGCATGGCCGCGCTCCCGGATACGCCGTCTAGCCGCCGCGAGGCCAACGAGAGTCTCTGGCGCAGCCACGCCCTCGCGCACTACCGCGTCGTCGTTCAGGTGGTCATCAACGAGCGCATCTGCCTCCAGGAGATCGAGGTCCGCGGCGACTGGAAGAGCATCCAGCGCGACACCTGCGGCTCGACCTGGCTCTCCACCCTGTCGGTGTCGCGGCTCTTCGAGCTCGGCGCGCGCCTCGAGCACCCGGCGGAGTGCTTCCCTTCCAACCGCAACTGCGTCTGCCAGCGCATGCGCACCGGGAGGATCGAGTACGACAGCGAGCTCGGCTTCCCCGACACCATCCTCTGGCGGCGCGAGATGCGGCCGAACTGGCACCACCCCGCCTACCTGATGCGGCTGTGGGAGACGCGCAAGCTCCCGAACTGCACCGCGCCGGCGCGCCCGCTGCGCCTCACGGTCATCTCGCTGACGCCGTTGCCGTAACCTGGATTTCGCACCTGAGAGCTGCCAGAAGCCGAACCCACCACAATCATGAAGAAGCCGCGTGTCTACATCACCCGCCGGATCCCGCAGCCGGCGCTGGAGATCATCGCCGCCGCGTGTGACTACGACCAGTGGGACGTGGAGGAGCAGCCCGTCCCGCGCGATGTGCTGCTCAGGAGCGTGTCGGAGGTGGACGGGCTGTTCGCCCTGCTCACCGACCGGCTGGACGCCGAGCTGCTCGACGCCGCGCCGCGCCTGCGCGTGATCGCCAACATGGCGGTCGGCTACGACAACGCCGATGTGCCGGCGCTCACGCGGCGGGGCGTGCTGCTCACCAACACCCCCGGAGTCCTCACCGACACGACCGCCGACCTGGCGTTCGCCCTGATGATGGCCGCGGCGCGGCGGATCGTCGAGGGGCACAAGCTGATCGAGGCCGGCGGCTGGGCCAACTGGTCGCCGATGTTTATGGTCGGGCAGGAGATCACCGGCGCGACGCTCGGCATCGTCGGGGCCGGGCGGATCGGCTCCGCGGTCGCGCGGCGGGCCAGCGGCTTCGATATGCGCATCCTGTACCACAACCGCCGGCGCTCGGAGCAGCTGGAGCGCGAGCCCTGGGCGCAGGGGCGCATCCGCTACGCCCCGAGCCTGGACGAGCTGCTGCGCGAGTCGGACTTCGTGGTGGTGCTGGTGCCGCTCTCGGATGAGACGCGCGGCATGTTCGGCGCGCGGGAGTTCGCGCTCATGAAGCCCACCTCGGTGTTCGTCAACGCCTCGCGCGGCGCGGTGGTCGACGAGCGCGCCCTATACGAGGCGCTGAAGGCCGGCCGGCCGTGGGCCGCCGGCCTGGACGTGTTCGAGCGCGAGCCGATCGGCGCCGACCACCCGCTGCTCACGCTGCCGAACGTCGTCGCCGTGCCGCACATCGGCAGCGCCACCGTCGCCACCCGCACGCGCATGGCCACGCTCGCCGCCGAGAACCTGGTCGCCGCGCTCACCGGCAGGCCGGTGCCGAACCCGGTGAACCCCGAGGTTCTGCAGTAGTGCGCCGCGGCCGTCCGCCGGAGGATCCTCCCGCCGCTCTGCGGCGCAGCAATACCACGGAGCGAGGACAATGATCGTCGCAATCGACCATCTGGTTATTCTGGTCCAGAACCTGGACGCCGCCATCGCGGACTACACGACACTCGGGTTTACGGTTGTGCCCGGCGGCGAGCACGCCGACGGCGCGACGCACAACGCGCTGGTCGCCTTCGCCGACGGCAGCTACCTCGAGCTGATCGCCTTCAGGCGGGAGGCGCCCGGGCACCGCTGGTGGCGCCACGCCGGCTCGGAGGGCCTGGTGGACTACGCGCTGCTGCCCGACGCGATCGAGCAGGACATCGCCGCGGCGCGGGCGCGCGGGGTGGAGTACGCCGGCCCCACACCGGGCGGGCGGCTGCGGCCGGACGGCCAGCGGATCGCGTGGCAGATCGGCGAGCCGCCCACGCCCGACCTGCCGTTCCTGTGCGCGGATGTGACCCCGCGCGAGCTGCGGGTGCCCGGCGACGAGGCGCGCAAGCACGCCAACGGCGTGACCGGCATCGCCGAGGTCACTGTGGCGGTGCGCGACGCGCAGGCGAGCGCTCAGCGCTACGCTGCGCTCCTGGGGATCGAGCCGGTTGTGCTCGACGAGCGCACCG
>Ga0207874_1004451_pt1 | contig 10332 bp, 7 predicted proteins | sample HigsolmetaAR201D_FD_184833 | JGI IMG/M metagenome (GOLD analysis project Ga0207874, IMG submission 184833) | Ionic liquid and high solid enriched microbial communities from the Joint BioEnergy Institute, USA - AR20-1-D (SPAdes) (version 2) ... | reverse complement strand
CGGACCGCAGGTACTCGCCAAGACCTCGAATGGCGCGTTTGCGAACGATCCAGTTGAGGTAGCCGAATCGGATCGCCAGCGACAGAAGCGCGGGGACCAAAGCGAAGCGGAGCGCGACGTCAAGGATGGTGGGCAATCCGGAGATGTTCCCGAAGGCCATTGAAGCGACGCCGATCACGACAACCGCCATGAGCAACGCGATATAGAAATAGAAACCGCGATGCGTGTTCGAGGCGATTTGCTCGAGATCCTCGTCCGTTTTGCCCATTGCCTGCCTAGCGGCCTCGAAGCGAACCTCGGGGTCCGTAATGGACTCATCGATGCCGGGCAGGTGGGAGGTGTCCTCCTTCGCCGAAACGGCCCTGAAGAGCCCGAGCACCGTCCCGAAGGCGTCAGACACCTGTCCGGCCACGGAGCGCACGGTAGACGCGACGGCCGAGTATCCCGTGACATACCCAAGTTTGCTCCCCTTCCATTCGCGACGACCGGCGAGGTCATCAAGAAGCACGCTCCTGGCCTCATCCCTGATGCGGCCGACGCGGTTCTCACTGGCGCTCATGCTTCGAATCCTTGGAAAGGGGTTCCCGTTTCGGGAATCATGCGGCGAGGCCCGCCCCCGTGCAAGGACGGTCACGCAATCCTCCCAATGCGAGCGTGGATCCGACCGAGGAAAGGCTCAAGCGCACGGCGGCGGATCGCAAATTGTTGACATACGGCGCGCGGCGTGCGACGAACGGCGCAGGAGGAAGGACGGATGAACGCACTGAAGGATTCGGAAAACCTCGCCCGCCTCGAACGTCTTCGCCCCCGCTTCGAGCGTCTCAATGAACAACGCATCCGCGTCGCCGAGAAGATGGAGGCCGCGGAGCGCGAGCTCGAGGAGGCGCGGCGCAACGCGCGCGAGATCGCCGGCACCGACGACCTCGACGAACTCCGCGCCAGGATCTCCGAGAACTACTCGCGGAACACCCGCGAGATCGACGAATTTGAGCGGATCCTCAACGAGATCGAGGCTGCCCTGGAAGGCATTTCAGGGCAGGGTGCGTGATCAGATGCAGGGCCTTCCCGCCAACCTCAAGGAAGAACTGTCCGCCGTCCGACGCCGCCTGGCGGTGGCGGAGGGAGAGAGGCAGGCTCTGGTCGACCGTAGGAACGCATTGGCGAAAGAGGTCGGACTCGCCAAGGGACGCCTTGCGCTGAAGCCGAGGGTGGACGAGTTCCTCGAGGAACTGCAGGCGGAGGCCCACCAGCGTCGCGTTGGCGACTTCGAACGTCTGCTGTCCGCACTGGTCGCCGAGGTCCTCCCTGGAGAGTACCCCATCGGGCTAAATCTCGAGATCGAGCGAGGCCAGCCGTCCCTCGAGATCGTCTCGCGCCGGGGAGTCGATCAGGCGGAGGACATCTACGATGATCAGGGGGGCGCCCTCACGAATGTCGTGTCAATGGGCCTGCGCATGATTGCGGCCGTGCGCTCCCGCACCCGGCGCTTCCTCGTCCTCGACGAAAGCGACTGCTGGATCAAGAACGACCGTGTTCCGGCCTTCTACAAGGTGGTCAAGGAAGCCGCCGGAAAGGTCGGCGTGCAGTGCTTCGTGATCTCCCATCACGACATCACGACCTTCGACGAAGGGATCGCCGTGGCCCGAATTCATGGCGACAAGCATACGGGCGTGCGGATCGAGAACGCTCCCCGGCCGCACCGCTGGCAGGACGATGAGGACGGCATCCGTTTCATCCGACTGGTCAACTTCCAGTCCTACGTCGACGAGACGCTCCATCTCGCACCTGGCGTGAACGCACTCACCGGGCCCAACAACCTCGGAAAGAGCAGCTTCGTGCGCGCCCTGAGGGCTGTCTTCTACGCTGGCGAGGCGCGTGACAGCCTCATTCGCCACGGCGAGAAGGCTTGCACGGTGGAGATCGGCTTCGGCCGGGGGCGCGTGCTCCAGTGGAACAGGCAACGTCGTCGCAATCCCGTCAACATGTGGCGTCTCCTCGGCCCCGACGGAGCGGTGATCGAGGAGAACGGAATGCGGTACGACACGGGTGGGCGCACTCCGCCCGAGTGGGTGACTGATCTCTTCGGCATCGGCCCCGTAGAGGGTCTGGACGTTCACGTCGCCAAGCAGAAGGAGCCCGTGTTCCTGCTGGATCGCCCAGGCTCAACGCGGGCAGCGGTCCTCTCCATCGGACAGGAGTCCAGCCACATCCGGGCGATGGTCGCCCTGCACAAGGAACGCTGCCGACAGGACGCGGAGAGGGTTAGGGAAGGCGAGCGCGAGATGGCGCATATCGTCGGCCGCCTCGAGGCGCTCGAGCGCCTGTCCGAGCTTCGCGACAGACTGGAATCGGCGGCCGCCCTCCTCGAAGCCATCGAGAGGCGCGCGGCGGAGACGGATCGGCTCTCCAGCTGCATCGCCGCCATCGAAAAGACCGAAGGAGCTCGAGCGGAAGCGGCGGCCCGGCTGGCAGGTCTGGATCGTCTGCCGACCCGTGATCATCTGGAGTCTCTCATCGCGGAAGCAGACCTCACGGCGCGCATCGAGAACGTTGCCGACCGGATCGACGCGGCGTCGGCCAGCGTGACGCAGGCAGCGCGCGTCGCGGGGATCCTTTCAAGGTTGCCCGCCTCACTCCCCGCCATCACGCCCCTCGATCACTTGGCCGGGATCATCCGGACCATCGAGGAGGCTTCCGAGAGCCTCGTCACGGCCGGCAGGACGGCAGACGTGCTGGCGGCACTGCCCGAAACGATGCCGACCATCGTGAGGAGCGATGCGCTGATCCAGGCGGGCAAGGACATCAAACGGAAGGAAGAGGCGATCAGGGTGATCGCTGCCCAAGGCAACATCCTCGCGAGGCTGCCTGGCGCGATGCCTGGAATCGGGGACACCTCCGGCATCGAGAAGGCGGTCGAGGCCATCTCTTCCCTGATTGCCGAGCGGGAACGCCTCGCCGCCCAGAGAAAGACTATCGAGACGGAGACCACGGAGTGCGAGCGCGAGCTCCATGAGCTCACAGAGGCGATGGGGCACGCGTGCCCCGTCTGCGGCGGGGCCATTCAGGACCCCACGGTTCTCGTGGCGCGCCATCTTCATGTCACCGGGGAGCACGGACATGCCGAACCAGTCCATCCGTGAAGCGAACGGCTTTCTCTTCATCGGTGACCCACACCTTAGCTCGCGGCGACCGGGCCGACGTAAGGATGCCGAGTTCGGCCAAACCGTCCTGCGGAAGATCGAGTTCGCCATCGACATTGCCAACGAGCGGCGTCTTATCCCGGTGTTCCTCGGCGACATGTTCGACCGCGCCGTCGAGACCGACGAGATGCTCAAGACGCGCCTGATCCGCATCCTGCGGAAGGCATGGACGCTCCCAATCACGAATACGGGCAACCACGACAAGGCGAACGCCGTCCTGAGCGACGGCGACAGCCTCGCGGTACTCGGGGAAACAGGCTTGCTGAAGGTCGCGGTCCATTCCGGGGCCGTCGAAACGTTCAGGATCGGCGGCAGGCTCTTCGGCCTCGGGGCAACGCCCTACGGACAGGATGCGCCAACGGACGCGCGGCCGTTCTTCGGCAAGGTTGACACCATCATCTGGCTTACCCACCACGACGTCGCCTTCGAGAACCCCTATCCCGGCTCGATGGCGCCGTTCGCAATCGCCGGATGCCGTCTGGTCGTCAACGGCCACATGCATCTGCGCAAGCGTCCCGTCCAGGTAGGCAAGACGCTCTGGATCAATCCCGGCAACATCACCCGGCAAGCCATCGATGCCATCGACCACGTGCCGGCGGTGACCGCCCTCACTGCCGAGGGCAAGCTGGAAACAATCCCGGTTCCGCACGAAAAGGCCGTCTTCGACCTCACGGGCAAACTCATCGATGCCATCTCCCCCGGCGAGGAAGGCCGGAAGGCTGCGACCGAACCGGAGACGGCAGAGAGCGCCTTCGTCAATCTCCTGCGGGCGGATAACGCCATGGAGATGGGGAAGACCGACGATGGCTCGGTGCTCCTCGAAGAAATCGAGGAGAAGCTCGAGAGGGACGGGGCACCGGAGGATCTGCGGATGATCATCCGGTCCCTCTACGACGCCGCAGTCAGGCAGAATGCGCAGCGGTGACAGCAGGCAGGAACGGACCGCGATGGAGGACTTGACCGTATCCAGGCAGGCTTCAACCGCATCCAGGCAGGCTTCAGTCAAGGGAGTCCCGCGAGAAACGAATCCCTGTTGACCGCATCAGCCGACACGTGCACGATGCCCGGAGGGCAGATCTCCCATGGAGTATTGACCTTCGATGACACGTACCGTCACCACCGTCGCGAACGCAAATGCCGCCGCCAATATGGCGGGAGGCATGGGTGTCGCGCGTGGCGGCGAGGAGGGTGCCGGGAGATAGCCCAAGCTGGATCCCAAGGTAGGCAGGAAGCCGAGGGCCCCTCCGGAAACGGCAGGGGCCCTCGGCTTTTCGGCCGCCGAGGACCTGAACGGAAATGGACGACGACCAGGCGGCCGAAGGTAGCGTCAGCACGAACGGTCGGGTTGGCGGACGGTTGATCGCCGGCCGACGACTGCGCTCGGCCATAGCTAAGTGATTGAAAATACAGAAAAAATTTTCTTGCGAGGCATTGACGGAAGGATTCGCCGACGGTACTTTTCGATCATGAGCCGCTGGGCTCCGGTTCTTTGACATCGTGAGGACGATCGCAATGTGTCGCTGGCCGCCGGGCCACCGCGGCGACGCATGCAGAACGAGCGGAAATCCGGCATGGAACGGGGCCTTAGCTCAGGGGCAGAGCGCGTGTCTTGCAAGCATGAGGTCGTCGGTTCGATTCCGACAGGCTCCACCATCTTCGGCGGAAGTCCTTCGCTCGGGCGTGGCTCAGCGGTAGAGCAGGGAGCTGTTAACTCCAAGGTCGCAGGTTCGAATCCTGCCGCCCGAGCCAAGGACTTCCCGGGCCCGTAGCTCAGCGGTAGAGCGGCTCGCTTACACCGAGATTGTCGGCAGTTCGATCCTGTCCGGGCCCACCAATTTTCTTCCCGACCGAAAGCTGCGGCTCATAGGATCTGCGCGGGCGTAGTTCAGTGGTAGAACGACAGCATGCCAGGCTGTGTGTCGAGGGTTCAATTCCCTTCGCCCGCTCCAATGTCATCGGCCATCGGCCGGGAGATCGGGCGGTTCCCCCTGCCAGGCTCATATGCCGAAGGTTGTGGGTCGAACCCCCGCCTCAACCAGTTTCCCGAGCGATCGGGCGCCGAGGACGGAAGGCGTCATGCCGTGACTTAGAGGGCTTGAGAGCAACCCTCACCAGATCGGGGCCATAGCTCAGACGGGAGAGCGCTTGAATGGCATTCAAGAGGTCGGCGGTTCGATTCCGCCTGGCTCCACCATACCACCGGGATCGCGGCCGATCGGCCGACGCGGGTGTAGCTCAATGGTAGAGCAGCAGCCTTCCAAGCTGATGACGAGGGTTCGATTCCCTTCACCCGCTCCAGATCCAACGCCCGGGGGACGATGCGGGCCTACCGTCGTCCCCCGGGCCAGGCAGCGGTAATCCATCCGATCGGGTCGTAGCCAAGCGGCCGCACGACGCATGACAGGTTGGAGGCTCGTTCCCTGCCGAACCAACCAAGTTCCCGGTCTATTCCATGCACTTGTAGCTCGGTCGGCAGAGCATTCGACCGATAATCGAAAGGTTGCTGGTTCGAATCCAGCCGGGCGCACCAGTTTCGGCCTCGAGGCCGATGGCCGACAGGACGAGGGTCACCGCGGAGGTACCGGGACCACGTCCGGTCGGCGACGGCGGCGTAGCTCAGCGGTCAGAGCGGCGCTCTCATAAGGCGAAGGTCGATGGTTCGATTCGTCCTCCCCGTGCCCTGCCATCCGGGGACGGGGGTGGGCGAATACGTGCCGTTCTATTTCTGTTCTCGATCGATCATGCTTTATGTTATCCATTGCGCGAACCACCCCGAGCTGACCTACCGCGGAGGCCAGGGGCCGATCGTCCACTTGGAGGCGGACCTCCATCGGGTCATCGCTTGGGCGAACGGCGAGTCGCGTCGCTGGGCATTCTCACTCTCCAATGCCGGGGCGACCTACGCCCAGTTCCGCTCCGAGGTCGGCCAGCTCGATGAGGTGGACTGGCCGGCCGTCGCTGCCTTGGACTTCCGGGCAGCCGAGGTGAAGGAAGGGAAGCAAGCCGAGTTCCTGGTGCATGAGTCGTTTCCATGGGAGCTCGTCGAGCGGATCGGCGTGATCTCGCAAGGGATCGCGCAACAGGTTGCCCATGCAATCCATGGGGCTGCGCATCGCCCAAGGATCGAGATCAGGCGTGACTGGTACTATTGAGCGAGGGAGGCATGCAGGGATGATCGAATATCGGACCGGCGATATCCTGCAGGCGGACGCTGAAGCGCTCGTGAATACGGTCAACTGCGTCGGTGTCATGGGGCGCGGCATCGCGCTGCAGTTCAAGAACGCTTACCCTGAGAATTTCCAAGCCTACGAGAAGGCGTGTGCGCGCGAGGAAGTGCAGCCCGGGCGGATGTTCGTCTTCGAGACCGGTCAGCTCACCAACCCGAAGTACATCATCAATTTCCCGACCAAGCGGCATTGGCGCGGCAAGAGCCGCGTGGAGGACATCGAGACCGGCTTGAAGGCGCTGGCGGAGGAAATCCGCAAGCGCCAAATCCGATCCGTGGCCGTGCCGCCACTCGGCAGCGGGTTGGGCGGCCTCGACTGGCGCGATGTGCGGCCGCGTATCGAGAAGGCTCTGAGCGATCTCGAGGACGTGCGCATCATCGTGTTCGAGCCGCATGCGACGCCCGAGGCCAGGACGGCGACCCGATCGCGCGAGGTTCCCAGCATGACGGCAGGACGGGCGGCGTTGGTCGTGCTGATGCACCGTTACCTCGGCGGGCTCATGGACCCGTTCGTCACCCTGCTGGAGGTACACAAGCTGATGTACTTCATGCAGGAGGCTGGACAGCCACTGCGATTGCGATTTGCCAAAGGACTTTATGGTCCCTACGCAGAAAACCTTCGTCACGTCCTCCATGCGATCGAGGGTCATTTCGTTTCCGGCTACGCCGACGGAGGGGGCGCGCCGGACAAGCAATTGGAGCTGGTGCCCGGCGCGGTCGCGGATGCCGAAGCGTTCTTGAAGGACCATGCCGCGACGCGGGCGCATTTCGACCGAGTTGCCGACCTCGTCGAGGGCTTCGAGACACCCTTCGGTCTCGAGCTGCTCTCGACCGTCCACTGGGTCGCAACCCGCGAAGGCGCCGCGACCGCGGATGATGCGGTTGCTGCGGTCTACGCCTGGAACGAACGCAAGAAGCGTTTCTCGCCCCGTCAGATCGGCCTTGCCCTAGATGTGCTGACGCGCAAGGGCTGGCTCGGACAAGGTACGGTTGAACGGACGGCATGACGACCGATGTCAGTGAAAAGGGCCTCGAAGCGCTGATCGTGGCCGATATGACGGGGCTGCATCCGGCGTCGCCGGGCGGCCCTGGCATGGCCGAAGACCCGCAGCCGTTCGTCGGTCTGCACAACTGGATTCTGGGCAACCCGCAGGACTATGACCGCGCCTATACGGTCGATCTCGCTCAGCTCCGGGCCTTTCTCGCTGCCACGCAGAAGCATCTGGTCCAGGCCTTCGACCTCGATAACGACAGCCCGACGCGGCAGAAGCTCCTGGCGCGCTTGCAAGGCGAGATCGGCAAGCGTGGCGTCATTGACGTGCTGCGCCACGGGATCAAGCACGGCCCACACGACGTGACGCTGTTCTTTGGCACGCCGACGCCGGGCAACGTCAAGGCGGCCGAGCGCTTCGCTCAGAATCGGTTCTCGGTAACGCGGCAGCTTCGCTACAGTCGCGACGAGACGGCCAATGCGCTCGACCTCGCGCTGTTCATCAATGGCCTGCCGATCGCGACGTTCGAGCTCAAGAACAGCCTCACCAAGCAGACGGTCGAGGACGCGATCGAACAGTACAAGCGCGACCGTGATCCGCGCGAGAAGCTGTTCGAATTCGGCCGTTGCGTTGCGCACTTCGCAGTGGACGACGCCGAGGTCCGCTTCTGCACGCATCTAAAGGGCAAGGCCTCATGGTTCCTGCCATTCAATCAAGGTTGGAATGACGGCACCGGCAACCCGCCGAACCCGCAGGGCCTGAAGACCGACTATCTCTGGAAACGCGTCCTTACGCCGATGGGTCTCACCGACATTCTCGAAAACTACGCCCAGATAGTCGAGCGGAAGGACTTCAAAACGGGCAAGGTCAAGCGGGAGCAAATCCCTCCGCCGCCACCAGATCGTCCGAACGATGTCTCCGCTGCCATAGCTCAGTCGGCAGAGCGCGTCCTTGGTAAGGACGAGGCCTCCGGTTCGATCCCGGATGGCAGCGCCATTCTCCGACGTCGAGGCTTCAGTCGAGCAGCGCCGAAGTGTAAAACCCCACTACTTCCGGAGTGGGATGAACACGCCCGTCACGGGGTCGAGTTCGAACTGGGTGCCACGCTTCAAGATCACAGATGGCGGATGCATGGGATACTCGCGTGGCAGGCCCCACTTCGCCCGGTAGGCATCCGGCGTCATGTCGTGATGCTCGGCGAGATGCTGCACGAGATCCCTGACCTTCCTACCGTCCTCGAGGCAGATCACGTAGTCCATCCCGACGCTGTTCTGGACCGTCACCCCCTTGGGCGGGATGGGAGCCGTGATCGGCAGCTCGATCTGCCTTGGTTTCGCGGGCTTCTGGAAGGGGCGCACCTCCACGGTCGCATCACCGAGTTCCTGGGCAGGCGAGGCGGCTCCAGAAACGGTCTTGGGAGTTTCGGGAGTTTCCTCGACTGGCTGCTTGATCACAGGAGCCGACGGCGTGTCCCGGCGAACTTTATCCGACGGGAATGGCACGACCACGCTGTCCGATACGGTCTCCGTCACCTCGGAGGTGGGCACCTTGCGTAGCGGCCCCATCGGCGACCCGCCTGCCGGAACGGCAGGCGCAGCAGCCGCGAACCTGGGCCTCGCAGAGGAGCTGGCCATGCGCGACATGAAGGCCTGTGCTTCGGCGCGGGCGTCGAACGCGTCATTCCGTTTCAGGGACCAGTTCCGCAAGGCGTTGATGGCCCGTGGATCGACGAGGATGTCGAGAAGCGCGCCATGGACGCCCTTCACGAGTTCACTGACCTGTTCATCCGGGAGAGGCGACTGCTGCAGGTATGTCGTAACGATCTCGACCGTGTGCGGGACAAGCGTCGAAGCCGCCTTGATCGTCTCGGAACGGTTGATGCCAGCCATGTCGATCCTCGCGCTTGTGGCGCGGCGGGTATGCCAATTTACGCCGACCATTTCAACCATCCGTCCGCCTTCGGTCGGCGTCCCTTTGGTCCATTGACTCGTTCTCCCGGCTTCGGCAGTGCTTGAATCCTCATGGAGGGGAAGAGGACAGTGACCGTTCCGTCAGACTTACTCAAACCTGCCTAAACAGGTCCGAAGCTGACTTCCTGCTTCATCGAGGCCGGTTTCACTCCGGTCGCAAGACCGGAGCCAGCGCCTTCCTCTCCACAGGCTGACACGGTGGAACTCACCGCGTATGTGGCAAGGTTTCTTGCCGCATTCAAATCCCGGTCGTGGCATGCGCCACAGTCCGGGCAAATCCACTGCCGCACGGATAGCGGCATGTCTTGCTGTACCGAGCCGCAGGCCGAGCAGGTCCTGCTGCTCGGAAACCAGCGGTCGGCGACCACCACTTGTCCGCCGCGCATTTCCGCCTTGTACTCCAATTGCCGCCTGAACTCGAAGAATCCCATGTCAGCGATGGAGCGCGCCAGATGGCGGTTCCTCACCATGCCGCGCACGTTCAGATCCTCGATACCGATGGTGTGAAAGCGGCGCGTGAGGTCGGTCGTGAGCTTGTGAAGGGCGTCCGACCGGATGTTGGCGATGCGGGCGTGCAGCTTCGCCAGCTTGGCCTTGGCCTTGCGGCGATTGGCCGATCCCTTGGCCTTGCGCGACAGGCTGCGCGAGAGTCTGCGCAAGCGGCCCAGCAGCGCTTTGTGGGGCTTCGGGCCAGGGATCAACTCTCCCGTCGAGAGCGTCGCCAGCGCCGACACCCCTAAGTCCACACCCACCGCGCCTTGGTTTTCGGCCTTGGGCAGATATGAAAGGTCTTCGGTGTCCACGACGATGCTGACAAACCAGCGGTCGGCCACGCGGGAGATCGTGGCCGACATGATCTTGCCAGCGAAGCGCAACGGCTCCCGCATGCGCACCCAGCCAAGGTTGGGGATGCGAATGCGGCGGCCGTCGATGTCGAACTGGTC
>Ga0207874_1004426_pt1 | contig 10399 bp, 6 predicted proteins | sample HigsolmetaAR201D_FD_184833 | JGI IMG/M metagenome (GOLD analysis project Ga0207874, IMG submission 184833) | Ionic liquid and high solid enriched microbial communities from the Joint BioEnergy Institute, USA - AR20-1-D (SPAdes) (version 2) ... | reverse complement strand
GCCGCACTCCCTTTGTGCTCGGTCTGCGCCTGCCCACGATGGTCATCACGCCAAGCGAAGTCATCCGGCGTCAGGTTCTCGATGCTTTTCGGATTCACCCTTCCCGCGTTGTAGCTATCCCTCACGCGGCTTCCCCGTGCTTTCGCCCGGTTCAAGGTCCTCCGGCGCCGCGGCCCTACTTCCTCTATGTAGGGACCGTCGAGCCGCGGAAGAATTTGCCTGTGCTGATTGAAGCATGGCGGGAAGTCCGGCGCTGCTACGCCGTTGATCTCGTCATTGCCGGGCGTTTGCGGCGCGATGCCCCTCCGATCCAGAAAATCGAGGGCCTGCGGCTGCTCGGGCCGGTGCCCGACGAGGACTTGCCCGAGCTGTATTCGGGTTCACTCGCATGCGTGTATCCTTCCTTATATGAGGGCTTTGGATTGCCTGTGCTCGAAGCGATGCAGTGTGGGGCCGCGGTGATCGCATCGCGTGACCCGGCGATCGGGGAGGTGGCGGCAGGCGCTGTATTGCAGGTTGATGCGCACGACGTGCGCCAGTGGAAGGAAGTGTTGTTAGCCGCCGCTTCGAACCCGGAATCCATGCAGCCATGGCGCGATTCCGCCCTCCGCCGTTCCGCATTTTTCTCTTGGCAGCGCAGCGCGGCGCTTACCCGGCAGGTCTATGAAGAGGCCGTACAGCGCTTCGGACGCTAAGCCCTCCGCACTCTTTCTGGCTCCAGAGGCGCCCTACCCGGTGATCGGGGGCGGCCCGTTGCGTTCGGCATCCCTACTCGAATACCTCGCCCAGAGCTATACCGTCGACGTCATCGTGTTCCGCGAGCCTGGGGCGCCAGATCCCGTCCCGGCGTTTCCCGGCGGCATCGCGCGCCGGATCTCGGTGGTCCCGCTCCGCTATCACAGCCGCAGCCAGGTTTCGCGCGCGCTGCGCAATTTCCGCCGGTTCCTTCGTGGAGCGCCTCCTTTGAACGACCGTTTCTCCGGCTATGACCGTGCGATCCGTTCCGCGCTTGGTCAAAATCGGTACGCACTTGGCGTGGTGGAACACTTCTGGTGCGCCTGCTACGCCGATGCTCTGCGAGAGGCATGCTCGCGGGTCATTCTCGATCTGCATAACATCGAGTCCGCGCTGCTCAAAAGCTCCGCCAATTCATCCTCACTTCCGGAGCGGCTGCTGTTTCAGCGGTTCGCCTCTGCAGCCGAGAGCCTAGAGCGCCGGTGGATCCCCCGTTTCGATCAAGTGCTCACCGCCTCGGCCGATGACGCAAATCGTGTTCGGGCCTTCGCGCCGAAGACTCCGCCGATTGTTTATCCCAACGCGATTCCGCTCCTCGACCGGCCCGTTGTTCCGCAGGATCGTTCCATCGTCTTTTCAGGCAATCTGTCCTATCACCCTAACGTCGAGGCAGTACGCTATTTCTACGAGCAGATCTGGCCGGCCATACGGCATGAGTGTCCAGACCTGCGGTGGCGGCTTATTGGGAAGAATCCCGAGGGTGTACGGGGCATACTCCGCAACGATCCCCGGATTGAGGTGGTTGGCCCTGTCGCCGAGGCGCTTCCTGAGCTGGCGCGCTCGCTCGTTGCCGTCGTTCCGTTGCGATCTGGGAGCGGTACAAGAGTCAAGATCCTTGAGGCATGGGCTGCGGGCGTGCCAGTGGTTTCGACGCCGATTGGCGCTGAAGGGCTGGAAGCATGCGATGGCGCTCACCTCTGTCTGGCGTCGAAACCGGACGCGTTCGCCCGCAGCGTGATAGAGCTGGTGAGGTCAGAGGCCCTGCGGACCAAGCTTCTCGAGGCTGGACGAGCGCTTTACGAGGCTCGTTACAACTGGCCGGCTGTCTGGCAGCGACTTAGAGAAGCCGGGCTCTAGCCACCCTGTTGAGACGTACTAGGGCGTGTTCGGGCGTGAATCGTGCGCTCAATCAGCCACTTATCTCGCTCAAGCGTCGCTAAGCTGGCTATCGATCGATTGTCGCGATCGAGGTAATAGACCTTAACGTTGCCGTCCAGCATTCGCCAGCCACCATTGAACCAGACCTCCGATACCGTGTGCCCCCACAATTCCTGCACGCGAGCTTTCAAGCCCGCCGCAGTCCAGAGACTCTTCAGCCAAGCTGCTGTGTGGCCGCAGATTCCGTAGCCATAACCGTTCATCGCCCGAACTGGATGCAAAGCGGACTCGTCGCGTGGGGATCGCTGAAAGCGCTTGTAGAGGACCCACGAATACAGGGCCATCGCCTTTTCCTCTTCGGTTTCCAATCCCCGCGTAGCCTCCTTAACTATGGAGTCGACGTCGTACCAGTCGTACATCCCGTTCACCGTCATCCTCGGGTTGACGACTGCGGAGTCGCCGACGTTCTCCGGGTCGACCGTGCCCCCGACTTCGATTGTGTACTCCGCTTCGGGCTTGTCGATCACGATGGAGAACTCCTTGATGTCCCCAGCAACGAGAGCAGGAGACAGTAACACCGCAAAGATTGTAAGTCCGCGCATCACGGTCCTCGTTAGCATCCGAAACATTACGTACGCACTTACACGTGGAAGCGTAGGTTGGACTTCCGGAGTACAAGAGCCGCGCCCCGCAAGGTTGTTACCGCACGCCGGCATCGAGCCGCCGCACCGTGGCGGATCAAAAATCCAGGCGGAGCCCGATTGTGATGGTCCTCGGCCCGCCTCCAAGTCCGCTGGTGTTGACGCTGTTGATGCGGCCTACGGCCGCAGAACTGATGTCCGTATTTGGGTTGCCGAAGTTGGTGTGATTGAAGAAGTTTGTTGAAGACATGTCGGCACGAAGCCGGGCGTTCTCTCCAATCTTAAAGTATTTGAAGAGCCCGAAGTTGTAGTTGACAAGGCCAGGCCCTGTTATGACCGAGCGTGCACTGTTGCCGAAACGGCCTGCCGGCGGTACCGCGAAGGCAGCTGCATTGAACCAGCGATCGATGGTGGGATTGTCAACTTTCCAGTCCCCCACTCGATCCGGGCGCCCGCCAAATGTACGTGTGTTCGTCACATCGAGCGAAGAGAAGGTCGGAGTGAGAAAGCGCCCAGACTGCAGAACGAGAATCTGCGAAATCTGCCAATTGCCGAACACCTGCCGTACCCATCCTGGAAGCGCTCCACCCCAGCGCTTGCCGGTTCCGATCGGCAAATCGTAGATGCTGTATGCCACGGCGCGATGACGTGTCACATTGGGATCGTCGGCCCGCTCGCGCCGGCGGTCGTACGGATTTTCAATACCGCCCGTAACGCTGCTCCCGGGGACATCCGCGAGTACCTTTGCCCACGTCCAGCCGAACTGAAAGGTCAACCCCTGGGAGAACTTCCGTTCGATCTCCGCCTCGAGCAAATTGCCCAACTGTCCGCCACCATTCTCGTGGTAAGTCACCGAAAAGAAATGAGGATAGCGGAACCAGCTGGCGTTTGTGGGGTCGGCGCTCGGCATCGGCTTGTTCAAGTCTCGAGAGTAGAGCAACTGGGTTACCTTGTGCCCGCGCCAGCTGATCCGCCACACGATCGAGTGCGGCAACTGCTGCTCAAGGGTGACATTCCATTGATGAGTGTATGGAGTCTGAACGTTCACCTGAACGCCGCTGGTGCTCTGGGTAGGAACGGTCCCGCGATCCGTGAAGGGTCGGGGGAACTGAAAAAGCGGCACGCCATCCGTGATACTGTTCGTGAAGGTCTCGGTGGAACGAAACGGGCCCCCGGCAAACGGATCCAGCAGCACTGAGGTCAATGGCGTGTAGTAGACGCCGTAACCCGCGCGAATCACCATCTTGTTCACCGGTCGGTATGCGAAGCCGATGCGTGGTCCCCAATTGTTCGCGTCTCCCTTAAGCAGCGAACGCGATGGGAATCCAGCCGCCTGTGCCGTGACGATCGGGATCTCCCTCGGAAAAAGAGGATTAACGAGCGTGTCCAGCACCTTCTGGTTTGGCACCACAAGGTTGCCGATTGACGGATCGAAGGCGTACCGCATGTCGATCTTATCCACCGGCGGTAAGGTGTACTCGTACCGCAGACCGAAATTTAGAGTCAGCTTCTGGTTAACCCGCCAGTCATCTTGGACATATGCTGCCAGAATGCCGTAACGGTTTGCTCGATCCGGAGCCTGCTCGTAGCGGCCCGTCTGGCGAGGCAATCCCAACAGGAAATCGGCCCAATCAAAGCCGGTCGCAAAGCCGTCGAAAGTGTATGTTCCGAAATCGGGCCAGCCATCCGAGCTCGAGGAGTGTGTGCGAAAGTACCGGAACAAGACGCCCGTTTTGATCATGTGCTTGCCCTTGCTGAGCGTAAGGTTGTCCAGGAACTCGTAAGTCTGGTGGTCCCAGCTATATGAGTTCAGCTCGTAGTAATCCGTGAAGTTAAGCCAGTTCACTTGCGGCACGCCCGTTCTGTCCCGCTTGTTGGCAAGGTTGAGCCCTTCGATGCCCCACTGCTCGACCAGATCCGCCCCGCGGTGAAGTCCTCGCAGTGGGGAAACGTCGCGCGACAAGCCGAAGCGTGCCTCGTTGACGACCGTGGGCGAGAACAGGTGCGTTTCAGAGATGTAGGCATTGCGGCCGATACGATGCTGGAAGTGAAAGAACGCGGGCAGATCCGTATCGTAGCGGTCCTCGTTGTCGCGACGCTGGGTAAAGCGGCCCGAAAGGCTGTCCTGAGGGCCAAGCGTATGATCGACGCGGATGCTGTACAAGTTCGAGCTATTGCGCCGGGCTCGAACGTCACGGTAGTTTCCGACGAAATCGTCAGCCGGCCCGAAGTTCGGCAACGGCATGAATTCCGGATCCTGGATCCTCAACGATACCGGGCTGATACGGCTTTTCGGAAGAAGGTTGCCGGGAAAGGGTTGTCCGTTCGTGGGGTCCTTGATAAGCCTGCCGTCCGGCAAGGCTGAGAAATCTCCTTCCCGCATCTTCAAAGTCGGCACATTGGCGCTGGCGCTGTACCCTCCCGGCTGCCTCCGCGCCTCATAGCTGAACAGGAAGAAAGAGCGGTTCCTGCCATCATACAACTTGGGAAGATACGCGGGCCCTCCGATGCTCCCGCCGAACTCATGAAGAATCGGCCCCTTCGGTTTGCTGCCCGCAAAGAAGTTGCGCGCGTTCAGCCAGTTGTTACTGTGCGTGTAGAAAGCGCTGCCCTTAAGTTCGTTGGTCCCCGAACGCGTCCCTACATAGACGGTTGCCACATCGCCGTATTCCGCCGAAGGGCTGCTGGTAACAAGCTTGACTTCCTGAATGGCCTCGATCGACATCAGCATTGTGGGTCCGCTCCAGCCGCCCCAAGCGGGCGCCATGCCGCTCACTCCGTCGATTGAGTAGTAACCGAAAGAACCACGCTGTCCTGCCAGGTAGCCGCCGTCGTAATTGGAGGAGGTGACGAATCGGAAATTCATTACCGCTCGGGTGTTTAGGGGCAAGCTGATCAAGTCTTCCCGAGTGCGAACGTCCGACAACTGGGAGTTTTCGGTGTTGATAGTGGGAGCCAGGGCGGCCACGTCGATGCGCTGAGAGATGTCGCCAGGCTCGAGTACCGCGTCAAAGCGTGCGATCCGCTGGCTGGTGATTGTGATGGGGCCGCTGGCTACCGACTTGAATCCACTGCTTTCAACTTCGACGCGGTACGTTCCAGGACGCACGTCTGCAAAAGTATAGATCCCTTCCTCGTTGGCCGAAGCTCTACGGGTCACGCCCGTTTGCGTTTCAGTGAGGGTCACGGCAGCCCCAGGCACGACGGCGCCCGAAGCGTCCCTAACGGTTCCGACGACTGAGCCAAGAGACGACTGAGCCAACAAAGGTCTTCCGGTGGCTCCACCCCCTAGCCACAGCAAAATCGCTATCGCATAGATCGCTCCGCCAAGCCTCTTCCGAGCCCAGAGTTCTGCCTTCATCACTGTCCTCCTGTCAGCCCCAACTCCCGCCCGCCACTCGCAACGGGCTTCGAGCTCCTTGCGGCGCCCCCGGTCACAGTTGTGGCCGAGTACGATGCTACAGAGCGGACCATGATTTGCGTAGGGGTCAGCCGTGACGTAACAGGTACAAGCGGGCCATCTATCCTATTGAAAATTCGTATGTCACACCAGCGTAACCCGGCTTGACCAGGCTTGTGGCCAGCCGATGGTACTCTTGGCAGCCTTAGTTATCGCCCGCCCTTAGGCGCCAATTCCGGGCTGAAAGGACGTTATTCAGTGGACGCGACAATACCTTGACAATCTGTGACAAGGCGGCTGTTCCGCGTTATAGTTCCATAAGTATGGCGTTCGGGACCGTGGATAAAAGAAAGCCGGGGCCCGAAGAGCGTGCTACGGCGAAGCGGAGCGAGCTGGACCGCGGAACAACCCGGCCGCCGTCTGAAGCCGAAGTACGCGCTCAACTCGAGCGACTCCTCTCTAGCCAGAACTTCCGATATTCCGAGCGGCTCAGCCGGTTTCTCAAGTTCGTAGTGGAACGCCAGCTTGCAGGCCGTGGCGGTGAACTGAAGGAATCCGTGCTGGCGTTGGAAGTCTTCGAGCGAGAAGTTTCCCACGACTCGCGCGATGATAGCGTGGTAAGAGTCTACGCGCGCCGCTTGCGCGAGAAACTGGAACGTTACTATGAGGAGGAAGGCCGGGATGATCCTCTCCTCATATCTCTTCCAAAAGGTAGTTACGTCCCGCGCTTTACCTTGCGCGAGTCCTCACGGGCCGGACTCAACATTCCGGGAGCCCAGCCCGCACGGCCGGACCATGACTTCGCATCTCGTACTTCGCTCGTAAGGACCACGATTGTCGCTGCGATTTCCGTCGTGGCGACCGTAGTCTTCACCCGCGTAATCGCGCCGCCACAGGCAAATCCTCCACCGATTCGGCAACTGACATCCGACCCCGGAATAACCTTCCAACCCGCGATCTCCCGTGATGGGACGCTACTGGCCTATGCTTCGGACCGCGGCGGCGCCGGAAACCTGGACATCTGGGTTCAACAGGTGTCTGGCGGTTTTCCGCGCCGGCTTACTGACAGCCCGACAGACGACCTCGATCCATCGTTTTCTCCGGACGGCACGTTGATTGCCTATCGCGCCGAGGGCGAGGCAGCGGGAGTCTACATCGTTCCCACACTAGGCGGACCGAGCATGCTTCTCGCCCGCGGGGGCTATCGGCCACGGTTTTCCCCGGATGGAACGCGGATCGTCTACTGGACCGGTGAGCGCTCGTTCTGGCATGGCCGCATCTTTATCGTGCCCTCGTCGGGAGGCAAGGCGGTTCCGTTCCAGCCTGAGTTCCGGTATGCTGCCTACCCGGTGTGGTCACCCGACGGCCGGCATCTTGCCTTCGTGGGGAGCAAAAACACCGGCAGAGACTGGAATTCGACCAGTGATGAGTGGGATTGGTGGGTTGCTCCTGCCGACGGTGGAAAGGCCGTGCGGCTCTTCGTAAACCAGCTCTTCGCCAAACAGAAGATCCGCCCGCCACGAACGGGCTGGTCGCATCGCTACTTCGTGCCGTACCACTGGACCGCTTCGGGGATGATCCTATTTGCGGCGCGCGTGGGCGACCGGACAAACATTTGGGGCGTACACATCTCTGAGCGGAACTGGCAGGCCACCGGCCCTGCCAAGCAATTGACCTTTGGCGCGGGGAGGGAGGATCACCCCAGCATGTCCGCCGGCGGCGATTTAGTCTTCTCGATTCTCAGTCAGAAGGCGGACATTTGGGCGCTGCCGCTGCACGCCAACGCCACCGAGTCACGAGGCCAGGGGGAACGGCTCACTTCGGATGCCGCCCACTACATGCGGCCTTGGGCTTCCCGCGACGGCAGCCGTCTGGCGTTCCTTTGCAATCGCAACGGAAATGTCGATGTCTGGGTGCGGGATCTGGGAGCGGGAACCGAGAAAGCTCTGACTGCCCCGCGCGATGATGAATCCGCGGTGGCCCTCAGTCCCGACGGGTCCAAGGTTGCCTACAGCGTCCGGGAGGAAGCTGGGGAGTCCATCTACGCCGTTGCTTTCGAGGGCGGAGGCAGAATGCAACTTTGCAAAGGGTGCGGCGAGGCGCGGGCTTGGATGTCGGACGGATCGGCTCTTCTTTACCAGCGTGTCACCGACTCCGGCGAATCCCTGTTGGTTTGGGTGGACGAGTCCGGCCAAGAGAGGCTATTCGCTAAATCTACCGAATTTGCCATGTTCTCACCTTCGATCTCCTCTGACGGGCGATGGGTGGCCCTGGTGCTGCGTAAGCCACCGAGCGAGCACGCCGTCGTCATCGTGCCGGTTCGAAACGGGGCAGCCGCACCGGAATCTGAATGGGTGAGGATCACAGAACCAGGGCCGTGGTACGACAAACCCCGCTGGTCACCCGACGACAGCGTTCTCTACTATGTCTCCGACCGGGACGGTTTCGTGTGCATCTGGACTGTACCCGTGGACCACACGACGAAGAAGCCGGTCGCCGAAACGAAGCCGCTAGCCCACTTCCATGAAAGCCGACATTCCCTTCGGAATGTCTACGGATTCGATATGGGAGTGGCCAGAGACAAGTTGGTCTTCAATCTTGGTGAGGATCTCGGAAACATCTGGCTGGCTCCCGCAGCCCGGTAAGAGGCGTCCGGGCCGTGACGTCACGAGTAGCAGCATTGCCTGCATACCGTTGAAATCGCGTGTGTCACGGCTGTAACGGTAACTGAGGAGTCCTCCCCTGAGGGCGCTAAGCGCGGCAGGTTGGCTGCTAGAATCGGGTTGGTGATGACCGGAAGTCCTGCTTCCAATTCGACGTTTGCCGTCCAGATCGCTGGACTCCGGTGTCGGGGCTTCCAGACGGTAGCGTGCGCTCGGGAAGCTGGGATCGTTCGCCTTCGCCGCCACGCCATCGAGCGGAAGAACGATTCGCGCCACGGCAGAGAGAACGTCGAGGAGTTCGCTTGGGAGTTGCTGTCGGGGATCCTCGCCCAAGATTGGTGTGCAGGGATTCTGACCGCGTAGTTCGAGACGGAGGTGAAATCGTGAGTCGCGAAATGCCACGACGCATGGAGGCCGGCTGGATCCAGACAAACGGGGCGGACGCCATATTAACGCAGGCCCTCAAGCGTGATCAGCCGGATGGCACGACGAAGCCGTTGCCCCGCCTGATAAGCCTCGACGCGTTTCGCGGCTTCGTGATGCTGTTCCTGGTGTCGAACGGCTTCGGCCTCACGGTGCTGTCGAGCTATCCCGGCTTCGAGTCGCTGGCGCGGCAAATGGAGCATGCTCCCTGGGAAGGTGTGACGTTCTGGGATCTCATCCAGCCGGCTTTCACCTTCATTGTAGGAGCAGCGATGCCCTTCGCTATTGCGAGCCGGCAGGCGCGGGGCGCCTCTTCCAAAGAGCTGTATCGTTACATCGCGTGGCGGGCGTTCGCCCTGGTGTTATTGAGCAATGTTCTGACGAACTTCGGCTCGAGCGTCCCGCGATTGCAGTTCGTGAACGTGCTGGCCCAGATTGGGCTCGGTTCCCTGGTCTGTTTTCTTGTCACACGGCTGCGTTTTAGGTATCAGGTGGCAGCAGCGGCCTGGATTCTGGCGGCACACTGGGGCTTATTTCTCGCTTTTCCTGGTCCGGACGGTGCGTTCTCAAAAACCCGCAACGTGGGCGCCGCAATCGATATGGCTCTCCTCGGGTACAACTACAGCGGCTACTACACGGGAATCAACTTCATCGGTAACTCCATCACCATTCTGTTCGGCTACTGGGTTGGCATGCTGCTGAGGAAGCCCTTCTCGCACGGCTACAAGCTGAAGGTGCTTGGGGCTGCGGCAGTGGTGGCCTTGGCCGAAGGGCTTGCGTTGCAGGCCGTTAATCCCATGATCAAGCGGCTCTGGACAGCCTCGTTCACCTTCTACAGCGCTGGTTGGGTGATCCTGATGTTCATGCTCTTTTACTGGCTGATCGAAGTCCAAAACCGCCGCAAATGGGCTTTCCCGCTCGTCGTTTTGGCAATGAACTCCATCTTTATCTACTCTTTTTGGCACGTCCTGCACGGCTGGCTCTACCGCGGCCTTGGCACATTCACAGGTAACTTCTGGTTCCTAGGCCAGCTCGGCGCCATCCCGCAGCACCTGGTCACATCGTTCGTCATGTGGCTCATGTGCTACTGGCTCTATCGGCAAAAGATTGTTTTCAAGATTTGAGAACGCGCCTGGCCTTTGTCAAGACCCTACCTTACACTCTGAATTTTGCGCGGCCTAACGTTGTGGCGCGCCTTCGCCAGATGAGCCTCACGGTGGCCGATCCATGCGACTAGGGCGTGTTCACACTACGCGCAAGTCCTCGACGATGAGTGCGAATGAGAGAAAGCCAAGGAAAATAACGTCGAGTTTTTCGAACCGGGAAAAGATACGTCGAAAAGCTTTCAGCCTGCGGAACAGTCGTTCGATCTCGTTTCG
>Ga0207874_1004425_pt1 | contig 10401 bp, 8 predicted proteins | sample HigsolmetaAR201D_FD_184833 | JGI IMG/M metagenome (GOLD analysis project Ga0207874, IMG submission 184833) | Ionic liquid and high solid enriched microbial communities from the Joint BioEnergy Institute, USA - AR20-1-D (SPAdes) (version 2) ... | reverse complement strand
TCACCTTCAGACCGTGGACTTCTCCCGTAACCCGCACGCCCGCGAGTTCGGCAATCTTGGGGTCGTGAAGATCCGCTACGGGAAAGCAAAGAAGGGCTCGCCGCCCAAACGGAGAACCGTGTTGACAGTCTTCGACTGGACACCGGAGATCATCAGCGACTGGGTCACCCACGGCCAGCCTTACCTCGACGACGGGATCGACCTGTTCCCCAGTGAGCGCGGTGCTCTCGTTGCCGAACGCACCCTATTACGACGCTTCCGCCGGTATTGCAACGACCTTGAGCTGTCGGCGGGCCTCGACCTGCACTCTTTTCGGCGTTCCTACATCACCCATCTCATCGAGGACGGATGGGACGCCAAGTTCGTCCAGGACCAGGCCGGCCACGAGTACGCCAGCACGACCTCCCTATACACAGGAGTCTCAAGCGACTTCCGCACCCGCACGCTACGCCGTGTCTTAGACCAGACGGTGAAAGACGCCCTCTCCTTCGGTGAGGAGACATCGTGAAACGAGACATCGACTACACGTGGCGGCTTGCCGAGTTGATGGCTGCACAAGGCATGCATAACAGCACCGACCTGATCCCCCTCCTGGCCGAACGCGGTATTCAGCTGTCGCGGCCGCAGGTCTACCGCATCGTGCATCAACGACCTGAACGCGTCTCCCTGCAGCTGCTGGCAGCCCTGTGTGACATCCTCGGTTGTGGCGTCGACGATCTCGTCACCGTTACCGCTGCCGACGCCCGCAAGAAGAAGTCCGCCTCCGGCGAATCGTCGCGACGCAACGTTGTCGAGATAAACAAGTCCGTCCGGCCCCGACGAGCACGAATCGTGACTGATGGCGACCATTGAGCCAACGCCGCGATCCACCACCCGTGGTCGACCACGGGTGACCACCGGCGCCTACGAATGCACCCGTTGCCATCGCATGGCCAACAAACTGCGGGTCGAATGGCCCGGAGACCACCTCTGCCACAGCTGCTTCTACATCGCCATGCGCATCCACGGAATCTGCCCATCGTGTGGCCACGAAGGCGTGCTGCCCGGCCGCCGCAATCGCACCGATCCGCGGCCAGTGTGTCTGACCTGCGCGGGTATCCCCGGCAACTACATCTGCAGGACATGTCGGCTCGAAGGAGAGATCTACCGCTCGGGCCACTGCTCGCGATGCGCCTTACGTGAAGACCTCTGCAAGATTCTGCTGCACCATCCCGCCGACCCCGTAGCCATGCAAGCACTCATCGAAGTGCTCTGTAGCGTAGACCGCCCCGAGAGCATCCTGACCTGGAAACGCAACATCAAAGTCTTGGAGCTGCTCGGCGGAATTACCTCCGGCGCCGTACCGTTGACTCACGAAGGCCTTACCGCCGCCGGATCCGGCAGGCATATCGACCACCTTCGCAGCCTGCTGCAGCACCACGGACTACTCCCCCAACGCGATGAACACCTCGCACGCTTCGAAGTCTGGCTAGCCGACAAACTCAACGCGATTGACTCTCCCACCGTCCGAGCTCCCACCGAACAGTTCGCTACCTGGCATCACCTTCGGCGCCTTCGGAGTGAATCGAAACCCGGCCAATCCTCCGGTGGCCCCGTGCGCTCTGCGAAACAGGAGATCACTGAGACCATCAAGTTCCTGACCTGGCTTCAACAGACTCATCAACGCACCGTTGGCGAGTGCACACAGCAGGACGTCGACGAGTACCTCGCTTCGGGCCCGACCACTCGTCATCTGATCCGAACGTTCTTCGTTTGGGCAGCGAAGAGCAAGCTCAACAAGTCGGTCCAGATCGGTTTCAGGCAAGCGAAGACGACCCCCCTGATTGCGCAAGACCATCGACTGGCGTGGCTGAAAGAACTACTCACCGGCGATTCCGAAAGTCTCCCCTACCGCGTCGCCGGCGTGCTGTTGCTGCTTTATGCCCAGCCGCTGACTAAGATCGCCGCACTGCAGGCATCGGCGGTCTCCCGAGCCGACGGAGAGACCCGCATCGCCTTGGGCAAAGACCCTGTGCCCGTTCCGGAACCGTTTGCCTCTCAGCTCAACTACCATATTCGGCATCGCCCCAACCTTCGTACGGCGGGCGGTGCTGTCGGAACTCCATGGTTGTTTCCGAGCAGCCGCGCTGGACGACATATTGACCCGCAGTCGATCATGAAACGGCTACGGACTCTCGGTATCGATCTGCAAGGTGCACGCAACACCGCTCTCCAGGCACTCGTCACAGAGATCCCTGCTCCGGTAGTCGCCGAAATGCTCGGTTACAGCGACCAGGTAACACAGAAGCACGCGGCGGAGGCCGGCAACACCTGGGCACAGTACATTCGTCCAGCTCATCAGCATCGGGGCGCGTTCTGAACGGCCGGGGCCTTGTGGCGAAGTGCCCCCTCACGTTCTACTCCTGTCAAGCCAAAGCATCGGCTTGGAAACGCTTCATGCAGGAGTTGAGTTTCGGATTGCCAACACATGGCTACCTGGCGGCGTGGGGGCATGTGAACGTCGATACGCCCGTCGAAACTCAGGCTGTTGTCGTCCTGTGGAACACCCTCGATTGGAGTGCCCCGCGACACGACCGCTGCTCTCAGCTTGGAGCTTCTGCTGGTGACTTTGAAATAGAGTTGGTGTGAAAGAACGTTCGGCGGAGCAGTTTGCCGCTTCGGAAAAATTGGAAGGCCACCCCTTCATGCGCCTGCACAGGGTGAAGATCGTCAACCACAGTCGAATCCAAGATCTCGATCTCGAATTGCGTCGGCACGCAGTCATCGTTGGGGCGAACGACGTAGGCAAGTCTTCGATCCTTCGCATGCTGCATCTGCTCTTGGGTACGAGTACCGCCGGTCTCTACCAAGCACTTACGCCCAATGACCTTCGAGACCCCGAGCATCCACTCATAGTCGACGCCTGGTGGGGAGATTTCATAGACAGCAACCGACGTCCTTTTCCGTCTGAGATCACCATCGAGGATGACCTCACCACAGAGCACCTCTGGGTTCAAATGATCGTGGAGGCTCATCCCGAAGACGATGATGCCATCACAGTTCGCAGATGGTTCCCTGAGAGCGGCCACCAGCGCGCGCCCAGCCGCGAACAATTGGAGGAGTTCGGCTGGCGATACCTACGCGCGACTCGCGGCTCCTCAATAATGGAGGGCGCTCACAGCCCTGTTCGGACGCTCCTGGCAGCGGCGGACTTGGGCACCCACGAGCAAAGCCTCAGAGCACTACTCGATCAATTCAACGAAGAGCTGTCCGGGAACGAGTCGGTCGGAGACTTGCTCAAGCGAGTGGCCAAGCACCTCAGTCGCGCAATGCCCCGCGTATTAACCAAGGACGACTTCGCAGTCAGGAGTATCACCGACCCTGAACGCGACGTGCTCCAAGACGTGTCCATTTTCCTCAACCGAAATGGCGACCAAGTGCCACTGACAGAGCAGTCAGACGGTGCGCGCCAGCTGATGTCAATGACTCTCTTCGATCTTGCTGAGGGCGCTGCAAATGTCATCGCGATCGATGAACCGGAACTCCATCTTCATCCAACCAGCCAGCGCACAGTCGCAGATCTTCTGAGCGGCGAGGGCAACCAGAAGATCATCGTCACCCATTCGCCCTACATACTTCATCGGTTCGAACCTTCTGAAGTCATCTCCGTGGACCGCCACGGCAAGTGTCACCAAATCGGTACGACCAAGTTGTCAAGAGTTGAAAAGGCCCGTGCACATTGGTGGTCGCCCCGCATCCTCGAGGCCCTGACCGCTCGGTTCGTAGTCCTCGTCGAGGGCGTTGCTGACCGAGTGATCGTGGAAGCCGTAGCGCAGGCCCAAAACATAGATCTCGATCGGATGGGAGCGGTGGTCGTCGAACTAGACGGCGCAGACAAGTTCAAGAACGTATTTCCGCTGCTTGGTCCCGGCGGCTTCGGCCCTACGCTGCTCGGACTAGTCGATCAGAACGAGAGCGGTTCCTGGGTGAACGCCTTCACGGGCAAACGCAACACCATCGTCGACAAGAAGGTGTTCATCTCTGACTGCGATTTGGAGGACGAGTACACGCGTGCCCTTGGCGGCCCTAGCGCAGCTAGAGCCTTGATCCAGGGCAAGTTCTGTCAGGAGGCCGGGATACTGCAATCAACCGGGGCCGCCACGGTCGATGAGCTTACGCCAGATACTGTGGCGAAGTTCTGCCGCGACAAAGGCAAAGTCGAAGCGGCGACATGTATCGCGGAGGTCCTGACACCTGCGGTTGCGGAGAAAATTGGCAGCGTATCCCGCCTTCTGCGAACCCTCAGCGAAATGAGCCAGCAGTGACCGGGATGGTTCTCAGCCGAGAACAGATCGACGCCGCAACGTCAGACAAGGATCACCTGCTGATAATTGCGCCACCAGGCTGCGGAAAGACCGAAGTTCTTGCGCATCGCGCTGCACATCAGATCGGGATGTTGGCGAGAAACCAGCGGGTGCTTGCACTGACCTTTACCAAGAGGGCCCGCTCGAACCTCGAAGACCGACTCAGGACCGTGCTGGGAAACTCCCGGGCTCGCCGACAGGTCGTAGTCCGCAATCTGCACGGTTTCGCCACAGAGGTCGTTTTAGCCCACGGCAGGACGATCAGCCTCAACATGGAGACTCTGAAGCTGCCCACAACTACGACCATGCGCCGTGCCATGGAACAGGCGGGTGGCGGTTCAAACATTTACGACGCCGAGCGCATCCTTAGTGAGATCAAGCGTGGGCCGCTCTCAGATATCGAGGTCCTAACCGCGGTCCGGCAGTATCCAGCTAGCGCGGCTCGCGACCTCGCAGAGGAGGTCGAGCGAATCCGTCAGGAGGCGAATCAACTCCACTACGACGACCTACTTCGTCACGCCCAGCGTCTGCTCAGAATCCCTGCAGTGGCACAGCTCTATCAGGCACATTTCGGCGCAGTTCTGGTCGACGAGTTCCAGGACCTCTCGATGCAGCAACTCGAGCTCGCCATGTTGAGTTGTTCCTCACGGCAAACATTCGCTGGCGACCCGCTTCAGGGCATATATTCATGGGCAGGGGCTGCACCCATCGAGGTTGAGGCACACATCCGAAAAATCTGCGGTGAACCAGTCCGCTTGCATGAGTCCTACCGCTCATCGCCAAGAGTCCTGGAAACCGTCAACTCAATCAGCGAATTGGTTGCTCCGGGTTCGAGTCTGATCTCGGCGCAACCAGATCGATGGCCAGGTGGCGGTTGTTCCGCCACGCTTGAATTTCAAGACCGCGCAGCCGAAGCGGAATCGCTATATCGTCTAGCGCTCGAAGTTTCCAAGCGCCATCCAGAGTCGTCAATCGGAATAATTAGTCGTGCGGCCTGGCGCCGAGAGGACATCGACAGGATGTTTACTCAGCAGACCGAAATGCCAGTGCGCCGATGGGAGCTGGCGATCGATGACCCCCGCATCGTGGCACTGATCAAGGCGACCATCGCAGCTCTCCCGCGCGGCACCCGAATCCCGGAAGCGAGGTTGGCCGTGCTCGACACGGTCGATCCAGCAGACGTAGACACCCGCGAACTGGTAGAGGACGCGTTTGACACCCTAGAGCAAAGCGGCGCCAACACGGCGCAAGCCGCAGTGAACTCAATCAGGGTAACCGACCCTACGCGGACGATCGGTCCCGGCGTGCACGTGCTCAATGCTCACACCGGTAAAGGCCAGCAATTCGATTGGGTCTTCCTCCTAGGTTTGGAGGAGGGACACATACCCACGAAACGGAACAGCACAGGAATGGCCCTAGCTGAAGAGCAGCGTGTGCTTCTAGTTATGCTCTCCAGAGCAAGGCATGGCGTAGTAGTAACAAGAGTCCACACAATGGAGGGTTTGTACGGACCTTATCAACCCAAGCCGAGTCGATGGTGGTCCGATATCCAATCGAATTCATCCTCCATAGCGGAGATCGAGGCTCACTTAGCTTCGACTGCAAGTCCCTAAATAAATCGCCGAAGTCGCTGAATTCTGAGATCACGTCCCGACTCTCATCGCGTAGCCGCAGGCCCCATGATAGGCGACTAAATATGACGACCGGACCGACTGGAGACCTCGAACTTCAATTCCCAAACGAGTTACTTTCACACCGTCGCCATTGAGACGCTATGGCGCCTCGATGGAGTACTCGAAGAGTCTGGCGTTGTGCGTCCGGATGTGAGGGTGTGCCTCCAGGCACAGGTGCGGTTGGAAAGCTGCGCAACGACCTCTACATCGCATGCGCCGCATTCTGGACGGCAGTGTCCTACTGGGGCGCCGCAGTATCGTCGCGAGCGGACCATCGGCGAGCCGCCCGAGGCCATCCGAAATCTCAGGGTTTGGCAACGCTACGTCGGTCCACATTGGAGCTCATGACGGGAGCGCTGGACACGGCACCCGACATCGACCAGCCCTCCACACCGGAAGATCTTCATACCGCGGCCACGCGCGTCCTCGACACGGTCGAGAAGTCACTGAATCTCATCGGGTCCGCTACTTCGACGACGGAGCCAACGGCCCCGTCTTCTACATCGACCGACACGATTTTCTATCGGAACGCGCGTAACCGGTCAGAGGAGACCGCCTGAAGGAAGCGGGCCCGCGCGTCCCAACCCCTGCCGCCGGGCCGCAATTCTCGACGTTTGGAATACGGCGGGACCGAATATGGCGGGTTACCAGTAAACGTCGCCGTTTTCATCGGATGTGCTGTTACTGCTTTATGCCCAGCCGCTGACTAAGATCGCCGCACTGCAGGCATCGGCGGTCTCCCGAGCCGACGGAGAGACCCGCATCGCCTTGGGCAAAGACCCTGTGCCCGTTCCGGAACCGTTTGCCTCTCAGCTCAACTACCATATTCGGCATCGCCCCAACCTTCGTACGGCGGGCGGTGCTGTCGGAACTCCATGGTTGTTTCCGAGCAGCCGCGCTGGACGACATATTGACCCGCAGTCGATCATGAAACGGCTACGGACTCTCGGTATCGATCTGCAAGGTGCACGCAACACCGCTCTCCAGGCACTCGTCACAGAGATCCCTGCTCCGGTAGTCGCCGAAAGGGTCTGCTGCACGAGCAGGTCACTCAGAAGCACGCCACAGAGACCGGCGACACCTGGGCGCAATACATTCATCCAGCTCGTAAGCAGTGAGGTGCGTTCTCAACGGCCGGGGCCTTGTGGCGAAGACCCTCCTCACATTCCACTCCTTTCAGCCCAAGCATCGGCTTGATAGTGCTTCGTGCAGGAAACGAGTTTCGGATTGCCAACTCAGGACTACCGGCTATTGTCCCACCGCGCCATCACGACCGAGTTCGCCCACCGGACCCTGACGGCTGCGGCCGCAGAAACGGGAGCAATATGCAGGGTTATCAGTAAAGGTTGTCGTTTTGTCAGCTGAGTCTTTCCCCGCCTTCTTGCCGTCCACCATTCCTAGCGGTGTTTTTCGGCTGCGTTGCAGGAAATTTCGCCCCACATTCCCTGCGCGACCGTCCATACAGCCGACACGCTCGACCTGAACCAGGCCAAGCGTTCGACCGAGCCGGTTCAGCCGGATCGTGCGCATGACTTAACGCAAAATGACGGCAGTCGGTGCTTCAATAGTGTTCCGACGGCGTGCGTCTGCCGCATCAAGCGACGGGGGCATGTCTTAGTCATGGTCGGTTTCGCTTTCGCTTAGGAAATGGTTGAAGTGACGATTGAACAGGACATACGCGCGTGGGCGCTGACTAGGCCCGCGTGGCAACAAGATGTGCTGGTCGCATTGTCGCGCGGGGAAACGTACGACGATCCCGCCGCCGTGGCCAAGCTCGCAGACCGTCTCCTTATGCCGGGTAGTGCCGTGCCCAATAACGCTGCCCAGAACCTCACGCTCGGCACGGTCGAGCCGAGACAGGTATCACTCAAGAGCATTTGCAACGTCAAGGGCGTCAACGCACTTGCCCCAGACCAGACGCTGACGTTTGCGCCCGCCGGCCTTACGCTCGTCTATGGCAACAATGGCAGCGGAAAATCCGGCTACGCGCGCATCATCAAGGCCATGGTGAGTGCGCGCCACTCCTCGACCGTTCTACCGGATGTCTATCGAGACGGCTCACCAGACCCGAGCGCGGAATTGGAGTATTCAGTAGGTGACCAGGCACTCTCGGAGAAGTTCCCCACAGACCCTCCCGTGCCTGACCTCCAGCAAGTACGTTTCTACGACGAGTACTGCGGTGACGAGTACTTGAGCCGTGACTCCACCGTTACCTACCGCCCCTCTTCCCTCACCCTGCTGGACGGGCTCATCACCGTGTGTGGGAAGGTCCGCGAGGAACTTCAGCGGCGGCTCGCCGAGAGCGATCAGAGGCGCCTCATCCTTAACCTGCCAGAGGGCACTGCCGCGAGTGTTTTCCTCTCTAGCCTGACGCCCAGTACGAGCGACCAGCAGATTGACGACGCGTGTAGGTTCACATCGGAGGACGCCGATGTCCTCGGCAAGGCGATTCAGGAAGTTGCCCGACTGGAGACGAGCGACGCTTCTAAAGAGCGTGCGCGCCTACATGCCGACGCCCGGCACATCAGTACCCTGAAAACACAACTCGCCGAGCTAGAGGACGCTCTCTGCGCGGATCGCCTCACCGCTGTGGGCAAGCTCAAGGACGAAGCGGGGGCCAAACGCGCTGCGGCGGCAGTCGCCGCAGCGACGTCCTTTGATGACTTGCCGCTGGCGGGAGTTGGTTCGGAGACCTGGCGAACGCTATGGCGCGCTGCTCGCGACTACGCCGTCTCCATTCCCGGTCATGGGCACGAGTTCCCCGACGTCGGCGATGATGCGCGCTGTGTCCTCTGCCAGCAGCCCCTTGGCGACAACGCCAAGGACCGCTTCACGCGCTTCGCCAACTACATGACGGACACCACTGAGAGCGACGCTGTCGCAGCCGAGCGTCTCTTCGATGAAGCTCTGGCGGACCTCCGATCGCTGGACTTCACCACGCATGCGACCACAAACGCACTATCCGCGCTCCTCGCCCACGACGAGCCGCTGGCTACCGCCGTCCAGCAACGACTAAGGACGCTCGAGAATCACCGCAACGACGCGCTGGATCACTTCACCGCGAGCGGAGCGGCCGTGGCGCCACTTTCTGCGACCACCCTCGGCACACAGCTTGACGAACTTGCCACATCTCTTACCGCCAGGGCCGATACGACCGACGTTGCAGGCTTTCAATCGGCACTGACCGCAGCACAGTCCAGCCGTGACGAGCTGGCAGCTTCCCAAATACTGAGCAAGAACAAGGCTCAGATCAAGGCCGAGGTCGCGAGGCTCAAAGAGCTTGCCCAGCTTAACAACGCTTGTTCGGCAGTTGACACGAAAGGCATCACGCGCAAGGCAACCGAGCTCACTGGCATCTACGCGACCGAGCAGATACGCGACCATTTCACTCGTGAAACCGCTCGGATGCATCTAGAGAAGGTGACGCTGAGGCAACTGGGCGGGCAAAAGGGGCAGGTTCGTCAGATCCCAGCACTCGTCGGCGTGCGACACAAGGACGGGACGGCCCGCGCAGTGCTAAGCGAGGGCGAGCAGACTGTGCTAGGCCTGGCTGGCTTCTTCACCGAGGCAGAATTCGACTCCTCCAAATCTGCTGTTGTGTTTGATGATCCCGTGACCTCGCTAGATCACGTACGGCGGGACAAGGTGGCGGACCGACTCGCTCACCTCGCCACCTCTCGGCAGGTCATCGTCTTCACCCACGACGTCGCTTTCCTTACCGACCTTCTTAAGTCAGCGGCCTCCGCTGAGGTCAAAGTGACCCCCCACACTATTCAGCGGCGTGGCGATGTGCCTGGGCATGTCGCGGACGGCTTCCCGTGGAAGGCGCAGGATATCGGCCAGCGACTGAACACGATCCTCAACAAGATAGCCAAGCTCACCAAGGACCGCCAGAACCTTACCGACGACGAGTACGAGCAGTGCGTCAACAAGATCGCTGGATACCTGTCGGAGACGTGGGAGCGCACCGTGACGAGTGAGATTGTCAATCGCGTGTACGACCGGAGCAAGTCCGAGGTGCGCCCGCAGATGGTACGAATGCTCGCCAAGATTACCGACGAAGACAACGTCGAGTACCAAGAGGGCTACGGCAAGACGTCCAAGTGGGCACTTCGCCACGACAAGGCGGAGGAGACCAACTACGTAGCGCCGGAGCCCAACGAGCTTAAGTCCGAGTACGACCGCCTAAACGCGTGGCACAAGCGCATCAAGAGCTACCAGTAAGTAGACGGCTCCAGGCAACTACCAGTCCGACTGGTGAATCGCCTGTAAGTATTTGTATGGCTGGCCCGGTGCTGGCTGACAGGATCGGTGTTGCCGTCCCGGTTGGGTGTGACTCGTGAATCGCTTGGCCCCCGTGCGGGTGCTCTACCCGGGATCTGTCC
>Ga0207874_1004421_pt1 | contig 10410 bp, 12 predicted proteins | sample HigsolmetaAR201D_FD_184833 | JGI IMG/M metagenome (GOLD analysis project Ga0207874, IMG submission 184833) | Ionic liquid and high solid enriched microbial communities from the Joint BioEnergy Institute, USA - AR20-1-D (SPAdes) (version 2) ... | reverse complement strand
GCCCCGGACGCCCGCTTAGACAGACGCCTGCCCTGACATGGGCCCAGGTGGCGGAATTGGTAGACGCGCTGGTTTCAGGTACCAGTGGTGAAAGCCGTGGAGGTTCGAGTCCTCTCCTGGGCACCATCGCTCCCCTAAGCCGTTGCTCTGGCTAGGATTTAAGCAAAATCAAGAGCTTGCACGCTGCGCTTGGTCCAATCCTTTGGTACAAAGGCAGGGCGGGCAATGGGGGCAGTCGTGCGCAACCTCTACAACGTCAATGGGCGCTGGAAGTACCGGAAGGTCGTGCCCGTTCGGCTACGCTCACACGTCAGCAGCGGGCCACGCGCGAAAGCCGATGGCGGGCTTACCGAGTTTGTTCGATGGCTTGGCCCGGGTAAAGGGCATCCCTCGCCAGCCATTCTCCGCAAGTACGCCGCTGTCGATGCCGAGTGCACGATGCTGCTCGCTCTCGCCGAGAAGCGGGCTGCTGGGCAGTTCGATGAGCTGGGCCCCGAAACCGTTGCCCACATCATCGCGTATGAGCGCAGCTCTCTGCTGGAGAGCGATGAGGAGGCGCGTTTTGACGACAGCGAAGACGACCTCTTTGACAACATGCGGGAGCAAGTGAGGGCGGCTATGGTGACCCCGGTCACTGGGCCGGACCGCCGTTGGAACAAGCGGCAGGAGAGTCTGGAAACCGCGCTTCCCGCGTGGCGCTATGAGTATGGAAGGGGGCAGCTTTCCGAGTTCGTCGTTGACGAAGTGCTGGACGTTTGCGCCGCTCATGGCCTGCACGTTGACGCCCAAAGCCTCGGTTTTCGCCGTCTCGCCAAGGCGTATCTCGCATTGTTGATCGAGGTAGCAGAAGCAAGCCTCAAACGCCAGCAAGGCGAAGTGGTCCCGACCCCCACCCCTCCAGCCCCCAAGAGCGCCGAACAACTTCGCGTTCCCGACCAGACACTCACCGGACTCGTCGAGGACTGGTGGAAAGAGGCCAAGGCAGCCGGCCGGGCTGTGAGCACCTATGAAGCCTATGAACGGGCTGCCCGGCAGCTTGCGGTTTTCCTAGGCCACGATGACGCAAGCGCGGTGACAAAAGGAGATGTCATCCGGTTCAAGGATCACCGCTTGGAGCAGGGCGCCAATCCGAAGACCGTGAAGGACAGCGACCTTGCCGGCTTACGCGCGCTGTTCAAGTGGGCCGTTGCCAATAATCGGGCGAGGGCGAACCCGGCTGAAGGGGTCACGGTCATTGCTCCCAAGAAGGCCAAGACGCGGCCAAAAGGGTTCACCGATGTGGAAGCCAAGGCCATCCTCACGCATGCGTTGCGCCACGAGAGGGGGCCCCGCGAAGGGGAGAAGATGGCCAGCGCCAAGCGCTGGGTGCCTTGGCTTTGCGCCTATACCGGGGCGCGCCTTGGCGAGATGGCGCAGCTTCGCGGGCAGGACCTGCGCCAAGAGGAGGGCGTTTGGGTTCTCTCCCTCACGCCCGAGGCGGTGACAGTGAAAGGCGGCAAGTTCCGGGAGGTGCCGTTACATTCCCACCTTGTGGAGCTGGGGTTCCCTGAGTTTGTGAAAATGTCGGGTGCCGGCTTCCTGTTTCTCCTTCCTTCCGAGGAAACGGAGGCAGCTGTGCGGGGTGCTTGGCGGACAGTCAAGAACAAGGTCACCGAGTTTGTCCGAGAGGTGGTGACCGATGAGCGCGTCCAGCCGAACCACGGGTGGCGTCACCGTATGGAGACCCTCGCCCGCAGCTTGGAGTTTCGGCAGGACGTGACGGACGCCATTACCGGCCACACCACGCCCGGCGTTGCCGCTTCCTACGGGGACGTGACCCTCACTGCAAAGGCTGCCGCCATCGCGAAGCTGCCTCGGTACGTTGTTGATTGAAGCGCGAACCGGCGCTGCGAAAAAACAGGGGACGTTCCCGGTGGGGAGCCGAGAACATCCCCTGTAATGTCACCCTAGCGGCCCGTTTCCGGCCCGTTAACCTTCCGACTACGATTCCTCTCGGGCAACCCTGTCGCGTCCGCCGCATGGTTCCTGAAGTCGCCCAAGCTCTTGACCAGCTTCGGGAGCTTCTTGTGGTTCTTGATCACGGCCTGCCGCGCGAGGGCTTCGTTGTTCGGCTTCATGATGCGCAGGTCGGTCAGCGTGAACGTACCGTCCTTGCGGTCATCCACGTGAAGGCCGTTCGTGTAGACGATTTCCCACGCGCCGGGAGCCGTTGGTGGAAGGCTGGATGGTGAGGTCGTCCCAGTCGATGCCCTCGGCCTTCCCATGTTTCTGGGCGTAGGTCTTGAGGCTCCTCCACCCGCTCCTTGAAGTTCGGCGGAAGGCGCTTGTCATGGCGCGGGATTATAGTGGCCGTTGATGTCGACGTGGGTGTGCTCGGCGCTCTCACGGGCTATGCGGATGGCATCGTCCGTGGACTCGCCGAGACCTGCGAAGACGGTCGCCCAGTCCTTGATCTCGTCCGTCTCGTAGGACTGGTTCAGCTTCCCGCCAGAGGCCCTCTGAGCCTCCCTGCGGATGTTGTCGACGGCCCCTGAGGTGTTCATCTTACCGACGGCATCACGGTCCCTCGTGAGCTTCAGGGTGGCCACCATCGCCTGATCGAGACCCATCTCCATCTTGCTCGTGGCGACGTTCATGTAGTCGTAGAACTTCTCCGCTTCGGACCGAGAAAGGGCCCCGAGGAGATGCGGCGCCTTGTGCTTCAGGTCGTTGTACATGGCGAGCCCTTCACGCAGGGCCTGCGGTGCCTTCTCCATGTCGCCGCTGATAGTGACCAGAGCGGCAGCGCGATAGCCCATGCCGAGGGTCCGCTTCCAGCCGGGATGAACGATGCCGTTCTCCAGCACGATAGGCAGCTCGCGCGCGAACCGCTGCTGCGGGGCTTCCTGTTGCGCCTGGGCGAACCTGTCGCTGTCCTCCAGCCACTCCTCGGCAGCCTTCTCGATACGCTTCTCGGCCGGCATCCACTCGGTGGTGCCATCCTCCTTTACGACCGTGGCGCCACCAAGGGAGTGCAGCCGGCCGCTCTGGAGGGCCGCACGGTCTCCGAACGGATGGCCGTAGCATTCCTGTCAGCGGCCTCCCTCAAGGCACTCTCGCGCTGGATCTTCTGGGCCAACTCGAGCCGCTTCTCTATCTCGCTGTCGTTGACCGCGATGAGCCGCTGAACGTACTCGTCCGTCATCCGGCTGGGATTGGCCTTGTGCTCGGCGAGCAGCGCCTCCTTGTCGAGGGAGCCCGAGCGGGCCGCTTCGAAGTGCGCGAGGTTGGCGTCAAAGCCTTCCTCACGGGCCTTCCTGCGGCGCTCGGTATCGGCCTTTTCGAGGAGCTGAACGGCCTTGTGACCGTGCTCGCGGTCCTCCAGAAGGGACAGCCCATTGGGCCCCTTGGTGGAGACGAGGGCCTTCACGAGGTCCACGTCGCCAGCCTCGGCGTACTTCAGGGCGGCGTTCATCACCTCGCCCTTCTGCTGACCGGGGTCGAGCTTGGCGAGGATGGCGTTGCCGGTGATCTCGCCGTAGACCGCCGCCGCAATCTCCTCGGGCTTCTGGCCTTCACGGCGCCCGTTGTCGATGGTGAGGCTGATGAGCGAGGCAGCGCCCTGGGCCTTCTCCTCGTTCACGCGGTCGACGTTGTACTTCGCCTGCCCCTGACGGATGCCGTGAAGGCCGGGCTCGACGAGGCGCAGGAACTCGTTGGTGAAGTAGTCCCGACCCTCGCCCCCGTACTTGCCGAGAACGTCCACCTTCTTCTGGCGAATGAACTCCTCGACGTCGAGGCCTTCGCGGTTCGCTGAGGCCCATTCTTGGGTGGCCATATCGACCGTTTCGCGGGCCACTCGGGCGGCGAGGAGTTCTTGGTGCTTGGCGTTGCTGAGGGCGCTGGCGACCTTCGGATGCTGGAGGGCCGCATCGATGGTTGGGGCGGTGGAGATGATGGTGTTGACCTCGGGGTCAAGCTTGTTCCTGTCCTCCTGCACGGCAGAGCCGAAGCGCAGAATGGCGGGGTTCAGGGCGCTGAAGGCGTTGACCACGTCATCAAGATTGTCGTCCTTCACCGGCTGGACACGAGCGTAGGTGTCGAGGGGGCGGGCAGTGGGGCGTAGCTCGGGGGCTTCGCGGATTTGGTCCCTCACTGGGACGCGGCCGGGGCGCTTGCGGTCCACGTCGGGGCGGTCTTCAGAGAACAGCGTGAGGCCGGGCACACGAGTCATTGCAGGGTCTCCGTGATAGGCAGGTAGGCGGATGTGCGGACGAAAGCGGGGAGCCTCCCCGAGGGGCCGGCGAGGCGCCAGATGACCTCCCCCCCCCCATGCACCCTCAAGGAGCGGGGGAGGTGCGTAATCGAAGTAACCCGCGCGGTCGAAATTCACCGGGGCAAACCCAAGAGCCATGAGCGCGATATCGAAGGCGTGCGCCGCTCCTCTCTGGTCCGTGAATATGCCGAGGCTGATGGCGCGACCGCCCTGCAACCGTGCATCGCGGATGGTGGCCCGCCAGCGGGGGGCGCGCGACGGGTCCGCGCTGGGGACGGCCCGAACGCCGACGAAGGAGGGCGCAGAAGCGTCGGTATAGCGGCAGAGGTTTCGGGCAACGTTGCGGGTCCGCATACGGACTGCTCGGGGCGAAGGTGGTCGGGCCTCGGAGGAGGCCTCTGGTGTACTGCTCATGGTGTTCCTTGAATGGGAAGGGACAGCACGGCGCTGCTCCGGCAACGCTTTCGCTGCCAGACGGCTTAGCTGTCCTGTTAGTGGTAGGGAGGTGGGGGGAAGGGAGAGCGGTTACGCCGCCTTCAACACGACAGGCAGGTGGGCTGAGGTGGTATCGAGGGCCACCGCCTCCATCACATCCCTCGCCTCATCAGCCCTTGAAGCGGGGATCAACAGTCCATCGTGAAGACCGAGGGCGACGATGCGACGAGACTGAAGTTCCTTCAGCGTCTCGACCATGACCTCGCTCTCAGTGTGCATGAGATTGTGCCCGATGCGCCTCCCGAACATCCGCCGAAGGTGGGGGTGATGACGGAGGATGGCTTTCTTCATGCCGGGTACGTCCCAGCCGATGGGCATCTCCTCCTCCGCATCCTTTGGCCAAGTCGTGCGGTGGTGACCGTCGAATAGCAGTGCGTTCACCAACACCTTCACTGCCGGCCGGTGCGCTTCAAGGCCGGGAATGGCGTAGAGGTCTCCTGCCGGGGGCGTCAGCCCCATCCTCGCGTAGGCGAGCCGGGTGAACATCGAGGAGAAGTCCAGCAACGCGACCTGCTCCCCCTCGATGCGCACAAAGGGCCTTCGCTCCCTCTTCAGGTTCTGCCAGAACCCGCCATAGAGCCGCCCCCCGTGGTCGAACAGGTCGCCCGTGTCGAGTTGGACGAAGTGGCGCCGGAAGGTCCTCTTATGGATATCTACGGGCTCGCCGCCATCGTCCTCAAATGTGATGCTGGCGCTCTCCATGAAGGCGTTGAAGCTCCGCACCTCCTCCCGCATGGCCGTGGTCTTCGCGGTCTCGACATAGTCCAGTATCTCCTTGGGGCCGGGCAGGCCTTTGTGGGCCGTCTTGCGGGACAGCACGATTACCTCCTCCCGCTCATGGCGCCCGAAATCGGAAAGCTCGATACCAGCCTGTCTCACACGGCGGCAGAAGTCGTCGGAGGGGGCGACTGACGAGGCCTCACCGGGCCCTTGCGGGAGCTTGGTGTCCGTCAGGCCGATAGCGTCCATGGTGTTGAGCGAGTCCCGCAGCACCTTGCCCGTCGCCGGGCTTGTATAGCGAGGAATCCGCTTGCCGTTGTTGCCCGTGAGAACAGCGAGCCGGCCCGTCTCAGGGGGCATGAGGACCGCGTGGGCGAGATTGGCGACGATGATCTCGACGGCCGTATCGCGGTTTGCTCTGACGCTTTCCTTCCGCCTGCGCTGTCGGGCGACGGTCTCGCGTTCGTGAGCGTCGAGCGCTGCCCGTACCTCGTAAGCGAGGGCCTGAAGGCGCTGGCCACGAGCCACCGCCCACCTGTCGAACCACTGGTGCCGTTGCGGCTTGTTTGGTCGTTTCATCGCAATTCCTTTACGGCCTCGGCCATCGCCGTGGCTCTCCGCTGCTTCTCTTCCCGTTGCTGCTGCTCCATCCGCGCCAGAATGATGCCCACCCCGCCGAAGACGTGGACAATCCATGCGGCCATCACCGCAGCGGCTTTCGGCGGCAGTTCCCTGTAGGCTCGCCTCACGCGCCCCGTGACGGGATTCCGCCACTCCTCTGCATTCATCCTCGTGAGACCCCGGAGGCGGCGCAGGAGCTGGACCCGGAATGCGGCATCTGAGGTGAACCGGTGCGGGTCCTCGTGGCTCATGAGGAACATGGCGAAGGCGACCTCGCACAGCTCGCGTGGCGTGACGTTGTCGGCCAACTTGACCACCTCCACCGCCGCAAGGCGCTCGTAGCGGTAGCCGGGTCGTCCCTGCCGATATTCGGTGAGGATGCCCTTGGCGTGGTCGACAGTGGCCAGCCAGTTGGCGTCCACCTGCTCCCACAGCGGGTTGCCGGCGTTGCGCTTGATGCGGGCTCGGACGGTCCTGATGAAGGGCCGCAGCTCGTTCATGGTGACGGCCCGCTGGTCTGCCGCACCGTGCCGCCGAACGTGCGCCTTGTGACGATTGCAGAAGTGGCCATAGCGGGTCGTTGGCGCGCCGCATCCGGGCGCCTTGCAGTGCCTTGTCATGGTTGTCCTCGATTGATTGAAAGCTGCGCCCGGCCCCGCGCGCACAGGCGCAAAACACCATATGTAGTAGGCCGACGGGAGGCGGGGCACCAACTCGGGTGCGGCTTCTGGAGCGAGGCGTTCCTTCTCCGGGGGTGGGGGCTAATCGATTGGCCTCTAGAATCGCTTACCGTGCCGCGTCAGGGCCCGTCAGGGAGCGGCGCGGGCCCCTGCGTCAAATCGGAGAAGGCCATCTGCAGGGCTGCTGGAGCCATTTCCGCCGCCTTCTCGGCTTCGGCCTCTCTCGCTTCACTGACCACAAGATGTAGATCCGGGGTCAGGGTCATGTGGTGGCGTGAGCGTGCGCTGGAGGCGCCGTTCGACATTGCGGAGGACTGCCCGGAAAGCCGGATGATGTTGCACCGTGCTGTAGAACTGCTCGGAAAAGTTCACCGGTAGGTATCCGTGGATCATGAGCGCAAGGTCATAGGCGACCGCCGCCAGCCGCTCGTCATCGTAGGCGCCGAGGTAGGTCACCCGACCATGCTCGCAGATGCTGGTGCTCCAGCGGACGCGGTGGGGCCGCTTCAGGGGCGAGTAATGAACGCCGCGAAAGGAGGAGATGCGCGTCCCGTCGCGGACCTTCAGGGTGTGCAAGCGGGATATGTGGGATGGCGTTTCCTTCTTCGGGCTGGAAGCAACTGCTACGGGCCCGTGAAGGGGTGGGGATATGCTCATTGGCGCCTTCAGGTAGGTGGTCGGGCAGGCACCATCACCGCGCCGGCAAGCGCGCTGTGGTTACCGTGAGTGTCGGGAAATATCAGGGGTTGTGGCTTGCCGCCGACACAACTGAGGTCCCTCGCGGCCTCGTTCAGGAGATACCCTCCGGTATCCTCAATGGCGTCCTGAACGTCCCCGAGCGCCCACCTGATGTACGCCGCCGCTTCCGGCTTGGTGGACTTGGCGAGGAGGAGACGGACCCCGAGACGGGTCAGGAAGTTGGCGCCACGGTTGGGGGACGAACTAAGTCGTGCCTCAGGCGCCTTAGTGCCCTGCAACTGCGACTTGAGCAATATGACGAATGAGCCGGCGGGGAACTTGGACATCAAGGCCGCTATGCTGCGGCGGGTCGAGGCGGCTTACCCGTTCGCGTCCAGCACGTCCTTGGCCATGAGGAGCGGTCCGTGCTCGGGGTGGTCGACAGCCCGGATAGAGGCGCCGTTGATGGTCGTCGCGGTGAGCTTGGTGGGACGGGCGAGAATGGCCAGAAATGGCCCCTAGAGACTCGCCGCAGCGTGGCCGCTAGGGCAGGGCTCGTGGGGCGGCGAAGGGCCCGCACGGACTCCGCAGGCCATTCTACGCGGCCTTCGTCACCCGCTGGACTGCCGAGACGCCGATGCCGAGAGTGGCGGCAATCTTCCTGATGCCGACGCCTTGCGCCTTCATCTCCCTGATGCGGTCCTCCACATCGTTGCCGATGCGGGGGCGCCCGAGCTTGGCGCCGTTGGCCTTGGCTCTCGCCAGCCCCGACTTCACGCGCTCTTGGATCATGGCGCGCTCAAACTCCGCGAAGACGCCCATCATCTGGAACATGGCGCGGCCCGCTGGGGTGCTCGTATCGAGCCCTTGTTGGTGGAGGTAGAGGTCGCATCCCTTCGCGTGAAGCTCACCGAGGAAGGCCAGAAGGTCCGTGAGGGAGCGCCCTAGGCGGTCCACCGACCATGAGGCGACAAGATCCACCTCACGGCGCGTGACGGCCTTCAGCAGGGCATCATAGCCGGGACGTTGGTTGCGGCCCTTCGCGCCTGAAATGCCGGCATCTTCGAACGCGGCCACGACGTTCCAGCCCGCTCGCTCTGCCACGGCCTCCAGCTCACGGCGTTGGTTCTCCGTCGTCTGCTCGCCCGTCGAAACCCGAAGGTACAGCGCAACCCGTTTGGTCTTGGCCATCATGTGCCCCGTGCTCTGAGTTGTACCGAAAATATCTGGTTTCGGAACATCGTCAAGCGGCTTCATCGGGGGCTTGGCGAGCAAGGGGTTCAGAGGAACCGATTCAGATGGGTTTTCGGTACAGCTCCGCGCGCGCGAAAGGAACGACCATGTCCAAGATTGAGCCCTTCAACTTCACCGGCCATCAGCTTCGTGTGGTGACCATCGACGGCGCGCTTGGTTCGTCGCTGCAGACGTCAGAAACACGCTCGACATGGCGAGGCACGGCAAGTGGCTCGACCACCTCGACGCTGACGAGAAGCGGATAATCAGTGAGTGTGGTAGATCCTCACTCAAGGAGCACGGACTGGTCGCGGTGTCCGAGAGCGGCCTCTACAAACTGATCGTGCGAAGCGATAGGCTGGAAGCCCAGCCGTTCCAGGACTGGGTCACGCAAGAGGTGCTGCCGGCCATCCGCAAAGACGGCGCCTGCATTCAAGGAGGAGAAGGTTCGCAACGGCGAGCTGAGTGAGGACGAGCTGACCCTCAAAGCGGTCACCATCCTCTAGCAGAAGGTGCAGCGTCTCACCGCCGGGCGGGACGTGCTTGCGGCCGAGGTCAACCGGGTCACGGTCGACGAATACCGCGCGCTGATTTGCAGCGACCGGGCCCCAAGGGGGGATCTTCGCATTTGCAGATTTCTCGATGCCCGCTCGAATTTTTACCGCCCCAAAACAGCCCTTTGGAAATCCTCCGCGCTCGTTACTTCGCAGGGGCGGCGTGGGCTTGCACCACGGTGGCGAGCGCGGCGACGATTGTCGCCCCGCTAATAAGGACACGCTCTTGTGTCGCTAGCGTGACCTTGCGGGTCAGCTTGAGGAGGCGACAGTCCCAGTACAGCAGCCCCTCTCGGTCGACTCCGAGCCAATCCAGGCCGTTTCGGCTAATGGAGTAGCCCCTCCGGCCAACGCGCGGCACTTGGGTTGGGCCGCGTGTGGCACTTCGTCAGTCGCATCTCCCATTGGAGCCGTCCTCCCAAGACGTGGCGAAGGTGCTCCCAGGTCTCCAGGAGAGGCCACATGAGGCGGTGCCCTTGGGGCTACGTCCGGCATGCCCGAATCTTCACGAAAGGCGACGACGTCGCCCCAGATCTGTGCTCGCCGCGTGGTTATGACCTCCGTTGCGGTCGCGTTATTCGCGCCGTCCGTGATCACCTGCCGGAGCCTAATCTCCTCTATTTTGCACATCCCGAGAGCTGCAGAGGACTCGAGACCCGTCTGAGAATAAGCCATGGAGGCGCAGCCATGTACGCGCACATCCCCCATTCCTCGTTCAGTGGGTTGGCCGCTGCCGCCGCCCCGCGCCCCGGCACCCGTTCGTCCGGCGCGCTTGCAGCCACTCGTGCATGGGCTCCCATGCCCAGCGCAGGCACATCGGCTCAAGGATGAGGTGTCGCCGTCCGGCCCATAGTTCGACCCCGTAGGGGATCACTGCGGCATCGAGGAAGCGGCGCCCACGGGAGACGCTCTCAGGCTCGTAGTAGAAGTCCAGCACGTGCCGGCGCAGGAAGCTTGTGACCGCCTCAGTGATGATATGTCTCGTCAAGTTGGAGTTAGTGCTGCCTGAGCAGCGCGAGATGGCTCAATGAAGTGGGACCTGCGGCGACAGGCTAGGCCGTGTGGACGAATTGACTCAGGTATTGGCCTGAGGATTCCACGAAGGAATCCAGTGTGATTCATGGATTGCCGACTGATTCTGGAGGTCGGCATGTCCACGAAGATGACGGAAGCG
>Ga0207874_1004420_pt1 | contig 10411 bp, 8 predicted proteins | sample HigsolmetaAR201D_FD_184833 | JGI IMG/M metagenome (GOLD analysis project Ga0207874, IMG submission 184833) | Ionic liquid and high solid enriched microbial communities from the Joint BioEnergy Institute, USA - AR20-1-D (SPAdes) (version 2) ... | reverse complement strand
CTCCGCGGTGCGGTCGGTGGCGGTCGGGGATCGGGTCGTGCTGTCCTTCGGATTCTGCGGAGCCTGCGACGCGTGTCTGTCCGGGGCGCCGGCGAACTGCCCCAACGCCCCGCTCATCAACATGCGCGGAACCCGCGACGATGGCTCGACGACACTGCGCAAGAACGGTGAGCCGGTACACGGGTCGTTCAATACCCAATCCTCGTTCGCGTCACATGTCCTCACCGAGGAACGCTACGCGACGAAGCTGCCCGACGGTGTCCCACTTGAGCTCGCCGGAACCCTCGGATGCGGCGTGCCGACCGGGGCGGGTGCGGTGCTGAACGTCCTGCGTCCCCGGCCGGGATCGACGGTCGCGGTATTCGGTCTCGGCGCAGTCGGGCTGTCGGCGGTAGCCGCGGCCAGGTTGAGCGGATGCTCACGTGTGATCGGCGTGGACCTCAACCCGGCACGGCTGGAGCTGGCCCGAGAGTTCGGCGTAACCGACATTATTGAGGCGGGCGCGGAAGATCCGATCAGTGCGATTCACCAGATCGTCCCGGGTGGGGTGGACGGAGCGATCGAAGCCAGCGGCGCCAAGAAGGCACTGTCGGACGCGTTCTCGTCGACGTCGCTGACCGGGACGACGGTCCTGGTGGGCGCAGCGCCAGTCGGCACGACGTACGAGATCGATTCCGTGTCACTGCTTGCCGGCCGGACGCTGCGGGGCTGCACCATGGGGCTGGCCAATCCCCGCGTCTTCATCCCGCAGCTCGTGCGGATGTGGGGGCAGGGCTTGCTGCCGATCGAGAAGATGAGCACGAAGTTCAAGTTGAGCGAGATCGACGCCGCGTTGGCCGCTGCGGCCGACGGGTCCGTCGTCAAACCGGTACTCATCCCTTGAGCGACCTACACCGCGACTCCCTTGAGCGACCTACACCGCGACGTCGGGAAATCCGTCAGATGGTGACCGTCACCGGGCCGAGCTCCGTACACGGGTTGACCATGGTCATCGGGTCGTCCCAGCAACCTCGGCCCGACGTGGTGAAGGTGCCGTGCGGATTACTGCCGGGTAGTACGGCTTTCGCACTACCCCAGGTCAGTCCTTGGGCGCAGACCCCGGGATGGTCACGGCCGGATATGCACACCACCGTCGACATGGGAGCGGCCTTGCCGTTGCAGGCCTTAGGAGTCACGGACGCGACGATCGCGGTGACGCCCCCCGTCAACACCGCCGGTGCCGCCGGGGACAGCTCGAAGGAACAGTAGTGCTCAGGCAGAGGTTCGGCAGATGCGGGCGGAATCGCAAGCACAGCCAGGACCGGTATCGCGGCCGTAGCCATGCGCCTCCACATCGCGTCCATGCCTGCATGGTATCGGCGCACCCCGACCACTGCGGTAGGGCTGAGGCCGAGAATGTCGTTTCCGATTCAGCGGGGCCTCCTGCCGGCGCGGCGGCTCTACCATTCCGGTGTCCGCTGGGCTTTGCTGCCAAGCCATTACGGCACCAGACAATCTTGGAAAGGTGACGTGGACCTGTGATATCCCAGAGCGCGTTGCTGAAACCCCTCGAGGGCGTGGGGGCTTTCTATGCCATGGCTCTGGACACGCTCGTGCAGGTTTTTCGCCGGCCCTTCGCCTGGCGGGAGTTCCTGACGCAGTGCTGGTTCATCGCGCGCGTGTCCATCGTCCCCGCGCTGCTGTTGGCGTTTCCGTTCACCATGCTCGGCGCCTTCATCCTGAATGTGCTGCTGCTCGAGGTGGGTGCCGGTGATGCCGCCGGTACAGCTGCGGGAATAACCATGGCACAGCTCGGCCCGGTGGTCACGGTGCTGGTGGTCGCCGGGGCGGGTGCGACGGCGATCTGCGCGGATCTGGGAGCCCGCACCATCCGAGAAGAGCTCGATGCGTTACGGGTAATGGGGATCAACCCGATTCAGTCATTGGTCGTACCGCGAGTGCTTGCGGCGACGGTGATCGCGCTCCTGTTGTCCGCACTGACCTCGATCGCGGTGCTGTGCGGGTCCTTCTTCTTCACCGTGTTCGTTCAGAACGTGAGCCCGGGTGCCTGGGCCGCCGGACTCACCGTCATCACCGGAATGGCCGATGTCGCAGTGATCTTCATCAAGGCAGCCCTTTTCGGGATGTCCGCCGGCCTCATCGGCTGCTTCAAGGGGATCTCGGTAGGCGGCGGTCCGGCCGGTGTGGGTAATGCGGTCAACGAGACGGTGGTGTATTCCTTCATCGCCCTCTACGTGATCAATCTGCTGGTTACCGCCGGACAGTACGGGGGCGCGAGATGACCCGGCATCTGACATCCGCACCGAGCAAGCGTTTTCCACGCCTGGATCGGGCCGCTCGTAGTTTCGCCGCCGAGTGGAACCGGATCGGGCGACAGAGCGAGTTCTACGCGTTCACGCTCCGATCGATGGTGGATGCGTTCATCCACTACAAGGCGGAGGTTATCCGCCAGATCGCGCTGATGAGCCTGAGCGTCGGCGCTCTCGCCGTTATCGGCGGCACGGTGGTCGTCACGGCCGTGCTCACCATGTCGGTCGGTGGCCTGATCGCCGCCCAGGTGTACAACCAGCTGTCCGGCTTCAGCTTGGAGGCGCTGACCGGATTCGTCGGTGCTTATGCCAGTGTGCGGATCCTCGCGCCCGTGACGGCGGGATTCGCGCTGGCCGCAACCATCGGCGCCGGTGCGACAGCGCAACTGGGGGCGATGCGGATATCCGAGGAAATCGACGCGCTGGAAGTCATGGGAATCCGCTCAGTGGCGTACCTGGCATCGAGTCGGGTCATGGCCGGGGTCATTGTCGTGATCCCGCTCTATTGCGTCGGTGTCGTCATGTCGTTCTTCGCAGCACGATTCGGTACGACACTGGTCTACGGACAGTCAACCGGGGTCTACGACCACTACTTCAACACCTTTCTCATCCCCGCTGATCTGCTCAAGTCCTTCGTGCAGGTCATCATCATGGCGTTCGTGCTGATGCTCGTGCACACCTATTACGGCTACACGGCCTCCGGCGGGCCGGCGGGGGTCGGCGAAGCCGTCGGACGTGCGGTCCGCGCATCGCTGATCTGCCTCATCATCGTGTTCCTGTTCACCTCGCTGGCTGCTTACGGCCAGTCGGGCAGCTTCCACCTCTCCTCATAAGATGATCAACGAACATCGCGGAGAACGCCGTATCCACCCCGCCTGGTGGACGCTGGGACTGATCGTCAGCGTGGTCGCGTTCGTGGCGGTCTGCTCCGCCCTCTACAGCGGCGCCTTCAATCGGTACGTGCCTGTCACGGTGCGCTCCGACCGGGCCGGGCTGATCATGGAGACCGGCGGAAAAGTCATGATGCAGGGTGTGCAGGTGGGGCGGGTGTCCGGTATCACCCACAGCCACGGCGAGGCACGCCTGGAAGTGCAGTTGTTCGCCGACGAGGCGAAGAAGATTCCCGCAAATGTCACTGCCAGGATTCGGGCCACCACGATCTTCGGCGCCAAGTACGTCGATCTGATCTTCCCCGAAAAGCCGAGCGCACAGCGGATCGAGGCCGGCGCGGTGCTGACGTCCGACAACACCACCACCGAGGTGAACACCGTATTCGAGAACCTCGTCGGGGTGCTAGATCAGGTGAATCCGGCGAAACTCAACGCCACCCTGGCGGCGTTGGCCGAAGGGTTCGGTGGTCAGGGCGAGCGGATGGGCGAGGCGATCGATGCGGCGAACCAGGTTCTGGCAGAGGTGAATTCCCGATCCGACACATTGCGACGCGATTGGGTTGCCCTGAAGGGATTCTCGGACACCTACGCCACCGCCGCTGATGATCTGGTCTCCGTACTCGATTCATCCAGCACCACCTCCGAAACGGTCACCCGTCAAGCGGCGACACTGGACGCGTTGTTGATCAACCTGCTCGGGATGTCGACCACCGGTATCGACCTGCTGGTGCCGAACCAGCGAAACCTGATCGACGCGATCAACAAACTGCAGACCACCACAAGTCTGGTGAAGAAATACGATCCGGCGCTCACCTGCACGTTGCTGGGCACCGCCTACTGGCTGGACGACATGGGGGGCGAAGCCGCGGTGGGTGGAAACGGAAAGTCCTTCATGGCCGACGCGACGATCCTGCTCGCTGACGACATGTACGAGTTCCCGCGGCACCTGCCCATCATCGCGGCGAAAGGCGGCCCGGGCGGTAAACCGGGCTGTGGCTCTCTTCCCCAGGCGGACAAGAAGTTCCCAGTCCGCCAGCTCATCACCAACACGGGCTGGGGGCGGGGTATCGACATCCGGCCCAATCCCGGGATCGGACACCCGTGCTACGCGAACTACCTGCCCGTCACTCGGGCCGTTCCCGAGCCGCCGAGCATCCGCAAGTGCCTGCCGGGTCCTGCGCCCGGACCCATTCCCTACCCGGGTGCTCCACCTTATGGCGCCGCGCTGTACGGGCCCGGAGGGGTGCCACTGTGGCCCGGAATTCCACCTGCGGGCACGCCGCCGCCCGTGCCGGTGCCGGGCACACCGGTCGCGCCGGGCAAGATCCCGCCGAACCCACCGCCGCCTGCGGTCTTCGGCGCACCTCCACCGCCGACCGCCGCTCCGGCGCCGGAACCGACTTCGCCGAATGGCGTCGAAGCCGAATCGACACCGAGATGACAGTCGTGACAGGGAAAGGCCGAACGAGATGAGACTGGGACTGTCCGGCATCATCGTCAGACTCGCGGTCTTCGGGCTGACCTGCGGGCTCGCGGCGTTCGCTCTCGTCGGCATCTTCGCGAACCTCAGGCTTCAGTCGGAGACCACCTATCGCGCGCTGTTCAGCAACATCAGCGGGCTCAAGGAAGGCGACTTCGTCCGCATCGCCGGAGTCGAAGTCGGCAAGGTCAAGCGGATCGCGGTCCAACCCGACACCACGGTCCTCGTTGACTTCTCGACCGAGAGCTCGGTGGCGCTGACCGAGGGAACGAAAGCGGTGATCCGCTACCAGAACCTGATCGGCGACCGATTCCTGGCGCTCGAGGAGGGGACCGGATCGACCACCCGCCTCAAACCCGGCGACACGCTGGGACTGGCGCAGACGAGTCCGGCGCTGGACCTGGATGCCTTGATCGGTGGATTTCGGCCGTTGTTCCGTGTACTCGAACCCCGCGAGGTGAACTCGCTGGCCGAATCGCTGATCGCCGCACTGCAGGGGCAAGGTCCGACCATCCGGTCCTTTCTGGCCCAGACCGCAACGGTCACCGCTGCCCTCGCCGACCGCGATCAACTGATCGGAGAAGTCGTCGACAATCTTCAGACTGTACTCTCGTCACTCGGCGAGCAGAGCGGACAACTCGACAAGACGGTGACCGCCCTCGCCGATCTGACCAAGGCCCTCGCCGACCGCCGCAGCGATGTGTCCACCGGTCTGGCCTATGCCGACGCAGCGGCCAGTGAGCTGGCCGAACTGCTCGGCCAGGGGCGAGCGCCGCTCAAAGAGACCGTTCACCAGGCCGATCGCGTATCCGAGATCCTCAACTCGGATCTCAATCGGCTGGACAACGTCCTGCACACGTTGCCGGACAAGTACAAGCTGATCGGCGCCCAAGGGCGATTCGGCGACTACTTCGCCTTCTACCTGTGCGACGCCTACCTGAAACTCAACGGCAAAGGCGGTCAGCCCGTTTACATCAAGATCGCCGGACAAGACACGGGACGGTGTGCTCCGAAGTGAACAAGTCCTTCTCCGAACGAAACGTCCTGGTCATCGGCGTCGTCGGCGTCGTGCTGACGGTCGTCGGCGCCGTCCTCGGTGTCCAGTACCGCGAAGTGCTCGCGCTCGGCCGGTACCAGGGGTACTCCGCATACTTCGCCGAGGCAGGTGGACTCACCGTCGGTGCGCGCGTTCAGGTGTCGGGTTACGACGTCGGTAAGGTGACGGGAATCTCCCTGGACGGGGCCAAGGTTCGTGTCGACTTCGAGGTGCGGAAGTCCATTCCGGTCGGCGACCGGACCGAAGCGGCGATCAAGACTGCCACGATCCTCGGAGAGAAGTTCGTCGATGTGATACCGCGCGGGGAGGGCCGGCTGCAGGGGCCGATACCCCTTGAGCGCACCCGAGCCCCGTACAACCTCACCGATGCGCTGGCCGACCTGACCACCACGATCGAGGGTATTGACACCCAACAGCTGTCGGATTCCCTGCAAACCCTCGCCGATACCTTCCGGGACACCCCGGTCGATCTGCAGGCCGCAGTGCAGGGGCTCGGCCGGTTCTCGGAGTCACTCAACAGGCGCGACAACGAGTTGCGGAGCCTGCTGGCCAATGCGAACAGAGCCACCAAAGTTCTCGCCGATCGTACCGAGCAGGTGGTGACCCTGATCACGAGCACGAATGCCCTGCTCGCGGAACTGCAGACCGAAAGCGCTTCGCTGGACGCGCTGGCCGGCGACGTATCGGGGCTGTCTCGGCAACTGTCCGGGCTGGTGGCCGACAACCGCGAACAGCTCGGCCCGACTCTGGAGAAGCTCAACAAGGTTCTCACGGTTGTCGACAACCGGAGGGACCAGGTCCAGGACGCCATCGCGCGACTGAACAAGGTCGCCTTGGCGCTGGGCGAATCCGTCGCCTCGGGGCCGTACTTCAATGCCTATCTGGCCAACCTGCTGCCCGGCCAGTTCATTCAACCGTTCATCGATGCGGCGTTCTCCGACCTGGGGCTCGACCCCAACACGTTGCTTCCGTCCGAGCTGGCCGACCCGCAGGTCGGACAACAGGCCACGCCGGCACTGCCGGTGCCGTTCCCGCGGACCGGACAGGGCGGTGAGCCGCGGCTGACGGTGCCGGATGCGATCACCGGCAACCCCGGTGACAGGCCGTGTGGACCACCGGGCGCGCCGGCGCCCGGGCCGGGTTGCTACCCGTACCGCGAACCCGCACCGCCACCGGCGCCGGGTGGTGCGCCACCCGGGCCGCCGGCGCCGCCTGTGCCCGACACTACACCGACCGCCACGACGCCGACGCCGCTGCCGGTCTACGTGCCGGCCCCCGGTGAAGCGGCCACGCAGGAAGGAGGCCGAGGGTGAGGGGCTCTCGACGCAACCGGATTCTGGTGGCGATGTTGCTGACGGTCACGCTCGTCGCCGCGATCGTGATGCTGGTTGTTCCGGTTCGAAAATCCGGACGCATCACTATCAGCGCCTATTTCAGTAACAGCAACGGGATCTACGCCGGAGACGAGGTGCGAGTTCTCGGTGTCGCGGTGGGCGAGATCACCAAGATCGAACCGGAACCGATGCGGGTGAAGATCACGTTCTGGGTGGACGACAATGTCAAGATTCCCGCGGATGCGCGCGCGGTGATCGTGGCTCCATCGTTGGTGACAGCTCGGGCCGTCCAACTCACCCCCGCGTACACCGGCGGACCGGTGTTGGCTGACGGGTCGGAGATCCCACTCGGGCGAACCGCGGTGCCCGTCGAGTACGACGATCTACGAGAACAGCTTCGCGTCCTGACAGATACCCTGCAGCCCGGGCCGGACGGGGTATCCAGCCTCGGATCATTGATCGAAACCACGGCGGACAATCTCCGGGGCCAAGGCGACGACATCCGCCTAACCGTTATCCAGCTGTCGCAGGCACTGTCGGCGCTGGGGGACCATTCGGGGGACATCTTCGGTACCGTGAAGAACCTCTCGACGCTGGCATCCGCGTTGCGCGACAGCGACACCCTGCTGCGGCAACTGAATCGGAACCTGTCCGCGGTCACCGGGCTGCTCGCCAACGACCCGAACGAGGTCGGCGCCGCGGTCGCGGACCTGCACGCCGCGATCACCGAGGTGCGTTCGTTCGTCGCCGAGCATCGCGATGCCCTGGGCACCACCGGCGAGAAACTGGCGGGCATCACGCAGTCGTTCGGCGACAACATCGACAACCTCAAACAGGCGCTGCATGTGTTCCCCAACGCCATCCAGAACTTCATCAACATCTATCAGCCCGCACAGGGGGCGCTGTCCGGCTCGTTGGCGGGCACCAACTTCAACAACCCGATCCAGTTCATCTGCGGCGCGGTGCAGGCCGCTTCACGACTGAACGCGGAGCAGTCGGCGAAACTGTGTGTGCAGTACCTGGCGCCGATCGTGAAGAACCGGCGATACAACTTCCTCGGTCCGTTGGGTTTCGCGCCGTTCGTCGGGGCACAGGCCCGTCCCAACGAAGTCACCTTCAGCGAGGACTGGATGCGTCCGGACTACGTCCCACCGGCGGTGCCCTCAGCCGAGACCGGCTCCACGGACAGCCATCTCGGCCCGGAGTCGTCGTCGCCGCCGTTGGCAGCGGAGACCGCACCACCCATCGAAGGCCCGCCCAGACATGCCGTCGACCCCAGCCAAGGCCTACGCGGAATGTTGGCACCACCGGGAGCGGGCTCATGAGGAGGCTACGAAACCTGCGAACCGCCACCGCCGCGGCAGCGATGGCGGGCCTGGTCATCTGTCTGAGCGGGTGCGGGTGGCAGGGGCTCAACACCGTGCCGTTGCCCGGAACCGCCGGCCGTGGTCCAGGGTCCTTCGAAATCCAGGCGCAGCTACCCGACGTCAACAACCTGGAGCGCAACTCGCGGGTACGGGTGGGTGACGTGACGGTGGGCAACGTGACCAGGATCGAACGCCAGGGCTGGCATGCACTGGTCACCATTCGCCTCAACGGGGACGTCAACCTGCCGGAGAACACTACGATCAAGCTCGGCCAGACGAGCCTGCTGGGATCGCAGCACCTGGAACTCGTGCCGCCCTCCGATGCCCCGCCGACCGGGCGGTTGCGCCAGGGGTCGGTGATTCCGCTCGCCAACGCGCACAACTACCCGACGACCGAGCAGACCCTCGCGGCGGTCTCGATGCTGCTGAACGGCGGTAGCGTCGGTCAGCTGCAGGAGGTCGTGCAGGCGTTCGCGGTCGCGCTGCGCGATCGGGAACAGGAAGTCCGCAGCCTGATCGAGCAGCTCGAACGCTTTGTCGGCATCGTCGACGAACAGACCGGCGATATCATCTCGGCCACCGAAAGCCTGAACCGGGTGACCGGCGCGTTCGCGGCTCAGAAGCCCGTGCTCGACCGCGCGTTGCGCACGGTGCCTGAGGCACTGGCGGTTCTCAAGGAACAGCGAACCAATCTGACCGAGGTCATCGACAAGCTCGGCAAGCTCAGCGCGCTGACCGCTGATGCGGTCAGCGCGACGAAAGAGAACCTGGTCAGCGAGCTGAACGATCTTGCGCCGGTGCTGAAGTCGTTGGCAGATGCCGGTCCGGCCCTAGTGCGTTCGCTGGACTGGCTGCCGACGTTCCCCTTCCCGACGAACACGCTCGACAATTGGATGAGAGGTGACTACGGGAACATCTCGGTGGTGTTCGACCTCACCTTGAGCCGGCTGGACGCCGCGCTGTTCACCGGTACGCGGTTCGAGGGTGATCTGACGAAGCTCGAGCTGCAGTGGGGACGCACCATCGGTCAGATGCCCAGCCCGTACACGAGCGAAAACCCCCTTGTAGCGCCATACCATCTCGATCAGGGGCCGTAAACATGCATCTGGGCAGGAATATCAGGATCCGCCTAGCGATCTTGACGGCGATCGCATTGGCCGCCGGCGGCGCAATGCTTTTCGGTTATACCGACATCCCAGCGGAACTGGGAGTGGGGCGCTACACGGTGACCCTCGAGCTGCCCCGCTCGGGTGGTCTCTACGAGACCGCCAATGTCAACTACCGCGGTACCCACGTCGGCAAGGTGAAATCGGTGCGGCTCACCGAGCACGGTTCGGTCGAGGCCGAACTGTCGCTCGACTCGTCGGTCCCGATACCGTCCAATCTCACCGCCGAAGTGCACAGCCAGACCGCTGTCGGTGAGCAGTACGTCGACCTCATACCGGGTGACGACACTTCGACGCCGCTGCGCAACGGTGACGTGATTCCGGCGCGCAACGCCTCGGTTCCGCCCGACGTCGCCGATCTGCTCGACGTCGCCAACCGCGGCCTGTTGGCCGTTCCGCGCGATGATCTGCGCACCGTTGTCGACGAGTCCTACATCGCGGTCGGGGGTCTCGGGCCGGAGTTGTCGCGAATCGTCCGAGGGGCAACGCAGCTGGCCCTCGATGCGCGGGACAACCTGCGCGAGCTGTTGACCGTGATCGACGAGTCGGGCCCGCTGCTGGAGAGTCAGACCGATACCTCCGACGCTGTGCAGGCCTGGGCGGCTCAGGTCAGGTCCATCACATCGCAGCTACGCGACAATGATTCGGCGGTTTCCGGGCTCATTGAGGAAGGCGCCCCGGCGGCGGCGGAAGCGCACCGGCTGCTCGACCAGTTGCGGCCGACGCTGCCGGTGGTGCTCGCCAACCTCGTGTCGATCGGCCAGGTCGGGATCGACTACAACGCCAACCTCGAGCAGCTGCTGGTGCT
>Ga0207874_1004416_pt1 | contig 10414 bp, 8 predicted proteins | sample HigsolmetaAR201D_FD_184833 | JGI IMG/M metagenome (GOLD analysis project Ga0207874, IMG submission 184833) | Ionic liquid and high solid enriched microbial communities from the Joint BioEnergy Institute, USA - AR20-1-D (SPAdes) (version 2) ... | reverse complement strand
GAGGTGGCGCGGCTGGTCGGGTTGCGATCCCTCCAGGGGTGATGAGCAACCCGAAGGTAAAGTCCCAGCTCAGGCGCATGCCGCAAGAGGCTCAGACGAGAGTTTCTGCAGCAGTCCGGCGGTAGTGCAGCAGCGCAGGTCAGAGGGGGTGGAGGCAGCGGCTTCCCCGCCATCGCGGTCTCAAGCCGACCTCTGTCTCCACGGCCGTCAAGGTATGTCGTTGCCGAGATCCCGCGCCTGAAGACCTCGGCAGCGGATCTCACCGCTCCCTCGCCGCGGCTAGTCCCTTCTAGCAAGAAACTCAAACCAATCAGTCGGGATCACAACAACCTACGGTCAAGCTGCGTGCACGACCGGCCTCGCCCGCGCAACCGAGGCGGTAGCAGTAGCCACGCCTCGCGACAGTAGAGGTCGTGCACCCACGTTTTCCAGAGCCATCATACAGATATGACCGGTCTTCGTTGCTCTATAGGTCGATCACGCGAACGAATCTCTATGGTTCACGAGAACTCTACAGAAAACGTTCTTTTACTTCAGCTCAGCAAGCCGCTTGATCCATTCTTCTGCCAACTTTTTCACATCATCTCTCGTGACCTTGAGCGTGCGAGAATCGCGACCCTTGCCGCGAAGCTGGACACAAGGACCGTCAGGAGCCCCCTCACCAGGAATGAAGTCACCGAGGAAAGCAAAGGAGAACAGACGGAAATTTCCTGGGGAGCCGACCGGGCGCAGCCAAAGCGGTGAGGCTCGACGGTGTTCCTCGTCTCCGCACCAGACGTTGACGCGACAGTCGCCCTTGTAGACCACGGGCAGACCCAACGCGCCGAGGGGAAAGTGCTTAGAGTCACCGTGGACAACGGTTCTCCACTCGCGGGTCTTTCGCGGGGGCCAATAGCGACGCTTCACCTCAGGATGTTCTTCTCTGGCGCGGAAGCAGCGGAATTCCTCACCCACCTTGTTGAGAAGGAAATCCCACGTCCCAAAGGACCGACCTCCGCTGAGGCCGGCGATGGTGCACTTCTCACCCATCACAGGAAAGGGAGGGCGATCATGCCATGCGTCCCGGGCGGGAGTCCCGCCTTTCTGCACGATCAAGGACTCCAAATGGGGCATGCAGGCAAAGACAGGCCCCTTTGATGGATGCAAGTTACGTAGGTCGGTGTAGTACTCCAGGCCGGGCGTGCGAATCGAGTCGGGGGTCCACGGCTCGGGCAGCCAACCGGTGGAGTCGATGATGCGCAGCCCTCCGAAGCCTCGTCTCGTTCGAGCACCGACGCCACCATAAGTGCAGGTCAGCCAGAGCGCGGCCAAAGCCAGCGCGGCACACCGATCATCGCCGTCGAAGCGGAATTTGAGATCGAACGTCTCGCCCGGCGCCACGTACGGACGACACAAGGTGAGCTTCCCCAGGTTTCCCAGCCCTTGGCCCAGCAGGTAGACGACCCAGTACCCCGGTTGCTCCGCACGCGCCCTGGGAGACCTCATTTCCGTGGAGGACTGAGGCAAGAAGACATGCCTGTCGGACTCCCGGATCAGAAGTGGCTGACGGGGGATACGCATTCGGAAGGAAGAAGACGTGTCTTCCCCCTCACCGCCTCGACCGCCAAAGACGGCACGTTCTACCCGCCACAGCACGTCGAGGTCATCAGGGCCGATGACCGTGCCGGCCAGGGCTCGGAACCACCAGCGCATGGCACCGCGCAGTGAGGAGACTCGGACCCCGGTGCCGTCCGAAGATTTCGCATCGGCTCCGCTGTTGAACAGCGGGGTGGTCACTTCCAAGGTCAGTGTGGTCCACGGCATCGGGTCATCTCCCTGAGCGCCAACCGACATGAGCGAGGGAGGCGGTGATGGGCCTGTCCTCCCAGAGGATCTGCGAGAACACCCCGGCTACCAGGCACCAGGCAGCGGCGAGGAGCAGGAGGTACCAGGAACGGCCGGTGTCGCCGGAGGCGAACCAGTCGGCGATCCGCGGTCCGTTGTCAGGGCGTTCGGCGTACGCGGGGGCGATGAGCAGCAGCCCGATGAGGGCGACTAGCACCGCGTGCAACACCCCTATGACGGTGACGACGGCTGCGCGGAGCACCGCCCGGACGGCTTCCACGCCGTGGTTACGGGCCTCGACCACGAGATAGCCGAACGAGAGCGTCAACAGCGCCGCCGGAGTGCCCCAGCCGCCCTTGGGGGAATTCCACCAGGTGGGGTGCAAGGCGATGAGCACCAGCAGTCCGAGGGCCGAGGCAGCGGGAATGCGCAGCAGCCAGGGCGCGGCCACCCGGGCCCCGCCGAGCAGTGCGCCCAGGCCGATCAACGCGTAACAGCTGAGCGCGGCCTGAGCGGCCACGGTGAAGCGTCCGGCCGCGGCGAGAGCGAACGCCGCCACCAGAGGGACGAGCGGAAGCGCGGCCCACAGCGCTGAACGCCAGGCCGGCGAAGGCGACGCGGTCACCAGCGCCATGACCCGGCCGAGCTGGAAGCGGGGCAGGAAGTGACGCTCCACGGCCTCCGTGATCACCGCCTGGTCATCGGCACTTACCCGAACGGACTCGGTCAACGGCTCCGGGGAGAGCACCAGCGGAGGCCCGGCCCGGCCGGTCCGGAAGACCAGCAGTCCCAGCTCCTCCTCTATTTCAGAAGGCTTGGCCTGGGCCAGCAGCGGGGCGGACTGGTAGGCGTCGAGCTGAGCCTGCCAGTTCCACCGGGCCTCTCGGCAACGACTCATCAGAATGAACCAGGAGTCCTTACCGAAAACCAATTCGTACAGGCCATAGAGATTTTTATCTGCCCGACTAATCAAAACGCGATAAGACAGCCATGGACTGGCCGCATCGGCACGATGACGCATTGGCTCACTGAGAACGAGAAAGCGCAGCCGAGCGGCCAGTGGCGCGAGCATCTTCCTGTCTATTCCGCTCGCGGGGCCCTGTTGTCCCGTAGGACTTTGGATGCATCTCCAAGCCGCTTCAGAAATCCAACACAAAATCGTCCAGCATTTCTCCCAGCTTCCCTCAGTACCAGCAGACTCACCAAGGAGCCGCGGAATGCGGTCGAGCAAGAGATGCGGAGAGAACAGCACGCCGATTAGTAGCGAACGTCGACTGCCAAGCAAGGCAGCCAAAGCATCGATAAATTGGTCTACTTCATTACGACCAAAACCATCACCTTTTAGAAGTTTCGTAAACTCTGAAAATTTGGGAACTCTTTTCAAGTCGGCAGGTGCAAACTCGCCCAGAAGCTGCGGGAGAACCTCATCGGCAAAGTAGTCGTCGAATTTTTGACAGTCGTCACATTCGTCCGCCTGCAAGCGGCCCTTACGAACCGTATCCAAAACACCGCCAGCTAGCCGAGCCCGCAATCCCGCTATCGGATCAACCGCGTGCGTCATATTACTTCATTCCCTTTATACAAGGCACGCAGCCCGGCGCCGAACGCAGTCAGTTCCCAACGCCCGTCCGAGGTCTTCTCGTAGGCATATCCCTCCAAGAGACCTCCCGGTTCGCTGTTACTGACGTTGCCGGCTCTGAAGGGTTTAAGTTCCTCCCTGACTGTTCCTGGAAACAGGCGACGCAGCGGAAGCTCGATAGTCGCCTCGGTGGCTTCATGCAACACACACGCGGTCACCTCACCCGGAGCGCACGACCGCATGCCCTCTGCCAGACCGATCAGGTAAGGGATAGTCGCTTTGAATCCCCCAGAAAGATAAAAGCGAATATTCTCACATTCCTGGTGTACATCCCTAAGCAGCTTGCGTCCAAGCTCTCCCAGGTACCCCATGGCAGCTCGGAAGTCATCAGCGTTTCGAGCATCCAGCTGGGGAACCCGAGCGATTACCGCAGTGCCGCGCATTCCTTGAAGAGAGCCAGGAAGCTCAGGCAGATAATTTACTCGCTTAGCGTCCCCACCCGTCAGCACCAGCGCGTTCCACAGCGCGGACACCAGTCCCTGTGCGGTGTCAGAAGTGATCAGTACCGCCGTGTTGCCAGTGGTCAATCGAGCCCGCAGTCTGGTGGCCTTGTCGAAGGTGTCGAGCTCGGCGCTCACAGAGGCGGGCCAGTGGGCTGGAGCCAGTCGTTCGATTAGCTTGGCAAGCTCGAGGGAGACTTTATTCTTGTCTTTCAGCCAGTTCTCGAGCGTCTCTGAAACCTCATCAGAGACGGGTTTCTCTGCAAGGCTGAGGACCTCTTTGGCGGCCCTTTCAAAGCGCTCGTCAACTTCCTCATCAACCTTAGAGCACGGATCTCGCAAAAAGTCCAGAATGCTCTTGCCGACAGAGATCACGTAGATGGCCAATCGTTCTTCTCCCAAGAAGCGGCAGCGTAACCGTAACCAGCGCTGTTCTTAGCTCCGATCCCCATTTCATCGAGTGCTTCAGCGCACCAGCGAGCCACCTGACGCACGTCCTCGGCTGGGCCTACCAGATCGACGACGAACTCGCCCCCTGAAACGGCCAGGAAGAAACTCGGAATCGGTTTGTGATACTCGGCGGGAGGAGTGATCTCGGGGGTCCTGTCGTCGTTTGCCGAGTCGTAGTACGGCTGCACATGCGGCGTCACCACATCGGCGGTCACGGGGACCGGCTCCCCGGTGGGAAGAGCGTCGAGAAAACGCACCGTGCCGAGCCGTGCCGCCTCGGTCCCCGCTCGCTCGGGGCGAGGAGAGCCGAAGATGCGCTCCAGCGTCTCAGCGTCCGCCCCGTCTTTCGCAGCCCATGCCGCGGTGAGCCCTTTCAGCGAGGAGCCCGGGATGATCGGCCACCCGTAGGTGCCGTGCAGCGACAGGCCGCTCTCGTGCGGGTTGGCGCGGTTCCCCAACCCCACGGCCATCCGCCATTCGGGACGCAGCCGCAGCCGAACGACCGTCTGCCCGCGGCGCCGCAACGCGGCGAGCGCCGCGTCGCGCCGGGCGACGGCGCAGCGAAGCAGCTCGGGGTCTTGGCCGAGCCGTCTCTCGGCCGCCCAGGCCAGCAGCGCCTTCGTTCCGTCCGTATCGACTTTGCCGTTCTCGTCGAGGAACACCACCCGGCGCATCATGATCAGCGCGTTGGCTCCGCTCGTCAGATCGAGCTCCGACAAAAGCCGGGGCGGCTCCTTCCGGTACTTGATCAGCCGCCCCATCGATCCGACGGCCGGCCTTTCTCTGTCCTGTGAGGAGGTGCCGGACGCTCCGGAGCGGCGCCGGTCTTTGGCTCGCGGAGCGCTTTCCGAAGTGCCGGGCCGCGTGCCTCGCGCTCGGGGAGCGTTCGACGTCGAGGACTGTGCGGCTGGACGCCTCTGGGAGCCGGGTCGAGAGGCGGATCCGAAGATCCATGAGCCGGGTTTGGGCGCCGGGGAGCGGGGACGTTCCTGGTCACTCATGGTCGCTCTGCTGGTAAAGGGCGTCGGCGAGTCGGCTCATCCAGGTGGTCAGGGCGGTCACTTCCGCAGCGGCCTGCATATAGGTCGGAGTGGGGAGTTCGCCGAGCGCACGCAGCACGGCCCGGTCATCGGCGGCTTCCCTCGCCCCCAACAGCCCCCGGGTGCGCAACCGGTCGCGGATCCCCTGGGCGACCTTGCGGTAGGCCTCGGCGAGCGCGCCGTCGCCGTTGGCCTTGGCCGCGACGTAGGCGTACGTGGCGGCCAAGCCCGAGGTGTGCAGCATCACCGGCAGCGCCCGGTACCGGGTGCGCAGCTCCTTGGTGACCGGGTGGGGCAGCAGGTCGGCGGCGGTGGCGGCCAGTTCCTGATCGGCCCGGCGGACGCTCATCGGGCCACCTCCAGCCGGGTCCACACCAGGCCCTTGCCGAGGGTCTCATCGCCCCCGACCTGCAGCAGCGCGCCGTCCAGCAGCTTCCGCAACGCCTCCAGGGCGGGAGAGGTCGGGTCGCGCAGAGTGAGGGAGGCGGCCAGGATCGTCTCGGCCGGCAGGTACTCGCTGTAGAAGGGGCCGTTTTGGACGGTCTTGTCGTCGCTCAGCTGCACCCGGGCGCTCAGTTCGGTGCATTCGCGCACCAGTTGCGGCATGACGTCTTCGCCGACCATCAGCAGGTCCTCGGTCAGCTTGGTGTAGAAGTGGCCCGTCACCGGGTCGTCGGCCGAGCCGAGCGCGTCCTTGGCGACCTGTTCGGCCCAGGCCTTCAGCTCCTGACTGGTCTCCAGGGGGATGAGGCAGGGGCCGAGTACTTGTGCCTCCACCGGAACCCAGGCATCACCTTTTTTCACTTGAGTCCACTCTTTGGTGGTGGCCAGGCCCCGGTCCGGGGCGACCCTCGGGACTTTCAGGGGCTGGCGGCCGAGCGTCCGGTACTTGCGGGCGAGCCGGCTCAGCGCGATCTCGGAGGTCGCCCAGGCGAAGGTGCGGCGCAGCGTGGGCACCGGCATGGCCACGAGCTGGGCGTCGCCGACCGCCAGCCGTCCCGCCGCCGCCTCCTCGGTCTCGGTGCCGATGGCCGTGCCGAACACCTGCCGCACCAACTCCGGCGACCACGCCGAGCCTTCCACCATCGCAGCGTCCTCGGCGGCCTGGCGCAGCGCGCCCTTGAGGCTCTGCCCCCAGATCACCGGGTAGCCGGTGGTGGCCTCGCGTTGGATCGGCAGGTCGATGACGTCGATGCTGTCACTGGCTCCCGCGTGCACCGGCGACTCGGCGTACAGCAGGAGCAGCATCTCCACCGCTCCGGTCACGAATGGGGCTCCTTCCACGTTCCGATGAGCACGACGCCGAAGCCGGCGGTGTCCAGCCGCTCGGCCGCCGGTGGCCCCCAGGGGCGGGCGTGCTGCCGCCCGGCCCACTCGGCGGCCCGGGACAGGTCCTCAAAGCGCAGCAGGTAGACCGCTCCCGCCGGGACCGCCCAGCGCAGGGAGACGGTGTCGAGCAGTTTCGTCCGCCGTTCCCGGGCGGTGCGAGGCGAAGATGAGGCCACCGGCCGGGGAGCGGGGACCGCGGCACCCACCAGCTCAGCCCCCTGGGGCAGTGGGGGTCTCCAACCGTCCCGCCACAGCGCGGGCGTGGCCAGGTAGGCCAGCACCCGGCCCCCGGGGAAGGCTGCAGGCGGCTTCGGCCAGTCCACCCCGTCCGCCTCGGTCACATCGGCGAGCCGACTGCCTCCGCCGAGCTGGGCGACGTTTCGCGGCCGCCACAGCGGCTCCTCTGCGTCGGACGGCAGGTCGCAGCAGGCCAAGAACGCCCAGTTCTCCCGGGGGCGAAGGTGGACGGACTGGTAGAAGTAGCCCTCCCGAGCCGTCCGGGCCCTGGTGCGGGCCAGGCCGACCCGTCGCTCGGGCACCAGCGGATCCGCCCCCTGACGGTAGGGGCGGAGCTTCTTTCTCAGGTCGAATCCGCCTGGGCTGACCTCGGCGTGCAGGTACGCGGTGAGGGCGGAGGCGGGTATCCAGCCTTCTGCCGGTTCGACCTTTCCTTTTCTCGCCGGCGCCAGCAGCCCTTCCCCCAGGTCGGTGATGATCCCTGCCAGCTCCGGGTCGGGCCGCAGCAGATAGGCCCGGCCACCGGGGAAACGCACCACGTCGGCGGGCATCGGGAAGTGCAGGTTCCATTCTCCGGTGTCGGTGAACTTGGCCAGGACCGGGCCGCGCACGGCCTGGGGCTCCCGGTCACCGTAGGCGGCCCGCACCGCACCGGCGATGGTGCTGGGCCACGGGGGGACGGACTCTGCGACGAAGTCCACCCCGGCTCGGAACGGGCGGCCGTCCCGGACGGCCACCGTGTCCCGCGGGGTGAACGCCAGCCACTGTTCCCGGCTCACCGCGCCTCCTGCCGCAGGAAGACCCCCACCCGGGCCAGCGGCACCGGACGCACCCCGCTGCCGTCGGACGAGCACTCCTGCGCGCCCAGTTCCAGCAGGGAGCGCACGGTCTGGCCCACCCACTGCTCGCGGCCGTCCCGGTCACCGCCGGAGACGTGCCGGCCGACCAGCCGCCGCAGCTCGGCCTCGTAGATGTGGGGGCGCAGCCCGGCCAACTCAGCGGCGTCGCGTTCCAGGTCGGCCACCAGCCGGGGGGACAGCACGAACTCCTGGTGCCTGCTCAGCAGGTCGAACAGGGTCTGCGGCGAGCAGCCTCCCCGGGTCGGGGCCCACGGTTGGATCGTCTCCTCGCGGACCCCGGACCGGCGCAGGTAGCCGACGGCGAGCGCATGCTTGCCCGGGACTCTGCTCTTGGCCTCCTTGAGCATTCGCTGCACTTCCACGACCGCCCGGCGCAGCTGGGCACTGTGGTGGAAGAAGAGCACCGCGGTGCTGGCGTGCGGCAGACCCGCGGTCTCCTCGACCAGCCGGTTCACCTGGGCCGCCGCCTGCAGCGCGGTCGCCGCCGGGGTGAAGGCCAGCAGGTCGTCCCCGCCCGCGTACACCGGGACACCGAGGAGCTTCCGACTGCGCAGCGCCTCGGCCTGCCGTCCGGCCAGCTCGATCAAGGTCCGGGAGACCGAACGGTGGTAGTGAACGGTCACCGGGCCGCCGTCCTGACCGGTGGACAGGAACTCCCCCATCCCGTCCAGATCCTGGACGATCACCGCCAGGTAGATCGCGGGCGCGGGAACGCCATGAACCCGCCTCATGTGGTCGATCAAGGCCCGGGCGGCCCTCTCCCCTCGCGCGGCGAGGGCTGGCAGCTCTTTTTCCCGCAGCGCCTGGAGGTCCTCTCCCCGCCGGCCCTGGATCTCTTCCCACAGGGTCTCCACCCGCCACCGCTCGGGGTACACCCATCCCCCGGCGCACTCGGCCAGCCAGGCCCGCAGCCGGTCACCGCCTGGGCGGGCCAGTCCGGGGACGGGGGTCTCCCGCCGCTTGGACAGCCGGCTCACGGCCTCGTGCAGCTCCTGCACGGCCTCGACCACCGTCCCGTCCGCCCAGTGCTCGTCCACCTTCTGGCGGAACGTCGCCGACGCGATCGCGTAGGTGGAGGGGAAACGGGCGCCATCCTCAAACAGCCCGCGCTGCCTTTTGATCCAGTTGGCCCGGCTGAGCCGTTCCCCGCGATGGTGCCTGCGAGCCTTGGGTGGGGGTTCGGAGGCCGCCCAGCGAGGGCTCAGCGAGCACAACGGCCGGGCCGGCTCGTCCACCGCCTCGAACGCTCGAACGCTCCGCCGCGCCGCCAGCGCCCGCTGCGCCAACACCCACTTCGTCGCGTAATCCCCGCGTTCGGCAGGGACGCACACCCAGCTCACATCGGGGAAGCCGGGGGTGTCCGGAGCGGCGTCGCCGAGCGTGGGGAATTCCCGCCGCACCCAGCTCGCCCACGCATCGCGCACCGCTCCGGCCGCTCGTTCGGCGACCTGCGGCCCCGTGCCGGGCTCGGCCAGCACCACCACCCGGTTGGGCACCCCGACGGCGTCGAGATCACCGGACTCTGCCGCCGGAGAAGGCACTTCGGCCCCGCTCAGGGCGCGTTCGGGGAACACCAGCCTGGCCCCGGCTCCGGCCGCGGCCCTCGCCGCCACGGCGGCCAAGCCGGACATGATGCCGCTCGCCGCGGCGAGATCGGCGGTCGTCCGCGACTCGGCGATGAACGCCTGCACCCCGCCGAGCGCGACCACGACGAGATCCCCGTCCTCCGCCACGTCTGTTCCCCGTCCCCCTGAACGCCCTTGAGCAACGCACCGCGGACATCATCTGCCACAGCCAACAAAGATCACGGCGACTCGGAAGATTCACCACTGGCCACATCAGGCCACGATCACCACAGGGCCACAACCGCAACTTCCGAGGACACGTGCGGTAGCACAGCCGACACTCACCGGATCAACACGAACCGGTGGCCCCGCAACTCCCTCACCCCGCCGCCGACATGAAAAGATCCCCGACGATTCCAAGCCTCTTCACCCAGCGAAGGAAAGACCGATCAGCCCCGGACTCTCGCCGCCCTCACGCAACCACCTCCATTGCGCGACACCGCACGCTGCCGCACAACTCCGATACCGCTCTCGGCCGCGATCAGCGAGCACGCAACAAGATCAAATCCTGACTGGCCCCCTTCAAGAACTTCTGGCAGCCACTCGTCAAGCTCTCTCTCGAAACCAGCATGTTCGCCGACCAGGACCGCTTATCCCCCCTCCAGGGGTGATGAGCAGACAGATCGCAGGAGAACCCCCCGTGATCAGGAGGGTGTTGCGATCCCTCCAGGGGTGATGAGCAGACCAGCAGGTCCTCCAGGTCAACGTCGAGGACCGTGGGTTGCGATCCCTCCAGGGGTGATGAGCAGACCGCGGAGGCAGGGGTCGGGGCGGCGATCGCGACCAGGATGTTGCGATCCCTCCAGGGGTGATGAGCAGACCCCAGTCCCCCATCACTGCCCGGCCCGAGCAACGTTGCGATCCCTCCAGGGGTGATGAGCAGACGTGACTGGTACCGGGAGAATCCGGACACTCCGCAGTTGCGATCCCTCCAGGGGTGATGAGCAGACTCCCAGCTCGAGGCAGAGCT
>Ga0207874_1004409_pt1 | contig 10435 bp, 7 predicted proteins | sample HigsolmetaAR201D_FD_184833 | JGI IMG/M metagenome (GOLD analysis project Ga0207874, IMG submission 184833) | Ionic liquid and high solid enriched microbial communities from the Joint BioEnergy Institute, USA - AR20-1-D (SPAdes) (version 2) ... | reverse complement strand
GGATTGGCACTGGCTTCTGGCATAAGCTCCTTAGGTGATACGTTTGCACACGTTTGGATAGGTGTATTGAATTATAGCATTGTCGAAGCGTGGGCCAGCTTCAAGCTGTGCCATGCGCTATCGTTGTGCGTTTGTTATGGAATGCGATTGTATGTGGCTTTTGGGACGGCCTCACGGCACAGATAGAAGCCCGTTGCGGCGGGCGAGCCGTTGGTAGCCGTAGGCGGACGCGCTTGAAGCCTGCTTTGGGCGAGCGACCTCGCCGCTTGAGCCTTGAACTCGTCATGAGGTGTCAGTTCAGCAGACGCTCGAGCAGAAGCCACGGTAGACGCAGACGCTCGATCGTCATCTCTTGCCAGGTCAGTGGGTCGCCCATCGAGACAAAACCGAGCCGATATTGCATCAACGAGAGCGTATTCCAGATCAAGAGCAGACAGCCTGCGCTTAACACTGCGATCTGGCCTGAACGCTGTTGCCAAAGCCGTTCGACGAAACAAGCGAGGCCGATCTGCCAGATCCAGAGGGCGCTGATAAACATACGGCCGCCGAATGAATCGCCTTGCCACCAAGCCCACCAAGCTGCCACAAGGTAGAGGTTGAGCGCCAGCGTGCCCAGCAAGGCCCAGCGCTGCCAGCCTAACTGCTTGCCTGCCATGAGCAGGCCGATCAAGGCGAGCAGAAAGATCGGGTGCCAACTGAAGAGGCCATGGTAGCTCGAGAAGAGCACATTCCAGAGCTGGGGTTGCAGCCAATAGAAGGGCGGGTCGTGATCGTGCTTGTAGGGGCTGCTTAAAAATGTGCCGTAGAGGGTCTGCCAAACGTAGAGCTGAGGTGAAAAGAGCAGAATGGTGAAGAGAACGGTAAGCAGCCCGCCGATCAGCCAGTGCTGAGCCAGCTCGAAGCGTCGCGTTCGCAGCGCTTCTATCCAGCGCCAAAGCAGATAGCAGTAAGGCAGCAGCAGAAAGATGGCGTCTTGCAGGCGTACGACCAGCACAGCGCCACCTGCTGCACCCAGAAGCGCAAAGGATCTCCAACGCGGTCGCTCTTGCTGATAGAAGGCCCTTTGCCAGTACCACAACAGGAACGAGACACAGAACAGCGCAACCAGATGCGACATCGAAGGCTCGAAGATCATGTAGTACACGATGTTGCTGGTCATGCAAAGCAAAACAAGCGCGAGTCCTGAAGCCTCTTGGCTGTAGTAGCGGCAGGCCGAACGCGCCGCCAGATACATGCCCAAGACGCCATAGAAGATCGAGCCAAACGAGATCGCGCTTTGGTAGAGATAGCTGTAGCCGTCGCTGCGCAGTCCTAAGCCGAGCCAATCGCCAAGCAGGGCGATCCGGTGGGCGAGCAGATAGAAGGGCAGCCAGAAGATGGCCGTGCCGACCGCGAGTTTGTTGCCCGCCAAGCCGAGCGGGGTTGGTTCGGGCGTTTTAAAGGCATGGGCGAAGTAGGCGTATTCGTTGCTCAGGTCGAGGTCGCCATCGATCAGCCATGAGCGTAAGTAGACATAATAACCAACCCCGTCGGAGCCGATCAGCTCGCCGTCGGCCCGTGGAACGGGCAAGAGCGCGATAAAGGCCACGATGGCGAACGCTCCTACAACGATACTTGCCGGGCCTGGCCGAAGCAGCCTGCGAAAGAGGATGGACATAGGCTGAGCGCGTCCTTGTCTGCAATCAGGGTCGGGCGATCGCCGCGAGCAGAATCCGTTCGGTTGCTAAGATCATGGCGCGCCGATCGAAGCGCTGGCGGGCCGCATAGCGGGCAGCTTCGCCCATTTGGATCAAACGTTTTGGATCGCTTAGCAGCTCTGCTAGCGCTAACTGCAGGGCTGCTACATCGCCCATAGGCACCAATAGCCCGGTTTCGCCGTGGCTGATCGCGCTCGATAAGCCGCCGATTCTGCTGGCGACGACGGGTAGTCCTGAGGCCAGCGCTTCTACAACGGTCATGGGGAAGGCTTCGTCGCGCAGGGTCGGCATAACGAAGATGTCGCTCGCGGCTAGGATCGATGGCAGTTTTTGGTGCGATAGGTGGCCCAGCAGCTTGATTTGCGGATCGTTATTGGCTTGTTGGCTGAGCGCTGCTCGTTCGACCCCTTCACCTGCGATCAGCAGCCAGAGCTTCGGATAGCGTTTGCGTAGGCGCTGAGCCGCTTCGATCGCTAGATGAATACCTTTCTCGCGCTCGAGGCGGCCTACGCAGCACAAGACTTGGGCGTCTTGGGGAATACCGAGCGATTGACGGGTGCTATGGCGGGCGATCCCATCGGGTCGGAAGAGGCCAGTATCGACTCCATTGGGAATGGTGCTGATGCGTTTTGGATCGATCTTGAGCTCGTCTCCCCATTCTTGGGCCACGCTCTCGCTTACGGCGATCCAGTGCGAGACATAGGCGGTGCTGCGTCGCCACAACATGGCGTCTAAGGGCAGATGGCTGAGCAGCCGCCCTAGGCGATAGACGCCGCGCAGATCTTTGGCGTTGCGCCATTGGGTGCGTAGCGCGCCCTGCAGCGTGCCGTGAATCAGCATCACGATCGGGAGATGCAGCTCTCGCGAGGCAGCGCGCACATAGCCCAGCGCACCGGCGCTTTGGCTTAAGATCAAGTCGAAGGGCTGCTCGGCGTGCAAGGTTTTGAGCGTGCGATAACAGGCACTCCACCAGCTTCGGCTATAGCGTCGCCATGAACCGGGCGCGATATAGTGCACATCGAGGCCTTCTTCATCGCCTTTGTCTGAGCTTTTGCTCTGCGGCAAAGGCGTGGTGAAGATACTGATCGTGTGGCCGCGAGCTTTTAAGCCGAGCGCCAGTTGGTGCGCTTGTTGTTCCATTCCGCCCTGAATACCATGGGCGAGCGTTAAACGTTGTGCGATTGCGATTCTCATAGCTGCGCTACTTGTCGATAGAGATCGGCCGTTTTGGCGGCGATCAGTTTCCAGTCGAAGGGCTGAGCTGCACGCAGCGCAGCCGCTTGGAGCGAGCCTAAATCGGGATGTTCGAGCGCTCGTTCGAGCGCCTTTTGAAGCTCGTCGGCTTGCTTCGGGTCGAAGAGAAAGCCTTCCTGCCCTTCGTGGACGATTTCGCTGACCGGCCCGAAATTGGGCGCGAGCACGGGCCGTGCATACGAGAGCGCGCACAAGAGCATGGCCGAGGTCAGAATCGAATGGTAGGGCAAGAGCACCAAGTCTGCGGCGGCTAGATAGGTCGGCAGCTCTTCGTCAGAGAGGTAACGCGAGTCGAAGCGAATATCGCTTAGGCCCGCTGCAAGCTCGCGCAGGCTCGCTAAATACTCGGGCGACTTGGCTGATCCGGCGATCAGCAGCAGACCACGTTTGTGTTTGGGAAGCTGTTTAAAGGCCGCGATCAGCCCTTCGACATTTTTGTATGGGCGCAAGGTGCCTGCACAAAGCAAGATCGGTCGTTGCGATTCGAGCCCCAACAAAGCGCGACTCTCTGCTTGGTTGCGGATCGGCCCATATTGACCGACATAATTACCCAGCGGAATCACGCGGCAATGCGGCAGAGGCCCGTAGCGCGCTTCCAACGCTTGGCGAGCCGATTCGCTATGCGCGATGATCGCATCGCTCCAGCGTGCGACGCATCGGTATGTTACAAAGCCCCAAAACGGAAAAAAGAGCTCGTGCGGTTCGAGGTTGTGCGCTGTCCAGACTAAGCGCACGCCGCGCAGCTTCAATGTGAGCAGAACGATCAAGAAGCCCAGCGAGCGCAGCGCTGTTGCCAGCTGCGAAGGTCGCTGGGTCAGCTCATCGAAAAAGTGCAGATGCAAAATACGGCTTCCCCGACCAAACAGCAACGCTGGCAAGGCGTAGCGTGGACGCAAACGCCTGATCCTTAGATCGTTCGCTTGCTCGGCTAAGGGCTCGTACAAGCGATCAAAAATGGGATTGGTTGGCAGATGCGCAGGGAGCGGATAGACCGTGATCATGAACGTGTACGCCCTAACAACTCTTCGATACGAGCGGTCACCATGTCGATGGCGATCTGATTTTTGCCACCTTGGGGAATAATCATATCAGCAAATTGCTTCGATGGTTCAACGAATTCGAGGTGCATGGGGCGTACAGTCGAAAGATATTGAGTGATCACCGAGTCGATGGTGCGGCCTCGCTCTTCGATATCGCGTTTGAGGCGTCGGATAAAGCGCAAATCGGGCGCTGTATCGACAAAGAGCTTGATTTGCATGCGTGAGCGCAGAGCGGGATCAGCAAAGATAAGAATACCTTCTAGTAGAATGATCGGGCGCGAGACTTGAAGTGTTTTGCCCGGGAGACGGACGTAGGTGCTGAAATCGTATTCTGGCAATAGAACCGATTCCCCCCGAATCAGGCTATCGAGATGCTCGATTAGAAGCTGGTTATCAAGCGAATTGGGGTGATCGAAATTGAAGGTGGTGCGCTCCTCAAAGGGCAGATGAGAGAGGTCGCGATAGTAGAGATCATGGGCGATGTAAACGATATTCTCTGCTCCTGCGCGTTCTACGATCGCTTGCGAGACGGTTGTTTTACCGCTGCCACTGCCTCCGGCTACACCGATGACGAGCGGTTTGCTTGTTGATTTGTTGCTATCCATTCTGTTTCTCTATCTTCTAACGAGCTTAGCTTCTCTATCTTCAAACGATACGATAACGCTGTTTTACTCGGAGCATATGATATCTTGAATCGTTGTGACGTATGGCTAGGTGGTAAAGCCCTTGGATTAGACACGCGATCCTGAATCGATATGTATTATGAGCTTACTAACATAAATGAAGTGCTTACTAACGAAATAACTGCCACTGCTCAGCTGTTTGAACGATTGATCGTCTAGCTCGCATCAGCCTTTTCCAAAGCACTTTCATTTTTAGCTATCATATCCTATTTTAATTATTTGAATTGGTAATAAATGTGCGATTTTTAGTCTACACTTCACAAAAATGCTGGCGGCGCTGATCAGAGCTAAAGGTGCAAATACTAGCATCAAGAGTTGGCAGTAAATGTAAAAACAGGCTCACGTTCAAAATTAGTTAACATTCCATAAATATATATTTGGTTTAAATGATTAACGAATTGGTTTCGATTTGTATCTTTTATCATGTACAATGTAGGTCATGTTAATACGTTAACATTTGCAAAATAATATTTTACATACAGCACGTTCGGAGGAAAGACAGTTTTAGAGGCGCCATTCAAACAAACAGGAAGGATTGTTTTCGTCATGCCTTATCCACGCAGAACGTTTTGGTTTGTTTTGTCTCTCCTTTTGACAATCTTACCTTTAACAGCTGAAGCTCGTCCGTCTACTGCAAGTACAGCAGCTTATAAAAGCGGCTTTCCAGCAACGGTTGCTAACCAAACATTCTACGAACAATCGGCAGTTGTTGCAGAAATTGTTCCTTCGAGCCCTGGCCTCGAAATCGCCATTCCTAGTCGTGAAGGCTATCTTTCCGTATTTAGCAAAGATGGCCGTCTGCTCTGGCAGGCCCAAGTCCCCCCGACCTTGTGTGCTAATGCGGAAGCTCGTTTGACGCGCACTATGCCCGCCGTTGGAACGCTCGATGGTGACGGGGTGCCCTATGTGGTGATAGGTTATGGCAACCACTTGGCACGCTCACATCAAGGCTACTGCCCGGGTGGCGTCGCAGCTTTCCACGGCCCTACTGGTGCCCTCAAATGGCGTTTTAGCACCCACGATTTGACTCGCCCCAAAGTCGAAACCTTCAGTGGTGTTATATCGGTCCCTGCCCTTGCTGATAGCGATGGCGATGGCAAGATGGAGGTCGCCTTTGGATCGCTCGATCGACATATGTATCTGCTCGATCACAATGGCAACTTGATTTGGCGCTTCCATACGGCAGATACTGTGTGGGCTTCACCTACTTTCTATGACGTTGATGGTGACAAACGCCTCGAAGTTGTTTTCCCATCGGATATAAGCGAGAACAAGAGTTATGGCGTGACCAACGGTGGTTTCGTCTATGCCTTCAAAACCACTGTTCCCGATCCAGAGCAAGTTCCTGATCGACGCATCAGCTTCTCTGGCGACCCAGCCAAGATCCCCAATCTAGTCTGGCGCAGCCCGAACTTCGATCAAGCGCTGTATTCGTCGCCCGCTATCGGCGATGTCACTGGCGACGGCGTCGACGACCTTGTGATTGCCTCGGGCTGTATTTTCAAAGATGCCTCAGGCAACCCAACAGGTAAATGGATCCAGATCCTCAACCTTTCGGACGGTTCGGTCATCAGGACTATTCCTGTTCAAACCTGTTCGACCGCCTCGCCCGCCCTGGCTGACCTCAATGGCGACGGCGTACTCGATATCGTACTGCCGCTCAACGGTCAATATATCATTGGCCCTGATAATCAACCTGAATGTCGCGTGATCGCCGTAACGGGCAATGGCCGCCAGCTTTGGAACGTTGAGCCGACTGTATTCGGTGGCTACAGCGACCCGGGCTGCCACCTGCTCAAGAGCGTAAGCATCGCCGACCTCGATAACAACGGTTCTCAAGAGGTTCTGGTTAACAATGCGCTGGGCATTGTGATTTTGGCTGGCTCGAATGGGCGACAACTGTCGGTCGATAACCCGCCCACCTTGTTGTTGGCACCACCTCGCCCGCTAGAACAAGGATTGCCTTCGCACAGTCTGCCAGTTGTAGCCGACCTTGATGGTGATGGCACGCTCGAGGTGGTCTCGGCGGTTGATAACAAAGTGCTGGTCTGGTCCAACCTCAAAGATGCGATCAAGAGCGAGAGCGACTCGCGCGGTGTGCCGGGTTATGCCGCTTGGCCGATGTTCCAAGCTAACCCTCAGCGCCTCAGTACCGTTACGCCCATGCCGGTTCTGCTTGTAACCTCCGATAGCTTAGGTGCAGTGATCACTCCAGATGCGGGTAAGATCGTTACGAAGCTTTCGCTGCAGGTCAAAGGCGCAAGCGAATTGACTTGGGAAGTCTCGGGTGCGCCAGAATGGGCGATCCTTTCGGCTACATCGGGCTCCACCAAGACGCCCTTGCTTGTCACGCTTGATCCGAGCAAGCTGAACAATAAGCCCGGCACCTATAACGGAGAGATCACGATCAAGTCTTCTTCGGGCCTAGCTGCCTTTATGAAGGACGGTGCTGTCAACAAGCAGTTGACGATCAAGCTGCGTTTGATTATCAGCGATACGGTAATGAACAGTTATCTGCCGATCATTCGCAAATAACGGCACTGTGACGGCCGCGCATAAAACCTTTGCCGGTCGTTAAAGCTCTCTAAAACGCAAGCTAAGGCGAGGCTATGCATCAGCCTCGCCTTAGTGTTTTGTCTATTCCACATCCTCCTGATCTCTTCCTACCCGCATCATCGCGTTAGCTCGTACAGGCGGAAAGGTCGTCTCCCGCAAAGAGGGCCTAAGCGCGTCCGCCTACGGCTACAAACATCCTGCCCGCCACCCAGAGCTACTATTTTGCAGCTTGCGCTGCCTAATACCAAATCCGGTTGAATACTTTGACTTTGGCCTTCGGCAGAGTGGAACTTGATCATTTTTGTTGTGAGAAATTTCGCGCTGTAACGCGAAATTTCTCACAACTCTTTTCCCGTTTTTGCGTTACAAGAGCGCAGGTCTGTAAACGGATTTGGTATAAAGCCGTCTAAGATCTTCTCGCTGCGAAGCTGCGGGAAGGTTAGAGGTCAAGCTGTCAGTCTGGACTATCGCGAATGAGCGGGGGAGCATACGCCCTTCTCCCGCATCTATGCATTAGCCAAAAGTCGTGTCGGCAGCACAAGGCGAGCGTTCGCATACCATCGCGGGAGTATCCTTGAGAGCACAGAACTCAGAGAGGTTGAATGCGATTTCGCTACGCGAAATCGCATTCAACCTCACCATGCACCCCCTCGCCCGCAGTGCGGGAGAGGGGGCCGGGGGGTGAGGGCAGATAACGCTGACCGTATGTCGGTTTGTGGCTAATGTACAGCTCCCGCATTGCGGGAGAAGGGTCGGGGATGAGGGTGGCTAGCCGCTCTGGTAGCCGGAGGCGGACGCGCTTAGAACCGCATGGATGCTAAGAACTTCGCCGCCAGAGCTTGCAAGAATAAGGTATGCTCACAAGGCTTTCGCAGCTTTTGAAGCGATCTGATCGGATTGAGTGTGAAAAGCGTTTTGCAAAAAGTGAGATCAGATCGAACAAATTGTGAGGGTGGCATATAATTTGATAAGAGTAATGCTATGGAAGAAAGGGGGATAAGGATCGGAGTCTGAATAAACTGAATTGACCAAGTTCAAAGAGGGCTACGTTCGGTCCTTCAATCGCTAATATCTTGCAAGGAGCCGAAGCATGTGATCATTGGTAAAGCCTCTATCTTCGTGACATACACTTTCTAACCTGATATAAGGCTTTGATTTGTACCACTTTGAAGTTGTAAGAATAATCTGAGAGCCTGTGTTGAGCTAGAAAGGCTGATTTTATGTCGCGCTTGTCCATCCAACGCTGGCCTGTCCTTGTTTTTATACTTGCCCTTTTACCCCTTAGCTTCAACTCACCCCTTTCCGCCTCCGAGCTAAGTTCTTATAGATCCGGTTTTCCTGTCAATATTCCCAATAGCTCATTTTACGAACAGTCAACTGTTGCGGCAGAGATCGTGCCTAGCAGTCCCGGCCTAGAGATCGCAGCCATTAGTCAGGAAGGGTATCTGACGGTAGTGAGCGCCAATGGCGCGATTTTATGGCAGAAACAGGTGCCGCCTAGCATGTGTGGCACGGCTAGCGAGCGGGTCTCGTTCTCGCATCCGGCGGTAGGCGCGCTCTATGGTGATGGGGTGCCCTATGTTGTGGTCGGTTATGGCGATATTTATGCCCGCAGCGATGCGCGCTACTGTCCGGGCGGAGTGACGGCCTTTCATGGCCCGAGCGGCGATGTGAAGTGGCGGCTCAGCATCGACGCCTTGTCGCCAGATGAGCGCTTTACCGGCGTGTTTGGCACGGTCGCTCTGGCCGACACCGATGGCAACGGTACGCTCGAGGTCGCTTTCGGCGCGCTCGACCGCCATTTCTACCTGCTTAGGAACGATGGCAGCTTGATCTGGCGCTTCCATACCGCCGATACGGTCTTCTCTTCTCCCACCTTCGCCGATGTGAACGGCGATGGCAGGCTTGAGGTCATTTTCGGCACCGATATATCGAAAAACGATCGTTTCGGCTTTAATAACGGTGGATTCATCTATGCCTTTAAAACAACCGCCCCATCAGCCCAAGAGGCCCCCAACGGTCGAATCGGTTTTAACGCCAATCCTAGCGCCATCCCCAATCTCGTTTGGCGCAGCGAGAACTTCGAGCAGGCGATTCAAGGCTCGCCAGCGGTTGGCGATGTCAATGGCGATGGAGTCGCCGAGCTTGTGGCTACCTCAAGCTGTCACTTTAAAGATGGCAATGGCGTGGGCTTGGGCAGATGGGTCAAGCTGATCAACCTTGCCAATGGAAAGGTGACCGCGACCATTCCGCTGCCGCAGTGTTCTACAGCTTCGCCCGCTCTAGCCGATCTCAATAACGACAATGTGCTCGATATTGTGCTGCCGCTCAGCGGCTTGCCGAACGGCGAGTGTCGCGTGGTGGCGCTGACGGGCAAGGGCCAGCAGTTGTGGAACGTAAAACCAACCGTCTTTGGCGGCTTTAGCGATCAAGGCTGCGATCGTTTTAGAGGTGTGACCGTCGCCGACATCGATAAGAACGGCTCGCAAGAGGTGCTGGTCAATAACGCGCTCGGCATCGTTGTTTTGGCTGGCTCCAACGGGCAGCAGCTCTCGGCCGACAATCCGCCCTCGTTCCAGTTAGCCGCACCCGGCCAGAACCCATCGCAGTCGGTTCCGGTCGTCGCCGATCTCGACGGTGATGGTAATTACGAGCTTATCGCTGGGGCGCTGAACAAAGTGATCGTCTGGAACAACCTTGGCAGCACGATTAAAAGCTCGCCCAATTCAAACAGCGTGCCGGGTTATGCCGCTTGGCCTATGTTCCGTGGCAACGCCCAACGCACCGGGTTCGCCAATCAAGCGCCGCTTCTGGTTGTTGTATCCGATAGCGTTGGCGTTGTGGTGCGACCGAACAGCGGACGTGTGACGGCGGTTATTGGCCTGCAGGTTCAGGGCGTCTCGCAACTAAGCTGGCAGGCCAGCGAATCGATCAGTTGGCTGAGCCTATCCGCTACTTCGGGCTCGACCAACACGCCCCTGCGCGTCACTTTCGATCCCGGCAGCGTCAGCAATAAGGTCGGTGTCTATAATGGCGATCTAACCTTGCGTGCGACCAATGGCTCGGTTGCCTTCCTCAAAGATGGCAAACCTGCTAGCAGTGTCACCATCAAGGTCCGCATGGTCATCAGCGAGCGCGTCCAACAGGTCTATCTACCGATTGTGCGCAGGTAAGGCTTGTAAGACCAACTCAGCTTGACCGCTTT
>Ga0207874_1004407_pt1 | contig 10438 bp, 9 predicted proteins | sample HigsolmetaAR201D_FD_184833 | JGI IMG/M metagenome (GOLD analysis project Ga0207874, IMG submission 184833) | Ionic liquid and high solid enriched microbial communities from the Joint BioEnergy Institute, USA - AR20-1-D (SPAdes) (version 2) ... | reverse complement strand
CCGGGATGGCGCTTTCGCCGCGGTTTGACGGGAATGAGAGGTTCGATCAGCGTCCACAGTTCGTCATCCAGCAGTGGCTTGGCCATGGGTGTGCCTCCTTGCACCACATGGCCAAGAGCAATCCGCGTGCCATTGTGTTAGGGGTTCTTAGAGAAGAAGCGACTCAGGCGGCTGGAGATGATCTTGAGGCGATTGGCCCTCGGCGTAGTCGGCGCTGGTGTGGTGCTCTATGGGCCTGCGGTGCTGGGCAATGACTGTGTCCGCCGGATCATCAGCAATGACGTGCCACATGGTGGTGGCCCGGGCGGGTGCGGGTCCTATGTCGTTTGTTTCGGATCGGATTCATGTGGCACGGGTGGGCTGCTCAAGGATTGCGGGACACTTCAGCAGTATCGTCAGTACTGCTTCAAGTATTCCGGCGGAACCTGGGACCCTGTGACGATGCGGTGCACAGGCGGCTCCATCGTGGGTGTCGATACCGGGGGAATCGTATACTGGTACACCAACTGGGTGGCATGCCCGTGAACTGGTTCTCTGGCATAAGGTTGGGTGTCGTACTGGCGATGCCACTCGGTGTGATGGTTTGCGAGGCATATCCGCTTCAGCCCGCACCGAACATTGAGGATTTGGAGAACTGGGTTCGCCTCTGGGAGCCAATCGATGGTGTTGAGGTGGTTTGGCGGCGCGAAGTTCCTGTCGTTGATTCGGGCGAGGCGCCTTCGGACAAGAGGTTTGAGTTTCTAGAGATAAGTCAATTCCTTTGGCCGTGTTGTTTCAGACGAACAGAGGACTGGAAGTCTTCTCTCGCCGCAAAGAGCAATGCCCTCGTTGAGCCACACATTGAGGCAAGGCGATCCGGTCGGGTCGTCACACTCACCGAGGCAGGCGACCTGATCGACCAAGCTCCTGCGCTCTCGGAGTTTCGACGCGTCCGTGGAGCGGGGACGCTCGAACAGTTGGCTCATCAGCACTTGCACGAGTCCCCGATGGTTGCTGCGCACTGGCTCGCGGCGGAACTCAGGTCAGGTCTAACGCTTGAGCGAGTCTCAAATGCGATAGTGGCTCGGCCGACGAAGGCGCCAAGAGCCCAAATTTGGTTTGAGGAGGCGGCCTCAACTGCGCTCCGGCTAATTCGTGTGGATGTTTATGACGAGCGGGGCCGAATCGAGGCAAGGTATGACTTTTCTGACTTTAGAGAAGTCTCCGGTATGCCCACGCCAGTTCCATTCGCTCGTACTCGGTTTCAGCCGCTTGAGGGCGACGTGTTTCGAGAGCTCGGAACGGACCGATTGCAGCAGGCATTCGTGGCTCCACTTGCTCCAACCGATTTCCAGGTTGACTTGTCGCACCAAACCGCGTTCAACCCGCGGACGGGCGAAGTGACAGACGCCGAAGGGAATGTTGTAGGTCACGGTGTCCCGCAATGGCGTACACCATTGTGGCTGCAATGGACGATCTTCTTGGGTTCATCTGGACTGGCTCTTGCAGTAGGTGTATTAGGGGTCTGGTATCTGCGGCGTGTCCGCTCCTGATGAAGGCGGATGCCATGTTCGCACGTGCAGTGCTGCCTTTGTCCTGCTATGGTTTCGGAGTTCTGGGCACCTTTGCTGGCTTGAGCAAGCCGCGGTCGAACCGTGACTTTTACGCTGTGCTGGATTGGCACGGCTTGCTGCCTTCCACACTTACGCCCCACCTAGCCGTCGGGATCCCTGTTGTAGAGATAGCAGCCGGACTCATCCTGATCTCGGTGGGTCATCTGGCTGTCGCGAGAGCCTATGCGACGCTGGCGGTCTGGGCTGGCTTGGGTGCGATGCTCGGTTATTCGGGAGTGCTCATCTTGGTCAAAGGGGGATCCGCGCCTTGTGGTTGCGGATTGCCCGGAGGCGATGCGGCGATTGAAGCGCTGGCACGTAACGCGATATTGTTCTCCATATTTGGTGCAGCGTTTGTTGTCAGTGCCAAGAGAACTCGGCTGGCGCAAGGTTCGGACTCAAAGGTCGTGTCCGGCGATTCTCCGGCGGCGCCGCTATGAACCTCCCGTCCATGACTCAGTGGCGCGAGCACAACTGTGCTTATCACGGGTCCGCGACTAGACTTTGTAATGCAGAATGCCTTCACGGTTCCTATGCGTCTCCCGCTGATCGCGCCGTCGATCCTCTCCGCGGACTTTGCGCGCATGGGGGAGGAGTGCCGCGGCGTCCTCGACGCCGGGGCCGACCTGCTCCACCTCGACGTCATGGACGGCCATTTCGTCCCGAACCTGACCATGGGGCCGGACATGTGCCGCGCCCTGCGCCGGGCCTTCCCGGACGTCCTCCTCGACGTCCACCTGATGGTCACCAACCCCGAACGCTTCGTCGAGCTGTTCATCGAGGCCGGGGCCAACCACCTGACGTTCCATGTCGAGGCCGTGGCCGCCAACGAGATCGCTCCCCTCGCGGAGCGGATCCGCGCCCTGGGCGCCACGGCCGGCCTGGCGATCAACCCCCCGACGCCACTGGAGCGGATCCTGCCGCACCTGGACGCCGTGGACCTGGCCCTGGTGATGTCCGTCAACCCCGGTTTCAGCGGCCAGCGATTTATCCAGGATGTGCTGACCAAGACCCGGGCGATCGCGCTCCGGCTTGGCCCGCGGCAGCGCCTCGAAATGGACGGCGGGATCGGTCCGGAGACCGCTCCTGCCGTCCGGGAGGCCGGGTGCGACGTCCTCGTCGCCGCCTCGGCCATCTTCGGGGTGCCCGGCCCGGAGCGGGCCGGGGTGATTGCCGAACTTCGGTCAGGCTCAAGGCAATAAAGTTCATCCCCTGATGAAGGGGATCGCCGATAGAAGGGGGATGGTCGGTTCGGTTGCGACGCTTGGATTCGGCCGGCTAAACTTCCTCTCGTTCGCCCACCGCCTCGTGATGGCTCTGGCCGCGGCCGGGTATATGCCGCGGCGACGGGGCCGGGGTTGTGGAGTTGGGAACCGATGGGCGACACCCTCAAGGATGGCGGCATGACGCAGGCGACCACGACGCGTACGTGGAGCGAGTTGAAACCCGCGCGGCGCTCGGCGATCCCGGAAGGCCTCTGGCTGCGGTGCCCCGGCTGCGGGCAGATGATCTACCGCAAGCAGATGGAGGCGAACCTCCACGTCTGCCCCGAGTGCGACCATCACTTCCGCATCGGCGCGGCGGAGCGCATCAAGCAACTGGCCGACCCGGGCTCCTTCGAGCCCATGTTCACCGGCCTGATGCCGACCGACCCGCTCGGGTTCACCGACCTGAAGAGCTACCCCGAGCGGCTGCTGGCCGAGCAGATCAAGACCGGGTCTCAGGACGCGGTGCGGGCCGGGACGGCCTTCATCAAGGGCCGTGCCGCGATGCTCTGCTGCCTCGACCTGAACTTCATGATGGGCTCGATGGGGAGCGTGGTGGGGGAGACGATCACGCGCGCGATCGAGACGGCCACGGAGCGGAACCTTCCGCTCGTGATCGTCAGTTGCTCCGGCGGGGCGCGGATGCAGGAGTCGGGCCTTTCGCTGATGCAGATGGCCAAGACCAGCGCGGCGCTGGCCCGGCTCGACGACGCCGGGGGGCTGTTCATCTCCGTGCTGACCGACCCGACGACCGGCGGCGTGACGGCGAGCTTCGCGATGCTCGGGGACGTGATCCTCGCCGAGCCGAAGGCGCTGATCGGCTTCGCCGGGCCTCGCGTGATCCAGCAGACGATCCGACAGGAACTCCCGGAGGGATTCCAGCGGTCGGAGTACCTGCTGCGGACGGGGATGGTGGACCGCGTCGTCCGCCGGCGCGATCTCCGGAGCGAGATCGCCAGGATCATCGACTACGCCGGGAAGTAGCAGTCGTGCGTCCGTTGCAGCAGGTCGTCGGCGCGGGTGACTCGGTTTGAACCCGCTGGGGCGTTACGATCACCCAGCGATGTCGGCCGATGCCGCACACACCGATTCCGCGCACCGGACGGACAAGTTCTGGACCGGGTGGGGCTCGCTCCTGGGGGGCGCGGCGTACGGCCTCCTGCTGGTGCTGGCGTTCCCCCCCGTCGGGCTCTGGCCGCTCGCCTTCCTCCTCGTGCTTCCGCTGGCGCTGGTTGCATCGCGAGCTGGAGCGCGGCCGATCCGTGCCGGGGCCTTGGCCGCCCTGGGCTCCCTCCCCGCCTGGCTCTTTGAGCACCTGTGGCTCATCGACGTCACCGTGCCGGGCTTCCCGATGCTGGCGCTCCTGCTCGCGGCGTACACCGGGTTGTTTGTGGCCATCGTCGCGGTCGCCAGCCGGCGTCTCGGTGAGGCCGTGCCGGTCGCGGTCGTGATCCCGATCGTGTGGACCGGCGTGGAGTTCCTCCGGGGCGAGGTCGTCCTCACGGGCTATCCCTGGTACCTCGCAGCGCACCCGCTCATCGAGGCTCCCGCCCTCGCCGCCCCGGCGGCGTGGCTGGGGACGTACTTCGTGTCGTCGCTCGTCGCCGCGCTCGCGGGCGCCGCCATCGCGATCTTCCGCGGCACGGCCCACAGCCGCCGTCTCGCCCTCGGCATGCTGGCGGTCGTGGCCGCCGTCTGGATCGCCGCGGCGGTCACCGGCGGGAACGGGCCTGCCGCGACGGACGCCTCCGCCACCATCGCCGTCGTGCAGACCAACCTTGCGCAGAGCAACAAGATCAGTTGGTCGGTGGAGGAGCGACTCAGGGACTGGGAGCGATTCGCGGAACTGACCCGCCTTGCCGCCGCGGCCGTTCCAGGCGGGAAGCCGGACCTCATCGCCTGGCCGGAGTCCATGTTCCCGGGCGACGCCCTCAATCCCGAGGCGCTGCGGACGCAGGCGAGGGCGGGGCTCTACTGGCCCGCGGCCGGCCCCGGCGGAGAACCCATCTACACGACGCACTTCGCCGAGCGGCTCCTCGACTTGCAGGAGTCCATCGGCGTGCCGATGCTCGTGGGCGCCACGGCCATGGATGGCCTCACGATCCGCCAGGGCGCCGGCGGGCGGGTCGAAACCGACTTCCGCGCCCGATACAACAGCGCGTTCCTGCTCACCCACGGATCGATCCGGGAGCAGCGCTACGACAAGATGCACCTGACGCCCTTCGGCGAGGTCATCCCCTACGTCTGGCGCTGGCCCTCCCTTCAGCAGGCCTTCCTGGACCTCGGGGCGTCCGGCATGGCCTTCAACCTGACCGCGGGGCGTTCGCCGACGGTCTTCACCCTGGACATCGGCGGCGGCCGCACGCTGCGATTCGCCGCGCCCATCTGCTTCGAAGCCGCGATGCCCGCGGTCAGCCGCCGCCTGGCCTACCAGGACGGCGCCCTCGTCGTGGACGTGCTGATCAACCTGTCCAACGACGGATGGTTCGGCCGCTTCCGCGCCGGTCGCGAGCAGCACCTGCAGGTCTCCCGGTGGCGGGCGGTTGAACTCGGCGTCCCGGTGATCCGATCGGTCAACACCGGCATCTCGGCGTGGATCGACGCCGGGGGACGGCTGGTTGCCGCGGGTCCGGATGGTGGGGGGGAGGCCGTCAACGTCGATGGAGTGCTCGTGGCGAAGGTGCCGATTGGCCGATCTGGTAAGGGCACGCTCTATGGCCGGACGGGCGAGTGGTTCGGATGGCTGGCGCTCGCCGGGATGGGACTTCTGCTGGCGGCGTCGCTGGCCGCGGGCCGACGAAGGAAGACCGCGGGATCGGGGGCCGGGGATGAACGCGGCGACGCCCGGCGCGCTACAAACGGAGCGATCGGCGGCGCGGCGGGATGATCGACGGCACGTCGCACTCGCGGTCAGGTCAACAACGGAGGGACCAGATGGGACTCGCAGGACACCGCATCGGCCGACGGTCCGGGCTCGTGACGACCTCGCTCGCCGCGGTTACCGCCGCGCTGCTTGCCTCGGGGTGCGCGGGTAGTCGCGGAACGTGGGACTCGTCCAGGCCCCGGGGCGGTCCGTACCAGGGGGCCGCAGCCAATGCGCCCCTCGAGGCCCCCGATGCGATCGAGACCGCGAAGCTCAGGGAACGGGCCCTGGGCATCTTGGCCGACAGCGCCAGGAGCGAGTCGCCGGAGCGGCGTGCGAATGCGATCGAGGGCTTGACCGCCGTTCCCAGCCGGCTCCGATCCCTCCTGCCGGGCGCCCTCGCCGATGAGAACCTGGGCGTTCGCACGGTCGCCGCGATGGCCGTCGGCAAACTTCGGATGGGTCAACTGACCCCCGCGGTGCGGCCGCTTGTTCGCGACGAGTCGCCCATGGTGCGGCTCGCGGCGATCTATGCGCTGCACCGGTGCGGCGATACGAGCCCGGACGCCGACCTTACGCCGCTGGGCTCCGCGCTGTGGGATGAGTCCCCCAGGGTGCGGGCCCACGCCGCCTTCATCCTCGGCGAGATCGGGGATCCGAGCGCGGTCCCCATGCTCCGGGACTCCCTCAGGGCCCCCGCGAACCGCGTCACTCGGTCCGAGGTGCGGCTGACCCAGCTCCAGATCGCCGAAGCACGGATCAAACTCGGCGATGAGGAGCCCCTGCACGAACTCCGGGCCGCCCTGTACCCCTCCAGACCGGACGATCTGGAGGCGACGGCCCTCGCGGCCCAGATCCTGGGGCTGGTCGGGGACCGTCGGTCGATCGACCAGTTGATCTACCTGACCGCCCGGAAGGACGAGGTCGGGCACCCGATGCCCGCCGAGATCCGGCTGGCCGCGGCGGGCTCCCTGGCCCGCCTCGGGGTGCGGCAGGGGGGCTTCCTGGCTCGGGAATACGCCGGGAGCGATCGACCCGTCCTGCGGGCTCAGGCGGCCCATGTTTTCGGCCAGACCGGCCTCCCCGAGAACCTCCCGGCCCTGGCCGTGATGCTCTCCGACCCGGATCCCATGGTCCAGACCGCGGCGGCCGCGGCCGTGCTGCAGATCACGGAACGCGTGAACCTCGGCCGGTAGCCGGCGTAGAAGCGGCCCACGGGGGGCGTCACGGGCGAGTCGGCCCCGGTTGTGGTCCGTCGGGAACCCGGGGTTTGCCCCCTGCGAATCGCCCGTGTTGACATGGTGGGGCGTTCCGGTGCATGATACCGACCGGTTCGACCTAACCCGCGTCCGACGGCTGTGTTGCGCCCCGGCGACGGCAAGCGGTCTGGTGGCCCCGCTTGGGCCCCGCGGCTGCCCCGGCGGCGGAATCGGGCCCGGCACGGACGAATGACGGCAAGCAGAGTCTCTCGAGGAGTCCATCGTGCACACTGTGACCAAGGTTCTGATCGTCTTCTGTGCCGTCCTGTGCCTGCTGCTCTCGGCGCTGACGGTGTCCTACACCGCGAACGCCGACCGCGTGACGCGGGCGTACCGGGGGCTTGAGTCGCAGGTGGCCGAGGCCAAGGCCAACGCCGCGGCCGAGCAGGCGGCCGCGGGCCAGCTCCGGGCCGAGTTCGAGAAGAAGCTGCTGGCCCTGCAGAACGAGATCGCCGATCGCGAGACCAGGATCAGCGACCTGCAGCGTGAGCGCAGCGACCTGCTGGTCGAGCGGGATCGGGCGATCGCCGACGCCACCGCGATCCGCAACCGCATCGATCAGCTCGTCGCCACCGCCAACAGCCAGGCGACCCTGATCAAGGGCTACCGCGACGAGGTCTCGGCCCTCCGCACCGAGCAGCTCGCCGCCAACCGCCGCGAGATCGACCTCGTGGACCGGATCAACGACCTCGAGAGCCAGACCGAGGTTCTCGAGCAGACCGCCCGCGCCCTCCGCGAGCAGCTCGCCGAGGCCCAGATGGCCCTCCAGACCGCCATGGCCTCCGGCGGCGGCGCGGGCGCGGCCACCGCGGCCCGCGGCGGCGTCTTCGAGTCCACCGGCCCGCTGATCCGCGGCCGCATCACCCAGATCGAGAAGACCCCGGCCGGGTTCGACCTCGCCGTCATCGACGTCGGCTCGCAGAGCGGCATTCAGGAGAACATGCTCCTGAACATCGTCCGCGGCGGCACGTTCGTCGGCACCATGGTCATCACCCGCGCCGACCCGCGTCAGGCCGTCGGCCGCATCGAGCTGGTCCGCAGTGACGCCAAGGTCCAGCCCAACGACGTGGTCCTCAGCCGGCTCCAGTGATCGGGGCTCGGTCCGTAGATTCCGCTGATCGTCGAACCCAGAACGACCGAGCCGGGTGCTGCGCCGGGGACTTCCGGGGCAGCCCGCGAGAGAAGGTGAACGGATGAGCCAGTACGGGATGCAGATGCCGGGCGGCGCCATGCAGCGCAAGCCCTCCATGGATGTGTACACGGGCCTGCTGTTCCTGGCGGTGGTGTCGCTGTTGGCCGCGTGTTTCTTCGTCTGGATTCAGGGCGCCAAGGTCGCTCCCCCCGGGCCCGGCGGCGGCAAGGGCCTGCCGCTGAACCTCCAGGGCACGAGCAGCGTCTCACTCCCGGCACCCCAGGGCCAGTAGCCTGCTCGGTCGCGCGGCGTGCACGCCTGGCCGGGCGGAGCGCCGCGCGGGGGAAGAGGGGGTCGGGCGCTTGACTGGCGCACGGACCGGCCTACATTTGACGTGCTCAAACGCCGCGTTCCGAATGCGGCCGATTGGGGCGGTAGCTCAATTGGTTAGAGTACCGGACTGTCGATCCGGTGGTTGCGGGTTCGAGTCCCGTCCGCCTCGCTTCTAGGGCCGGTTTTTACCGGCCCTTTTTCATTGGGTGGGTCACAAGGGGGTCACAAACTCACGCCGCTTCCCGCTGGCGGGGAGTAGGTGACTCAACCCGCAGCTTCAGCAGTTCGCCCAGGGCGTCCATCAGTTCCCCGGACAGCCGCTGTTCCCCCCGGAGCGCCCGGCCCAGATTGGCCTTGTCGATGCCCAGGGCGCGTGCAATCTCCCCATTGCTCATGCCGGACGCTTTGACGGCTTGGCGGACCTGCTCCGATAGTGGCTTCATGGACTCTCCATCGGTCAGTTGAGGGGGTGCGCTCACAGCAACCCACAGGCCGACGCGAAGCACAAGGCCACCCCGCCTAGGGACGCGGCCACCATCAGGGGCAGCAGGGAGACGGGCCGACGCGGGGCCGGGGCGGGTTCCCGCTCCCCAGGCTGGCCGTACCAAGCTGCCGGGAGGATCGGGGGCCGGGAACCGTTCGGATACTCTACCTCTGGCGGGGCGGAGCGGGAGAGTAGAGTAGACGGGGAGAGAGTAGAGTAGCGCCGGGGTTCGTTCGGATACTCTACCTCTGGAGGGGAGGAAAGAGTAGAGTATCCATCGGAACCCTAACGGGTGGCCCTAGGACGCTGCGGAGCGGGGTTTACTCTACTCTCTACTCTACTTTACCTTTAGAGAGAAGAGTAGAGAGAAGAGACAACCTCCCCCATGTACGGCCCCGGTTGGGCAGCGCGGCCCGCGTTCCGGCCAGCCCGCAACCGGAAGGGCCAAAGAGTAGAGTAGAGTAGAGTATCCATCAGAACCCTAACAAACTCTACTCTCTACTCTACTCCACCTCTGGAGCGTTCCCGCTTGCTGCTTATCGGCCCCTCAGCGCAACCCCAGGCCGATCATCGGTTGCGCTGGGCGCAATGGGGTTGCTGTCGGCGCAACCGTCAGGGTTCGTACAGGCATCGGGCCTATGGGACGCGGTACACTTATCCCATGACGCTTCCCACGGCTGCCATCCTCATCTCGGGCTTGGCCTTGGCGGTGTCGGCGCTGACGTTCTGGTTCTCGTTCATCCACAAGGGGCGGCTTCGCATGACGAAGCCATCCACGATCTTCTTTGGGCCAGACGGCAGAGGCAGCGGTGAACCAAAGGTTTATCTCCGAACACTCCTCTACAGCACCGGCAAGCGCGGGCAACTTATCGAGAACATGTTTGTCCGTCTCCGCCGGGGAGAATCGGGGCAGACGTTCAACGTCTGGGTCTGCGGTGAGGATCGCTTGGCCCGTGGTAGTGGTCTCTTCGTCGGCGTCGATGGCGTGACGTTGAATCACCACTTCCTTCATCCGCGTGACGGGACGCGATTTGACTTCCTTCCCGGTACTTACACGCTTGAAGTGTTCGCAAGCCTTGTAGGTCGCTCGCGTCCGGTTCCGCTTGGACAGACCACGTTGACACTGACGCCCGAACAGTCCGAAGCGATACAGTCAAAGAAGGCAGGGGTGTTCTATGACTGGGGGCCGGATTCTGGTTCGTACCACGCTCACATTTATGACCGTCCGCGGATTGGCAAACCCGGTGATCCGTTCGTCATGCTGATGGAAGCGATGACAGCCCCATCCACCACGGCTGATGGGGCTACCCCCGCCCCAAACTCGCCCTGATCCTCTCCGCTTGCTCCGGCGTCAGGGAACCGGGGTGAACCCCCGCAAGGCTTAGAACCCCTAACACAATAGCGGTTTGAGTTTGTTGAAGCAGATGAGGATGCAGCCCAGCGAGAGGAAGGCCTGATGGATCTCGGCGGTGCGCTCGTAGCGGACGCGGAGTCGGCGATGCTGGTGCAG
>Ga0207874_1004401_pt1 | contig 10447 bp, 10 predicted proteins | sample HigsolmetaAR201D_FD_184833 | JGI IMG/M metagenome (GOLD analysis project Ga0207874, IMG submission 184833) | Ionic liquid and high solid enriched microbial communities from the Joint BioEnergy Institute, USA - AR20-1-D (SPAdes) (version 2) ... | reverse complement strand
GTAACAGGTCGCCGCATCCCGAAACGCGGCGACCGGCAGAAAACCAGAGACACCCGATGGCCCGAAAAACGGTGATCAACAACCTCATCATTGTCTGGCAGGGGCAAAGCTGGTCTGTTCTCGCCCCCAACACAGTATCGCGCTCTCAATAATCTCCATGTTCTTGGCTTCCTCGGCGCGTGTGGTTTGATTACACATCGTACTTGGGCATAAAACAGAAGGGCCAACCTCGGTTTCGGTTGGCCCAATTGTTTACACGTGCGGGGGCGACGGGGTTCGTACACGGCTGCGTACAAAGTTTCCTTCGTTCCCCACTAAGGCTATAAAAACACGTGCTCGCCAGTCTCTCCCAGCAAGCGAACGCAGTCGAGCACTCTTGTCGCGCGTTTTCTTTCAGCTTTCACGAACCATGCAGCGCCTTTTTCAAAACCGCGACCTGCTCCGCCTGCGCTCGACGAGCCATGGTTGCTTCCGGAGCGGCGATGTCAAAAGCATGGAGCGATCCCGGATACACATGGAGTTCGGTCGGAACGCCCGCCTGTAGCAAGCGTTGGGCATATTCGATATCTTCGTCCAGGAACAAATCCAGTTCGCCGACAAAGATATATGCCGGCGGTAAGCCCTTCAAGTCGGTAGCGCGAGCCGCCGCTGCATAGGGCGATACGTCCTGCCCTCCGGCTTGCTCACCCAGATACGACTTCCACCCAATACGATTGTTCTCCACCGTCCACCCCGGAATGTCGTGGTTCTGTGACGAAGGGGTACAACCGCGGTCGTCAATCATCGGGTAAGCAAGCAATTGAAAACAGACGGAAACTTCGCCACGATCGCGCGCCAGCAGCGCAAGACCAGCCGCTAACCCACCTCCAGCGCTTCCGCCGGCGATGGCGATTCGCTTTGGATCCGCCCCAAGCTGGCCGGCATTCTGTGAGAACCATTTCAGGGCTGTATAACAGTCTTCGAGCGGGGTTGGGAATGGATGCTCGGGCGCAAGCCGGTAATCGACGGAGACCACAACACACCGAACGTCACGCGCCCAGGAGCATGCCAGCTCATCACCGTCATCCAGCGTTCCCAGGATGTAACCGCCACCGTGAATATAGAGGATGCCGGGCAGAATTTCCGACTGCGCCTGAGGACGATAGATACGAACCGTTATGTCCGTTTCACCGTCGCCACCAGGTATGCGTTGATCCGTGATGGTTATGTCTGGGGGCAGCGTAAGGGATGCCCGTTCCAGGTCTTTCTGTTGCTTCAGCCGGGCACGCGTACCGGGAATATCGGTCAGATCAAGCTGTTCCTTTGCAATCCGATCGAGGATGGGTGTTTGTTCTGGATCTAAACGATCGAGGATATTCATCTTTTTGTGCCACCAATTCGCTGTCGATGGTTACGACGCCAGCCCATCAATCTCCTGAGCAGTTCTAAGCGAGCCAGCTCTCGATAACCGCTCAATCGCGCGTTACAAGTCGAGGCGTTTCTCAAGCCCGCTTTCTGAAAAAGTGATGTCCATGGTTGATGCCTGAAAATCGACTTTTAGCTCGGCCCACGCTTCCGAGTTATCCCATCGAATGGCCAACAAGGAATCGGGTGACGTCTGCAATGAGAACGTACCGTCAAATGCCGGATGTTCGTTGCGGAAGCGAATTAGCCTCAGCAGCTTTTGAACCACGGTTCTTGTAAGCGCTTCCTGAACCTCGTCCCAACTGTAGTAGTGTCGATTGATTTCCCTTCCAACCCCGGTACGTGCCAGCAGTTCCATGTCGTTCGTGCCCGCGAGCAAACCGACGTAATAGACTTGCGGGACACCCGGAGCGAAGAATTGAATGGCACGCGCAATCAGATAGTCACGGTCATTTCTGCCCAGTGCGTCGTAATAGGTACAGTTCACCTGATAGAGGTCCAGGTTCGAAGCGGCAGCTCCGGTAGCGCTCCGGCTCTGGCCTTTGCTCATCTCGTGGATCGTCTCAACCAAACGGTCCAGTTCATCCGTCGGGATCAGTCCGGGCAACACAGAACCATCGGCATCAGTCGTAGCGCCGATATCCATCACGCCAATCCCATCGTGTGTATCGAGCACCGTGACTGCATTGCGTGGGCTAATCTCTAGCCACGCTTTGAGGTAGCGCGCGGTCCTGTTATAGAGCGCGTGGAGAATCAGCGGCGGCAACGCGAAGTCATAGACATAATCAACCTGACGAGCGATCTCGATCTGCGTGCGGTAATGAGCATGAATCTCTACTAGCACTTCCAGCCCAAGCGACCTGGCGTATTGCGTCAATTCGTCGATGAACGCGAAGGTCTCGGGAATCATGAAGCAACTGGTTCCGGGCTTCTTTATCGCGTAGCCCACTGCATCGAGGCGAACCGTCTTGATCCCGTGCTGCTGAAACTTATGTAGCAGCCCCTTCCAATACGCATCGCCCTGCGGATCGCGCACATTCAGATCAATCTGCTCACTGGTAAAGGTTGTCCAGAGAAGCACCTTCTCACCGTTCGCCAGCGATACGGTCGAAAAAGGCAAACCGGGACGCGGGCGGTAGATACGCAACAAATCCGCTTGCGTTGCGCCGTTTGGAAACACACTTCCAAACGTCAGAAACATGCCACTGTAGGGCGAATTTTCCCCATTCTTGAGATAATCCTGAAACTGAGGCGAGTTCCTTGAAATGTGATTGACAATGAGGTCGGCAGTAAGCTCAAGCGAATTGCTTAGCGCTGAAATGTCGTCCCATGTCCCGACTCGCGGATCAACCATCGAATGATCAATCGGATCGAAACCACTATCCGCGCCGTCCACCGGGTAGAAAAATGGCAGGAGATGAGCCCCGACAAAGCTGTTTTTAAGCGGGCCTTCAAGCAATTTGCGCAGCGCTTCCAGGTTGTTACCGCCCAGGCGGTTAGCATACGTGATCAGATGAACACCATTGCGCATTGAATCATCCTTGCAGTGAAATGGGGCTTCCCGGTTTGCCTGCAAGGCGGCTGCATGTGCCGCTTTATGCAAGCTGAGGAAGATCACTCGGCTCGTGGATCATCCTTTGATCGAACCCTGGAGCAGCGCCGCGATAATCTGCCGCTGGAACAATATAAAGATAATGAGCGTGGGCAGCAGGATCAGGATGGTTCCGGCGCACAGCAGCGGGACATCGGTCGCATAATGCCCCTGGAATGCGCCAAGCGCGCCAGCCATCGTTCGCTCTGTCGGATCTTCGACGAGCACTAGCGCAAGGAGAAACTGGTTCCACGTCCAGACCGACATTAGGATTCCGAGCGAAACCATCGGCGGTCGCGCCAGCGGAAGATGTATCCGCCAGAAGAGATCCCACGTCGATGCGCCGTCAACACGCGCTGCCTCTGAAATCTCTGTGGGCATACTGACGAAATGCGCCCGCATCCAGAAGACGGCAAAGGGCATGTACAACCCGATCAGCGGTAACACGATCGCAAGGCGCGTATTGTAGATGCCCATCGCTCGCTCGAGATAATAGAGCGGGACGATAATCCCGGTAAACGGAAGCGTGAGTCCAAACACAAACAGGGACAGGAGCACGCGCGAGCCGGGAATACGCAGGTGGCCGATCGCAAACCCGGCCATTGTCGAAATAACAAGCGATATAGGCACGACGGCAAGCACGAGGTAAACGCTCGAGCCGAGAAGCGCCGTCATGTTTGCTACTTTGAATGCTTCAATAAAGTTGTCCCACCGGGGCTCGGCAGGCCATTCAAGCCCTCGCGGCAGCGTTCCTGATGGATGAAGCGCCGTGACGAAGATACTGATAAAGGGAAGGATCGTTACGACCATAAGCCCCAGAAGCAGGGCTCGTCCGGCATAAAGTTCGCCGCGTCCAACTCTCATGACTATGTGGCCTCCCGGTTCAGCCGCTGAATGGGGAGGATGACGACCAGTACCAAGAGCATCAGGACAACGGCCAAAGCAGACGCCGGGCCAATCCGTTGCTCTGTGAAGGCCATGATATAAATCTGGATCCCCGGAACTGCTGTAGAATGGCCCGGCCCTCCCGCCGTTGTTACATACACAATATCAAAGGCAGCAAGGGCGGCAATCACCGTGACGGTGAGACAGACGCCGATCTCATTTCTGAGCAGCGGCACTGTGATCCGGGTGAATTCGGTAAACCAGCCCGCCCCGTCGATTCGCGCGGATTCAAAGAGCGAAGGGTCGAGCTTCGTCATGCCGGTCCACAACAGGACCGTGCAGAAGCCAAGCAGCACCCACACCCCGATGAGGCCAACCGCCGGAAGCGCCCAGTCGAAATCGCCGAGCCACGCACGAGCGACCTGACTCAAACCGATTGCCCTGAGAATCTCGTTGATTAAACCGGGAAGCGCGAGTAGCCAGCCCCAGATAATCCCCGCCGCAACCAGCGGAATAACCTGAGGCAGAAACAGAACGGTTCGTGCTATTGAGCCGAAGCGCCCCGTCGTTACGCGGTGCATGATGTTTGCAACCACCAGCCCGAGCGTTACTGGAATGAAGCTGAAGAACACAATCAGCTTGAAGGCATTGATAATGGTGCCAAACAGATTGCGATCTCTGAGGACAGTCACGTAGTTGTCCAGCCCGACCCAGGTCATCGGGCCAATCCCATTCCAGCGGAAAAACGAATACTGAATGCTCATGAGAAATGGGAGGAGTACGAACACCGCGTACATCACGAGCGCCGGCATGACAAAGAGCCAGCCGATGAGTTTGTCCCGGCGGACCGCCCTGCTAAGGGCGGCCTGCCGGGAGGCTGTGATGGTCGCAGGTTGATTATCAGACGTCGTTGCCATGATTGCCGTAGCTTTATGGTCCAGCGCAGGTATCTTCCTGCGACCGTCACTACTTACTGCTCGGAAAGCTGCCGTTCGTATTCTTCCTGAACGGCCTGAAGGAGACCAGCAGCATCCTGTCTGCCACCGACCATGTTCTGAAGCTCAGGCGTCCACCCTTGGGCAAAGATCGAACTCGTCGCGTTCGCAATGAAGTCCATCGACGTACCGGCCTCGCCGATTACGACTCCGGCAGCGAGCGTCTCGTTTGTAATCGAGCCTTCAGCCACTTCCGGCATCTCCAGGCCCGACGGGCCACCGGGGTTGGAACCACCGACGTCGACACCGATCTGGCGGGCCACTTCATTCGTGGCAACCCAGTTGAGGAAGAAAGCTGCGCAGTCCGCGTTCGCCGCATTGGCAGCAATGCCAAACGTGAGCGGTGCGGACATGGCCGCCGGCGCTCCACCTTCCTCCAGCGGAGGCATCAGGAAGAAACCGACCTTGCTCGGCAGGTCCGTGTCATAGCCGGCATTCTGCCAGTCACCATTAAAGATGAAGACACCCTCACCCTGGCCGAAGCGAGCGTTGGCGTCAGTGTACTCAATGGCGTTGATGTCAGGCGGGAAGTAGCCGTTCTCGATCCACCGCTGCAGGTGTTCAGCCGCCTGCAGGTTCGATGGCGTATTGATCGTCGCGCCGGGCTTCTGGAAAATCCAGTCATTGATCGGCTCAACCGGCCCGTAGGCGGCCATCAGTTGCTGCAGCGGGAATGCAAGTCCCATGCCGCTTCGGGCGCTGCCCCACTGCATGATCGGGAGAAGTCCGGCTTCCTTAGCTCTGGCAAGCAGCTCATCGAACTCGGCGAGCGTCTGCGGCGGTTCCGTCATGCCAATCTGTTCCGCCAGTTCCTTGTTATAGTAGACGCCGGTCAGGCTGTAGTTAAGGCCCATCGCGTAAAGCGACCCTGAACCACGAATACCATCCTCATTGACGCGATTCTGGTTGAGTTGAGGTACGGGCCATTCATTCCAGCCAAATGCCTCGGCATACTCATCAAGGTTTTTGAGAAGCCCCTGCTTGGCAAACGACACCATCGTTGGCAGACGAATCAGATCAGGCGGATTGTCGCCAGAAAGCAGGCGCGGCGTCGAGTTGATGAGGTTTGCAAACTGATCCTGACTAATGTCCCACGTTACGTTGGGATACTGTCTGCTGAATTCTTCGGCAAGCACGAAGGGCAAGTCGAAGCCGGTCTCAAACACGCCCCTTAGCGTTACCGGCTCGGTCCCGCAGCTTGGGAGGTCGTCCTGGGCAATTGCCCTCGGCACATACCCGGCCCCCAGCAGAACGGCCAGCGCGGCGATTGCAGTGAGGGTAAGAAAAAGTTGACGTTTCATGCTACTATTCTCCATTGCAGCCAATCAAATGCAGAAATGTGCCTGGAGAGTCGGACAACGCCCCGACTCCTTGTTCTTTTTTAGCGAATACCTGTCTCCTTTCTCGCCCTTAGGGCGCTAGCTACCGTTAACAACCTCAACAGAATTCGTGTCTGTCGTTTCAGACACGCATCTGGTGATCCAAACCTATCGACCTTCTGTGTATGGTCGCGTCGTTCCTCGCACAATGAGCTCCAGCGGTGGTAACCGGCGAGGCGTGATGTTGTCAGGTGTCTCAAGCATCTCCAGCAGCAGCCGCATCCCCAGATAGCCACCTTCCTCGAGATGCTGCCGAATCGTGGTCAAGCCGATGTAACGGCTGAGTTGGACGTCGTCAAAGCCAATGACGGAAATATCTTCAGGTACGCGTAGCCCGGCATCGCGGATTGCGCGAATACAACCTACGGCCTGAATATCAGACATGGCAAAAATTGCGCTCGGCGGCTCCGGTAGCGCCAGCAGCCGTTTAGTTAGCTGATAGGCAGGTTCTTCACCGTGTGGGCCGAGGCAAACATACTCGGAACGGTAGGCCACGTTATAGTCACTGAGGGCAGAGGTGTACCCCTTGTATCGCAATTCGCCTGTCTGAAAACCATAGGCATTTGGAAATTCATCGCCCACGTAGGCAACACGGCGGTGTCCAAGGTCTAGCAGGTGCTGGGTTGCCATATAGGCCCCAGCTACATTGTCCGGACTGATGCAATTCCGTTCTCCCGTACAAGCATCGCTGAGGGTAACAAACGGAATGCCAGCCTGATTGAGCAATTCTCGCTGGTCGTTTGAAACGGTTAGCGTAGCGATAAGCAGGCCATCAACCGCCATTTGCTCTGTAATGGCCAGCAATTGCTCGTGATATCGGTCTGGCTCACTTACTGTATAGAGGATGAGATTGAAGTCGTTATCGTGATCGTTGAGCGCCGATTGCATCCCGCGTAACCGCTCAACGAACGAGGGGTGCGTGATAAATGGCATTATCGCACCGAGGTTCCGGTGCTGAATTCCTGTGGATAGTTGACGGGCGACCTTGCTTCGGCGGAAACCAAGCTCACGGATAGCGTTCAGCACTCGTTGCTGTGTTTCCGGGCTAACGCGCGAGCTGTTGTTTAGAACGCGAGAAACGGTCCCTACGCCTACGCCAGCAGCCTTCGCAACGTCATAAATCGTCGGGCTAGACATCGATTACTTTCAAGTAATCTAAGTACATCAAGATCGCGTGGAACCGCTTCCACACTTAACTGGATGTTATTTCGCTTTTGTCGCGCTGTCAAGTTTTTTGGACTGCAAGGCGAGCAGTGGCGGATCGTCCCTACAGACGCAAAGAAAAGGTGACAACAAAAAAGCCCTGTCTTTCGGACAGGGCTATATACCTTATAGCAGACCACCTTTCACTAACCGGAACCGTTCTCGCCGGCGAGGATCGACTGCTTGAGCTGCGGCCCGATCTGGTTGAGCAGCCCAGGCGGCGCAGGGACGATGACCGTGAGCTCACTTCCCGATTTCATGCCCAGTGCCGCGATATTCACGAGCATCAGGAAGATGTGCAGGTTCCAGCCGTATCAACGGGCAGTATTCTGGGGCAGATCAATGGGCGTGTCAGTCAGGTTCCAGATACCGTCGCCGTATCACTGCCGGCAAAAGTCGGCGTACTCGGCGTTGAGACGGGAACCGGCAACACAGGCTCACATATGCGGGATACCATGCTGCTTGAGCTTGCCACCAACGATGCAATAGCAGGCCGTCCAGCCATTTCCGGCATCGGTTGAGATCATGTTTTCGTCAATCAAAGACTGTGCAGAACGTGAAAGAACCGTGGAATTCTGATGCATAACCGCACCGACTCCTTGCGGGCATAATCGGGCGGAGCGAAGCAGTAAGGGCTGAAAACTGTTTTATATGGCATTTATATAAATGCCCCTACATTTTTCGCATTCGCGGCCTCAGAGCGGATTTCTCGACCCTATTTCTGCAAATGCTGTATACATGAGCGTATATGCGGATCGCGAAAATTCAAACGGGGGAGGCTGCCAAGATTCTCAGCGTTGATCGAACGACGATCATCAATTGGATCGAGGAGAGAGGCCTCAAACGATTCTTTTCGCCCAGTGCCAAAGGCAAAACGGCAGCACTCAGCGCACGCTCACCGAGTCAGACGTGTTAATCCTCAACACGATCCACGCCAAGCGTAGTGAAAACATGAATTGGCGCGAGATTGCGGAATACCTGGAAACTAGCGCACGAGAGCAAGAGTTTCCTCAGAATACTATTGCCGCCGATACCAGAACCATTCCCTCCCTGTATAAAAGCGGTGATTCGCTGAGCAGCATCACGTATATCGTGAAGCCGTACTTTATCCCGCTCGTTCATACAACACCTGAGCAGTGTCAAGCACCTTCTGGCGAAAATGGCGGCTGAGGAAGCTGGGGGTGTTTAAGTCCACACGACGGCCAAGCAGTTCGCTGAGTTCGTCCTGCATGTCGATGAATACCAGTCCAGGAACGTGGCCATCTTCAAATTCGACCAACACGTCAACGTCACTGTCTTCATCGAAATCGTCGCGCAGGACTGACCCAAACAGGGAGAGCTTGCGGATATGGTGCCGGCGGCAGAAATCGGCAATGGCCGCTTCAGGAATAGCAATTCGCGTGACCATATACTGATTATAACAGGGCAGAGGAACAGGTGTCGTTCGGGCAGATATAGCTGCTAGTTAAGCCTGAAATTCGCGTACATGCATGATATCTATAGGACGCATGACCTCGACCGTAACAACGTCCAATGCGCGGCCATCGTAGGCTTTACCGTCGCTGCAGACGTGAACCACCGTCCAACATCTCCGGCCTTGAAGTCAGTTCCTGGCACATCCTCGATTAGAACCGCACGCTCATGTTCTCGAAGCATCACTTCATCCTCTCGGTAGATAGGCAGTCACCAGTCGAGGTGCGCTTTTTCCGGTGTCCACAATCCAGATAGCATTGTGCAGGAAATTGAGTCGCTCCGACCGATTGACTACGACGAATTTCTGCAGGCCGCAGATTTACTCAAGCACTTTGGCACATATTGGGCGAAGTGCGCAGAGGTTAGCACCCCGGACGAAGCGCGCAAACAGTTGCTGGCCAAGATTGTGGATCGCGTGTTCGTCTACAATCGACAGGTGGTGGCTGTCGTACTACATGGAGACTTCGCAATTCTACTGGGAAAAAAACACACGACGCCCGCTGACTTACAAAGCGCCATTCGGGAACGTATCATGGGAACAAAAAAGGCTACTCATATGAGTAGCCAGGACGGGGACGACGGGGTTCGAACCCGCGATCTCTGCCTTGACAGGGCAGTATGTTAACCGCTACACCACGTCCCCTTTCAATAAGCCGAAGGATACCAGCTCAGCCTACGAGTGTCAAGGGAAACTTCAGGGAACTGTAGCCTGAAGCGGAAACGAAAAAGGGCAGCCAGTGCTGCCCTTTCCTTACGCCATCTGCTCTGCTTCCGTCAGGGTGCAGCTTCTGCCTCGGTTGAGGCCAGTGCCTGGCTTGACGACACCAAATCGAGCCGCTCCCCAACCACCTTGAACGCTGCCAGCGCGCGGTCCAGATGTTCGCGCTGGTGCGTCGCCATATAGCTGGTTCGTAGCAGACTCTGGTTCGGCGGCACACCGGGCGGCACAACCGGATTGGTATACACGCCTTCTTCGATCAGCGCGTGCCATGCCAGAACCGTGCGGTAGTCGTCGCGCAGGATGACGGGAATGATCGGCGTGTTGCTGCCGCCGACATCATAGCCAAGCTGCTTCAGGCCATCGCGCATGTAATTGGCGTTTTCCCACAGCCGTTCCACATGCTGCGGCTCGGTTTCGATGATCTCCAGCGCGCGGAGAACCGCCGCCGCGTTGGGCGCGGGCAGCGCTGCCGAGAAAATGAGCGAACGCGCGTGATGCTGAATATAGTGAATGACGTCCGCGCTGCCGGCGATGAACCCGCCGATCGAGGCAAAGCTCTTGCTGAACGTCCCCATGATCAGATCAACTTCGTCGGTCAGCCCAAAGTGCGCTGCCGTGCCGCGCCCGCCGCCGGTCACGCCGATCCCGTGCGCGTCATCGACCATGATCCGCGCGCCATGCTTCTTGCAAATCGCGACCAACTCCGGCAGCGGCGCCAGATCGCCGCCCATACTGTAGACGCCGTCAACGACCACCAGCTTGCCCGCCGACGCAGGCAACTTGCTCAGCACCTCAT
>Ga0207874_1004394_pt1 | contig 10457 bp, 8 predicted proteins | sample HigsolmetaAR201D_FD_184833 | JGI IMG/M metagenome (GOLD analysis project Ga0207874, IMG submission 184833) | Ionic liquid and high solid enriched microbial communities from the Joint BioEnergy Institute, USA - AR20-1-D (SPAdes) (version 2) ... | reverse complement strand
TTGCACGGACGCGAGCAGCCATCGAGTTCGATCGCTTGCGGCGGGCGGGCGCGACCGTCCTGCTCTCATCCCATGAGACGGCGCTGATACGCCGCTACTCCGATGAAGTCTGGTGGCTGCGCGACGGTGTGCTTGCGGCCAAAGGCGATCCGGCCGAGGTTCTCGGTCAATACGAGTGCTACCTTCTCGAAAAGATCAGAGCGTGGGGAAAGTCGGTGAAGGCGCCTCTCGAACCTGCGCTCCGCCGGGGTGACGGGCGAGCCGAGGTGGTATCGATCGAAACTCTCGGGGCGGACGGACAACCAACGATGATCTGGCGGAGCGGCGAACCGGTATCGGTACGGGTCACGGTCCGGTTTGCGCAGGCGGTCGAGGATCCGGTCGTGGGCATCATGATCCGGACCCGCATCGGCTTGGAAGTCTACGGAACGAACACCGAGCTCGAAGGGGTCAAGCTCGGGCTATGCGCTCCGGGCGATACACGGACCGTAACGTTCGCTTTCCGATGCGACTTATGCCCGAAGGAATACACGCTGACCGCCGCATCCCACGACCCGGACGGCGTCTGGCATGACTGGCTTGAGGACGCGGTCGCCTTCACAGTCGCCGATACGCGCTACACCGCCGGCGTAGCCAATCTTCGGGCGGCCGTTACTGTCGCCCGGTCCTGAACGCTTACTTGCCCGATTCCAGAACGAACGTGGGCGCCAACCCGCTCAGGGTCGAGAAGCCGACCGAACCAGCAGGACTCAGCCAAGTCGAAGCGCCATGCACCTTGCCGAGGAAGGCATGCGGATGCACGTCGATATTCATCTCGCGCACTTCAAGGGTTCCATACCGGTAAATCGGGAAGGGCTCCGAGATGGGTTTGATCCGCTCCTGGACCACGTAGGGGGAGCGCATGGCTGTCTTGAGCGCCCGTTCCCAGCCGCTATCGTCAATCTCCCAACCGCGGAAGGAGTGCTGATCGCTCGAATCGTCGTTCGGCTTCAAGACCAGAGTCTCCCGGTTCTTGAGGATGAACTCAGGGAGGTCGACAGACTGGTCCCGGTAGGTTGTCTTGGTGGAAGCGACGACGCGAGTCCACGGCACATATTCGCGGATGGCCTTCCGCTCATTGGGCGGGAAGTTGGCCGTGATGGTCTCGTCGGTCAGCAGGTCAAAGATCGCTTTCTTCTGCGCTAGCTCCGAACGGAAGCTGTTTACAATGCAGACCGCTCCGTCACGGTAGGCCCGGACCAGCGGGTGCGAAAGATCAAAGCGGACGAGAAACTCTTGAGCCTTAACGCGGCGGTAAACCAGATCGATGGTGAAGTCCCCCCGCCGTAGTATGCCATTTCGGTATTCGAGCTGATCCGGCGAAACAACCTCGGTCGGATATCCATGCTGCTTGAAATACTCGCACAGCAGCAAGTACTCGCTCGCATCCGACGGCTGGTATGGCTGCCGGAACTCCACGATGGCGATGTTCGGAACTTTCTTGCCTCCGAACTCCCGGTACGCCTTAAGAAGCGCCTGAAGGAACTGTTTCGTCCCGCCGAGCTTACTTAGCTTGTAACGCTTTCGGAATTCCTTAATCGGCGCAGCCTCATAAAATAAGTCTGTCAGTGCTTCGCCGTAGACCACTCCTGCGGGAGCTTCTGCATTGTAATCCGTGAAGTGAAGAGTCCCATTATTAATGTGAGTGTCCAGAAGCGATGTTACTGCCAGATACGGATAGCCGGGGTCCAGGGAGGCCAGCATCTTCTCTGCCGGCAGTAATTCCATCCGGGCTAGCAGCGACGGGTTCGCCAGCGCCATTTGCTTGATGCGGTCGATGGCGCCCATGAGGGACTCCGCAGCCTTCACCAGATTGGTATACTGGCGACGAGTGATGAAATGGGGGCGCAAAGCCGGGGAGACAGCGCGTCCGCCAGTGGTTAAATGCTGCTCCTGCATCCGGCTCCGGAGGGACTCTGCCCACTCCAGATCTTTGTAGCGGTCGCTCTCCAGTAGTTTGTGATAACGGGCTATCGCCTCGCCCAACTGGGTCATTGCTCTTTATGGTTCTTCCTATTCTTCAGTATCGCACAGGGATCTTGCGAGTGTGAACTCCAGAGCGGGCGGTGTGGCCTATAAGTACTGTTATTTCTTTTAGTTGCGGGTCGTTTCAGAATTTGCAAGGGGCTCCGGGGAAGGGCCTGCAACCCGTCGGCTTCAGGATTCAGGCCAGATCCCGAGCACGGTGTCAAGGGGTGTCACCCGGTTTTCAGGCAACCTCGGATACGTCCAGTCCTACGGACCGCATCAGCTCCAGAGCATTGCTTTTCGTGACCACGCCCGGCCGCATCTTGTAGTCGAACACGATCCGGCCTTCGACGAACTCATCCTGAAAATGGACGTTCGCCGCATGGACTGCGGGATCATGGGCGATCTCGGTGAGGGCCAGGTCGTGCGTCGTGACGAGCCCGATCGCTCCGCGCCGAACCAGGGTCCGGAGGACGGCGGCCGCGCCAATGCGCCGGTCATGCGAATTGGTTCCGTGCAGAATCTCGTCGAGGAGAAACAGCAGCGGGGCGCCGGCCGCGATCTCGACGAGCTGCCGCAGCCGCAGAACTTCGGTGTAGAAACGGGAGAGTCCTTGCTCCAGGGAGTCATGGACCCGGATGGATGCACCCAGGGAGAGAGGGCTGAGTCGTAGCTGACGGGCCCGAACTGGCGCCCCTGCTTGCGCCAGAACGAGATTGACGCCGACCGTACGTAGCATCGTGGTCTTACCGGACATATTAGAGCCGCTTACGACAAGCAGCCGCAGGTTCCGGTCGAGGCGCAGGTCGTTCCGGACGGCGCGGTCTTCGGGCAGGAGGGGGTGCCCCAGCTCGACGCCTTCGAAGTAGGGGCCTTCGTCCACGAATTCGGGGAACGGGTCAGCCGGATGCTCGAAGGCGTAGCCGGCAAGGGCGGTCAGCGCTTCCATTTCTCCGACAGTGGCAAGCCAGCGCTCCACCGAGGGACCAGAGCGCTTTCTCCACGCTTCGACGGCAAAAGCAAGCTGGGTTGTCCATAGAAGCAGAGGACCGACAAAGCGAAGGAGCAGGTGATCCCGCGAGTCGACCAGTTCCACGAGACGGCTGAGCCTGGCGATCTGCCGGGAGGGCGGGGAACCGGCGGTTTCAAGCTCCGCGCGTAGGGCGGTGAGGCGGGGCGTCGTAAACTCCTCCCGCTCCAGTCGCACGAGCACAGCCGCAAGCAGCGAGAGATCGTGACCCGGCTGCTCGAGCGCATGGATCACCTGCATCGCCCGCTGCTTGAAGTGAAGGGAAAATGCCACCATCGCGCTGCCGACGAGCAAGGCGGGGAGTAGCGGCCATTCCATCCATAGCCAGCCGGCGAGCGTGACCGCCAACAGGACCACCAGGATCGGGGCGGCCAATCGGGCCCATGGATGATTGAGTACGGGCGGCTGCTGGCCCCAGGCGGCGAGCGCGCTTGCATTCACACCGGTGCGAATGTCTTCGCCAAGCAGCGCCAGATCCTCACGAAGGTCGATGCGGTTGCGTAGCTCCTCGATTGCCGCCTGACGGGAGCGGATCTCGGAGACGGGAGCAGGAGTCATCAACCATCGGGCGAGCGTCTCTTCCCCGGCCCTGGTACGAGCGGTGGAAATGAGCTCGAAGAGGCTGCCCCGGCCGAAGAGGTCAAGGTCTTCCGCAAAGGGATGCGAGGAATCCAGGAAGCGCTCGCCAGTCTCGCCTTCGCCTCGCCACCGGCCGTCGAGCCGGTTCAAGCAGCGTTCGTAAAACGCGACGGCGCGCTTGGCGTGTGCAAGACGGCGCAGCACACGCTCGTGGACGATGAGAAGGATCACGAACACGGCTGCCGGAAGCGCCAGCGTCACGCCGGGGAGGCGGAACCAAAGCATTGCGGCCGCGGCAGCGACGGTGATGAGGCGAAGATTTCCTAAGGTGCGATGACGGCGCTCCTGGCGATCATGCTCCGCGCGGCGTGCCTCCAGCCGCCGCAAATACTCGGATCGGGGGTCTTCCACTACCACATCTTCGCCCAACTGGATTCATAGCGCGTCGGGTGTTTCGTCAAGGCGCTCGTACTCGACTACCATTCTCGAGTTCTCCAAGGCCGCGATAAAGTCGCTTTCCCGGTCATCGGCAACCTCGTATTCCCAGACCTCGGTGCCGATACTCACCCAGCTATCATCTTCGTCCATCACTTCCTGGACATGAAGACTGTCCGGCTTGGTTCGCTCGATGAATTGGGCGTCGAGCAGAATGTCGTCCGTCAGTTGCGGGTCGAGGAATTCCGGCGGCTCGTCTGCCTGGTCTCCGCGCACGTCGAAGCGTTCCCGAAACACGACCCGGTATCTCATGCCCGTTTGACGCGCTATGCCGCGGTTGGTGTCACGACCTATATAAAGCGCGAATCTCGTCGGGGTCGAAACCGAGTACAATCTTTCTCCCTTTGACGATCAGGGGACGCTTGATCAGGTTCGGATGCTTCGACATCAGACGAATCGCTTCCTCGCGGGAAGGGGGATTCGTCTTCATCTTCATTTCCCGGTAGAGTTCGTTGCGGCTGTTCAGGAACAGACGGTAATCCCTGGAACCGATCAGCTTGTCGAGTTCCTCTTCGGTAAGGCCGCGGTTCAGGTCGATTTCTTCAAAGTCGATCCCGTCTTCGCGAAGCAGGCTTTTCGCTTTTCGGCAGCTCGTACAAGTGGACTTCAGATAGACTTTCATCGGTCAGTAGCGGGGTACTGTCGGATCAATTTCGCGGCTCCAGCGATCGATGCCGCCCGCCATGCTCTGGCAGGCGTCGACGCCCTGCTCACGAAGCCAGTGAACCACGTTCAGACTGCGCACGCCGTGATGGCAGAAGATCACGAGCGTTCCTTCGTCGGCTCTGGCTTCCAGGTGTTGCAGGGCAGACGGAATGGTGTTCATCGGGATCAGTTCAGCTCCGTCGATCTTCGCAATCTGGTGTTCGAAGGGCTCGCGCACGTCGATCAGGAAGATCTTCTCTCCGGCGTCAAGGCGGCGCCTGACGTCGCCCGGACTCACCTCCGTTGGGATGAGTTGCGACACACCTGTTTCCCTCGCTTTCGCTGAATCCGCTCAGTAGCGATTGTAACATCGGGCCTTACTGCAAAAACCCGACTACAAAAACAAAAAAACCGCCGGTTCATAAGAGAACCGGCGGTATAAAAAGGAGAAACAGGGGCGAACGATTAGCGGTTGCGCGTCAGCTGGTCGTAGACGAGGCCTGCAGCTCCACCGGAGATTGCGCCGATCGCGGCTCCTTTTCCGCCGCCGCCTAGAGCGCCGATTGCCGCTCCGACTCCTGCGCTGCCTCCGATAATTGCAGCCGATTTCTGGATGGACCGTTTCTTACGGACGGGCTTTGCTGTTGTCTCCTGCCGGGTGACCCGATAGGTTGGGCGATCCGCTGTGGCTGTCTGGCGTTCCGGTTCAGGGGCAGCCGCCGGGGCAGGAGCAGGCTGAGGCGCGGTTGCGGGCGCTGCTGCCGGTTCCGCTGGCGCTGTCGCGCTTTGGTCGAATGTCGCGGGTGTCTGGGTCGCGATGCCCGCCTGTCCGGACGTAAGCGGCTGCATGGCGTTCACGTTATTAGGCGTTCGTAGCCATCCAGCCACGGCAAAAGCGGTCAGCAGGACGAAGCCGAGAATCAGTCCAACGTTCTTCTTGTTCTCCATTGGTAGCCCTTCCGATATACACCAAGTTCGATGTGGTATTCGGAGGCCCGGTTCCAACGGAGTTGAGGCGCGCCGGATCCCGGCTTACGATTTCACACTTGAGAACTCGTGCCTCGCTTCGGAGCTCCTACTGGCCGATCTCTTTCAGCAGGCGGTCCGCTTTGTAGACCTTCCGCAGCGCTTCCACGATACCCTGGCTTGCCACATGGACGGACCGTGCCTGTTCGTCGGTATAGAGGAAGCGGTTCGGCAAACCTTCCATGTTGCCGTCGAACAAGATCCCAACCACTTCCCCCTTACGGTTCAACGTGGGACTCCCCGAGTTTCCGCCGTGAGTGTCTGCTGTGCTGACAAAGTTGAACGGCGTCGACAGGTTTAGCCGGGATTTCGCGGAAATCCAGCTGGGCGGCAGCCTATAGGGTTCTACATTCTTCGCACGTTCGTAGAGTCCGCGGAAAACCGTTGCGTAGGGGACCTGTTTGCCGCTGCTGTCCCGGTAGCCTTTCACGACGCCATAGGCAAGTCGCAGCGTGAAGGTGGCGTCCGGATACTCGTTCGCGCCGTAGATCGCAAAACGAGCCTGGGCTATCCGCGCAGCGCTGCTTTTCTCGACAGCCTCGACATTGTCCTCATACCGTTTCCGCAGTTCGCGCGCCGGCTTATCCAGGATGCGGGCCAGCTCCATCATGCCGTCTGTCGAGCTGCGGGCGGCTTCGGCGCTTGAGGCAAGCTTACGCCGTGTTTCGACATCGTCCAGGTTGCTGGTACTTACGTAGTGTTTGGCCGCTTCTTCCGGTGTCCGCCCTTTCAAAATCGCCTTAACAACTTCGTTGTCCGCACCGAGCTCCTGCCGCAGGAACTTGAAGTAATCGGCGAGGACGACGACTTCCATCGCCTTGTGCACGGGAGCCGGGGAAAAGAGTTCCTGTTCGAGCGAAGGCAGGTTGGTATCCGTGTAGTCGCGAATGCGGCGCTCGTTGGGCTTGGTTTTCTCTTCGGCGTAACGAAGCACGTCACGGGAGATTCGCAGCAGATCGGAGCCGCGAGCCGCTCCGCGCTCCAGAAGCCAGTAGCGCTTGTAGAAGGTCGCAAGTTCCTTGTACGCACCGGCGACTTCGTCCCAAACCCGTCCGTACTCCGCATTCTTCTGCAGGTCTGCCGCGATTGCTTTGCGCAGCGCCTGCTCTTCGTCGCGCTTGCGGGCCATAAGTTTCGGATCCCGTAGGCCGCGGAGGAAGCCGGTGTAGGCTTTATAGCTGTTCTGCTGCGAGAACAGGTTGTCGCGTGCGATGCGGGCGTCTTCGGGGCTCTGACGGCTGTAGGCTTCGAGTGCCCGAATCAGGGATTGCAGCCTCGCTTGAATCAGCGGATAGGCCACATCTCGGTAAAATTCCAGCTCGGCGATTGTCGCCAGGCGGCCTGTCGTACCGGGGTTGCCCGGCACGAAGATAAGCTCTCGGTCCTTTACACCCTCTTTGCTCCACTTGAAAAATGCGGCAGGCTTGGCGGGTTTTCCGTTTTCATAGGCGCGGAAGAAGGCGAAGTCCAGGCAGTAGCGCGGAAATGTGAAGTTGTCGGGATCGCCGCCGAAGGCCGCGATATCGGCTTCCGGTGCAAACACCAGTCGCACATCCGTATACTTCTTGTAGCGGTAGAGGTGGTACTGGCCTCCGGAGAATAAGGTCACGACGTCGCAGCGGCTGCCTGTTTCCGAGACGCAGGCAGACTCGATGCGGGACATGTTCGCCTTGCGGATCTGGTTTGCCTCCGCGTTCGACATGCCTGGCTTAATCCCTTCGTTGACCTTCGCTGTGACGTCCTGAATATCAAGGAGGACGTTGACTTCGAGGTCGGGGCAGGCCTTCTCCTCCGCAAGGGTCCTGGCATGGAAGCCGTTTTTCATGTAGTCATGCTCGGCAGTGCTGAGCTTCTGGATGCAGTCCGAGCCGACATGGTGATTGGTGAACAGGAGTCCGTCCGGGGAGATGAAGGAACCCGATCCCCCGTTATTGAACCGGACGGAGGCCAGCCTCATGTGGTCGAGAAACTGGGGCGTGATCTCGAAGCCGTAGTTCTTTCGTAAGGCTTCCGTGGGCGGCTGGTTGAACAGCCACATCCCCTCGTCAGCGGGCAGCGAGGTTGCGAACCCGAGCAAGGCCACCGCGGCGAACAGGCTCTTCGTCATAATCTCTATTGTCGCCTGTAACCGTCGGAAAAATGGAGGCGGTTTGATGGCGCCGCGCCCTGAACCGGAACGAAAAATCGCGAGCTCCGCCGGCGGGGCGAAAGTGTTTTCATTTGCGGCGGATACGGCGGAAAATAGAGCTATACTAAGATCTTAGGTGAATCTATGAAGACCTACGGCAAGTTCGCGATCCTCGTGGTCGCTATTGTAGGCACCCTCATCTGGCTTGCTGCCGGGGGCATCAGCGAGTCCAAGACGTACTACAAGACGATCGAGGAAGTGACCCGGATGGGCCAGGATAGCTATGGGAAGCGGATACGTGTCACTGGAGACGTAGTGCCGGGTTCGATTCGCCGCGAAGGGAAAGAGGTTCATTTCACCATCTGTGAAAAGGACAAGGGCTTGCGTCTGAACGTCGTGTACAAGGGGACGGATCCTCTGCCGGATACGTTCCGCGATGATGCCCAGGCGATGGCCGACGGCAAGATGGATCCTTCGGGAACCTTCCACGCCAGTTCGATTGCCGCCAAATGCCCCTCGAAATATGAAGCGAAGCCCGGCAGTGGGAAGCCGGCCGCAAAGCCGCTGAATCAAAAAGCATCCATCAGCTAGCCAGCGCTGATCCGGAGGATTGAAATGGAAAATCTCGGGGCGTTGGCCGTCCTTTTAGCCTTCTGCCTATCAATCTATGCCGTTTTCGGCTCCGCGGTCGGCGCCCTGAAGAAGAAGCCGTTCCTGATCCTCAGCGCCGAAAGAGCCGTCTACTCCATCTGGATTCTACTGACTCTCGCGTCCAGCCTGCTGGTATACGCCCTCCTGACCGGCGATATGCGCCTTGCCTACGTCGCAGGCCGCACCAACCACGCAATGCCCACCATCTACAAGTTCACTGCCTGGTGGGGCGGGCAGGAAGGGTCGCTGCTGTTCTGGAGCTGGATCCTTTCCAGCTACTCCGCAGTGGTCACGTGGACCAACCGGCGCAAGTTCCGCCAGATCATGCCGTGGGTCATTGCCGTGCTGATGAGCACGCAGTGCTTCTTTCTGATCCTGAACGCTTTTGTCGAGAGTCCGTTCCAGGTGCTTGCCGTAGGGAAGGGAGTTGTGGCCGTCCAGGACGGGCGCGGGTTGAGCCCGCTTCTTCAGTATTGGGCAATGGCGATCCATCCGCCTATGCTCTATCTCGGCTATGTCGGCTTCGTAGTGCCCTTCGCGTTTGCCATGGCTTCGTTGATCACGCGGCAGCCCGGCGATGCCTGGATTCATACGACCCGGCGCTGGACGATAATCACGTGGCTGTTCCAGTCCTGCGGCATCATCCTCGGCGCAGGCTGGGCTTACGCAGTCCTTGGATGGGGCGGCTACTGGGGCTGGGATCCGGTGGAGAACGCCTCTCTGCTGCCGTGGATCACAGCGACAGCGTTCCTGCACTCGGTCATGATGCAGGAAAAGAAGGGCATGATGAAGGTATGGAACATGGCCCTGATTTCGGCCACGTTCCTGCTTTGCATTTTCGGAACCTTCCTCACCCGGTCTGGTATCGTCAGTTCCGTACACGCCTTCGGTGTCTCGGCAATCGGAAAATACTTCGTCGCCTTCATCGCGATCGGTCTTGGGGCGTGTGTCTATCTGATCCTCAGCCGCTTGGATTATCTGAAGAGCGAAGCGCATCTGGAGAGCATCGTTTCGCGCGAATCCAGTTTTCTGTTTAATAACCTGATCCTGCTGGCAAGCTGCTTCGCCGTGCTTTGGGGAACGCTCTTCCCCGTGATCACGGAAGCGATCATGGGCGAGAAAGTCAGCGTAGGAGCGCCGTTCTTCAATCGCGTCAACATCCCAATCGGCCTGTTCCTGCTCTTCCTGACCGGAGTGGGACCCTTGATCGCTTGGCGCCGGAGTTCTCTTGAAAGCCTGAAGCGAGCATTCCTTTGGCCGACTGTGGCAGCGGTTCTTCTTGTTGCGGTCTTGATCGTTGCAGGCATCCGGCATTTCTACGCGCTGATGTCATTTGGCCTGTGCCTGTTTGTCGCCGCGACCATCGTCTCTGAGTTTTTCAAGGGATCGCGTGCGATCGCTGCTCGGAACAACATGAACCTCGTCAGGGCCATGGTCGAGCTCACGCACCGGAACACGCGGCGCTATGGAGGCTACATCGTCCACATGGGCATCGTGCTCATGTTTGTTGGCTTCACAGGCGCGGCCTTCAACAAGGACGACACGGTGGAAGTCGGCACGGGAGAGACGTTCCGCCTGGGCAAGTACGAGATGAAGGTGCGCGAGATCCAGGATGGGGACACCCCAAACTACATGTGGCAGCGCGCGGTCGTCGATATCAGCAAGGGCGGTGAGCAGATCGGAACATTGAGGCCGGAGCGGCGAATCTACAAGGCGAGCCAGGAGCCGAATTCGATTGTTGGCATCCGGCGCCGGTTGAATGAGGATCTCTACCTCAACTTCGCCTCCATGTCGCAGAGCTCCTCCGATAAGGCGGTCATTCAAGCTTTCGTCTTCCCGCTAGTTTCCTGGATCTGGATTGGCTTCGGAGTGCTGTTTGCCGGGTCCATTATTTGC
>Ga0207874_1004386_pt1 | contig 10476 bp, 9 predicted proteins | sample HigsolmetaAR201D_FD_184833 | JGI IMG/M metagenome (GOLD analysis project Ga0207874, IMG submission 184833) | Ionic liquid and high solid enriched microbial communities from the Joint BioEnergy Institute, USA - AR20-1-D (SPAdes) (version 2) ... | reverse complement strand
GGCGCAGCGGAAGAGGGGAGGGGGCAAGGTGGGGCGCGCCGACAGTGGCAGGCGACCAACCCAGAGACCATCCACGCGGCAAGCTGTGCCGCACATTTCAGAAAGGACCGGAATGAGCTCAACCCCCGGTATCGAATACCGGGTGGGGGACGCCACCGACCCCGAGGACCGCCCAGTCGTCATCGCCCACGTATGCAACGACATCGGGGCGTGGGGCGCAGGCTTCGTCGTGCCTTTGGGGCGGCGGTGGCCCCGGGCAGAAGCGCAGTACCTCGACTGGCACCGCAGCGGCGAGAACTTCGAACTGGGCAGGGTCGCGGTGGTGAAAGTCGGCGACGACGTGTGGGTGGCGAACATGATCGCCCAGCATGGGATACGCCGGAGGCGAGGGGACATACCCCTCCGCTACGACGCCCTGGCGACCTGCCTGGAGAAACTCGCCGGAAGGGCACTCGAGCTGGGAGCGGTTGTGGCGATGCCCCGCATCGGCGCCGGGCTGGCAGGCGGCGACTGGGCGAAGGTGTCAGAGCTGATTGAAGAGCGTCTCTGCGGCCGAGGCGTCAAAGTCGTCGTCTACGACCTCCCCCGAACCCGGAGCGAGAACACACCCCCGAAGCTTTGAGCTTCGGGGGTTCCTTGTGTCGCAGCGACTCGCCGGATGACCTCGCGTTGGGGTGCGGCGGCAAGGCAGTTGGCGGCTGTGGAAGGCGGGCGGGGCGGAAACCATGAGGGGCGGAACAGGGAGCAACGAAAGGCACACTGAATGGTCGACAGCTGCGAAACCCAGATGCGTGTCCGTGACCTCATCTCGGCGGTAGTCGCCGGGGAGATAGAAGGAGTGGTGGTCGACTGGGTGGATGTCTGCCGGAAAGTCGGAGAAGTCGGCCAGGTCCGGGAGGAACGCACGCCGTCGATCGGGGAGCGCCTCGCCGGGATCACCCAGCCGAAGCGGTGGGAGATCGTCGACGGTGAGCGGGTGGAAGTGGACCGGATACACGTCGGCCGTCCCGCCAACAGCAGGCTGGCGGCCCGGATGGAGCGGCGCCTCAGCCGAGAGCTCGTCGGACGCCACATCGTCGCCGTCAAGCTCGGCGGCGCAGTGGACACAGAGATCCGGCTCGACAGCCAAGACAGCGCCGACCAGCTCCTCGGTCTGCTGGCAGCCGCCTGAGGCGGCGGGCAGACGGGACTGGGGCCCTGGGCGGCGACGGAGACCATGAAAGCCAGGATGGTCGCAGACCGATACCGCAACCCCAGCATCACAACCATCACCCAGAGCCGAGAGGTTCCCCTGGCGGCCGCCAAAGCCCTCATCTCCGCGTCTGTAGCCAACATCGGACTCTGGGCCGGAGACTGCCTCGCCGAAGACCACGACGGGCGCACCCTCTCCGACCACATCTTGGAAGCCGCCAAAGCAAGCCCGGCGAAAGACGCAGGCGCCGCCTTCGCCTGGGTGGTGCGGAGCCTCAGGGTGCGGCTCACCCGCGCCGCCAGAGACGAAACCGAAGGGAACGGCCGGACGCTGGCAGAAGCGAAACGGGCGGCGGAAGCCGCGCTCGCACGCTGGGTGGACGAAGAACGGATCGGCGTGATCGCCAAAGGCGTCGCAACAGATCCCGCCCAGTTCGCGCCTTTCGCCGAAGTGCTCGTCCGCCGCGCCCCCAAGAACCCCACCATCTTCGCCGCCGCCACCGAAGAATGGCAGATCACCCCACAGGTGGCCGCAGAGCTTCTGGAAGCGGCGCCGAAGAAACGGATCCGCGTCGCCCAAGCCGTCAGCGGGGAAGCCATCCTGGGCGACGACCCCGAATGGGAAGGGGTGGCCAAGCAGCTCCAGGATGCGGTGTTGGCCGACCGCAGCTGGAGGCGACCCATCGTGTTGGCGAAACTCTGGCACGCGGGCGGGCCCGCCAGGACCCTCGACGTCCTCTACGGCGGGGACCTGGGACGGCTGGACGGGGACGGGCTGACCACCCTGGTGGAAGCCTGCTACGTGCGGGACGACTGGGTGGCGGAACGGGCAGAGATCATCCGCCAGCTAGTCGACAGTGGCAGGTTCGCCGACGCCCACCGGATGGGGCCGTACATCACCCACAAGCGCATCTACTACACGATTCTGAAGAACCCCACCTCCGGCGAAGCAGCCGACATCATGCGGGACCTCGCCGCCGAAGCCCCCTGGGAGGGCCGGACCAAGCCGGAATGGCAGAGGGAGCTCAACCCCAACTTCCCCGGACAGAGAGGCCGAGAACGGTACACCGTGCTTCAGCGCCAGACCTACCAGCTCCTCCAACAGGCCCAAGCGGGGAACGCCCGCAGGCTGGACGAGGAGGCGGACACAGCCCTCGTCAACCACCTGTGGGGGATGATCCGGGAATGGGGTCCGAACCTGGGGGTGTACTGGACGTTCCGGCGAGCCGAATGGGTGTATCCGATACTGTGGATGCAGGCGATGGTTCAGCCCGGAGAGGGCCAGCCAGAACCGCCTGAACCCCCGATCGAAATATTCGACCTGGGTGGTGGGGTGGCCCATCAGCGCAGAAGAGCGGAAGCGTGGGGGCTGAAGTTCCCCGACCCCAAACCCAGCCACGTCCACTTCCCCGCCCACCAAGAGCCCACCGAGCAGGTCCGTGCCGCCGTGGAAGCCTGCGGAGACCGAGAAGACGCCTGGCAGACGCTGTTCGAAACCCTCGAATCCACAGGCGTAGACATCGACGTCGCCCTCGCCATCCTCGCCCACTGACCCCGCCGGGACCGCGTTGCCCCACGGGAGGGAAGAAGCACCGTCTTAGGTATGGCTGGCAGACACCACCCCACGTCCGGCGTGCGAGACGGCGGCGACAAGTTGGAGTTCGGTGAGCGTGTCTCTGTGCTGCGAGAGACCGCGTTGGAGCTCGCCGAATCCGGAAAGTTCAACCAAGCCTACGAGGTGGCACAGCAGGCCCTCGCCGAAACTGAAGCCGGCCCACAGGATCAGCATTACGTCCTGCTGTCGGAAAGCGCCTGGTACCTCTCCCGGCTAGGGATGCACGAAGAGGCGCTGGCGGCCGCCCAGCAGGCAGCCAGCGGGTTGGCGGAGCTGCTGGGCGAGAACCATCTGGCGACCGTCGACGCCCGCAACAACGTCGCACGCTTCCTCTGGCGGGTGGGGCGCATCGAAGAAGCCGTGGCGCTGGGGGATGCGGTGCTCTCCGCCTACGAAGACAAACTCGGCGCCGAAGACGACCGCACCCTTGTGGCCCTCACCAACCTCGTCAACTACTACATCGCAGCAGGGGACGGGCGGAACGCCAACGCCTACGGCATCGTGCTGTGCCAGATATGGGAGAAACGCGGCGAGTGGGACCACCCCAAAGCATTGGAAGCCAAGCTCGCCGCCCTCCAAGCAGCGCACCTGGACGGATGGGCGGTGACGGACGCCGAGATCGACGACCTGCTGGCCCGGTTCAGGAGGGTGCTGGGAGAGACCCATCCGAACACGATCCGTGCCCAAGCGGCCCTGGCGGAGCTCACCCAGCCTTAGAAGCGGAGAGGGTCAGGTGGAAGCGGAGAGGGTCAGGCGGCTTCGGGATCGGCTTCGCCCAGCTCCACACCGTCCTCGGAGATGACCCCGGAGTCGGCGCCCCCACTGTTGCGGAGCCGGAACACCAGACCGTTCCCCGGGTCCGACCAGAACGACACCGCCTCCGCGTCAACGAAGATCCGCTCCGTAGCCTCGAGCTCTGCGATCACCATGTCGAAGCTGCGGCCCGTAGAGAACGCCGCAAGAAGCAGAGACAACCCGAACGCTGTCGCCGCCGCGAACGCAGCGAGGCGGCGCTCCTGGGTCGACAGCCGCTCCAGCTCGGCGACCACCACAACCTCCACCTCATCCGGGTCCGGGGAGGAGACAAGCAGAGGAGCCAGCCAACGGAGCTTGCGGGCCACATCCTCAGCGGAGACAGGTGGGGAGGCGGAAGCGAGCGCTCTGTAATGGTCGGATCCCGGGGCGGCGATGGCGTCTGCGGTGCGGCGGAGCGTTTCCAACAGCTCATCGGCGGTCACCAGCCCTTCAGCGCCGGTCTCCATGTCGGGGGCGATGGCGGCGGCGACGAACCCCGACGCCTCGGCCGCCACAGCGGCCGCCTCCACCGGGCCAAGGTCGGCGATCTCCTCCCAGGCGGCGGCGATCTCGGACACAAGCAGCAGACGCGCCAGACGGGAAGGGGCGCACAGCAGCTTGCGCTGCCAGTGGGGGCGGACAAACACCATCGACAGCTCCCGGCCCGCATCCGCTTGACCGGAGAGTATCTCCTCCAGCGTGGAGACCGCCGACGTCGGGGCGTCCAGCTCCGCTGAAGCGTCAGACGAGTCCCAGAGGACATCCACCGGAGCCAGCGACCCGGTGATCGCCAACGCCGCATACGGCAGGCCGATCTCGGTCTCAAGCTGAAGCTGGTCGGCGGGGGAGAGCCGGGTGGGGGAAGTCACATTCCACTGCCGTGCCTCATAGCGGGAGACCGGACGGTCAGCGAAAGCCTCCTCGAAATCGTCGGCTGTGAAGTCGTCGCCTGCGAAGCCGTCCGGCTCGTGAGGCGGGGGCGGGAGATTGCTCATACCGGAGACGGTCCGCCCACAAGGCAGGTGGGCAATCAGATGCTGCCCGCCGGGCACGAAATGGGCTCCGGGGCCCACAGGGGCAGCCGGATATGGGCAGACAGGGTGAGGCTCGCCGATTGCGACATGGGGGCCGCCGACGACAGTCGCAGGCATGGCTTCCCGGAAAACCACGTCGAACAAGAACCAGTCGGCAGCTAAGAACCAGACTGCGGCTGCCCGCAGCAAGCGCGGAACGAGAAAGCGCGCCACGCAGAAGGCCACAGCGAAAGTCGCCGAATCCGAGGTTCTGGACGAACCCAGGGTGCTCACCGACATCCCCGAAGGCATCACGGTGCGACCGGGGGAGACGATCTTGGAGTCGGCGCTGTCCGACGAGCTGTCGTTCAGCTTCATGGACTACGCCATGGCGGTCATCGTCTCCCGGGCGCTCCCGGACGCCGCCGACGGCCTCAAGCCTGTGCAGCGGCGCATCCTGTGGGCGATGTACAAGTCCGGGTCCCGCCCCGGCGGCAAGTTCTCCAAGTCGGCCGGCCACGTCGGCGAGACCATGGGCAAATACCACCCTCACGGCGACGCCGCCATCTACGCCACGATGGTGCGGATGGCCCAGGACTTCAACAACAACATCGTCTTCGTCGAAGGCCAGGGCAACTTCGGGTCCCTAGACGACGGCCCCGCCGCACAGCGCTACACCGAGGCACGGCTCGCCCCGGCGGCGATGGCCGCCCTCGCCGACATCGACGAAGACGTCGTCGACTTCCAACCCAACTACGACGGCACCCGGGAAGAACCCAAGGTGCTGCCGATGCGCATCCCCGCATTGCTGGTCAACGGGGCAACAGGCATCGCGGTGGGGATGGCCACCAACATCGCACCCCACAACCTCAAAGAAGTCGCCGAAGCAGCCAAGCTGCTGTTGTGGAACCCGAAAGCCACCCCAGACGACCTGCGCCAGCACATCCTCGGACCCGACTTCCCCTCCGGCGGCACCATCCTCGGCGGGGAGGGCCTGGACGAGGCGTACCGCACCGGAAAAGGCAACATCACCATCCGGGGCCGCGCCCGAGTCGCCACCGAAGGGCGCAGCACCCAACTCGTCATCGACGAGCTGCCGTACCAGATCGGACCCGAGAAGTTCATCACCGCAGTCGTCGAAGAGGTCGAAAAAGGCCGCCTGGACGGCATCCGCGACATCTCCGACCACTCCGACCGCAACACAGGCCTGCGCATCGTCATCGACCTGAAGGCGGGCGTCGACCCCGAAGCGGTCCTCGCCTTGCTGTACAAGCACACCCCGTTGGAGCAGCGGTTCTCCATCCAGCATGTCGCCCTCGTCGACGGAGAACCGAGGCTGTTGAACCTGGCGGAGATGCTCAGCGTGTGGGTGGAGCATCAGCTGCGTGTCGTCGTCCGGCGCACCCAGCACCGCCTCAACAAGGCGAAAGAGCGTCTCCACATCGTCGAAGGGCTCATCAAGGCTCTCGACCAGATCGACCTGGTGGTCTCCACCATCAAGAGATCCCAGAACGTCGACACCGCAAAGAAGAACCTGAAGAAAGCCGTCGGTGTCGACGACACCCAGGCCGGATACATCGTCGACATGCCGCTGCGGCGGCTCACCAGCCTCGAGACCAAGAAGCTGCGTGAAGAAGCGAAAGAGCTCGCCGCAGACATCCGCAAGCTCCAGAAGATCTTGAAATCCGACAAGGAGCAGCGCCAGCTCGTCGCCGACGAGCTCGACGCCTGGGTGGGCGAGCTCGGCTGGGAGCGGCGCAGCCGCGTCGTCTCCAAATGGGAGACCCTCGAAGTGCCCACCTCAGTCGAAGCAGAAGACGAACCATGTGTGGTCACCATCTCCCGCTCCGGCCTGGTTGGCCGCGACGAAGGAGGGCGGCGCCAGCCCAGCTACGACGACGTGCTGGTCGCCGAGCTGGCAGGCACCACCCGCGGCATGATCTACCTCTGCGACCAGACCGGACAGGCCCACCGTGTCCCCGGATATGTCATCCCCTCAGCGTCGGGGCGCAACCGTGGGGTGCGTCCCAGCCAGTTCCTCAGCCTCAACCCAGGAGCCCGGCTGGTGGGCGGCTGGACAGACGCCGACCTGGAGGCAGGGCGCATACCCGCCGTCATCACCAGAGGCGGGGTGGTGAAGACCGTCAACCCGGACACTCTCGCCACCAGAAGCGAAACCCAGCAGATCATCAACCTGGAAGGAGGCGACGAGATCGTCTGGGTGGGTGCTGTGGCCCGCGACGACGAACTGTGGTTCATCACCCGCCAAGCCCAGGTGCTGCGCACCCCCGCAGCCCCCATCCGCCCGCAGGGGCGCAACGCCGGAGGTGTCGCAGGCATCAAGCTGGCCGACGGCGACGAAGTGATCGCAGGCGGCGCCACCGCCCCCGACATGCTCGGCAGCGCCGTCGTCGTGGTCGCCACCGACGGCGGGCGGGTGAAAGCCAGCCCTGCAGCCGAATACCCGCCGAAGGGGCGGGCCACGGGCGGGGTGCGGACCATCCGCTTCCTCAAAGGAGAAGACCACCTCACCGCCGCCGCCCTGGCAGACAAAGACAGGTGGGTGGTCGCAGCAGGCAGAACCGTATGCGACCTGGACCGGGACGCGTATGCGGGCAAGCGGGACTCGTCCGGCACCCCCGCAGACGCCGACGGCGCCATCGACGGAGCAGGCAACCTGCGCGGCTGAGACGCAGCCTGCGGCGGGGAGCCCGCGATACGGGAAGGCCGGCCAGTCGGCGGTGGGCAGACCAGCGGCAACGCGCAGGCAGATGGAATCTGCTGGGCGGCAGCTACCTGGAGGCCGAATCAGGCGGCGTTCGCCCAGACATGGTCACCGAAGCGGCGGTGCAGCGACCCCATCTCGTAGGCGGCGAGGAACTCGTGCAGATGAGCGGGGGTGCAGTGCCGCTGCCGAAGCGCCGACACGTCATCGGGAAGATCCGGGACGTTCCGCTCCAGGATCGTCAACCCCAGATTCAGCGCCAGCCGCTCCCTGGCCGCCACGAAACTCTCCCGCAGCTTCGGGGTGAGGCTTCCCAGGTTCTCGTAGATCCCGTCGATCGAGCCGTACTCGCAGAGAAGCTTCGCAGCCGTCTTCTCACCCACCCCTGGGACACCCGGCAGGTTGTCTGACGAGTCGCCACGCAGAGCAGCAAACTGCGGGTACAGGGACGCCGGGACCCCGAACCTTTCCTCCACCGCCGAAGGGGTCATCAGCACCAGATCCGACACGCCCCGGCGGGTCCAAAGCACCGTCACCCCGCCCGGGCGCTCCGGATCAGAATCAGCGTCCTGAGCCAGCTGGAAACAGTCCCGGTCCCCGGTCACCACCAGCGTCTCCCAGCCCTGACGGGACGCCCGATCCGAAAGGGTGGCAACGATGTCGTCCGCCTCGAAACGGGGCACCGCGAACGACCGGTAGCCGAGGGTGGACACCAGGCGGCGCACATCGCCGATCTGGACCGGCAGCGTGTTCGGGGTGGAGGCACGCCCCGCCTTGTACCCAGAGTCCACCTCGTGCCGCCACGTCGACGTCGGCGAATCCCACGCCACCGCCATAGCGTCCGGGCGGTGATCATCCAGCAGCTTCGCCAGCATGGTCGCGAACCCGTATGTGGCGTTCGTCGGATGCCCATCGGAGGTGCACATGTCCTCCGGCAACGCGTGATACGCCCGGTACAGAAGCGAATGGCCGTCCAGCAGCATCAGCCGGGGGCGGGAAGTGCGGCGTGGCGTTGGGGTGGCGGGGCGGGGAGAGAAAGAAGAGCGGGAAGGCTTAGAAGGGTCGCCAGCAGCTAGGCCGACAGGGGCCGAGGCGGAAGCGCCGGGGGCCGGGGAAGTGCGCTCCCAAGGAAGGCCGCCTTGGGGCACAGGGCCCGACGACGGGGCAGGCTCCAAGGTGGGGGAGAGGTCAAAAAGCGTGTCAGACATACCTCTTATAGTCGCTGCCGAGAGGGGAACTCACAGGCACCCCAGACCTGCGGCGACGAGCCGTCGGGGCAGCTGCGTGGGGTGGGGAACAAGCCAGGGCGGGCAGGCGCTTGCATGGTGCCGGCAGCGCCGACTGACACCCCACCAGCCGCGAAGCACCGTAACTACTAGCCCGGCATGGCCGGCCCCACCGGGCTCGGCAGCAGAACAACAACCAGCAGACCACAGAGAACCAGCAGACCACAGAGAACCAGCAGGCACAGCAGAGAACCAGCAGAACCCGACCGCAGAATGACCACCCGCCAACCCTCCCACCCCAACACCCCCAGCGCAGCGGCGCCCAACATCGCGTCCAACTCGTCAACGGCCAGTGTCGGCGGAGCCGGAGGGGCAGGCCACACCTCAGGGGGAAGCTGGGCAGGCGGGGCAGGGGTGGTGACCCGAAGCGTCGCCAACTACCCGTCCATCAGCCCCATCGCCGCCATGATGGACGCATTGTGCGGAACCGAAGAGTTCGAAGAGCTGTGGCGGGCACTGGACTGGCAGACCGCAGACCGGATGCTCAGCATCCTCGCCGAACACATCAACCAGGGTGGCAACATCGACCTGCTGCACGAGCTGGTCGAATCGTCCGGGGAGACACTCAGCACCTACCAGCTCACCACACTGGCACGCCGCCTCGACGACGAAGCCCTCGACCAGCTGGCAGAAAGATGGGAGAGCGTCGAAGCGCGGATGGCGAAAGAGCTGCCACCCTCCCAGTGGGGGAAGCGGCTCAGTGTGCGGTTCCTCGACAAGAGACGGCAGATCCAAGCTGTGCTCGAGAACGAAGAGATCCGGCTGCTGAACCTCACCCGCCTGCTCACCCTCAAGCCGGGCGACACCTTCACAAGCGACGAATACGCCAAGATCAAAACCGGCCTGTACGAGGCGCTCGCCTGGGCGGAGAACTGGGTCGCACTCACCTACGCCAACCACCCGGCCGCACTCGCCATCGCGCTGGAAGAAGCCGGCTCGTTCGGGTGGGGAAGCGGATCCGACGAAGAAGTAGCCCTCACCTGGTTCGCGGACACCACCCCCGAGCAGGCAAGCGAATACGGCCTGTGGGTACCCAAGCCGGGAAGCGACGACCGAAGGTGGGCGGACCGCATCTACGCCGAAGCGCAGCAAACCGGGCTGGAGAACTACCTCGACCGCCGGATACGCATCGTGGTCGACGAGGCACTCGACCAGATCACCGACTGGGAGAACAGGTGGGGGAGGGAGCTGGGCGACGCCAAAGACGACCTGGCGGACGCCCTCACCTCACTCGGACCCGACTTCTGGCAGGAAACCTGGGAAGCGGTGCTGGACAGCGACTGGCAAGAAGCGAAAGACGCCACAGCGTGGAGAGAAGCAAACCCGCAAGGCGCCAGCCTCGACATCTGGCAGGCCGCACCCTGGGAGGCATACGAGCACATCACCCGGGTCTCCAACCCCGAAGCCGCAGACTGGCTGATCGGAGGCGCGCTGGCAGCGTACAGGGGGGAAGGGACCGCGTTCGGGAGGATGCGGCCCGCATGGTATTCGCGGGCGATCAACATCACCACAAAACTCGACCCGCTCGTCGAACTCTACCGGTACGAGCAGAACAGCCCGTGGGCGGGGACCGTCGCACGGCGCATAGTCGAACTGGCCGGGCCCGAACGCGCCGCCCACATACTCCCCGCCGACCATTTCCTCCGCAACCACGAAGCCAGCGAATGGTTCAAACAGCAGGTCACCACCCCGAGAATCGACAAGCACCTGATACTGTCCCTGGGTCGCGACTTCAAAGGGACAGCCGCCGCACTGCTCGCCTGCTGCGACGACGCCGAAGCGGGAGCCGCATGACGGGCAGCGAATGCGGCCCGACAAGTGGACGGGAACCATATTCGGTATGCAAGGCAG
>Ga0207874_1004363_pt1 | contig 10537 bp, 9 predicted proteins | sample HigsolmetaAR201D_FD_184833 | JGI IMG/M metagenome (GOLD analysis project Ga0207874, IMG submission 184833) | Ionic liquid and high solid enriched microbial communities from the Joint BioEnergy Institute, USA - AR20-1-D (SPAdes) (version 2) ... | reverse complement strand
GTTTCCCTACCCCCTACCGACCAGCCTGAGACGATCTACCGCGTCGTTCTATCAAAAAGCGGACGGTTGTGGATGGCTAGTACAGAGGGGCTGCTTCAGCAGGACGGCAATGGATGGAAGCGGTACAAGCAGGCGGACGGCCTGAACGAGACCAGTCTCGCGTTCGCCACCGAAGGCCCGGATGGCTCCATCTGGGTCGCATACGGCGGTGTCGCTGGCGTTTCAAGGCTCGCGATAGAAAACGGTAAACCCGTCTTCGCACATTACCGGCAAGGAAAAGAGCTGCGGTCTGACGACATCAGCTTTCTGGAGACCGACCGCCGGGGACGGATCTGGGTGGGAACGGATGATGGCATCGACGTTTTCGAAGCAGGTTCGTGGCGCCACATCGGACCTTCGAACGGCCTGATCTGGCAGGACTGCATGTTCAACGCGTTCTACGAGGACGCGGACGGCAGCGTTTGGATTGGCACAACCAGCGGGGTTTCGCACTATCGCGAGCTGAAGAAGCACGAGGCCAACCCGCCTCCAGTTGTGATCACTGGTCTCACGGTAGCCCGTGACGGGGACCTCACCGCCCCGGAATATCGCCAGACTGTTGATTACAACGAACGGCCATTTGAGATTCAGTTCGCCGCCCTGAGCTTTCGCAATCCGGCCGATATTCGATACCGCTATCGAATTCCCGAGCTTTCACGCGACTGGATCGAAACTGATCGCAACCGGGTGGACCTCCACGATCTTCAGCCGGGGCAATATCAGTTCGAAGTGACAGCGAGATCGGGCGAGGGAGCCTGGAACCCCCGGCCGGCTGTCTACACGTTCTCCGTTTTGCCGCCCTGGTGGATGACCTGGTGGTTCCGCCTTGCCATGATCGTCCTGCTTCTGTCGCTGGCGGGACTCATTTGGAGGCTGCGAGTCCGGAGACTGCTGGCATACCAGCGTAAGCTGGAAGCGGCCGTTAAGGAGAGAACTCTTCAGCTCGAAGTGGAAAAACGCCGGACTGAGCAGGAGAAGGCTCTCGTCGAAGAGCAGAAACGCGAAATCGAAAGGCTGCTGCGCGAAGCAAGAGAGGCTAACCGCCTGAAGGGCGAGTTTCTGGCAAATGTGAGCCATGAGATTCGTACACCAATGAACGGCGTTCTCGGCATGACGGCGCTGGCGCTGAGTACCGACTTAACTCCCGAACAGCGCGAGTACCTCGAAACGGTAGAAGCCTCCGGACGGTCGCTGCTCCACCTGCTCAACGATCTCTTGGACTTCTCAAAGATCGACGCGGGACGGATGGAACTGGAACGGGTCAGTTTTTCGCTGCCCGACTGTGTCGATGAGTGCGTGAAGACGCTGTACTATTCAGCGAAGGAAAAAGGGCTGGATCTCGAAGTGCAAATTGCGCCCGACACTCCACAGCGGTGTCTTGGCGATCCAGTCCGCGTCCGCCAGATCCTGCTGAACCTGCTGAGCAACGCCATCAAATTTACGGAGAGGGGCCGAATCGAAGTCAGCACAAGGCTGGAGTCTCAGAACGAGAATCTGGCGGCGGTTCATTTCACCGTCAGTGATACCGGCATCGGCATTCCGGAGGACAAGCGGGCCCTGATCTTCGATCCGTTCCGGCAGGCTGACGGGTCAACGACTAGGAGGTACGGAGGAACAGGACTTGGCCTGGCGATCTGCGCCCGCCTTGTTGAAATGATGAACGGCCGCATCTGGGTAGACAGCCAGGAAGGGCAAGGCAGCCAGTTCCACTTCATCGTGACGCTGGAGCTGGATACCCAGCCGACTCCACCCCTGGAAGACGCCGGCCTGGAATGCCTTCGTATCCTGCTGGTCGACGACGACTCCACATGCCGCCATGCCGCGGCCGCGCTGCTGCACAAGCACGGGTGCAATGTCGCCCTTGCCCGGAGCGGCAGAGAGGCGCTCGACCTCCTGGAAGACTCATCGTTCGAACTCGTGCTGATGGATGTGCAGATGCCCGAACTCGACGGCGTCACGACAACCCGGATGATCCGTGCCCGCGAGCGCAAGACAGGTGGACACATCCCCATTTACATGCTTACGTCGAACGGTGCTCGAGAGGAGCAGGAGCGCTTTGTCGCGGCGGGTGCAGACGGCTGTTTCACGAAGCCGATTGAGCCGGCGGAGCTGGTGAAGGTTCTGACGACAGTCAGGAGCCGTCGGTAGTACCCCTGATCTCCGGCCTGCCCCAACCGCCTCCTCCCGGCGTTTCGATTCGGAGCAGGTCGCCCGCCTCCGCCCGGAACGTGGTCTTTGCAGGCACTGGAATTCGCTTACCGGCACGGAAAAGACTATTCTTCCCCGGCGCCCCGCAATTGCCCCCGTTCAACCCGTAAGGACCGCGGCCGCGGCGATCACTGAGCAGCGTCACCTCCGTGGGAGCGAGGAACTCGAATTCCCGCACGATGCCGTCGCCGCCGCGGTAGATGCCGTCACCGCCTGACCCATCGCGGATTGCGTACTGCCGGATGCGGACAGGGTACTGATGTTCGAACGCCTCCACTGGAGTGTTCCAGCTGTTCGTCATGTGAGTGTGGACCGCCGACAGGCCTGCAGCCCGGGACGAAGCCCCCATTCCGCCCGCGATGGTCTCATAATAGGCAAACATTCTGCCCCGAACCGGATCGAAGCCTCCGAAGCTGAGGTTATTCATCGTGCCTGAGCTGGCAGCAGGGATGCGATCCGGCGCGGCCGAGGCAAGCGCCCCGAGCAGGACATCTGTGATCCGCTGAGAGGTTTCGACATTGCCGGCGGCCATTGCCGCAGGAGGACGCGCATTGACAACAGTGCCCTCGGGCGCGATCACTTCTACCGGTCGAAGGAGGCCGGCTGTACAGGGAATGTCCTCCTCCACCAGACATCGAAGCACGTAGAGCACTGCAGACATAGCGATGGCAAGATTCGCATTGACAGGCCCTTCGCGCTGGCGGTCCGTTCCGGTAAAATCCACCACCATCCGGTCGCCGCTGACCGTGATCGCAACGGCGATGCGCACAGGCGGCCCTCCCAAGCCGTCGTCGTCCAAAAAGTCCTCGAATTCGTAGCGGCCGTCGGGCAGCTTCCTGATCGCCTCGCGCAGCATGCGCTCGCTGTAGTCCTGCAGTTCGGCCATGTTGCGGCGGACCCTCGGAACCCCATAACGCGCGGCCACCTCCAGCAGGCGCTCTTCCCCGCGGCGGATCGACATGCATTGAGCCAGCAGGTCGCCCTCGCGCTCTTCCGGCGTGCGCACGTTCGCGAGAATCAGCGTCATGATCTCATGACTGATCTCTCCCCCACGAACCAGCAAGAGGGGCGGAATTCGCAAGCCCTCCTGATAGATCTCGCGGGCAAGGGGCATCGACCCGGGACTCATTCCTCCGACGTCCGCGTGGTGCGCCCGATTTGCCACGTAGAAGGCGGGGCGGCGGGACGAGGGATCCGGAAAGACTCCGGCAACAGCGGTGATATCGGGCAGGTGCGTGCCGCCGCAGAACGGATCGTTAACGATGGCGACGTCACCGGGGCCGAGATCGATCCTTTCAATGACGCTACGCACGGAGAGAGGCATCGCGCCGAGGTGCACAGGCATGTGGTCTCCCATGGCGACCGTGTCTCCGTTTGCGTCGTAAACGGCACACGAGTAATCCCGGCGTTCCTTGATGTTGGCGGAGAAGGCGACTTTGCGCAGCACACCGCCCATCTCCTCCGGAACGGAAACGAGAATGTGCCGGAATAGCTCCAGCTCGATGGGATCGTGTCTCACGGTTTCTTCAACGTAGGCGGCCGCTTCAGCCCGGCTGGCTTCGGCGCGGAAGGCGCCGTCTGCGGAGCCTCCGATTCTGCCGGCTCCAGCTCGGGTGGAGGAGGCAGTGCGGACTCCGCCTCTTCGGGACGGCATTCGCCGACATCCACCAGAAAGCGAGCCAGAATCTGCCATCGTCCACCCTGCAGCTTCTCAATGACGTAGGATTTCGACGGACCATCCGCTCGCGTGCGAAGGGCAGCTGCCGGCTTTTCCTGCTTGAAGGGGATTGGCTTCGAGCTGCTTTCCCGGAGCGTCCAGCTTTCCCCTCCGGTCATCGATTCGTACAGTTCATGGCGGCCTTCCTCCGCCCTGGTTCTGTCCAGGATCAGAGTTCCCGAGTTCCGTGAATCGAACCAGAAATGCTCTATCGTTCCGAAGCCTCCCTCGCTCAGAATGTCTTTCTGCGACCACGTCTTACCGCCGTCGGTCGTCAGGAGGAGGAACGGGTTTTTGGGGAACGCGCCCAGAACGTGTCCGGAGATCCAGCCAACTTCGAGGTCCAGAAACTGCATCTGATCGAGACCCGCCGAAGGGATGCGTTTATGGGGCTCCACCCAGCTTCGGCCGCCATCGTCGCTCCGAAGCAGAACGGAGGAGATCGTCACCGAGGTCGTGTGAAGATTTCCGGCCGCGAAGATTCGGTCGCCTTGCGCTGCGACCGATGCCAGCTCGAGATAGACAGGGCACGGCTCGTCCGATGTGCAGGATAGGGCGAACTGCTCGATTTCCGCGGACTTGCAGGCGAAAGGCAAGCGCAGCGGCTTCCCGGTATAGGTCAGGACTTTCTGTGGCTCCTCTGCTTGCGCGGGCTTGGGCTCCGGCAGTTGTGCGTATGCAACGGGCAAGCAGAGAGCAATCGCCAGTGAGAGTCTCATGCCGTATCAGCGATTGTAGCTCGAACGGGCGGAATAAGCCGTATACCTGGCGAGCCGAAGCAGAAGGCCCCGTCGTGCTAGCCTTGGGTAGGATCGGCCCTTGCTGAACTGGCTCAGAAAGTTTGCCACGAGACCCACACCCGCGCTCACCGGCGCCCCTGCCGTCCGCCGCCAGAAGACCTACTCCGCGATGAGCGGCTACGTGTATCAGTACCACTACGAGGGCATGCGGCAGGTCAAACAGAATGGGCGAGCCTCGCGAGAATATGTCTTCAACGTCTCCGCCGATCGAAAGTCCTCATTCAATGTTTCGGTGTTCCTTTTCGACGAGCTGCTGGTGGAATTGGCAGCGGCGAACGGGCGGGAATTAGACAGCACCGAGCGATACGCTCTGGCGAAGATGTCGCTGTTCCGCGCGTTCGATGAGAGGGATACACCGGAGCAAATGCTCAAGCCAGTCGAACCCGCGCAATCCGACTTGGATGAAATCTGGCAAACCCTCGGGCTGTAGCCCAACGAGCCGGATCGCGTACCATAAAGTTTTGATTGGGGTTGAGCGGCGCAAGCCGCCGAGAGGGTAGTTGAGCGACGTATGGATCTTCCGCCACGGGCAGGCGGGCACTCGAGACAATTACGACACTCTGTCTGAGCTCGGTCTAAGACAGGCTCGCTTGCTGGGCGAGTATCTTGCGACTGAGGGATTGCGCTTCAAGGCGATCTACGCCGGAGAACTGCATCGCCAGCGTGAGACTGCGGCCACAGTATGCCGCGTGTTCGATGAGGCCGGAATTCCGTTCCCTGAAGTGCAAACCGACCGCGCGTGGACCGAGTTTGATCTGGACGCGACGTTCCGGGAAATCGCTCCGAGGCTTTGCCAGGACGACGAGGTCTTCCGCCGGGAGTACGCGGAATTGCAGAAGGCCATCCAGGCCAGTAAGGGCGACTCTGCTGCACCAATCCATCGCAAATGGACACGCTGCGATGTTGCGATGATGCGTGCCTGGGTGGAGGGGCGCTACGAGGTCAACTGTGAATCCTGGAACAGCTTCCGCGAACGCGTGCAAAGCTGCGAAGAGAGACTCTGCGGGCCCGACGACGGCGCACCGATCGCCATCTTCACATCAGCGACGCCGACGGCGATCTGGTTGAGCCGCATTCTTAACCTGGATACTGCTCGCACGCTGCAGCTCGCCGGGGCCTTATACAATACTGCGATCACTGTACTGACGAGGAAGAATGGCTCGCTCTCCCTGCTCAGCTTCAACGCCATACCGCACTTGCGCGACCCTGAACTTCGCACGTTCCGGTAAGTGCATTGAGAAGAGAGGCAACGCTAGTCTTCGCCAGGAATCAACCGCAGGAGGGAAAGGTTTACGGACAGCTCGCGGCCATCTCCCGGCGCATACCAGGTTGGCGAGGCCAGTACGTCGATCCGGTACTGATCCGCGAACGGCAGATTCGCCTCAAGCACGAAAAGGCCGGTGCGGTCGAGCGTCCACTCTCCTACCTTCTCGTTGTTCGCCAGCACCGTAATCTGCACGGGTTTGCCCTGCTCGAAGAGACGCTCGTGAGCATGCCCACGAACGCGGATGCGTTGCGGACCTGAGTTCACCCGCTTGAGAACCGCAGCAGCACGTGCGCCGATCCAGCGGTACTTGTTGCCAAAAATGCCTTCCAGTCCGTGCCATCCTTCAAGAAGCCGTGACTCGTGGTTCGGCAGGCAAAAGTCGATTAAGTCCTCGCGGTCCCCGGGGTAAAGCTCCGCGCGTTCACGCGACGGAAGGAGATTGAAGACGCCACCCTCGTTCGGGGCGCTATATCCGCAGGAGACGCAGCGCAGAACGTCCTCGATATCCCTGTCGATCGATGCGTGACAGTCCGGGCAGCGCAGGTAGGACTCGAAGCGTTCCATGGAGCCGGTGACCTCGCTCGTTCCCTCCTTGCGGCAAACGGCCGCCAAGGTCCCACCCAGCAGGCGGGCGGGAACCCAATCCGAGCCGTGGCGGTCAAGACGGCGGGCAATGCGCTTCATCACACGCTCTCCCCATCCGCGCTCGGGGACGAATACCTCGTATTCGTGCGCGACGAAATGCTTCCGGATCAGCGCATCCCAATCGGTAAGTCCCATGGTGTGGTTCTGCCGGATGCCGAAACTCTCTTCCTGGTGCGCACCGATCACGTCCTGCACCAGGTAGCCGAGCAGGCCCCAATCGTAGAGCTTCCGCTCCCAGGGCTTCATTGTGTTGTAGTACGGGCATCGATAGAGCCGGAGCGAAAGCGCGCGCCGCAGCGGCTCCTCCGCAAACAGGAAAACTCCGCCCGGAGCCAGCACGCGCTTCACTTCCAGAAAAACGCTCTCAATATCCATGAACTGGCTGAGCATCTGAAAAGCCAGGACACAGCGGAGCGAGCTATCGGCAAAGGGCAAGTTCACCGCGTCGCCCGCAATACGGATTGGCGCCCGCTCGAGCTGCCACTTGTCCATCAGCGCAATGCCATGGCGAAGAGCATCCGCCGAAAGATCCAGCGCAAAACCGTCCGCTCCAAACTCGTTAACCAGCATGTAGCTGGTGTGGCCGGCATTCGCGCCGATCTCGAGAAAGGGCGTCATCGGGCCGATGAACGAAAGATGGTTCCGGATGACCCCGCTGCGCCGGAGATTCTCCTCAAGGTAGGTCGCCATCGCCCGCTCGGGCTCTCCGAGCGAGGCAAAGTTATGGAATTCGACCTGAGCGCGCTTTACCGAAAGCGATTGAGCCTGCATTCCGTTTACTCAAGGAGCATTTCGAGTTTGAGAGATCGAAGATCGGGGAGCACGAGATCGGGCGCGTGCGCTGCGAGCTCCTCCTCGCTCGACAGGCCTGTTGCGACGGCGACAGCACAGATCCCGTTCCGCCGGGCCGCCTGAATGTCATTCGGGTGGTCCCCGATCAGTGTGATCCGGCTTTTCGAATGGATCCATCCCTGGCGCCGCGCTTCGCCGATCGCGATGCGGACTAACCCTGCGCGGTCACGCGCCAACTCCGCGAAAGCGCCGAAGCGGAAGTAAGAGCGAAGCCCTGCATGCTCCATCTTCTTCCAGCCGATCCGCGTGAGATTGCCGGTAACGAGGCCGAGCGGCACAGCCCTTCTCGTGAGCCGGGCCAGGACCGTGCGTACTCCGGGACAAACCTTGCGTCGGAGATCAGGGCAGCGGCGCACGTACATCGACTGCGCGCGCCGGACGACTTCCGGCATTGCGGCGCGAATGGTTCGAGTCGACGCACCGGCGTTCCTCATCATCTGCGCGATGATATCCCGGTCCAGCATGCCCTGCACTGGAATGCCATCGATGCTCGCCTGAATGCCAGTGACACGCCGGACAGCTTCCACCAGAACCTCGCGATGATGAGGTCCCGCGCGGCGGATTAGTGTGCCGTCAATGTCGAACAGGACGAGCGCCTGAGCCGGGTTGTGTGAGGAGGACATTCTTCACCACCACTATAGCCGAGGAGGTCAGGGATACCGGGAGTGCTATCCTGCTCGAAGGAGCATAATCCATGACACCGGAACAAGCCTCTACCATTGCCGAGTTCCTGATCAGCGCCGCAGAACGTGAGTGCGAGACGACGCGACGTGTTCTGGCAGCAGTCCCGGCGGATAAAGTGGATTTTACCCCGCATCCGAAGAGCATGACGGCTGGCCAGCTTGCCTGGCACGTGGCTAGCTCCGAGATCTTCTTACTGAGTGGAATCACCGACGGGCAGTTTGATGTCAAGCTGATGGAACAGCCCGAATCGGTCAAGACGCCTGCAGACATCGTTGCCTGGCATGCCGCAGAAGTAAGGAAAGTAATTGATCGCTTAAAGAATCTGCCAGCCGAGACCTGGAGCAAAGTGATTCCCACCGCTATCTTTGAGCGTCCCGCAATTGACTATCTCCTCACGAGCATGACACACATGATTCATCACCGTGGCCAGCTCACGGTTTACCTGCGTTTGATGGGCGCTTCCGTTCCGTCCATTTACGGACCAAGCGCGGATGAGTCCCACGAGGCTGAAGAGAAAGCAGCCAGCGCCTGAGACTTGGTCAGCGAGCCGTGCGGATGCGGTAATCCTGAACTTGCGGCATCCGCACAACGCGGCACATCTCGAAGAGCCTCGATCGAGCTCGCGCGCCGATGCGCTCCGCCAGCGTCGTCCTGTACTCCACCTTGCCAGGTAGACTCGGAGATCGCTCCATAAGCACCCCGCCTGCGTCCGGATCTGGCAAGTTCGTCGTGGCGATCAGAGGCTTCCGGTGATTGCAGCGGTAGGTGATGATGGAGTTGATTGTGTCCTCCGTCCAGTCCGTGATCCTCTGCGATCCGAGGTCGTCGAGCAGCAGGACTTCCGCTTCCAGAGCCGAGCGGTAGGCTTCCTTGTCGCAGTACTGGCCAGACTCGTTATAGCTGGACCGGATGCGATCCAGAAGATTGAGGTAGTCGAAGAAGAGGCCTTCAAAGCCTCGCGAGATCAGAATGCGCAGGGCGGCAACAGCCAGATGCGTCTTGCCGGTGCCGGGATCCCCGATCAGCAGGAGGCCGGGTTTATCCCCGTTTGGGAATTCGCGCGTGTACCCCTTTACGAGCAGCAGCACGTCGGCAAGACCGCGCCGTGCAATCTGGTTGTCCTGTGGCAGCGAGAAGTTGTCAAAGGACGCCTTCGCGTAGTTGATCGGGATGTTGGCGCGCTCCTCCAGATACCGTGTTCTTTCCTCGAAAGCGCAGTCGCACCGCTCCGCTCCGGATAGCCCATGGCGCTCGATGATCTTCCAGCCGGTGCCACCACACTTCGGACAGACGTTACTTCCCATCGTAAGTTCCTATTATCGCGCGCCCGTCGTTATTCGATCGCGACGAGGACTTCCCCGGCGGAAACGGCTGCTCCCTCGCGCACAGATAACTGCACAACAACGCCGTCACGCGGCGCCCGCAGTTCGTTCTGCATCTTCATCGCCTCGACGACGACGAGGCCCTGCCCTGCCTTCACCGAATCTCCCTGCGCCACGAGCACCCTGATGACCTTGCCCGGCATGGGCGCAGTCACATTCTGCCGGCCGTCGAGGATCGCAGCGGCTTTCCGGCCGCGCCTCGATCTCGGATCAAGGACTTCGATTGGATACTCACGCCCGTCGACGTCGACGAGCCAGCCGTGCTCCTGCTGGATGATCTTTACCTCAAAACTGCGGCCATTTGCGAGGACGGAGTAGACTCCGGGCTCCACCTCCAGAACAGAGGCGCTCCGCTCCAGGCTCTCCTCGCCCGCCCAGTCAACCCGAAACGTCCAGTCGCCGCCCTTCCGCTGCAGTTCCAGGTGCCCATCCTTATCGCCGAGACGAATGTCGAACTTCATCGAAACATCTCCTGACGGCCAGCCATTCGCCAGTTACGTTGTGCAACCGGCGGGGCAGCCGCCGGGGGACGTGTCTCCACAGATCGGATGGCGGCAACTAAGGCGGCGATGGCTTCCCGGCCGGCATCAGCCCCACTTGCCGTCACGCCTTGCCGCCGCCTCAAGAAGCCCTCGATGAAGTCTGTGTGAAGCGTACGCTGCCGGAAGCAGGCGTCCGCCAGGATTTCCCGGAAGAAGGAGATGTTGGTTTTGACGCCCGCGATGTAGCATTCGTCGAGCGCCCGGAGCATTCGATCAATGGCTGCCTGGCGATCGGGCGCCCAGACAGCGAGCTTGGCCAGCAAGGGGTCATACTCCAGGGGCACCGTCCAGCCCTCGAAGATGCCGGAGTCGAGCCGGACTCCCGGTCCATGCGGCATGGAGAGCCGCGCGATGCGCCCCGGTGAGGGAAGGAATCCGTTATCGGGGTCTTCCGCATAGAT
>Ga0207874_1004358_pt1 | contig 10550 bp, 8 predicted proteins | sample HigsolmetaAR201D_FD_184833 | JGI IMG/M metagenome (GOLD analysis project Ga0207874, IMG submission 184833) | Ionic liquid and high solid enriched microbial communities from the Joint BioEnergy Institute, USA - AR20-1-D (SPAdes) (version 2) ... | reverse complement strand
CTTCGATGGGCAGGGACGGGTGTGTGCGAAAACTCATGGTGCCGGAAAAAGGTAGGCGAGCCGCGTTAATCTGCTGCAAGCACGGCTGGTGTAACCCGTATGGTACGCCACCGCGGGCCGCGCGGCGCAAGCTGCCGGGCGCACAACCGCACGTGGTACCCGGGCATCAGCCTGCACGGCCTGGTCCTGCTTCACAGGTGGCAGCTTGAACCATATCGCTTCATTCTGGCAGCGCTGTGTCGACAGCATCCCCACTGCGTGCCCCCTTTGCGCGGGCGCGGCGCGCGGCCGCAATCTGTGCGACGCCTGCTACCGTTGGATCACGGAGAATGACGAACCGTTGCCCCGGCATGGGGTCCCCGGGCAGGCACCTTCCCACGCCAGGCCTGCTGTTGAGGCGGGATTGCCGGCAGCGGCCCGCGAGGTGGCTGTTTCCGTACGGTGTCCGCGCTGTGCGCTGCGGTTCGATGCAGGAATGACACACTGCCCCGATTGCTCTGCACTGCAGCCCGCTTTCGCCTACACTATCGCGGCATTCGACTATGTACCGCCGTTCGATGCGCTCATCCTGCAGGTCAAGCAGTCGGGGCGCTTCGGGCTGGCTGCCACCCTGGGCGGTCTGCTGGCCGACGCGGTGGCGCGCGATCCGCGCGGGCTGCTGCCCGACACACGTCTCATCCCGGTACCGGCCACACGCCCGGCGTTGCGGCAGCGCGGGTTCAACCCCGCCGGAGAGATCGCCCGGGCGGTGGGGCGCAGGCTCGGCCTGGGGGTGCTGCCGTCCGTGGTGCGGGTTACCGACGACGGAATGGGCCGCCAGCGCATGCTGTCCCGCTCTGCCAGGCTCGCGCGGGCTGGCGGACGGTTCGGGCTCCACTTCGGGGCAGGGCTGCACGTGCAGGGGTTCCCGGTTGCGGTGGTGGATGACGTCATGACCACCGGCAGCACCATGCACTCGATCGCGCAGGTTCTACACGACGCCGGCGCTGCCCGGGTTGTCGCGCTGGTCGTGGCGCGTACACCGGCGTCGCGGAATTAGCGGTCGAAGTTTCAGCGGTCAGGGTTGCATGTTGTGCATGGCATACACCATGCATTCTTCTTAAAATTCGGCCTTATCGCCTATTTTCAGGGTAGACAACCACACATGAGCATCAAGAGCGACCGCTGGATTCGTCAGGCCGCCGAAGCCGGCATGATCGAACCGTTCGAACCCCGGCAGGTCCGCACGGTGGAGGGCCGAAGCGTCATCAGTTTCGGCACCAGCAGCTACGGTTACGATGTTCGCTGCGCCGACGAGTTCAAGATCTTCACGAACATCAATTCCACCATTGTCGATCCCAAGGCATTCGACGAAAAATCGTTTGTCGATTTCCGCGGAGACATCTGCATCATTCCGCCAAACTCCTTCGCTCTGGCGCGTACGGTGGAATACTTCCGCATCCCGCGCGACATCCTCACCATCTGCGTCGGGAAAAGCACCTATGCCCGCTGCGGGATCATCGTGAACGTGACCCCGCTCGAGCCCGAATGGGAGGGCCATGTGACACTCGAATTTTCGAACACGACGCCTTTGCCCGCGAAGATCTACGCTGGCGAAGGGTGCGCCCAGATCCTGTTCTTCGGCAGCGACGAAGTCTGCGAAGTTTCGTATCGCGACCGACAGGGCAAGTACCAGGGCCAGAGAGGCGTTACACTGCCGCGCGCCTGAGCCGATGGGGTGGGAGCGGAGGGTCCGGAACGCGACAATGGGCCGGCACATTCGCCCGGTCGCGGGCGTTACCGGAACGCAGGGGGTCCAGCCTGAGTCCAATGCGCCATTTCCGACCTATCACATGGCAGGGGATCTGCGAGCCGGGCACCATGGTTGCGTTCTGCCCGCAAACACTCGTCTGGAACACTTCCGTTGCTGGCGTTGCGCCAGCGACATGACACTGCCGTGCGCGACGGACGGCGACGCGTTGTGGTGAAATCGCAGCCTGCTGGTCTCGCCACGAACTCTGATCTCAGGTGGATGCACTATGAAATTCCGCTTCCCGATTGTCATCATCGACGAAGATTTCCGCTCGGAGAACACGTCGGGCCTGGGCATTCGTGCGCTTGCAGCCGCGATAGAAGCCGAAGGGGTCGAAGTACTGGGGGTCACCAGTTATGGTGACCTGACGTCGTTCGCTCAACAGCAAAGTCGTGCGAGTGCCTTCATTCTGTCAATTGACGACGAGGAGTTCGACGTCGATTCGCCGGAAGATGTGGCCAATGCGATCAAGAACCTGCGGGCCTTCATCGGCGAGCTCCGATTTCGGAACGCGGAGATCCCCATTTACCTGTACGGCGAAACCCGAACATCGCAGCACATTCCCAACGACATCCTGCGCGAGCTGCATGGCTTCATCCACATGTTCGAAGACACGCCGGAGTTCGTGGCGCGTCACATCATCCGTGAAGCGCGCGCCTATCTCGACAGCCTGGCGCCCCCGTTCTTCCGCGAGCTCGTGAAGTATGCGCAGGACGGCTCGTACTCGTGGCACTGCCCCGGTCACTCGGGCGGGGTGGCATTCCTGAAAAGCCCGGTCGGGCAAATGTTCCACCAATTCTTTGGCGAGAACATGTTGCGCGCCGACGTATGCAACGCGGTGGAAGAACTCGGCCAGTTGCTCGATCACTCGGGGCCGGTGGCGCGTGCCGAACTCAACGCCGCACGCATCTTCAGTGCTGATCACTGCTTTTTCGTCACCAACGGGACTTCGACCTCGAACAAGATCGTCTGGCATGCCAGCGTTGCACCAGGCGACGTCGTGGTGGTCGACCGCAACTGCCACAAGTCGATCCTGCACGCCATCACCATGACCGGCGCCATCCCGGTCTTCCTGCAGCCCACGCGCAATCACCTGGGCATCATCGGCCCCATCCCGCTGTCGGAGTTCCATCCCGACAACATCCGCAAGAAGATCGAGGCCAACCCGTTCGCACGTGAAGCGGCAAACAAGCGTCCGCGCATCCTCACCATTACCCAGAGCACATACGACGGGGTGATGTACAACGTCGAGATGATCAAGGAGATGGTGGGCAGCACGGTCGAGACCCTGCATTTCGACGAGGCCTGGCTGCCGCACGCCGCATTCCACGAGTTCTACACCGACATGCACGCGATCGGGCGCAACCGACCGCGCAGCAAGGACGCGATGATCTTCGCCACGCATTCCACGCACAAGCTCTTGGCGGGCCTGTCGCAGGCGTCGCAGATCCTGGTGCAGGAATCCGAAACGCGCAAGCTCGATCGCCACATCTTCAATGAAGCATTCCTCATGCACACGTCCACGTCGCCACAGTACGCCATCATCGCATCGTGTGACGTGGCGGCGGCCATGATGGAACCCCCTGGCGGTACCGCGCTGGTGGAGGAAAGCATTCTCGAGTCGCTCGAGTTCCGTCGAGCCATGCGCAAGGTCGAGGCCGAGTTTGGCCACAACGACTGGTGGTTCAAGGTGTGGGGTCCCGACAAGCTCGCGGCCGAGGGCATCGGCAAGCGCGACGACTGGATGCTGAAGGCCAACGACAGCTGGCATGGCTTCGGCGACCTGGCTCCGGGCTTCAACATGCTCGATCCGATCAAGGCCACGATCGTCACCCCAGGGCTCGATGTGTCGGGGCGTTTCGCGCTGACCGGCATTCCGGCGGCGGTGGTCACCCGCTACCTGGCCGAGCACGGCGTGGTGGTCGAAAAGTGCGGGCTTTATTCGTTCTTCATCATGTTCACCATCGGCATCACCAAAGGCCGGTGGAACACCCTGCTGACCGCATTGCAGCAGTTCAAGGACGACTACGACCGCAACCAGCCGATGTGGCGCGTGCTGCCCGAGTTCTGCAAGGCGGTGCCCAAGTATGAGCAGTGGGGCCTGCGCGACCTGTGCCAGCGTCTGCACGAGGCCTATCGCGCGAACGACGTTGCCCGGCTCACCACCGAAATGTACCTCAGCGACATGCAGCCGGCCATGAAGCCGTCCGACGCCTTCGCGCGCATGGCACATCGCGACATCGAGCGGGTGGACATCGACCAGCTAGAAGGGCGCATCACTTCAGCCCTGCTCACGCCGTATCCGCCGGGCATTCCCCTGCTCATTCCGGGCGAGCGGTTCAACGCCACCATCGTGCAATATCTGCAGTTCGCGCGGCGCTTCAACGAGGAGTTTCCCGGCTTCGAAACCGACATCCACGGGCTGGTGAAGGAGCGCACCGCTACGGGCCAGGTGCGCTACTACGTGGATTGCGTCAAGGGGTAGTCTGGCACGAACGAGCGTGGCACGAACGGACCCGAGGGTTCGGATGCACCGGTGGCCGGCGACGCACGTGCGTCATCTGCGGCTGCGTCCGCTCCGTTCCTGGAACGTGGCGATGAATGCAACAAGAACGATGGTGAACCGACCGGGACGAAGCCATGCAGACATTTGATGTGGTCGTTCTGGGGGCCGGGGCGGCCGGCATGATGTGCGCTGCGGTGGCGGGTCAGCGCGGCCTGCGTGTGGCCGTCGTTGATCACGCCCGCAAGATCGGCGAGAAAATCCGCATTTCCGGCGGCGGGCGTTGCAACTTCACCAATCGCGAGGCTGCCGCGGAGCGCTTCCTATCGCGCAACCCTGCCTTTTGCCGCTCAGCCCTGGCGCGCTATACGCCGCGCGATTTCATTGCGCTGGTGAACAGTTACCGCATTCCCTGGCACGAGAAGCATCGTGGCCAGCTCTTCTGTGATGACACCAGCGAGCGCATCATCCGTATGCTGCAAACCGAGTGCGAGAAGGGCAATGTGCGTTGGTTCGTCGGGTGCTCGGTAAAGGGAGTGCGAACCGCAAGCGTCGAATGTGGTTCAGGCCGTCGTCGCGCTGCCGTCGTCGAAATGCAAGTACGGGATGGCTACGAGCTCGACACCAGTGCGGGCGTCCTGCGCGCGAGGAATCTTGTGGTGGCCACCGGCGGAATGGCCATTCCACAGCTCGGTGCAACGGATTTCGGGTTGCGCATTGCGCGCCAGTTCGGATTGGGCGTGGTGGAGCCACGGCCTGCGCTCGTGCCACTCGAGTTCGATGCCGAAGGCTGGCGCCCGTTTTCCTCGCTGGCGGGGGTAGCACTGGAAGTACGAATTGCGACCGGCCAGGGAGTAGGACGCGCCGAGTTCATGGAAGACCTGCTTTTCACGCACCGGGGTTTATCGGGCCCCGGGGTACTGCAGATTTCGAGTTATTGGGATAATGGCTCGCCCATCGTCATCAATCTTGCTCCCCAGCATGCAGTCGAGCAGGCTCTGCTTGGGGCGAAACGTACCACTCGCCAGCAATTGCTGACCACGCTGGCGCATCTGGTGCCCCGGCGCCTGGCGCAGGTCTGGCTGGAACACCAGGGGTTGCGTCCCCAGGCGCGCCTGAGCGAACTTGCGGACCGTGCACTGGTGCAGCTTGGCCGGATGTTGGCGGGTTGGGAGCTCGTGCCCAGGGGAACCGCAGGTTTTCGCAAGGCAGAAGTGATGAAAGGTGGCGTCGATACACGCGACCTCAACCAGCAGACGCTCGAGGCGCGGCGACAGCCAGGCCTTTACTTCATCGGGGAAGTTGTTGACGTGACCGGCTGGTTGGGTGGCTACAACTTTCAATGGGCATGGTCGTCGGCTGTGGCGTGCGGACGCGCGCTGGACGCGTAGTGGGTTTCAGTACACGAACAGGTGTTTCAATTCTTGTGTTGGAGCGGGGGCGCCATGATGCGATGGAAGCAGGTCCACCGCGCATGACTTGACATCCTCCCCGGCCTTAAGGCTGGGGATTCCTACGGAGTGTTGCGTTGATCTGCAACAGCTCTTCGGCGGGTTCTTGCTTCAACGAGATTGCCCAGGGGAGGAGGCTTGGTTTTTGCCACGTAGAACTCCCGCGGTGGGGAGTCTTACGCGGTTTGAGCCGCAGCCAGGAAACTCCCCCAGGTCTCATGTTCTCTCAGCAAGCGTTACTTCCGGCATGCCCTGCCGTAGGCTGCCTTGGTTGTCGGCAGCAACGCCATTATAGGACGGCTGCGCCGTCCGCGCTATCCTTCCCCGCCCTGAACGGCGGGGCTTGTCGCGCACAGGGTCAGGCGCAATGCATGCGTGGATGCTGCGTAAAAAAAGGGCCCGAGGCCTTGCGGCTTCGGGCCAAATCCACCAAAGGAGGAGGGTGGAGGAGACACTTGGGGATGCCGAAACACCAACTGTTTGCTGCTGTGTTTCGACGTCCGACAAGTGAATTATAGAGAATCCGGTTGTGCAATGCAAGAGCCGGTTGGTGTCCTTGCAAGCGTGTTTGTGATGTTTTGGAAACAAGGCAACAGCCTAAAAATTACATTTGATTTCAATAGGTTATGTTATCTTAGTGTTAACCCTAGGGGTTGGAAATCGCATCTAAGGTTACATATAGTTGCAATTTAGTGGAGTATTCTAAGGGTTTGTCCGGAGCGATTGCCCCATGCCAAAATCACATTCTGTTGCAATGCAACATGGGCGGCGGGAGCAACATCCGTCTTCCAGAATTCATTCGATCGATTCCATTGAGTTTCATCTGGAGAGTGAGGTCTTATCGTGCAATGCACAGTGAGTTGGGGTGGTCCCCGGGGAATGTTGTTTACGGCGCAGACAGGCAGCGGCCATGTGGTGAACATGGATGGCGCGCCCGAGGGTGGCGGGCAGAACCTGGCGCCACGTCCCATGGAAATGCTCCTGGCCGGTGCCGGCGGCTGCACGGCCTACGACGTGGTACTTATTCTGAAACGCGGTCGGCACGATGTACGCGAGTGTTCCGTGTCCCTCGAGGCCGACCGGGCAGAGACTGATCCCAAGGTGTTCACGCGTATCCACATGCGTTTCACCGTGCGCGGCAAGAGCGTGCCGCCAGCGGCGGTCGAGCGCGCGGTCAAGCTCTCGCACGAAAAATACTGCTCGGCAACCGCCATGCTGGAGAAGACGGCGGAAGTTACCTGGGACGTGGTGGTGGAAGAAGTGTGATCCAACGCGGGCGCGTACTTGCGCCCGTGGATTAACCGCTGCTGCGCCGGCTGGAGCGCCGCAGCAGCGGCACGAGGGGATACGACTTACGCCTTGGCCTTCAGCACGCCCCGACGCATCTGGTCGAGTTCGATCGATTCGAACAGCGCCTTGAAGTTGCCTTCACCGAAGCCTTCGTTACCCTTGCGCTGGATGATCTCGAAGAAGATCGGGCCGATCATGTTTTCCGTGAAGATCTGCAGCAGCAGTCCGCCCCCGGGTGCGCCATCGATCAGGATGCGGTTCTTCTGCAGTAGCGCAACATTTTCTCCATGGTTGGGAAGACGCTTGTCGATCAGCTCGTAATAGGTGTCGGGCGTGTCGAGGAAGCGCACGCCATTGGCCTTCAGCTGCTCTACCGTGGCGTAGATGTCATCGGTGGCCAGCGCCAGGTGCTGGATGCCTTCGCCGCCGTATTGGTCCAGATACTCCTGGATCTGGCCAGGCTCGTCCTTGCCTTCTTCATTGATGGGGATGCGGATCTTGCCGCAGGGTGAGGTCATGGCCTTGGACTTCACTCCAGTCACCTGGCCTTCAATATCGAAATAGCGGATCTCGCGGAAGTTGAAGAGGCGCTCGTAGAACCGTGCCCACTCGAGCATGCGGCCCCTGTACACATTATGGGTGAGGTGATCCAGCGCTACCAGGCCAGCGCCCTTGTGGTTCATGTCGGCTGCGGCATTGGCCGGGTCGATCGGCACGAAGTCGACATCGTAAATGCTGATGTCGCCAATGCCGCCACTCTGGCCATTCTTGCCTTGCCAGCGGTCGACAAGGTAGATGAGCGAATCGCCGATGCCCTTGATCGCAGGGATATTCAGCTCCATGGGGCCGTGACGGCCTTCGAAGCCCCAGGCACCGAGTTCCAGCGCGCGTTTGTACGCAGCCGCGGCGTCCTGCACGCGGAACGCGATCGCACAGATGGAGGGTCCGTGCAGGCGGGCAAACCGCTGGGCAAAGGAGTCTGGCTCGGCATTCACGATGAAATTGATGCCGCCCTGGCGATAGAGGGTGACGTTCTTGTGGCGATGCCGCGCAATGGCCTTGAACCCGAGGGTTTCGAAGACCTTGGCAAGCATGGCGGGATCAGGTGCAGCGAACTCGACGAATTCAAAACCATCTGTGCCCATGGGGTTGTCCCAAGGTTCGAAACGGCTGGTCTCCATACGTGGCTCCGTTGATGTTGAACGATGGGCAGGATGACTGCCCGCAATCCGTGTGCCGCAAGGTCATGCCGGCCCGGCCCTTCGCGAGGCGCCGGACACGGTGTTCTCAGAGGAGAACATTGTAGGAATGATGGCGGGGCAAGTTATTGCGATTTATGCCTGCATATGACGCGTACAGGCAATAAAATCAAATTTTTGGCTTTGCTTGGGGCAGAAAATGCCAGAAATTGAACTCGACCGCATAGACCGGCGCATTTTGCAGGAGTTGCAGCGCGACGGGCGCCTAAGCAACCAGGCCCTGGCCGAACGCGTTGCCCTGTCGCCCAGCCCGTGTCTGCGTCGGGTGAAGCGGCTGGAGGAACTGGGTGTCATACGCCAGTACACCGCGTTGCTTGATCCTGAGAAAGTGGGCTTCGGACTCACCGGGTTCATCGAGGTGCGTCTGCAGAAGCACGCGGGGGGCAGCCACAGTCCCATTACCGAATTCACGCGCGACGTACAGACGTGGCCCGAAGTAATCCAGTGTTATGCGACCACGGGCGACATGGACTATCTGTTGCGCGTGCATGTGCGTGATCTCGCGCATTTCTCCCGCTTCGCTCTGGATACGCTCATGCACCACCCGTCGGTGGTCGACATGCGATCCTCGTTCATCCTGAAGGAAATCAAGAACACTACGGTGCTCGAAGTCTAGGGTGCTGCCGCAAGCGTGCTGCCCCGGGTATGACGGGAGGATCGCAGGCGGGCCGCTCGGGTGACTTGCGTGCCACGGCAGACACGCAGGATGCAGCGCAACGTCGCGCTTTCGCCACGGAATATCCCCCGCAGGGTGCGGCGCGGGGGTGTTGCACCGCGAAATGCGCATGACGAGGCGGTCCGGCACGTGACCGGCCTGTGGTCGAGTTGATAGAATGCCGCGTTATGAATGAACCGGCCGCACCCAGCTCGAATGACGACGTGATCCTGGCGTTTCACGACGTCAGCGTCGGCTACGGGGACAGAACCATATTGCAAGGCATCAATATTCGTGTCCCGCGGGGCCAGGTGGTCACGCTGCTGGGAGGTTCTGGCTCGGGCAAGACTACATTGCTGCGTGCCGCCACCGGACAGATCCGTGCACAGTTGGGGAAGGTTATCGCGCTGGGGCACGATCTCGCGCAGGTCAGCCCGGCCCAGTTGCAGCAGATTCGGCAGCGCATGGGAGTGCTGTTCCAGCAGGGTGCGCTCTTCACCGACCTCACAGTGTTCGAGAATGTGGCGTTCGGACTGCGCGAACACACCACCATGTCGGAGGCGGAGATCTGCGAGCGCGTGCTCGAGCGTCTGCATGCGGTTGGCCTGCGCGGTGCGGCTCACCTGCACACCGACGAGATCTCAGGAGGTATGGCGCGGCGCGTGGCGCTTGCCCGGGCGATCGTGCTCGATCCCGAGCTCATCCTGTACGATGAACCGTTCGCAGGGCTGGATCCCATCGCCATGGGCATCACGGCCCAGCTTATCCGGCAGATGGCCGACCAGCTGGGGTGTGCTTCCGTTCTCATTACGCACGACATCCAGGAGTCGTTTGCCATTTCCGATTACGTCTATCTGATCGGGCAGGGTACGTTCAAGGCCTGGGGAACACCCGAAGAGATCCGGGCCAGCCGTGATCCGTATGTCCAGCAGTTCCTGCAGGGGTTGCCCGACGGGCCGGTGGCGTTTCATTACCCCGAGTCGGCGGAGTTTCGTGTCTGGCTGCAGCAGCAGGCGTGCAGCGAGGGCAAGAGGCGTTCATGAACCGTATCATCGAATTCGTTGCCCGCGTCGGCGCCACGTCCCGCGAGGTCGTCAGCGGGCTCGGGTTCTTCGCCCGTTTCGTCTGTGCCTTGCTTGCCCGCAGCAGCATCATATGGCAGCGTCCGCGGTTGCTCGTGCAACAGCTGCATTTCGTAGGCAACCATTCGCTGCTGATCATTGCCGTCTCGGGAACGTTCGTGGGGTTCGTCCTGGGGCTGCAGGGGTACTACACCCTCAGCATGTTCGGGTCGGAAGACGCATTGGGACTCATGGTCACCCTGTCGCTCACGCGCGAACTCGGACCGGTCGTCACCGCGCTGCTCTTCGCCGGGCGTGCGGGCACCTCGCTGACGGCAGAGATCGGGCTGATGAAGGCGGGCGAGCAACTGGCGGCCATGGAAGTCATGGCGGTCGACCCGCTGCGGCGCGTGCTGGTGCCACGCTTCTGGGCGGGCACGATCGCGATGCCGATACTGGCGGCCGTTTTTTCCATGGTGGGCGTGCTTGGCGGATGGTTCGTGGGTGTCATCATGATCGGTGTGGACGCCGGGTCGTTC
>Ga0207874_1004342_pt1 | contig 10597 bp, 5 predicted proteins | sample HigsolmetaAR201D_FD_184833 | JGI IMG/M metagenome (GOLD analysis project Ga0207874, IMG submission 184833) | Ionic liquid and high solid enriched microbial communities from the Joint BioEnergy Institute, USA - AR20-1-D (SPAdes) (version 2) ... | reverse complement strand
TGCGAAGGGTGGTCCTCCGGCGACCTGCGAATTCGACTTCGCCGCTCTCCTCACTGAGACCGCGCTGCTCGGGACACTCGCCCAGCGAACAGGACGGTATCTGCAGTGGGATTCCAAACAAGGCAAAATCACGAATGACCCCGAGGCGAATGCCCTGATCGCTCAGCCCTACCGGAAGGGGTGGTCGCTTTGACGAGCGGCTACTTGAAACGCTTCCGGAACTGAAAATCGATACCGAACAAGCCGTTCTCATCGCGGACCGCGATCACTGACCAGAACTGGCTCATGTTCCACTCGAGCCGCACAAGCTGCTGCTGGCTGCGCGTCAAGTTCGTCACGTAGGTGAGCGTAATATCCTTCGAGATCTGCTGCTCCAGGGTCAGGCGGGCTTGCGGAATATTGTCGATGCCGTTCAGCTGGGGATCGATTTTCAGGCGGCTGACGCCGAAGAAGCGTTCGAGTCTCCCGGAGATCGGAGCGGCGACGGCCTGGCCTAACAGACTATTTGCTCCCGTCTGGAAAAGACTCTGATTGCTGTTTTGCCTCGCAGTCGAAAGGTTGGGGTCGGTTGCCGTGGGGGTTCGTCCGACAGTGAGCAACGCCGTGATCTCGCTCGATTGCAGCGGCGGGTCAGAGCGGTAGGTGACGTTCAGCTTGTCGATGGGCCCTGAGAAGTTGATATTCACCGTCACAGCGCGAACGCGGGTCTCGAGGTCGATATCTAAAACCGGATCGATCTTGGCGGAGTTGAAAAACGAGATATCGCCGCGAGTAATCGTATAGCGGTTGCCGAAGAACTGGATTTCTCCCCGATTGACAGCGATATTGCCCAGGACCACTGGTTTCGACGGGCTGCCTCGGAGCCTGAGATTCGCCTCCATCTGAAGGTCGCGCGTCAGCGACGTTTGAAACTGCACGTTTGGCGCAGTTTCGATGCGGACATCAAACTGCATTCCCCGCAGGAAGGTGTTATTCGAGGCAGGGGGAGGCGCCCGCCGGGATGTCTGCGCCAGCAATCCGCCGAGGTCCGTGCGTGGGTTGAAGCCGGACCGGATTACCGTAACCGTGCCGCCCAGCAAACTACGGCTGGACGTGCCGGTGAGGCTCAAGGCAGCATCGATCGTTGTACTGACTCCCTCCGGATAACGCACGCGGACCTTGTCCAGTGCGGCGCGCAGCATATAGACGTACTCGTTTCCGCCGAATCCGACGAAACCGCTGAGATCCAGGCGGCCCCCACCGGTTTGCGCCGTCAACTTCTCGATGCTCGCCCGGTCCTGATTAAAGAGGACAACGCCGTTGGCCTTCTCGATGCCGTTCGGCACATCTCGAAGATAGAAGGAGGCGTTGGACAGCTCCATCCGCCCGCTTAGTCGTGGAGCATCGAGCGATCCCCGCACGGCTGCATCAATGGTTGAGCTGCCGTCAGCGAGCAGGTCTGAGCTGAAGCTTTTGAGGATTCCCAGGTTGACCTTCCCCTTCAGTTTCAGATCCCACGGATTCCTCGATTGAAACGACAGGCTGCCGGAAGCGACCAGATCTGTGTCGCGGGCGACAAACTCGGCGCTCTTGATGTTGACGCCTTTGGAATCGACGGCGAAAAGGAGAGGGCTGGCATTTCGCAGTACTAGGTCTGCGGCAGCCTGGCCTTCGGTCTTCGGATGCAATTCAAAGGAGTCCACCCGCACATCCGCGCGAAGGGATTCCGGCTGCGTCATGTTCCCTTCGAACGTAGCTTCACCGTCGATGAAGCCGTCGAATGGCAGCCCTTGATTCGTGCTCTTTCGTTGAAGCAAGGGTTCGATTTCCGCGAAGGCAAGGCGGGAAAAGGAAAGTTTCCCGCGCCCGGGATAGCCGTCTCTCAGCTCGATCTGGCCCTCGCCACGTATTTGAGATTTGCGCAGCGATCCGTCCCAGCTAAGCATGACCTGGCGATTGCGAGTCTCAGCAGAGACAGCCATGCCGCCGAGCGGATGCTTTTCGAGGGATATGTTGCGGACGACAAGACGGCCGTCGACGTTGTCAAGATGAAACTGTTTATTGGCGATTCTTCCCGCCAGCTCCGTTTTCACCTCCACCTCCCCGCTCAGACCGACTTTCAGCCGCTGCAGACTGTCGAGCGCTGCGAGGGTCATGCCGGCGGTGGAAAGACTAAGCCGGATGGAGCCGGAACTCCAGTCTTGAACGTCGCGCCTGTAGGCGCCTTTCGCTTCAATCAGGGCTCCATTACGATGCAGTCTGCCGCTTGTCAGGTTTACGACGTCCTCCTGGACGTCAACGGTGGCTTCCAGGCGATCAAACTGCTCGTTCCATGCTGACAGCTTGTCGATTCTCAAGCGGGCGCCGGCGTTCAGAGCCGAGAGAGTGCCCGCCAGATTTACTGTCGCCGAAAGGAGGCCTTTTACGGGAAGATTCGAGCCTGCGAGCGTCAGCAGCTCCGCTAGCTCCGCCCCTCTGATCGATGCTCTCCCGGTGATTGGGCTGGCATCCCCAAGCTTCCACTTGTCGAGCCCGAGGCTAGCTCGCCCTTCCAGATGAAGCGGGCCGTGCGTCAGGAGGACCTGGCTCAAGGTTAGCTTCTGCTCGGCGGCCTCGAGGTCCACTTCCAGCGTGTCGAAGTTCCTCCCCTGGTAGGTGACGTTTCGCAGCGTGATTTTTCCTGCAACCCGCGGCTGTTCGAGCGGCCCCAGCACGGAGCCGTTGAATCGAGCTTCACCCCGATTGAGAGCGACGGGGATCGAGGGAGTCGTGCCGGACAGGAGCCGCATTACCGGCAGAAAATCATCGAGGTCGGAGGACAGGACACCGACATCCAGTCTCTCGCCGAGCGCTCCCGCAAAATTCACTCTCGTCGCAGGCGTCTGGAGGAATGAGGAGTCAACCCGGATCTGCTTCGATTTCTGCTGCCAGCCGACGTTCAGCTCACCTGCTAAGGGAATTTCACCCGAGTCAGGCTGCAGACGCAAGTGCACACTTGCGATGCCATCCCGTAGTTGCTTGCCCTGAGCCCGCCCGGAGATTTGGACCGAACCGGACAGCATCGAGCTCCACGGAAATCCTTTCTGCTTGTTCCATTCCGCGAGGCGCGCAAGAGACAAGTCCTTGAGATTGCCGGATACGGAGAACCGGCTTGCACCTTCCACCATCGCGCCGCCTTCAAACACCCCGCCCATCGCGGCCACCCGCAGGCGGCTGAGATCGATGCGCTCTCGGCTTGCCGAGATGTCCGTCTCCATCCGGATATCCTGCACCAGGATATCGTTCAGCCGGTAGCCGAGCCCGCTTCCTGAGATCTTTCCCCGGGCGGCTACGTCTCGCCCCTGACCGGCCTCGAAGTCTCCTTCGAAGTGAACCGATCCCTGAGGTTCAACCGGCAGCTTGAGGCCGGCCAGATCTTTCATGGCCAGGTCTCCCTTGACGGTGAACGCGACCTGAATTTTCTTAAGATCGCGCAACTCGCCGACGGTCTCCACAACCGTGGTCCCCATGGCGATTTTGGACGAGAGAATGCGGATCCGGTTCGCCGCTAATTGGACGGCGGCGTCAACGCGATCGAGCGTTAACTCCCCGATCTGTTCGGTTGTCAGCCGGAGGCTTTTCGTTGTCAGATCGCCAACATAGCTTTCCGAGGCCCGCTCGTATCGCATGCTCAGCTTCAAATCATTGCTGCGGACATTGAGCGGAATGGCGCGGGAGTTGTAGACGAAGAGGCCGTCTCGGATCTCGACGCGCTCAATTGCGAGCCGGATGATCTGTTCAAGCGGATCTGACGCTGCTTCGAGCTTGATCTTCGGTTCAGGAACGTTGGTTTTGCCGTTGGCATCGACCAGCAGATTTACCTTGGGCTGATCGATCGTCAGGAATTTGATGTCAATGTCCCTGCGGAGGATCGATACCACCTTGAGCCCGATTTGCACGGATTCGGCGCGAAATAGCGGGGCTTCGCCCGGCGGCTCGGTGCCGTGCAAGACGAGCGGAGCCACTTCTGCTCGAAGCTGCTTCCAATCGAACCGGAACGCCCCGATCTCCGCGCGGCCCCCTGTTGCGCGCTCCACTTCGTACACGATGCGCTGCCGTACTTTCTCGTGCAGCCACGGAGATTGCAGTGAGATCGTGACGCCAACGGACAGCAGCAAGAGCAGGGTCACAACTGCGCCAGACAGGTACAAGATCTTGCGAGATCCGGTCACGGCAGAGCCTCCTCGTGAATCCGAATCCGGGTTTGTTTCTTGGCCTGCTCCAGCCATTGATCTAACGCCTCATCCTCGCGCTGCGCCGTCAAAATCCGGGCGATTCGATCTCGTACGTCGGGGAGTGGCGGAGGCGGCTCCTTCTTCGACTTGCTCCACTCGGGGAGAAACTGCTTGTCATAGTAGGACTGAATGTGCTCCTCGGAGACCTGGATGCCGGGGCGGAAGCGGTACTGGATGAAGCGCAGCAGCGTGATCTGCCAGGTTATCGCCTGGCGTAGTTGCTCGTCGTTGATTTGGCTCTTGGCAAGCGCTTCCAGGTAAGCCTCCTCGGACTTGAACCGGGCTTTTACGTTCTGGAGGAATTTTTCGATGGCTTCCGCATCGGGTGCGTTGTAGCGGGAAATCTCGATCTCATGGCGGATGAGGGCTTGTTCCACGAGTCTTTCCAACGCCTTCTTGCGTTCTTCGGGCGTCTGCCGGACCTCCTCCTGGTTGAGGAACGCCGCAATCTTGAGATGCTCAACAAGCTCGCTTTCCGTGATGACGATGTTTCCGACGGTGGCGACAATCCGGTCGACGATCTCGGCGCTTGCGTGGGAAATCAGAACGAGGATCGTCAGCAGAACACGCATCAAAAAGTCTGACCCAGCGAGAAGTGGAACTGGAACTGGTGGATGCGCTGCAGTACATTCGGGGTTCCACCGCCTCGCAGCAACTCCTCGCGTGTTCCTTCAAACCCCACGAAGCGGGGAGAGTTCGGGCTGAAACCGAAGTCCACCCGGATGGGGCCGATCGGCGTGCGGTAGCGCAGGCCGAAGCCGAAAGAGTGAACCATATAGTTGAAATCCGCCGTATTGCGCTGGCGGAAGCGGAGGTTGATGTCGTCCAAGTCAGAATAGACGTTGCCCGCATCGTGAAAGATTACGCCTCCAAGGTTTTCTCCGAGGAGTGGGAAGCGCAGCTCGATCGAATTTACAAGGAAGGCGTTGCCTCCAATTGGAAAGCCGGTCACCAGATCGCGGGGGCCTGCCTGGTTTTCAGGGAATCCGCGGTGGGCCGTCGCGCCGCCGGCAAAGAAGCGTTCCGGCAAAGGGATTTCCGTATCGCCGAAGTTCTTCAGCCAGCCAAAGTTGAAGGATCGGGCCAGCACGAGCTCACGTCCGATCTGGTGGTAGGTGGAGTTCCTCCAGACCATACGCGTGTATTGCGGCTGTGACGCGAAAATCCTGTGCGCGACGCCGATATCGAAGGTGTTGTACATACCCCGATGCGACTCGATGGGGTCATCCCGGCGATCGTGGATGAACGTGGTGGAGAACAGCCCGACGCGGGCGGGCTGAGCAAAGACAGGGATCAGGTCCGGGCGGATGACAAGAGTGTTTTCGTCCACCGTGACCCGCCGGAAGGTTGCCCGGTACTGAATCGTGTTGGATCGCGACAGGCGCTGTCCGATCTGGGCGGACCCCTCCCATCTTCTCGACGTGAACGTACGGATGTTACGCGAGTCGTCCCAAAGCGTGCTAAAGGAAAGATTCAGGTTCTCGTTGCCTTGGAACTGCGGCGCCAGGTAGTTCAAAACCACCCGGCGCTGAATGTTGGACACGCGCGACAGAAGCCCGAGTGTATGGCCGACGCCGAACATATTGCCGCGGCTCAAACCCAGCGACACGCGCGGACTGAAGCCGGCGCCGCCACCCGGGTCCGCGAGAGTCCCCTGGCCGCCGCCGATGCGGGCAATCTCAGCGCCAAAGCCCAGCGTGAGCGAATACCTCCTCGCTTCTTCAAACTGATAAAGCACGTACTTGTTGCGCTCCCGGCCTTCCGGGTTCTGGACCGCCATATCGACCTTCGCGAAAATACCCAGGTCATACAGGCGTCTCTGTGACTCCACCATCTCGCTCTGCGACAACGGGGCTCCGGGAGTAATCGGTATGCGGCTGGTAACCAGGTTTCTGCTGGTTGCTTCGAGGCCGCTAATCAAGATCCCGCGGACAAAGTTCCGCGGACCCTCTTCGACGATGTACTGAAGACGCACCGTATTCGGCTGGGGGCCCGGACTTACAATGGACTCAAACCGCGCCTCCGGATAGCCGTTGTTGAAGTAGTAGTTCAGGATGTTGTCGCGGTCCGTTGCCACGTTGAAGTTGCTGTAGGGTTGACCGGCTGTGGACTGTAACATTGCCTCGACTTCCGGGAGCAGCTTCAGATCAACGCCGCTCAGAGATAGGTCACTGACGAACCATTGCGGCCCTTCGTTGATCTCGATAAACACACCGAGCTCGCGTTCGTTGCCTCGAAAGTTCGTCTCGACGCGCGAAGTGACCTCGACGTTTTGAAAGCCGTTTGAGCGGTACAAATCCGCAATCGCCTCCTTGTCGCGCTCCAGCATGTCCATGCTGAAGCGGCCGTGGCGATAGCGGAGACGGGTGGCCGGAGTGATATACATTCGTTCGCGGATCGTCTCGTCATCGAAATATTGGTTTCCCGAAACATCCAGATGCACCAGCTTCGACCGCTGGCCGCGGTTGATCCGGTAGAGGATTACCTCCCTGCCGTCCTGCCTCTTCGAAACATCAAAGGATACTTTCACATCGAAGTAGCCTTCGGCCTGAAACAGTTCTTCCAGGTTGTGCATGCCCTCGACCAGAAGATCCCGGTCGACCGACTGCTCCTGATAAATCGGTATCAGCTCCCGCAACTTCCCGCGGGAGACTCTCGCTCCGCGTGTCCGTACCGTAACTCGCGGGCCGGCATCGACCGTTAAGGTGGGTGTGACGGTCTTCGATTTCGGGTCATACTCCATCCCATCCAGGGTCACGCGGGCCATAAGGTGATCCTTGCTGAGGTACGAGCGCCGGATCCGTTCCAGCCCCTGCTGTACACGGTTCTCCGTGACGGTCTTCCAGCCGAGCAGGCCGTAGAAGCGCTTCCAGCCCGTGGCGCCGCTGATATCGTCCGCGTCACGCTCCGGCTGTCCTTTGATGATGGGCATGGCGAAACGGGCTCGCGGACCCGGCGATACTTCGAACCGGATCGAGATCTCTGTTGTGGCGGGATCCCGGCTCAGTACGGGATTGATCCGGGCCTCATAGAAACCGTTGTTCCGCAGCACAGCCTGCAAATTTTCAATGGCTGCCTGGAGGTCCTCGTCGGAGTACTCGCTGCCAAGGGCGAGCTTTGTAGAATTAACAAGTTGCCCACGGTTTGGCGGGGGAGGAACCCCGTCTACCGTGACTCGTCCAATGAACCAGTTGCCGGTGGTCTTGAAGGTGAGAACAACCCCTTCGCCCGAGCGCGTAGCGTCGACAGCAATGTCCTGGTAGCGGCCGCTCTCGTGGAGCCGCTGAATGGCCAGACGAATATCACTCAGCTTCAGCTTATCGCCCTGACGAAAGGGGAGCAGTTGAGTGATTTGATCAGCCTGCAGCGGTTGATTCGGAGGCTCGAACCGGATGGCTACGATCGGCTGGCCCTCATAGTCAACCGGCGCAGCCATTAGAACACCAGCGGCGACTCCGGCCAAAAGAGCGGGAAACAGCATGCTCCGTATGCCGTTGGTCACAAACCGCCATGATACCAGGATCGATTGGTACGATTCTTGTATATGACGGCTACGGAGCGGGATCGGTACTCCCGCCAGCTCTTGTTTGCGGGCATCGGTGAAACGGGGCAGGAAAAGCTGCTTCAGTCTCGTGTCGGTATTGTCGGCTGCGGCGCCCTCGGCAGCTTCCACGCCGGCGCTCTTGCCCGCGCTGGCATGGGAATGCTTCGCCTGATCGATCGGGACTACGTCGAATTGAGCAATCTGCAGCGCCAGTGGCTCTACGACGAAAGGGATGCCGAGGAAGGGATTCCGAAAGCCGTCGCCGCCGCGCGCCGTCTTGCCTCCATCAACTCCGGGATTTCCGTCGAACCGGTCGTAGCGGATCTGACCTCGGAGAATATCGACGAGCTTCTCGGGAACCTCCACCTGATCCTGGACGGTTCCGACAATTTTGAAGTCCGCTACCTCATCAACGATTACTGCGTGCGTGAGAAAATTCCGTGGATTTATGGCGCCGCTGTGGGCAGTTATGGACTGGTGATGCCGGTGCTCCCCGGCTACGGTCCCTGTCTTCGCTGTGTCTACCCTAATCCACCCACTGGAGCGCAGCCTACTTGCGAGACGGCCGGCGTCGTGAACTCCATCACCTCATTGATTGCTTCGCTGCAGGTTTCCGAGGCGCTGCGGATACTCGCTGGCGACTGCTCGCAGTTTCAGTGGTACCTCACGACTGTCGACGTATGGACGGGCGCCATCCGTCAAATCCCGCTCCCGGCCAGGGATCCCTCCTGTGCCTGCTGCGCCCAAGGCGATTTCGAGCACCTGAACGGTCGACGGCGCGCGCCGATCAGCCTCTGCGGGCGGAACGCGGTACAAATTCACGAACGGAAGCGGCCGTTAGATCTGCAGTCGCTGGCCAGCCGGCTGTCGAACGTCGGGGCTGTGAGGGCAAATGAATTCGCCCTGCGATTCTTTATTCCACCGTATGAGATGACGATTTTCCCGGATGGACGGGCCATTGTGAAAGGAACGACGGATCCTGGCGTCGCTCGCAGCCTCTACGCCCGGTATGTCGGCGGCTGACAGCTAGTACGGCGGGGTGAGTACGATAAACTCGAACTTCGCTGGGTCCGCACCGCGGGAGCGGAGCTGCTCCACGCACTCGGTCACCGTGCTGCCGATTGCTTCGATTGTCCGCAGCGGCAGCGTCTGCGGCGAATAACGCTCCAGCGCTACCCACTTTCCGGCGAAGGCAAAACGCTCCGCAATGGAAAGCTCTTCCGGCGCCCTTCCGATTACCGCGGTGGCGTCAATCTGTGCGCGACCCATCGTATATGATTGTAGCCGCTGCTTCCGCTGCCCACGAAGCACCAGGCCCTGCGCTTGAATGCAGGCCACTACGCGGTGGCGCTACTTGTTCGTTAACTTCTGAAGCTCGCGCTCGGCGATCTGGGCTCGCGTCGTCAGTTTGTCGATTTGCTCATGGAGCGCCTCACGCTCCTTCGTCAGCTCCTCAACCTGTTCGCGCAATTCGGCGAGGGTAGGCTGGCCCAGTTCGAGGGCTTGCGCGCCAAGGTAGCGCACCGCCGCTTCTACTTTGCGGCCGCCCGCCTGCTCGACAATCAGCCGGATTTCGACGTCATGGCTGGCCTTCGTATAAACGAGCGCCCCGCCGAGCAGACCGTCCCGGGTCAGGGGCAGGACCCGCTGCGCTGGACCATCTACGATGCGTACCTGGCCGCCCGTCGCATTTTGGATGACAGGCGCAGACCGATCCCAGGAGACCTGCAAGACGTCGCCAACCACATTGAGATCGAGCTCCAGCGAAGGCTCTTTTGCAGGAATAAAGAGTATGCGGGTCGCCATGCCGGAGAGTGCAGCCGCGATCACCGTCAACAGCGAGATCAGGACGAAACCCCGCCAGGGGAGACGCCGCCATAAAGGCGGATTCGCTGCCTGGCCCGCGCCGTCCTGATTGGTAAGGAACCGGGGCAGGGGAACGGGTGCCTGGGCCGTGGCTGTGCCCACAGGGCCGACCGCGGATTCTTTCGTATGTGCCCGCTCGAATATGAGCTCCCCCATCTTTGCAGTTTCAGGCGATCGCGAAACGTCCTTGCCCGGTTCGATCACGAACTCAGAGGCCGGCGTATTCGGGTTGAGCGAGCCTGAAGCGTCCCGGATAAAAATGCCCGCTCGCGTCGGGCCAAAGAACCTGGGCTTCAAGATCAGGACAAGTTGCCACGGGTGCGGAAAATACCGGTTGTGGAGCGATTCCTCCTCCGGGGAAAGGCGAATGACGGGCTGTCTTCGCGACCGCAGCCAGCCGACCCGTGACAGCCCTTTCAGTCCAGCTTCCTGGTCAAGGTCAGCAAGGAGCCGGGAAAGAGCAGATTCAGGGAGATCAGAGGGAATCGCGCGCCAGGCTGAGATGTGAACCTTGCCGGTGTCGTGAACGCCAAACAGGATCGCATCCAGCCCTTCGGCGTCGTTCGTCGCATTCTGGATGCGCCGAGCCGCCGCCGACCGGATATCTTCGAGTAATCCGTCGGCGTATGTAACTGTAAAGGGCTGCTGGCAGTCAGGCTTTAAGCTGCTCAAAGATACGGCTCCGCGACATCTTATTGTAGCCGCAGACGCTATTTCTCCAAGCCCTCAAGTAATTGAGCCGCCCGCTCTCTCCAGGCCGGATTGGCCGCAGCCCGGCGTAAGTACGGTACTGCTTCGTCACGCTCACCTACAGCTGCCAGAGCTGCACCTAAGCCAAACAAAGCCCGCGCCGATTCTGGTCTCCGCCGCAGAACCTCGCGATATTGCGCGATCGCTGCGCGCTCCTGCCGCATCCCAAGCAACAGGTCCGCCA
>Ga0207874_1004337_pt1 | contig 10606 bp, 9 predicted proteins | sample HigsolmetaAR201D_FD_184833 | JGI IMG/M metagenome (GOLD analysis project Ga0207874, IMG submission 184833) | Ionic liquid and high solid enriched microbial communities from the Joint BioEnergy Institute, USA - AR20-1-D (SPAdes) (version 2) ... | reverse complement strand
AGGCCCCGATCCAGCGGCTGGCCGACGTCGTCTCGGCGTACTTCGTCCCCGCGGTGATCGGCGTCGCCCTCGTCACCTTCGCCGGGTGGTACGTCGCGACCGGGGACCTGACCCGGGCGTTGCTCAACATGACCGCCGTACTCGTCATCGCCTGCCCCTGCGCCCTTGGGCTTGCCACGCCGACGGCCATTATGGTCGGTACGGGCCGCGGCGCCGAGCACGGGATCCTCTTCAAAGGCGGCGAGCACTTGGAAAGAACCCACGAGCTGGACGCGGTCGTACTGGACAAGACGGGCACCATCACCAAGGGTGAGCCGGCGCTCACCGACGTCTTGCCCGCGGAAGGCGTTGACGCCGATGAGCTTTTGCGAATTGCCGCGGCGGCCGAGCGGGGTTCGGAGCACCCCATCGCCCAGGCGATTGGCACGGGCGCGTCGGCGCGGGGGCTTTCCGTGGCGGACGCTGCCGACTTTGAGGCCGTACCCGGTCACGGCATCCGGGCGGTTGTCCAAGGCCGCACGGTGCTGGTGGGCAACCGCAAGTGGATGCGGGACAACGGCCTCGATCCGGCACCGCTGGAAGGCGAGCTCGAGCGCCTCGAAGAGGAAGGCAAGACGGCCATGCTGACCGCGATCGACGGCCGGCTGGCGGGCGTCGTGGCGGTGGCGGACACCGTGAAGGAGACGTCCGCGGAAGCGGTCGCCATGCTAAAGGCCATGGGCCTCAGGGTCATCATGATCACGGGCGACAACCGGCGCACGGCCCGGGCCATCGCTCGCGCCGTCGGCATCGCTGAGGAGGACGTACTGGCCGAGGTGCTGCCGGAGGAAAAGGCCAGCGCCGTCAAGCGGCTGCAGGAACAGGGCCTCAGGGTGGCCATGGTGGGCGACGGGATCAACGACGCTCCGGCCCTTGCCACCGCGGACGTTGGAATCGCCGTCGGCACCGGTGCCGACGTGGCCATCGAGGCGGCCGACGTTACCCTCATGCGGGGCGACCTGCGGGGCATCGTAGCCGCCATCCGGCTGAGCCGGGCGACCATGGGCAAGATCCGGCAAAACCTGTTTTGGGCGCTGGTATACAATACCATCGGCATCCCCTTTGCCGCCTTTGGGCTGCTGAGCCCCATCATCGCCGGCGCGGCCATGGCGTTCAGCTCCGTGTCGGTGGTGACCAACTCCACCCTGCTCATGCGCTACAACCCGCAGGCCGGGTTTAGGCACGGGGCGGAGCCCGGGGCCATGGAGCCGGAACTGCAGGCGGCGAGGGCGTAAAGCAGGACCCCGCTCGGCGACGGCTTGCGGGCTGCGCTTGAGCCGGGCGGTCGCATACGCAGTCGGACACAAGAGGAGGCAATGCCACATGGAGACCAAGGTGCTCAAGATCGAAGGCATGAGCTGCCACCACTGCCAGAAGGCGGTGACCGACGCCCTGCAGGCGGTCGCCGGCGTCGAATCGGTGGAGGTCGACCTCCGGGGCGGCAAGGCCACCGTGCGCTTCGACCCGGCGGTGGCATCGGAGGAAGCGATGAAGGCTGCCGTTGAAGAGGCGGGTTACGCGGTGGTGGGCGGCTGAGGCCCAGCCGCCCACCTATCTTCCGCGCCCTGTGCGGGTTTCCGTCGGCTATGCCCGGGCGCGGCGGAGGGACGCGCCATCCCGGCCGGTCAGTCGATCAACCCGTACCAGCGCAAGAATTCTTCCACCATCACCCGCTGCCACGCGGACCGTTGCGCCACCGTCGTCTGGTGGCGGCCGGCGCGCCCTTGCGTGGGCTCAAAGATAAAGGCCGGAATGCCCAGGTCCGCTCCGGCCTTGCGGGCCAGCGACCCGGCGACCGGCGGGCCGATGATGCGGAAGTTGTACGTCAGGCCGGCCTTTCCGTAAAACGGGTTATGGTGGGTGTTGAGCACATCGATCACATGCTCCGCAAAGGCCATCGCGTCGCCGGCCGGGTACGTGATCACGGTCTGGCCGACCGACAGCGTCCCGTCGGAGAACCGGTCGCCCGCTTCGCGCAGGCCCCAGCCTTCGTGCAAGTCCAAGAGGGCCACCGGCTCGAACTCGAGCACGATGTCCCAGATTTCCTTGGCGAGGGCCCAGTCTTTCTTGGGGTCGTTGAGGTCACGGCCGGTGGGGAAGTACCGGTTCAGGTTGCGGCCGTCGCTGCCGGTGCGCCGCTGCCGGCGGACCGCATCCTTGTTGGCCTGCGGGATGACGACCAGCGTCCCGCGGTCGATGTTCCACGTCTCGGCGACCTCGCCCGCGACGATCCAGCCCGACGTCTCGGAGCCGTGCATACCCCCCACGAGAAACGCGGTGGGCCCGGGCACGGACGAACGGATGATATGCACTTCCGTGCGGGTTTCCGTGCGGCTGCCCGATTGGACATAACGGACCTCCCGCGTCACGACGGGCGTGCCCGGACCGCCGCCGCCCGGCTCCTCGCCGGGGTCACCGCCGCCGGGTTCCTCGCCCGGTTCGCCGGGGTCGCCTCCGCCGGGTTCCTCGCCCGGTTCGCCGGGGTCACCTCCGCCCGGCTCCTCGCCCGGCCCGCCGGGACCGCCTGGCCCGTCTCCGGGCTCGCCCGGATCCGGCCCTTCGCCGGGCAGCGCGAGCTGCACCTCGCCGCCTGCGATAAGCACCCGCAAGGCGACGCGCGTCGTGGTGTCCCGCTGTACGGCCACGTCCAGCTGCCGGGATGCGAGCTCCTCCCCACCGGCGGCAAAGATGGCCACCGTCGCCTGCCACGTTCCGACGGGAACGCCCGGGACAAGCTCCGTCGCTTCGCTGCCGGAGACAGCCAGCTCCACGTCGATGACGGTGCTGCCCTTGACGAGCGTCGCGCCGGCGCCGGCGACCGCCACACCCTCGCCGTCCAGGGAGGACAAGTCGATCGCGAATTCGACGGAGCCCGTCTGGGCTTCGGTCGGCGGCGTTGCCGGCATAAAGCTGCTGCAGCCGGCGATGATCGCCGCGAACAAGGCGAGGCCTGCCGCGCGGCACAACTTTGTAAACGCCATTCGATTCTCCCTTTCCACTGGCGCACCGGCACCGGCGGCACCGGCGTGCGGGCGAAAAAGGCGCCCCCGGAAACCTCTTCCCCCTATCGCCAGATGTTGTGGGTCTAGGATGATCGTAACGAAACCGGTTTCAAGTTACAATCGCTTACAGTTCTGGGGGATAATGGGACTTGGTGGCAGCCGTGCCAGGCACGATCCAGGAGGTCATGGCGGAAAAGCGGGCGGAAATGATAAAGGGCGGACGCTGCCGTCCGCCCCGCCGCACCGAGAGCGTCCCCACCGGGCGGTTTGACCCGCCCTTCACCGGGTTACTGCTGCTCGTGCGGGATGTGCACCTGGAACGGGTTCGTGGACAACTGCTGCTGGAACTGCTGGGCCTGCTGCGTACCCTGGGCCGCCTGCCCCAAGGCGGTACGGAACGCCGTCTGGGCCTGCTGGGCGGCGCCTTGGATCAGGGACTGCTCCGCGGCGGCGATCATGCGCCGCACCATGTTGCCGCCCACGGCGCCCCAGACCCGCGACGGCACCTCACCGCCGTAGCCCGACTGGTACCAGCTCTGCAGGGCCTGCGCCTGCGGATCCGGGCCGCTGGCGATTTCGCTGGAGACTTCGTTCTTGAGCTGCTCCAGCGCCTGGCGGGCTTGCGGCACCAGCGCGCGATTGCTCTTCTGGCCGAACGCCACTTCGTTTTCACCTCCCGGGCTTAATGTGAAACGGGGTGCGGGCGTTTACGCTGGCACTTCGCGCCGGGCTTGGCAGGACTGGCGCCGGGCGGCGGAGAAGCCCGCCCATGCCCGCAGCGAATAAACCGTCCCAACGATTAAGGCGGGCACGACAGGTCCAAGCACAACACCCCAACCAGCGGAGGAACGGCCATGTACCCCGAACTGGCAGGCAAGCACGCCCTGGTGACCGGCGCAACCCGCGGGTTTGGCCGGGCCATCGCGCTCCGGCTGGCGGCCGAAGGCGCGACGGTCGTCGTCAACTTCCGGCGCAGCAAAAGCGAGGCCGAGCAGGTGGTGGCCGAAATCGAGGCTATGGGCGGCCGCGCGCTGGCCCTGCGGGCCGACGTGGGCCGCACGGAGAGCCTGGATGAGATGTTCGAGACGATTCGCGCCGAACTCGGCCGGCTGGACATCGTGGTGGCCAACGCGGCTTTCGGCGTGCCCGGGCCGGTGCTCGAGGCGACGACCAAGCACTGGGACGTCACGCTGGCGGCGTCCGCCCGGTCGCTTTTGGAGATGGCCCAGCGGGCGGTGCCCCTGATGCACGGCTGGGGCCGGATCATTAGCATTTCGAGCGAAGGCGGCCAAAAGGTCATCCCCGGCTACGGCGTCGTCGGCGTAGCCAAGGCCGCCCTGGAGGCGACGACCCGTGCCCTGGCCTTTGAGCTGGCTCCCAAAGGCATCACGGTCAACGGGATCATTGCCGGCGTGGCGGAAACCAAAGCCCTTTGGTCCATTCCCGGCGCCGCTCAGATGCTCGCCGAAGCCCGGGAGCGCACGCCCGCCGGCCGTATCATCGTGCCGGAGGATGTCGCGAACGCGGTGGCGTTCCTCGCCTCCAACCAGGCGTCCATGATCTGCGGCCATTTCATCGTCGTCGACGGCGGCCGCAGCATCGTAGCGTAAGGGCAAGGAGCTGACGCTCATGCGGCGGTGGAAGGCGTTCCTGGCTGGCACGCTGGCCCTCGTGCTTGCGCTGGCGCCGGCCGCACCGGCCTTCGCGTGCAGCGCGTACGACGACCTCATCCGGCGAGCCGCCCTGCGCTACAGCGTTCCCGATTGGCTCATCAAGGGCGTGATTGCCGCCGAGTCCGGCTTCCGTGCGGACGCATACCGTCCCGAGCCGCAGGTGGGCGACGCCGCGCACGGGCTCATGCAAGTGCTGCTTTCAACCGCACGCGAATTGGGCTACCGGGGCAGCGCCAGCGGCCTTATGGACCCGGAAACCAACATCGACCTGGGCACCCGTTACTTGGCCGCGATGCTGGAGCGATTCGGCGGCGACCACGAACTCGCCGTCGCAGCCTATAACGCGGGTCCGGGACGGGTAGGACGGCTGGTCGAAACGTATGGCACGAGATACGCGGCCATCCGGCCGCACCTTTCGGCCGCCGCCCAAGACCACGTCGCCCGGGTGATGACGTACGCGGGACAGTTCCGGGCCGGCCAAACCGGCGGCTTCCTCTGCCCGGCCGGGGAGACGCCCCGGAGCACCGCCGGCAGCGTTCAGCCGCTCCTCGTGGCGCTCATCCTGGCGCTCTTCGTCGCTTTGGCCAATCAATAGCCCGGGCCCTTATGCCCTGTCGCGACTGCGGGCCTGGGCGGCTTTTCGCGGGAGCCGACGCGCCATGATGCCAAGACCGTTTCTCACTTTCATCGTTCCCGCCGAAGACGACGGCCGGATACTCGGCCACGTGCTGCGCCGGCGCTGGCGCCTTTCCCGGGGGCTGGTGCGGCAGCTCAAGCGCGGTCCGCACGTCCTGCGCAACGGGGAGCCGGTGCCCATGCGGGAACGGGTGGCCGCCGGCGACCGCCTGGAGCTGTTCCTGCCTGCGGAGCTGGCAAGCCGCGTGCGGCCGGAACCGGTGCCCCTCGTCGTCGTCTTTGAAGACGACCACGTCCTCGTGCTCGATAAGCCGGCGGGCATGCTCGTCCACCCGGCCCGGGGCGAGATCAGCGGCACGCTGGCCAACGGCGTGGCGTACCGCATGGCCACGCGGGGTCTTGTGCCCGTGGCCGCACCGGTGACCCGCCTTGACCGGGACACGTCGGGGCTAGTGCTCTTTGCCAAGCACCCCTTTGCCCATCACGCTTTGGCGGAAGCCATCGCCCGCGGCCACGTGCGCCGCACGTACGTAGCCGTCGCGCAGGGCATTATCAGCGAGTCCGAAGGCGTCATCGACGCTCCCATCCGCCGCGTTGCCGGCGAGTTGACGCGCCGGGAAGTCGGCCCCGGCGGCCAGCGGGCCGTGACGCGGTTTCGCGTGCTGGCCTGTAAGCCGGCGCCCCCGGAGGGCACCCATCAGCCCCCGGCCACGAGCGACGCCCCGGCCACGAGCGACGCCCCGGCCGCTAGCGACGTCCCGGCCGGCTCCGATGACCTCCCGGGCGGTGCGACGCTGCTCGCGCTCACCCTCGAAACCGGCCGCACCCACCAGATCCGGGTACACCTCGCGCACATGGGCCACCCGCTCGTCGGGGATCCTCTTTACGGGCGGCCTATGCCGGGCCTTTTTGAACGGCAGGCGCTGCACGCTTGGCGACTTGCGTTTCCCCACCCCGTGGACGGAAGGGAACTAAGCTTTGCCAGTCCTCTTCCTCCGGACATGCGCACGCTCGGAGCGCGGCTTGGGCTTCCGCTGCCGCCCTAATCGGACGTCCCTCGTCGCGGACAGGTGCCCCTTGGCGCGCGGACAGGTGCCCCTTGGCGCGCGGACAGGTGCCCCTCGCGGTCCCCGACCGAGGTCCTAAGAATACTGCGACTTGACGGGACTGGAGACGGATTTTGTCGAAGGAAGCAGGATTCCTCCGCTCGGTCTGGGAATCCGTAGGTAAACCGATGGTAAATCATTCCGGAAACCGGCTGTGTCGCTGAAAGGATGGACAGCCGCGATGCGGCAATTGTTGCGCGCCCTGCTCTTCGCCCTGCGCCGGCACCGCCTCGCTTCCCGGGTCGCCGGAGGGCTGACCCCGGAAGAGCGGCAGGCGCTCCTTGGGACGGCACCCTTGGCCGCGCCCGCCGAGCGCCGAGACGGGTAATGATGCACGCAAAGCCCGCGACTCGCGATAGCCGCGCTAGCGCCGGGGGCGGCCGCGGGGGTCGTCCCGTCCCGGCGTGCCTGCCGCCAGCAGCTCCCCAAGAGTCACAAGGCCATACCCTTGCGCCCGCAGCCCGTCGATGATCCGCGGCAAAGCAAGGTGGATCTGCTTCGACGAGTCGCTGGCGTGCATTAGGATAATGTCGCCCGGGTGGACGTTGTCCAGCACGCGACGGACCATGTAGTCGGCGCCGGGGTTTTTCCAATCCAGCGTGTCCAGAGACCAGATGACGGTTTCGTAACCCAGCTGGCGGGCCGTGGCGACCACCAGGTCGTCGTAGTCGCCGTTGGGCGGCCGGAAAAAGCGCGCTTCCTTCCCCGTCGCCTCCTGCAAGTCCCGGTGGGCGGTCAAGATGTTGTTGGCGATGGCGTTTCCGTCGTAGCGGCTCAAGTTCACGTGCTCGTCGCCGTGGCTCGCGATTTCGTGCCCGTCCGCGACGATGCGTTCGGCGATGTCCCGCTGCTTCTTGGCCCAGAAACCGGTGAGGAAGAAAGTCGCCCGCACGCCTTTTTCCTTGAGGATGTCCAGGACGGGACCGGCGGTCTGCCGGCCCCAGCTGATGTCAAAGGTGAGCGCCACGAGGCGCTGATCGGTGCGGACGTAAAAGATGGGCATGTCAATGCCCCGGGAGACGGGCAGCTCGAGGCTGACCGGCACCGCCCGGGGCCACAGCGCCCCGGCGGCCCAGCCCCCGCCAAACGCCCCTATAGCCAGCACCACGACGGCCGTGATCACCCAGCGAAAGCGAACGACGTACACGCCCCACGCCCCCAACGGCTACGCTTGCCTGCGGTGCGGGCTCGCATGCGTTCTCCCCTGAGGCCGGCTGCGCTGAGCGCTCACCGGGCAAGCCGCGCTTTTGCGCGCATGCGTCCCGCACTGCGACGCTATGTTCCTTTGGGCGCGAATATCACCGCCGGGCGAGAGCCTCCAGGTGAACCGTGTCGTTGATGCGCACAAGCTGCGGCCGCTCCCCTGGGACGACCACAGCCTCGGTGAGGCCGGTGTTCGCGGTGCGCACCGCTCCCCACTGCTCCGGGCCAAGCCCCTGAAGCAAGCACACCAGCAGCCGCAGCAGGCCGCCATGGGTGACGACGAGCACCGTCTCGCCCGGGTGGCGCAACAGGACGCAGCTCAGAAACCGGTCCGCCCTGGCCCACGCCGCGGCCAGCTCCTCGCCGCCCGGCGGCGCCGGCGCCCGGCCTGCGTTCCAGCGGCGCAGCCATGGCTCGTGCCCGGCCGCCACCAGTTCGTCCCAGGTCATGCCCTCCAGCGCTCCGTAGTTGAGCTCCCGGAGCGTCTCGGTCACCCGCAGCGGCGCGTCGCGCGTGCCCCGCACGATGGCGGCGGTTTCCAGAGCGCGGCCCAGGTCGCTCGCGTAGACGGCGTCGATGGCGGTGCCGTCAAGGCGCATGGCGAGCCGGTGAGCCTGCTCGCGGCCGCGCTCGTTCAAGGGCACGTCCGACCAGCCCTGGATGCGCCGGGCGACGTTCCAGTCCGTTTCCCCGTGCCGGGTTAAAAACAGTCGGGTCAGATTTCTTCGCCTCCAAGCTCGGTCGCTCGCGCCCGGGCCGCGGCCAAGGCCGGCGGCAGCGCGGCAAGTCCTGCGGCAAGCGGCGCCGCGGCAGTCAACGCGGCGACCAGCGCCCACGGCTGCACCGGTGCGAGGCCGCCGATGCCGGTCATGGCGGACGCGATGCGAAAACCAATCTCACTCAGCAGCACGCCCGCGACAGCGCCCACGCCGCTGCCGGGCGCCGTCGCGGCCACGACGCCGGTGACCGCGCCCGCCACCAGCTGACCCGGCGTCATGCCGATAGCCTTGAGAATGGCGATGTCCCGCCGCTGCTCCCGGACGGCGGCGGCCATCCCCTGCACGACGGCCACGGCTGCGACGCCGGCCAGCAGGAGCGACAAACCGCCTACGAGCCTTCCGGCCGTGCGCACCGCGGCCGGCGGCTCAAATCCGGCCGCCGATACCGCGATCCCGCCCCCGCCGGCCTCCAGCAACAGGGCCCGCACCGTGCCGGCGTCGGCCGCCCGGTCAAGGCGCACGAGCCAAGCCGCCGGCTGGGCCGCGGGCTGGAGGTCGGCAAGGGTCTCCCAGGCGACGGCTCCCGCGAGCCCGTAGTTGGCTAGTTCCAGGTAGGCGCCGGCGACCCGCCAGCGGGCGCGGCGCTGGCCAAGCACAACTTCAACGTGGTCGCCCGGCTGCACCCCGAGCCGCTCCATGGCGCTGGTGCCCAAGGCGATCTCGCCGGGTTCCTGTATAAAGCGTCCCGCGAGCACCCGCCATGGAAGCTCGCGCCAGTCCCCGTCGAGCCCTCGCACGATGATGGATTCGGCCGCCTCCGGCACGTCCACCCGCAGCCATCCTTCGCGGTGAAAACCGGCGACGCCCGGCACAGCCTCCACGATCCGGTCGACCGCGGAGGGGTCGAGTCCGTTTCTCTCCACGGTGAGCTGGTGAAACACGCCAAGCTGCGCCGGATCCCTGCTAAAGGCGGCCAACGTGCCGGCCAGCACCAGCGCGCCGGTGCCCACGGTCATGCTGATGGCGACGGCGAGCGCCGGCACCAGCGGGCGCACCGGCCAAAGAAGGATGAACGGCCGCGCACCCAGCCGGCCCAGGTTGAGCCGCACGGGCACGCTTCCGCCCGCCCCGGCGACGGCCGCTCCGGGACTTGCCCATGCGCCGCCCCGGGCCGCCCGGGCGCCCGTGGCGGCGGCCACAACGGCGACGGCCAGCGCCACGAACCCGGGTGTCCAGTCAGATGCCGGCACGGCGCCCGCGCCGCCCGCCGCGGCAGCCGTCCACGCAGACCCGGCCGCAAGCCATGCCCGGGCCGCAAGCCACCCCACCCGGCTTCCGGCCGCGCCCGCCGCCGCTCCCACCGCGCCGCAGCCAAGGGCAAACGCCGCCACCACCTGGCGGGGCGTAAACCCGACGGCCCTGCCCAGACCCATCACCCGGCGGCCGGCGACGGCCGCCGCGGCCACCACGTGCGCCGACACGGCCGCCCCGGCCAGAAGCGACAGCCCGCCGCCCAAAACCAGAAACCCGGCGCTAAGGCTTGCGGTCAGCTGCTGTTGCGCCACTAGATCCCGCCAGTTGCCGCCCTCGGCCAGCACCCCGTACGCCGCGGCCCGCCGCCGGGCGGCGAAGACAAAAGCGGGAGCGGCCTGCGGGTCGTGCAGTCGCACCCCGAGCAGCATATGGGGCGCGGCGGAAAGCTGCGCCAAAAGCTCCGCGGGCACCACTGCCGGGGCCGGCGCGCAGTCCGGGTACGGGCACTGCAGGGCCGACGCGGCCAACCCCACGATCCGCACTGCCACGGGCCCGTCGCGGCCTACAAGCCGCACATCCGCGCCGGCAGGCAGCCCAAGCGCCGCCGCGAGGCCGGCGTCCAGCACCACTTCCGGACTGCCGGCTGCAGGCCATCGGCCCTCGAGCAAGGCAAATCCGGCCAGCGGACCGTTTGCAGCCCCATCCGCTCCGCCGCCCATGCCGCCGAATGCCCCACCACCCTCAGCACCGGCAGCGCCTCCGGCACCACCCAGAGTGCTATGCACGGCACCGCCAGGCGGCCACCCGTAGGCGCGCACGTCGACCGCCCGCGCCGCGCCTTCCTGCTCCACCAGCATGGACACGGTGGCGACGGGAGCTACAATAGCTTGCGCGGCCACGGACGGATCAGCGGCGACGACGGCGGCGGCGGTTTCCCGCAACGGATGTTGGGGGAGCAAGAACCACGCGTGGGG
>Ga0207874_1004334_pt1 | contig 10610 bp, 9 predicted proteins | sample HigsolmetaAR201D_FD_184833 | JGI IMG/M metagenome (GOLD analysis project Ga0207874, IMG submission 184833) | Ionic liquid and high solid enriched microbial communities from the Joint BioEnergy Institute, USA - AR20-1-D (SPAdes) (version 2) ... | reverse complement strand
GCGCCGGTGCGCCCCCGGCGCCGGTCGCCGCCGAGGCGGCCTGACCGCCGCTCGCGGCGGTCGATCCAACTGGGATGCGGGTCTCAGTTGGAGGAGGCCGACGCGATCCAACCGGAGTTGGAGGATGCGCATGTGATCCAAGTTTCGCGCCAGTAAGCTTGGATCACGTCGTCATGGAGGGGCTCGCCACATCGCCGACCGGCTCGCTGGTGCCGATTTCCGGCACGGACGCGCGGACCGGGCGGGCCTACCGCGCGATGGCGTACCTGGCCCATCCGCTGCCCAGGACGATCGAGCTGTCGACGGCGACATGGGCCGTGGTCGTCAGAGCCGAGGCAGCGCTCGCGCGCCTGGACCAGGCTGCCAGCCAGGTCCCCGAGCCGGCGCTCCTGCGTCAGCCCGCGTGGCGCCGCGAGGCGCAGAGCACGAGCGCGCTCGAGGGCACGGTCGCGCCGCTGGAGACCGTGCTCGAGTCCGAGGTCGAGCGGCGGGGCCAGATGTCGAGCGAGATGCACGAGGTGCTCAACTTCGTCGTGGCGGCGGACGAGGCGTTCGCGTGGATCGCCGAGCGTCCGCTCACCGCCGGCTTCGTCGCGAGCCTGCAGCACCGGCTCGTCAGCGGCACGCCGAGCGAGCACGCCGACGCCGGCCGGCTGCGCGAGCGGCAGGTGTACATCGGGCCGCGCGACGCGCCGATCGAGCAGGCGCGGTTCGTCCCACCGCCCCCAGGGGATCAGCTGCGGGCCGCGTTCGAGCGACTGCTGGACTGGGTCAACGATCCGCCCGCGGACATGCCGCCGGTGGTGCAGGCGGCGCTGACGCACTACCAGTTCGAGGCGATCCACCCGTTCTCCGACGGGAACGGCCGCATCGGCCGGCTGCTCATCGTCCTGCAGCTGATGCGCCAACGGGCGCTCCACGAGCCGATCCTCGTCGTCTCGCCGTGGTTCGAGGCGCGCCGCGCGGAGTACCAGGATCAGCTGCTCGCGCTCAGCCGGACGGGCGACTGGGATGCCTGGGTCCGCTTCTTCGCGACGGGCGTCGGCGCTGCCGCCGAGACCACCCACGGACGGGTCCGGAGCCTGCTGGCGTGGCAGCAGGAGGCGCTCGACCGCGTCCGCGCCGCGGGCGCCTCGGGTGTCGCGGAGCGCGTCGCGGCGGAGCTGATCGGCACGCCGTTCCTGCGCGCGGGCGATGTCGCCGCGCGCCACGGCGTCACGCACCAGGGCGCGATGGTCGCGCTGCGGCGCCTCGCGCAGCTCGGGGTGCTCGACGAGCGGACGCGCAACGGCCGCGTCGTCTTCGCCGCGCCCGCGGTCATCAGGCTGCTCGCGCGCTGAGCCCCGTCGCGCTAGCCCTGCGCGCGCAGCAGGGCGCGGCGGATCTTGCCGGTCGGCGTCTTGGGCAGCGCGCCGGCGAAGTCGACGCGGCGCGGGTACTTGTACGGCGCGGTGCGCGCCTTGACGTGGTCCTGCAGCTCGCGCGCGAGCGCGTCGGAGGGCGCGAAGCCGTCGCGCAGCACGACGACGGCGCGCACGATCGCGCCGCGCTCCTCGTCGGGCGCCGCCACGACGGCCGCCTCGGCGACGGCGGGGTGGGCGACGAGCGCCGACTCGACCTCGAACGGCCCGATCCGGTAGCCGGCGGAGATGATGACGTCGTCGGCCCGGCCCTCGAACCAGAGGAAGCCGTCCTCGTCGACGTGGACGCGGTCGCCGGTGCGCCACGGCGCGCCGGTCGCGGCGCGGTCGCCGTCCATCCGCAGCGCGCGGCTCGGGCTCGCGAGCGGGTGGGCCGACGCCGGCGGCCGCCGCGCGTCGAGGTAGCCGAGGCAGAACGTCGGCACGGTCGCGGGGTCGACGACGAGCTCGCCGTCCTCGACCCACGCCCGCACGCCGGGCAGCGGCCGGCCCATCGAGCCGGGTCGCACCGGCTCGCCCGCCCGCGCGGCGGTCACCTGCCCGCTCTCCGACTGGCCGTAGCCGTCGCGGATCTCGACCCCGAGCGCCTCCCGCCAGGCGTGGATCACCTCCGGGTTGAGCGGCTCGCCGGCGGCGACGCAGCCGCGCAGCGCCGGCAGCGGCGCGAGCGTCGCCCGCTTGGCGATCACGCGGTACTCGGTCGGCGCCATGCAGAGCACGTTCACGCGCTCGCGCGCGAGCAGCTCGAGCCGCTCGTGGGGATCGAAGCGGGCGTCGTGCAGCAGCGCCGCCGCGCCCGCCAGCCACGGCGCGACGAAGACGTTGCGGGCCGACTTCGACCAGCCGCTGGCCGCCGTGCACCAGACGAGCTCGCCGGGCCGCGGCGCGAGCCAGTGGGCGGTCTGCAGCCGCTGGCCGGCGAGGAACCGCTGCCCGTGGACGACCCCCTTCGGCGCGCCGGTCGTGCCGCTCGTGAAGATGATGAGGCACGGGTCGTCGGGGGCGAGCTCGACCGGCTCGACCGGCGGGCCGGCGAACAGCGACGGGTCGGGGACGGTCACGACGCGGGCGCCCTGCGCCTCCGGCGCGGCGGCGGCCAGCTCGGCCGCGTGGCGCTCGTCGCAGACGATCAGCGCCGGCTGGGCGGCCGCGATCCGCTGCCGCAGGTCGTGCGCGCGCAGCTGCGTGTTGCACGGCAGCGCGACCGCGCCGATGCGGAAGCAGGCGACCATCGCGAAGACCCACTCGGGCCGGTTGCCGATCAGCGTCATCACGACGTCGCCGCGGCCGACCCCGAGCCGCGCGAACGTGCCGGCCAGCCGCGCCGCCCGCTCGGCCACCTCGCCGAACGACCACGTGCGGCGGCGGCCGTCGCGCGCGAGCTCGACGAGCGCGAGCCGCTGCGGATCGGCGGCGTCGACCACGTCGCGGGCGAAGTTCATGACCGGCCCAGTGTGCCAGGAACCGGTGCCGGCGACGAGCCGGTTCGACCGGCGTGGTCGGCGCGAGGCCGGGGCTATGCTCGGCCGGCTGGAGGATCCCCGACACCGGAGCGCTGAGTCGATGGCCGTAGCGATCGAGATGACCGACGAGCAGAAGGCGATCTGCGACATGGTGCGGCAGTTCGCCGACGAGCAGATCCTGCCCAACGCCGAGCACTACGACCACGAGGACGAGTTCCCGGAGCCGATCGTCGAGCAGATGAAGGAGCTCGGCCTGTTCGGCATCACGATCCCCGAGGAGTACGGCGGGCTCGGCCTCGACCTGACGACCTACGCGATGGTCGTCGAGGAGCTGTCGCGCGGCTGGATCTCGATCTCCGGGATCATCAACACCCACTTCATCGGCTCCTACCTGCTGATGAAGTTCGGCTCCGAGGAGCAGAGGCAGCGGTACCTGCCGCGGATGGCGACCGGCGAGATCCGCGCCGCCTTCTCGCTGTCGGAGCCGGAGGTCGGCTCCGACGTGCAGGGGATCAGGACCGTCGCGCGCAAGCTCGACGACGGCGACTGGGAGATCAACGGGCAGAAGATGTGGGTCACCAACGGCCTGCGCGCCGGGCTCGTCTTCGTGCTCGTCAAGACCGACCCGACCGCGAACCCGCCCTACCGCGGCATGACCTGCTTCATCGCCGAGAAGGAGCCGGGCGTCCACGAGAACACCGGCCGCTACGCCGGCTTCAACGTGCCGCCCCAGCTGAGGAAGATGGGCTACAAGGGCGTCGAGTCGACCGAGCTCGTCTTCGACGGCTACCGCACCCCGGCCGACTCGATCCTCGGCGGCGAGGCGGCCGGCCTCAACAGGGGCTTCGGGCAGATGATGGACGCGCTCGAGGTCGGCCGCGTCAACGTCGCCGCGCGCGGCGTCGGGATCGCGCAGCGGGCGCTCGAGCTGGCGCTGCGCTACTCGCAGGAGCGCAGGACGTTCGGCCGCGAGATCGCCAAGCACCAGGCGATCCAGTTCAAGCTCGCCGACATGGCGACCCAGGTCGACGCGGCCCGCCTGCTGACGATCCGCGCCGCGCGGATGAAGGACGCCGGCGAGCGGTCCGACCTCGAGGCCGGCATGGCGAAGCTGTTCGCGTCCGAGGCGGCCCGCTTCTGCGTCGAGGAGTCGTTCCGCATCCACGGCGGCTACGGCTACTCGAAGGAGTACGAGATCGAGCGCCTCTACCGCGACGCGCCGCTGCTCCTGATCGGCGAGGGCACGTCCGAGATCCAGCGGATGGTGATCGGCAAGAAGCTGCTCGAGCGCCACAAGATCTAGAGCAGCGCTTCGCGCTGCTTTGAGGGAGCTCCACGGCGGCGCCGGGCGGGTCGGTGCGGTCGCGGGAGCTCCCGGCTCGGGCGCGTCGCGCTGTTCCCGTGCGCCCGGGCGACTAGGATGCGGCCATCAGCAGCGCGAGGGACACCAGGGCGATGATCGCGGCGGCGATCGGCAACCTCCTGGCGGAGGTGCCGGCGCTGGCACCGCTGAGGCTCGTCGTCGGGCTCGACCTGCGGGCGCGCGGCGACGTGCAGATGTACCGCGTCGAGCTGCCCGGCCCGAGGATCACGAGGGACATCGCGCCCGACGCGAAGGTGCGCGTCGAGATGGCGCGGCCGACCTTCAACGCGCTCGCGCCCGACGGCAGGGTCAGGCAGTGGCGGACCGCGATCGAGCGCGGCGAGGTGAAGGTCACCGGCGTCGAGCAGATCATCCGGCTCATCGCCCAGGTCGTCGCCAAGCAGGAGGAGCGCGCCCGCGCCCGCCGCGCGCGCCGCTGACGGCGCGCATGGGGCGCGGCTGACGGCGCGCATGGCGCGCGGCTGACGGCGTGCTCGGCGCCCGGTGCGCGGCCGCCGCGCCCGTCCGGCGGCCCACCGCGGACGTCCCGCTGGCGGCGCGGATCGACCGGCGGTCCCGGCGGGCCCGCTTTGGCACGATCCGCTCCATGAACCGTTCCCGTCGCAGCTGCCACGCCGTTCCCGGCTCCAACCCGCGCTTCATCGAGAAGGCCGTCGGCCTCGAGGCCGACGAGATCTTCCTCGACCTCGAGGACGCCGTCGCGCAGGGCGAGAAGGACCGCGCGCGCGAGCAGGTGATCGACGCGCTCAAGCGGCTCGACTTCGGCCCCAAGACCGTCGTCGTGCGCGTCAACGGCACCGACACGCCGCACTACTACCGCGACCTGATCGCCGTCGTCGAGCAGGCCGGCGACAAGATCGACGCGATCATGCTGCCGAAGGTCCAGACCCCCGGCGACATCGAGATGACCGACAAGCTGATCGGCCAGATCGAGATGGCGAGGGGGCTCGAGCTCGGCCGCATCGGCATCGAGGCGCAGATCGAGGACGCGCGCGGCCTGCTCGCGTGCGAGCGGATCGCGACCGCCTCGCCGCGGATGGAGACGCTCATCTTCGGCCCCGGCGACTACTCGGCCGCGATCGGCATCCCGATCACGACGATCGGCGGCGCGCCCGAGGGCTACCCGGGCGACCACCTCAACTACCTCTACAGCCGCCTCGTCGTCGCCGCCCGCGCGGCCGGCATCCAGGCGATCGACGGCCCGTACGCCGCGATCAAGGACGAGGAGGGGCTGCGCGCCCGCGCCCGCCTCGCGCGCGCGCTCGGGCTCGACGGCAAGTGGACGATCCACCCGAGCCAGATCGCGATCGTCAACGAGGTCTTCAGCCCCTCGCGCGAGGAGTGGGAGCGGGCCGAGGCGATGCTCGCCGCCTACCGCGCGGCCGCCGACGAGGACGGCCGCGGCGCGGCTATGTTCGACGGCGAGATGATCGACGAGGCGAACCGCAAGATGGCCGAGCGGATCGCGCAAGCCGGACGCGCCGCCGGCTACGCCGCTTGAGCGTCTCCTCGCCGACCGGGTAGGGGCGCGGATCCGCCGGCGGCCCGGGCGGCCGCCGGCGGCCCTCGCCGCTACAGCCCATACGCCTCCTTGAGCGCCGGGTCGCGCTCGGCCAGCTGGCGCGCGAGCGTGACCATCACCTGCGCCTGCTTCCAGGTCGCGTCGTCCTGCATCTTGCCGTCGATCATGTGGACGCCGGCGCCGTCCGGGATCGCCTCGATCACGCGCTTGGCGAACGCGACCTCGTCCGGGTCGGGGCTGAAGACCCGCTTGGCGATGTCGATCTGGACCGGGTGCAGCGACCAGGCGCCGACGCAGCCGAGCAGGAACGCGGCGCGGAACTGGGCCTCGCAGCCGACGACGTCCTTGATGTCGCCGTACGGCCCGTAGTACGGGAGGATGCCGGCCGACGCGCACGCGTCGACCATGCGCGCGAGCGTGTAGTGCCACGGGTCCTGCTGGACGCTCGCGCGCGGCGCCTCCGGGTCGGCCGGGTCGGGGTCGTCGACGACGCGGTACCCGGGGTGGCCGCCGCCAACGCGGGTCGTCTTCATCCGCCGCGAGGCGGCGAGGTCGGCCGGGCCGAGGCTGATGCCCTGCATGCGCGGGCTGGCGGTCGCGATCTCCTCGACGTTGGCGACCCCGAGCGCGGTCTCGAGGATCGCGTGGACGAGGATCGGCCGCTCCAGCCTCGCCTTCGCCTCCAGCTGGGCGAGCAGCCGGTCGACGTAGTGGATGTCCCACGGCCCCTCGACCTTCGGGATCATCACGACCTCGATCCGCGCGCCGGCGCCGAGCACGATCTCGGTCAGGTCGTCGAGCACCCACGGCGACTCGAGCGCGTTGACGCGGGTCCACAGCGCCGTGCCGCCGAGGTCCTCCTCGTTGGCGATGCGGATGAGGCCCCGGCGCGCCGCCTCCTTGCGCTCGACCGGCACGCCGTCCTCGAGGTTGCCGAGCAGCACGTCGGTCTTGCGCGCGAGGTCCGGCACCTTGGCCGCCATCTTCTCGTTGCTGGGGTCGAAGAAGTGGATCATCCGCGACGGCGTCGCGGGGATCTCGAGCGGCGGCGCGGGCGCGCCCACCGCCAGCGGCTTGGCGAAGTCACGCGGGTTTCTCATGCGAGCGGGATCTCCCTGTCGAGGTCCGGGCCGATGCTAGAGCGCGCCTGGGCCAAACGGCGCCGGTCGGACGGGCGATGCGCGACACTCGGGCGGTCACGTGCAACCCCGACCAGGACGGAGCGACATGAGCGAGACGACGACCGGCGTCGAGACCGACCAGGCGGCCCGCGAAGCGTCCGGCGCCCACGTGTACGGGCGCTACCTCGAGGAGTTCGAGGTCGGCGCCGTCTACAAGCACTGGCCCGCCAAGACCGTCACGGAGGCCGACGACCACCTCTTCTGCCTCCTGACGATGAACCACCACCCGCTCCACATCAACGACGTCTACGCGTCGCAGTCGCAGCAGGGCAGGAACGTCGTCGTCGGGCCGTACGTCTACTCGCTCGCGCTCGGCATGTCGGTCTCCGACGTCTCCGGCAAGGCGATCGCGAACCTCGCGACCGAGGAGCTCAGCCACCCGAACCCGGTCTTCCACGGCGACACGCTCTTCGCCGAGAGCGAGGTGCTCGAGGTCAAGCCGTCCCGCTCCAAGCCCGACCGCGGCATCGTCAAGGTCCACACGCGCGTGCTCAACCAGCACGGCACGCTCGTGTGCGAGTTCAAGCGGCTCGTGCTCGTGCCGCGCAAGCCGGCCTGAGCGCGGCGGCGGCGGGCGGGGCGCCCAGCCGGCCGGCGACCCGCCCGGGGGCGGCGCGCGCGTGCGGTCCCGTGCACGCCGGTTCGCGCGCGGCGGCGGCGTCGGCGCGTCGCGCCCGCCGCCGCGCGGCTCCGCGCGCCGGTTTCACGATGCGGAACCCGGCGGAGCCGATTTGGAAGCAGATTTCCGAAATCGCTGGGATACTCCCAAGGATGCCGCGCGAGCCAAATGAGGGAGTGCACGTGAGCATCACTGAAACCGACGCCCCGCCCACCCGCCACGAGAGGCTGATCGCCTGGGTGGAGGAGATCGCAGCCCTGACCCAGCCGGACCGCATCGAGTGGTGCGACGGCTCGGCCGAGGAGTACGACCGCCTCTGCCAGGCGCTCGTCGACGCCGGGACCTTCGAGCGCCTCTCCGACGCCAAGCGCCCGAACTCCTACCTGGCGCTGTCGGATCCGGGCGACGTCGCCCGCGTCGAGGACCGCACCTTCATCTGCTCCGAGCGGGAGGAGGACGCCGGCCCGACGAACAACTGGCGCGACCCGGCCGAGATGCGCGAGACGCTCACCGGCCTGTTCCGTGGCTGCATGCGGGGTCGCACGATGTACGTCGTGCCGTTCTCGATGGGGCCGCTCGGCTCGCCGATCTCGCACATCGGCGTCCAGCTGACCGACTCCGCCTACGTCGCCGTGTCGATGCGGATCATGACCCGCATGGGCGCCGGCGCGCTCGAGGTGCTCGGCGACGACGGCCACTTCGTGCCGTGCGTGCACTCGGTCGGCATGCCGCTCGAGCCCGGGCAGAGGGACGTGCCGTGGCCGTGCAACGCGGACAACAAGTACATCGTCCACTTCCCCGAGACGCGCGAGATCTGGTCGTTCGGGTCAGGCTACGGCGGCAACGCGCTGCTGGGCAAGAAGTGCTTCGCGCTGCGGATCGCCTCCGTGATGGCGCGCGACGAGGGCTGGATGGCCGAGCACATGCTCATCCTCAAGCTCACGTCGCCGCAGGGCGAGGTCAAGTACGTCACCGGCGCCTTCCCGTCGGCGTGCGGCAAGACGAACCTCGCGATGCTGATCCCGACGCTCGAGGGCTGGAGGGTCGAGACGATCGGCGACGACATCGCCTGGATGAGGTTCGGCGAGGACGGCCGCCTCTACGCGGTCAACCCGGAGGCCGGCTTCTTCGGCGTCGCGCCCGGCACGAGCGAGAAGACGAACCCGAACGCGATGGCGACGATCCGCGCCAACGCGATCTTCACCAACGTCGCCAGGACCGACGACGGCGACGTCTGGTGGGAGGGCATGACCGACGAGCCGCCGGCCCACCTGGTCGACTGGCGCGGCCAGGACTGGACGCCCGACAGCGACCGGCCGGCCGCCCACCCGAACGCCCGCTTCACCGTCTCGGCCGCGCAGGACCCGGCGATCGCGCCCGAGTGGGAGGACCCGAGGGGCGTGCCGATCGACGCGTTCCTGTTCGGCGGCCGCCGCTCGAGCGTCGTGCCGCTCGTGCACGAGGCGTTCGACTGGGATCACGGCGTCTTCCTCGGCGCGACGATGGCGTCGGAGACGACGGCCGCCGCGACCGGCGCGGTCGGCAAGCTGCGCCGCGACCCGTTCGCGCAGCTGCCGTTCGCCGGCTACCACATGGGCGACTACATCGCCCACTGGCTGAGGATCGGCCGGCGCGAGGGCGCCAAGCTGCCGAAGATCTTCTACGTCAACTGGTTCCGCAAGGACCAGGACGGCCGCTGGCTGTGGCCGGGCTTCGGCGACAACAGCCGCGTGCTCAAGTGGGTCTTCGAGCGCTGCGCCGGCACCGCCGAGGCGGTCGAGACGCCGATCGGCCTGCTGCCGACCCCGGACGCGCTCGACGTCACCGGCCTCGACATCGACCGCGCCGACCTCGAGGCGCTGCTGAACGTCGACCCGGAGGAGTGGAAGGCGGAGCTGCCGTCGCTGCGCGAGCACCTCGAGCAGTTCGGCGACCGCCTGCCGCAGGAGATGCGCGACCAGCTCGCCAAGCTGGAGGCGCGGCTCAACGCCGCCTAGCGCGTCTGCGCCGCGCGCCCGCGCCCCGCGCCGCCGGCGGGGCGCGGCGCGATCGCCGGCACCCCCGGGCTCGCCCGCCGTCGGCTCCATCGCCGCGGCGCCGCCCGCTCGGCGCGGCGCGACCGCGGTCGCGCCGCGCGGCGCCGTCAGTGGACGTCGTCGACGCTCGAGGCCGGCGGGCGCGACTCCTCGGCCAGCGACGTGATCGCGAGCGCGCCGCGGGCGGCCGACTCGAGCACCTCGGTCGCCTCCTCGCTGGAGCGCGCGTAGAGCTCGACGAGCAGGTGGACGACGATCTCGTCGTCCTCGTGCTTGTGGAAGCGGACGTGGGTGAAGAACTCGCGCGTCCCGTAGTCGCCGAAGGCGGCGTAGGAGAGCGCGTCCCCGGCCTCCGGGCCCGAGCAGGTCTCGACGTCGTCGGCGTCGACGGTCACCGTGCAGGACGCGACCCACGGCGTGCCGGCGACCATCCGCTCCCAGCGGTCCTCGTCCGGCTCGACGCGGCCGTTGTGGAAGCCGAGGTGGGGCTGGTCGTGCATGCAGTCGATGCACTGCACGACGGCCTCCTGCATCTCGTCGACGACCTCCGCCCGCTCGCCGGTGGCGGGGTCGATCCTGTGGATGCCCTCGTAGTGGACCTGGACCTCCAGGTTCTGCGACCAGCAGCGGTAGCAGCGCAGCCAGGCCCGGACGGTCTCCTGATCGGTGGAACCTTCCATCTCCGCTGATTCTATGCTCGCCGATGCGGCGGCAGCAGCCGCCCGGAACCGGGAGCGGTGGAATGGGCGAAGACGAGGCGCCGATCGGCGTGGTCCTGGCCGGCGGCGCCGGACGGCGGATCGGCGGCGGCAAGGCCGTCGTCGAGCTGCACGGCCGCCCGCTCGTGCGCTACCCGGTCGACGCGCTGCGCGCCGCCGTCGGCGAGGTCGCCGTCGTCGCGAAGGCCGGCAGCGAGCTGCCGGCGCTGCCCGACGGCGTCGCCCGCTGGACCGAGCCGGACGAGCCGCGCCACCCGCTGGCGGG
>Ga0207874_1004332_pt1 | contig 10620 bp, 9 predicted proteins | sample HigsolmetaAR201D_FD_184833 | JGI IMG/M metagenome (GOLD analysis project Ga0207874, IMG submission 184833) | Ionic liquid and high solid enriched microbial communities from the Joint BioEnergy Institute, USA - AR20-1-D (SPAdes) (version 2) ... | reverse complement strand
GACCGCGCGCGACGACGCGGCCGCGTCCGGCGCGTCCGGCCGCGCGCCGGCGGGCGATCGCGCCGCCGCCCCGGGCGCGGCGCCCGCCCCCGCGCCGGCGGGCGCGCCCCCGCGCGCGAGCGCGCCGCGGGGCGGCGAGTTCGGCTTCGAGTAGGCCCGCGCCGGCCGTCAGGCGCTGTTGGCGCGCTCCTTCTTGCGGATGTCGGCGAGCTGCTCGTCGATCCAGTCGCCCGGGCTGCGCTCGGTGACGATCCGCTTGAGGCCCTCCAGCCGGCGCCGGCGCTCCTCGACCGGCATCGTCAGCGCCGCGTGGATCGAGTCGGCCAGCTCCTGGATGTCGAACGGGTTGACCGACAGCGCGTACTCGCCGAGCTCCTCGTGGGCGCCGGTGTTCTCCGACAGGATCGAGACGCCGGCCCGCTCGTTCACGAGCGGCCCCTCCTTGGCGACGAGGTTCATCCCGTCGAACATCGCGTTGACGAGCAGCACGTCGTAGTGCTTGTAGGCGGCGACCGCCTCCTCGAGGTCGTCGCGCAGCTTGAGGTGGATCGGCATCCAGTCGGGCGTGCCGTGGCGGTGGTTGACGACCGCGACGACCGCCTCGATCCGCTCGAGGTACTCGGCGTACTCGGGCACGTCGGTGCGCGACGGCATCAGCTGGGCGATGAACGTCACGCGCTCGCGGAACTCGGGGTGCTGCTCGAGGAAGACGTCGAAGGCGGTGAAGCCGCGCAGCACGTTCTTCGACAGGTCGGCCCGGTCGACGCGCAGGATCAGGTGCTCGCGGCGGCGGCGCAGCAGCTCGCCCTCGAACTCGGCCGTGCGCGGCCGGCGCGCGACCGCGCGCGTCGCCTCGGCATCGATCGGCAGCGGATAGGCCCGCACCCACACCTCGTGGCCGTCGACGAACACGATCCCGCGCTCGAAGTCGACCTCGAGGTCCATCAGGTCGCGGCAGCACTGGAGGAAGTTGCGCCGGTAGGAGCGCGTGTGGAAGCCGATGATGTCGTTCGCGAGCAGGCCCTCGAAGATCTCGGTGCGGATCTTCCTCGGCAGCACCCGCCAGGCGTCCGGCTGGGTCCACGGGATGTGGATGAAGTGGTGCAGGAACGCGTCCGGCCGCTCCCGCCGGATCAGCCCCGGCAGCGTGTAGAGGTGGTAGTCGTGGACCATCACGACCGGCTCGCGCTGGCCCTCGATCTCCTCCAGCACCGCCCGCGCGAGGTCCTCGTTGACGACGTTGTAGCCGAACTCGAACGCCTCGACCTCCTCGCGCCGGATGTCGGGCGCGTTCGACAGGTCCCAGAGGTAGTGCTGGATGAACCACAGCATCGGGTTCGCGAACACGTTGTAGAAGCGGTCGTACGCGTCCGGGTCCGACGCGACGAGCCGCACCTGGTACCTGCCGCCGCCGTCCGGCAGCTCGACCGTGAACGGCCTGCCGCCGTGGCGCTGGGAGACGGCGACGTCCTCGTCGGTCATCGCCGAGGCGATCCAGACCGCGTCGCGGTGGGAGGCCAGGCCGGTGAGCGCGGTCACGAGCCCGCCGCCGCCGCGCTTGACCTCGCCGTCGGGCTGGAAGGTCACCGGCCCGCGGTTGGACACGAGCACGAGCGGTGCGGCGTCGGCGCTCACGTCAGCCCTCCAGCTCGGTGAGGATCCTCAGCCAGTCGCGCAGCAGGCGCGGCATCAGGAAGCGCCTGCGCACGTGCTCCTTGCCGGCGAGGCCGAGCCGGCGGCCGAGCGCCGGGTCGCGCAGGATCGCCAGCGCCCGCTCCGCGCACGCCTCGACGGTGTCGACGAGGAACCCGCTCACCCCGTCCTCGACCTGGAGCGGGATGCCGCCGACGTTGCCGCCGATGAACGGGCGCGCCTTCCAGATCGCCTCCGAGACGGTCAGCCCGAACCCCTCGCGGGTCGACTTCTGCAGCACGACGTCCGCGTGCGACTGGAAGGCGTTGACCTCGATCGCGCCGACGTTGTTGAAGTTGTTGAGGATGTGGATGTCGGGGTCGCCGTCGGCGTGGGCGACCGTCGCGTTGAAGAAGTCCCAGCCCTCCGGGTCGTCGTTGGCCATCGAGCCGACGAGCGCGAGCTGGACCTCCGGCAGCTGCTCCTTGACGATCCGGTAGGCGTCGATCACGCCGAGCGGGTCCTTCCACGGGTCGAAGCGCGACACCTGGCACATGAGCGGGCGGTCGACGTCGATCCCGAACTGCTGGCAGATGTAGGAGGAGTCCTCCGGCGAGAACGCCATGTTCTTCGGCGCGAGCGGGTCGATCGCCGGCGGCACGATGTGGACGCGGCCCTCCATCCCCTCCGGCACGTACTGCTCCATGTGGAAGACCGACGCCGGGTAGGTGCAGATGTACGGCAGCAGCCGCTCCATCGTGCGCTCGTTCGGGGTCGAGGCGTCGATGTGGCAGCGCCACACCCAGTGGCGGGCCTTCTCCGGCGCGAGCGTGTGGAGCGCGGCCGGCTGCGGGTCGTGGACGATCGCGACGTCCCACCCGCGCGACAGCTCCTGCGCGTTGATCTCGTTGTAGCGCCGCCAGGCGTCCCACTGCTCGTCGGTGAGGTCCTGCGGGTTGCCCTGCAGCGCGTTGTGCATCACCTTCGTCGCGTTGAAGAACTCCTCGCGGCCGTAGATCACCTGCCACTCGACGTCGAGGCCGACGTCCTTCATGAGCGGCACCATCGTGTAGAGGATCTCCGCCACGCCGCCGCCGAAGGCGGTCGCCGACAGGTGCAGGACGCGCCGGCCGCGCAGCGGCTCCGCGAGCTCCCGGATCTCCTCGACCAGGCCCCGCCCGACGATGCTGGCGTAGTCCGCGAGGGTCTTGTGGCCGACGGCGACGGGTTGGAGCATCAGGACCGTATGGTTGCGATGGACCCGGGCGCGCGCACGATACCGGAAGCGCTGCGCCGTCCGGCCGGCCCGCGCCGTCGCGCCGCGCGCCCGCGGTCACCCGCACGTCTTCCCGCTCGCCGTGGCGCCCTATCGCCCGATCGCGGCCGCCGCGGCCCCCGGTCGCGCGCCCTCGACCGGCAGCTCGAGCGTGAAGACCGTCCGGCCCGGCCTCGACTCGACCCCGAGGCGGCCCCGCATCCGCTCCGCCAGCTCGCTCGCGATCGCCAGGCCGAGGCCGGACCCCTGGGCGCCGTCGGAGGTGTAGAACGGCTCGAAGATCTGCGACAGCGCGTCGCGGTCGATCCCCCTCCCGTGGTCGCGCACCGCCAGCCGCGCGACGCCGTCCTCGCGCGCCGCCGAGACGACGACGTCGGTGCCTCTCGGCGTGTGCGTGAGCGCGTTGTCGATCAGGATCCGCATGATCTGCGCGACGCGGACGGGGTCGCAGAGCGCCTCGACCGGCCGCTCGCCGAGGCGCACCTCCAGGCGCGCGTCGTGGGCGGCGAGCGCCGGCTCGAACTCGGACGCGACCGCGCGCGCGAGCTCGGCCAGGTCGACCGCCTCCGGCCGCAGCTCGAGCGAGCCGGCCTCCAGGCGCGAGAGGTCGAGCAGGTCGACCGACAGCTTGCGCAGCCGCTCGACCTGCTTGCGCACCTGGGCGAGGAAGCGGCGGCGCGTCTCGGCGTCCATCTCCTCGTCCTCGAGCAGCTCGACGAAGCCGCCGAGCGAGAACAGCGGCGTGCGCAGCTCGTGCGAGGCGGTCGCGATGAACTGCCTGCGCGCGCGGTCGAGCTGGGCCAGCTGCCGCTGCATCTCGTTGAAGGCGACGGCGAGCTGGCCCAGCTCGTCCTCGGAGTCGACCGGGATCTCGCGCGAGAAGTCGCCGCCGGCGACCTGCTCGACGGCGAGCTCGAGCCGCTTGACGCGCTGCGCCAGCCAGCGCGCGACGAGCCAGCCGGCGAGCACGGCGAGCGCGAGCGCGAGCGCGCCCGCGATCAGGATCTGCCTGCGGACGACGTCGACGTTGCCCTCGACGTCGGCCATCGGCGTCGCGTAGACGGCGACCGCGCCGACCTCGTCGCCGATCCTGAGCGGGACCGCGACGAGCGCGAGCGGGCCGTCCTCGCTGCCGCCGCTCTCGCGCACGATCCGGCCCGCCCGCGCCGTCCGCTCGGCGAGTCCCTGGAGGTCGAGCGCCGCCCCGTTCGGCGCGCTGGAGTCGAACGCGGCGTCGAGGTTCGCGTGCGGCTCGCCGCCCTTGCGGCCGATCCGCACGAGCAGCACGCGCGCGTTCGCGCGGTCGGCCGCGCGGCGCACCGCGCGCCTGACCGCGTCGGCGCGGACCATCGAGCCGAACGTGTCGTCGAGCAGGTCGACCGTCTCGCGCGCCGCCGCCGTCAGCTGCGCGAACTTCTCGTCGCGCAGGCGGGTCTCCAGCTGGGGCGCGATGTAGAGGTAGAGGACGCCGATCGCCGCCAGCGTGATCGCGGAGAAGAGGAGCGCGAGGCGGTTGCGGAGCGAGCGCACGGGCGGGGCGGCGCGGCGGCGCGCGGTCAGGGCTCGGTGTCGCGGAAGCGGTAGCCGACGCCGCGCACCGTGAAGATGTACTCGGGGTCCTTCGGGTCGCGCTCGAGCTTCTCGCGCAGGTGGCGGATGTGGACGTCGATCGTGCGCGGGTCGCGGTAGGCGGAGTCGCCCCAGACGCGCGCGAGCAGCATCGCGCGCGTGAAGACGCGGCCGGGGCTGCGGGCGAGCGTGATGAGGATCTCGAACTCGACGTAGGTCGTCGCGATCGGCTCGCCGCGCACCGTCACGGTCCGCTTGTCCGGGTCGATCCTGAGCTCGTGGACGACGAGCGCGCCGCCGCCGCCGCTCTCGGCCGCGCGCGACAGCTCCGAGCGGCGCAGCGCGGCCTTCACGCGGCTGCGGAACTCGCGGACCGAGAACGGCTTCGTGATGTAGTCGTCGGCGCCGATCTCCAGCCCGACGACCTTGTCGATCTCCTCCGACTTGGCCGTCAGCATGATGATCGGGACCGCGCTGCGGCTGCGCAGCCGGCGGCACACCTCGAGCCCGTCGAGCTGGGGCAGCATCACGTCGAGCACGACGAGGTCGACCGGCTGCTCCTCGAACCGCGCGAGCGCCTCGCGGCCATCGGTCGCCTGGATCACCTCGTAGCCGTCCTTCCGCAGCGGATATGAGAGCAGCGTCTGGATCGACTGCTCGTCGTCGACGAGCAGGATGCGTGTCGGACGGTCGCTCATCCTCGCGGGGTGGAGGTTAGTGGCAGGACGCACGCTCGTGCAGGCGCGCGCGGCGCGGCCGGGGGCGCCGGGCGGCCTGGATAACCTGCCCGTGTGCTCGACCCGCGCATCTACCGCGCCGCGTTCATCCCGGTGCTGTTCGTGCTCGTGCTCGTCGGCTTCTCGCTGCGCGACCAGCCGCGCGGCATGACGACCGCGCTCGCGCCCGCCGCCTTCGACGAGGCGGCCGCGCTCGCGGAGCTCGAGCGGCTCGCGCAGGCGGCGCCGACCCGCCGCCCAGGCTCCCCCGGCGACCAGCTCGTCGCCGCGCGGGTCGAGCAGGCGCTGCGCGCGAGCGGCTTCCGCGTCACCGTGCGGCGGGCGCGCCGGGAGACGGTCGACGGACCGCGCGACGTCGCGACCGTGATCGGCGAGCGGACCGGCTTCTCGAGCCGCCGCATCATGCTCGTCGCTCAGCGCGACGCGGCCGGCGCCGGCGCGCGCGCCCAGCTGTCGGCGACGGCGGCGCTGCTCGAGCTCGCGCGCGTGCTCGGCGGGCGGACGCTCGACCGCACGCTCACGCTCGTCTCGACCAGCGGCGGGCCGGAGGCGGTCGAGGCGCTCGCGCGCGACCCCGGCGGCCCGGTCGACGCCGTCATCGTGCTCGGCGACCTCGCCGGCGAGCGGCTCGTCCGCCCGGTGGTCGTGCCGTGGTCCGACGACGCGCGCGCCGCGCCGGTCCAGCTGCGGCGCACCGTCGAGGCGGCGGTGCGCCGGGAGGGCGGCGGCGAGCCCGGCGGCGCGAGCCCGGCGCTCCAGTTCGTGCGGCTTGCCTTCCCGCTGACGCTGTCGGACCAGGGCGCCTTCAACGGGCGCGGGATCCCGGCCGTGCTGCTGTCGGCCGGCGGCGAGCGGCCGCCCGCCGCCGACGCGCCCGTCTCGCGGGCGCGGCTCGGCGCCTTCGGCCGGGCGGTGCTGCGGAGCGTCAGCGCGCTCGACAGGGGGCCCGACGTCGCCGCGCCGGAGCCGTACGTGCTGATCGAGCGCAAGCTGCTGCCGGCGTGGCCGGTGCGGCTGCTCGGGATCGCGCTCATCCTGCCGGCGCTGCTGGCCGCCGTCGACGGCTTCGCGCGGGTGCGCCGCCGCGGCGAGCCGGTCGCCCGCTGGTGCGGCTGGCTCGCCGCCTGCGCGCTGCCGTTCGCGCTCGGCGCGCTGCTCGCGATCGGGCTGCGCGCGGTCGGGCTGCTCGACGCCGGGCCGCCCGGCGCCGGCGCGGCGGCGGCGCTGCCGGTCGACGGCGCCGCGGTCGCCGCGCTCGCGGCCGTGCTCGTCGCGATCGCGCTCGCGTGGGTCGGCCTGCGGCCGCTCGTCGCGCGCTGGCTCGGCGGCGACGGCGACGTCGCCGCGCCCGGCGCCGCGGCCGCCGTCGCGCTCGCGCTCTGCGCGCTGGCGGTCGCGATCTGGGTCGCGAACCCGTACGCGGCGCTGCTCGTGATCCCGGCGCTGCACCTGTGGCTGCTGATGGTCGCGCCGGAGGCGCGGCTGCACCCGCTCGCGCGGCTCGGCGTGTACGCGCTCGGCCTGCTGCCGCCGCTGCTCGTCGCCGTCGCCTACGCGCGCGCGTTCGCGCTCGACCCGCTCGAGCTCGCGGTGCTGGGGCTGCGCCTCGTCGCCTCCGGCGCGATCGGGCCGCTCGCCGCGCTCGGCTGGGCGCTCCTGCTCGGCTGCGCGGCCGCGGCGCTGGCCGTCATCGTGCGGACGCTGCGCGGCGGCCCGGAGAGCGAGCGGCCGATCACGGTGCGCGGCCCGCGCACGTACGCCGGCCCCGGGTCGCTCGGCGGCACCCAGTCGGCGCTGCGGCGCTGACCGCCGGCCGGCGCCGGTTGGCGGCCCGCCGGCGCGGGCGGTCATACTCCCCGCATGCGCCGCGCGCTGCGAGCCCTCTCGACCGTGCTGATCGTCGCCGGCGCGCTGCTGATCGCCGACGCCGGGATCACGTTCGCCTGGCAGGAGCCGGTCTCGGCGGTGCTCGCCCGCATCCAGCAGGACCGCCTCGCCGACGAGCTCGCGCAGCTCGAGCGGCGGGCGCCGACGCCGGTGGAGCGGCGGGCGCTCGCCCAGCTGAGGGGCAGGCAGCGCAGGATCGCCTTCCTGGCCCGGCTCGCGCGCCGCGCCGCGCGCGAGGGCGACCCGATCGGCCGCATCGAGATCCCGTCGATCGGCGTCGACCAGGTCGTCATCCAGGGCACCGACGGGGCGACGCTGCGCAAGGGGCCGGGCCACTACCCGGAGACGACGTTCCCCGGCCTCGGCGGCACGGTCGCGATCGCCGGCCACCGCACGACGTACGGCGCGCCGTTCCGGAACGTCGACCAGCTCGAGCGCGGCGACGAGATCGTGCTCGCGATGCCGTACGCCCGCTTCGCCTACGCGGTCCAGAGGGTCGAGATCGTCGCGCCGACGGCGACGTGGGTGACGCGCGACGTCGGCTACGAGCGGCTCGTCCTCTCCGCCTGCCACCCGCTCTACAGCGCGGCGGAGCGGATCATCGTCTTCGCCCGCCTGAGGTCGGTGCGCGCGCGGGGCGTGGCGGCCGCGGCGACCCCGCGCTGACGGGCGTCCACTCGCGCCCCCGCGCGCTCATGTGCCGGGGCGGGCGGTCGATGACAACACGCGAGGACGGGCAGCCTCAGCCGACGCCCACCGCGGGCGCGCCGGTGGGCCGTCGCCGTGCTCGACACCCATGGATGATCGCCACGTCGTGAAGATCAACGAGCTGAAGGCCCGCATCGCGCGTGCGGACTACCAGGTCGACGCGGACGCCGTCGCGGCGGCGTTCGTCGCGAGGATGCTCGCCGTCCACGGCGCGCTGCGGCGCGCCGACGTGCGGGCGCTGCTCGGCGACGACGCCGTCGAGCGGCTCGCGCCCCGCCCCGCCGGCGACTGACGCCCGCCCGCCCGGCGACGGCACCGCCGCCGACCGTCAGAGCTCGTGCTCGTAGCCGCGCAGCGTCCCGGCCGCGCCGGCGAACGCGACCTCGGCCGGCCCCGCCTCGACCGCGCCGATCCACGTCAGCGGCGCGCCGGCGGCCGCGGCGGCGGCCTCGGCCGCGGCGCGCGCGTCGGGCGGCACGCAGACGCACAGCTCGTAGTCCTCGCCAGCGGTCGCCGCGAACGCCGCCGGCGCCTGCCCGCGGGCGCGCGCGATCTCGGCGACGCCCTCGGCGAGCGGCAGCCGGTCGAGCGCGAGCGCCAGCCGCGCGCCGCTGCGGCGGGCGAGGTGGGCGGCATCGGTCGCCAGCCCGTCGGAGAGGTCGATCATCGCGCGCGCGCCGGCCCGCGCGAGCGCGCGGCCGGCCGCCAGCCGCGGCTGCGGGCGCAGGTAGCGGGCCTCCAGCCGCGCGGCCGCGTCGGGGGCGACCGCCGCCGCGAGCGGGCCGTGGCCGGCGGCGGCCCGCTCCTCCAGCAGCGCGAGGCCGGCGCCGGGCGCGCCGAGCGCGCCGGTCACGCCGACGAGGTCGCCGGGCCGCGCGCCGTCGCGGCCGACGACCGCTTCCGCCCGCTCGGCCCAGCCGACGACGGTGACCGAGACGACGAGCGCCGGCCCGCGCGTCAGGTCGCCGCCGGCGATCACGGTGCCGGTCGCGCGCGCGAGCGCCTGCGCCGCGCGCAGCAGCGCGTGGGCGGCCGCCTCGCCGAAGCCGGGCGGCAGCACGAGCGCGAGGTAGGCCTCGCCGGGGTCGGCGCCCATCGCGGCGAGGTCCGAGAGCGCGCCGGCGAGCGCGCGGTGGCCGACGTCGGCCGGGGTCGCGCCGCCGTCGAGGCGGAAGTGGACGCCGTCGACCATCGTGTCGACGGAGGTGACCGCGTACGGCCGCGCCCGCACGACCGCGGCGTCGTCGCCGATCCAGCGCACGACGCGCGGGCCGTCGCCGGCGAGCAGCTCGCCGAGCGCGTCGATGAGGGTCAGCTCGCGCACGGTCGGCGGCCGCGCGGCGCCCGCGCGCTCAGCGGTGGCGGTAGACGATGCGGGCGCGGTCGAGGTCGTACGGCGACAGCTCGCAGCGCACCCGGTCGCCCGGCAGGATGCGGATCCGGAAGCGGCGCATCTTGCCCGCGACGTGGCCGAGCACGACGTGGCCGTTGTCGAGCCTGACGCGGAACATCGCGTTGGGCAGCGCCTCGACGACCTCGCCCTCGAGCTCGACCTTCTCTTCCTTCGGCAAGAACCAGTCCTTCTCCGGCGTTGACGCGGATGCGGGCACGCACGAGCAGCCGCGTGCGCGCCCCGCAGCTAACCGTACCAAGCCCGCGCGGGCGGGCGCCGCCGCCCGCCCGCGGCGCGGCCGCTACCCCTGCGGCGGGGCGGCGCCGCCGGCGGCGCCGTCGCTCGTCGGCGCGGGCGTCGCGGCCGGCGCCTCCTGCGGCGGGCGCGCGTACTGGTCGCGGTCGAACTCGCCCGTCTGGCCGGGGTCGCCGCCGGTGCCGGCGCCGTCGTCGGCGGTCCCCTCGTCGGCCGGGGCGCTCGCCTCGTCGTAGCTGCCGTCGCCCGCGTCGCCGCCGTCGTCGGCGTCGGCGGCCGAGGCCGCGTACCTGCCGAAGAACGCCGAGCCCTCGAAGCCGGGGTCCTCGGGCCAGTCGGCGCCGCAGTAGTCGCCGTGGGCGACCTCCATGTAGTCGTTCCAGATGTAGGACGGGAACGTGCCGCCCTGCGCCTCGGCGCCGTGGATGATGAGCCGCCTCGGCGTCACGTAGCCGACCCAGACGGCGGTCGACATGCGCGGCGTGAAGCCGACGAACCAGGCGTCCTTCGCGTCGGAGGTCGTGCCGGTCTTGCCCGCCATCGGGCAGCCGAAGTACGCGTTCGTGCCGGTGCCGCTCGTCGCGTTGGCCTCGAGCACGCGGCGCGCCTCCGCCGCCTCGCCGGCCGAGAAGGTCCGCTTGCGCTGGACCCTGCTGAAGTCCTTCACGTCCCCGTTCGGGAAGCGGACCTTGAGGATCGCCGTCGGCCTCATGCGGATGCCGCCGTTGGCGATCGTCGCGTACGCGTTCGCCATCTCCAGCGGCGAGACGCCGTGCGTCAGGCCGCCGAGCGCCTCGGCGAGGAAGCCGTCGAGCCTCGACTCGATCCCCATGTCGTAGGCGGCCTGGCGGACCGCCTCGGGGCCGATGTCGGCCGCCAGCTGGGCGTAGACGGAGTTGTCGGAGCTGAGCGTCGCGCGCGTGACGCTGACGGTGCCGGCGTACGTGTCGCCGTAGGTCTTGACCTCGTAGGTCGGGTCGGCCGGGTACCAGCCGGGCGCCAGCGGCCTCGACGTGTAGTACGTGGAGTCGGGGTCGATCCCCTTGCGCACCGCCGCCATCAGCACCATCGTCTTGAAGGTCGAGCCGGGCTGGCGCCTCGCCTGGGCGGCGTAGTTGTAGGTCGTCGCGCCGCCCTCGCGCCCGTACTCGGCCGACGAGGCC
>Ga0207874_1004330_pt1 | contig 10624 bp, 10 predicted proteins | sample HigsolmetaAR201D_FD_184833 | JGI IMG/M metagenome (GOLD analysis project Ga0207874, IMG submission 184833) | Ionic liquid and high solid enriched microbial communities from the Joint BioEnergy Institute, USA - AR20-1-D (SPAdes) (version 2) ... | reverse complement strand
ACGCCGGCGGGGATCACGAGCACGAGGCGGTGCAGCCCGCGCGCCGCCATCGTCACCCGCTCCGGGTGCTCCGGGTCGAGCAGGTGCGGTGCCCACGTCGTCCACGCCGTCAGCACGAAGTCGCCACGGCCCTCGCCGCGCGCCCTGAGCGCCGTGTCGAGCAGCAGGTCGCGGCGCGGGTCGTCCCAGCGGACGTTGATGCCGTCGGCGCGCCGCCCGGCCAGCGCGGCGAGCGTGGGGCCGCCGACACCGATGATCACCGTCGGGCGCGGCCGGGGATGCGGGAACGTCGCCAGCTCCGCTGGCCGCGGCGTGCCGTACATCCGCTCGAGCACGTCGAGAGCCTCGACGAGACGGGCGTGGCGGGCCGCCAGCGTCGGCTCGACACGCTGGCCGATGGCGTGCATCTCGGCGGAGAACCGCGACGTCGGTGAGCCACCCGCCCCGATGCCGAGGTGGACCTGGCGCTCCCCGATCGCCGCGAGCGTGGCGCCGGCGACCGCGAGCAGCGCCGGCGTGCGGTTGTGCACGTTGGCGACCATCGTGCCGAGCTCGATGCGCTCGGTCGTCGCCGCCAGCGCGCCGAGCAGCGTGAACGCCTCCATCATCGAGTCGCCGCGCAGGGTCATCCCGGCGAGATGGTCGAACGTCCACACCGCGCCGTAGCCGGCGTGCTCCGCGGCGAGGGCGAGCTCGCGCACCTCGCGCCACCGGTGGCGCGCCGGGTTGACCTGCACGTCGAGGATCACCGCCGGGACTGTACGGGCCGCCGGCGCAGAAGTCCGGTTCGGCTACAGGTCGTCGGCGGCGCGCAGGTCCGCCGCCGCGGGGCCGCGTCCCTCGATCAGCTCGACGGTCGCCGCCGCCGACCCGGCGGCCGCGGCCAGCCGGGCGCCGATCGCCTCGTGGTCGTGGTACAGCCGGAACCGGCGCGTGCGCGGCCCGACGATCGTCGCCGCCACCCGGGCGAGCGTGCCGAGGCCGGCCTCGACCTTGCCGACGTCGTGCAACAGCGCCCCGGCGACCTCCTCGCGCGTGGCGCCGGGCCGCCGGGTGACGAAGCGCCGGGCGACCTCCACGGCGTGGCGCCGGTCGGCCACCGTCATCCGGCACCACAACGCCAGCTCCCCCGGCGTGAGCTGCACGGCGACCCATGCCAGGTCGTCCGGCGCCGGCTCGGCGCGCGACCACGATCCCGCGAAGCGCCGGGCGAGGTGCCCGACCCGATGGGCGAGCGAGCCCACCGCGGTCACCTCCCGCGAGCGCGCGGGTGGGCGGCGCGGTAGACCTCCCACAGCCGCTCCTGGCTGACCTTCGTGTACACCTGCGTCGTCGAGATCGACGCGTGGCCGAGCATCTCCTGCACGACGCGCAGGTCGGCGCCGTGATCGAGCAGGTGCGTGGCGCACGAGTGGCGCAGCACGTGAGGTGACAGCTCGGCGCGGATGCCGGCGCGCTCGCCGTAGCGCCGCACGATCGCCCACGCCGCCTGCCGGGTGAGGCGCCCGCCGCGACGGTTCAGGAACACCGCCTCCGCGTCGTCGCGGCGACGCCACTGGGCCGGTGCCATCAGCACGCGGCCGCGGGGCGAGAACCACTCGTCGAGCGCCTCGCCGGCGGCACGGCCGAAGGGCACGATCCGCTCCTTCGACCCCTTGCCGAGCAGGCGCACGAGCCGCGCGTCGAAGTCGATGTCGCCCATCGACAGCGCGCACGCCTCGGAGATCCGCGCGCCCGTGGCGTACAGCAGCTCGAGCAGGGCGCGGTCGCGCAGCGCCACGGGATCGTTGCCGACCACCGCGTCGAGCAGCGCCTTGACGTCGTCCTCGCTCAACGGCTTGGGGATCCCCGACGGCACGCGCACGCCCTCGAGGTCGGCGGTCGGGTCGTCGGGCCGGTCGCCCTCGGTGACGAGGTAGCGGTGCAGCGTGCGGATCGCCGCCAGCTGCCGCGCCACGCTCGACGGCGCGGCGCCGCTGTCGCGGCGTTCGGCGATGAACTCGACGAGGTCGGCCGTCCCGACGCTGGCCACGTCGAGCCCCTGCCGGTGCAGCCACGTCGTGTACTGCAGCAGGTCGCGACGGTAGGCGGCGATCGTGTTCGCCGCCCGGCCGCGCTCGGCCGACAGCCAGGACAGGAAGTCCTCGACCTCGAGTGGCAGGTCGACCCGGTCGTCGTCGAGCTCGGCCCGCCGGACCATCAGTCCCCCCGCAGGTCGCCGTCGCGCAGGCGGCGCTCGGTGAGCAAGATGGCGATGACGGTCTTGGCGTCGCGGATGCGCCCGTCGAGGACCATCGACACGGCGTCCTCGAACGGCAGGTGCAGCAGGCGGGCGTGCTCCTCCTCCGGGCCGTGCGGCGCTCGGTCGACCGGCGTGCAGTCGGTGGCCAGGTACACGGTCGTCACCGAGTCGGTCAGCCCGGGCGACGGGTAGATCTGGTGCAGCAGGTGGAGGCGCCCGGCGGCGAGGCCGACCTCCTCGACGAGCTCCCGCCGCGCTGTCTCCTCGGGGGGCTCGTCGGGGACGTCGCGCATCCCCGCGGGGATCTCGATGACGTGCTCCTCGTACGGCGGCCGCCACTGCTCGACGAGCAGGACCGACGGGTTGCCCTCGGCGTCGAACACGAGCGGCAGCACGCCCACCGCCCCTGGCGAGCGCACGATCGTGCGCTGGAAGGACTCCCCGTGCGGGCCGAGGTAGTCGGCGACCGCGACCCGCCACACGTGGGCCGTGTGGACGTCGTGCTCGCCGACGCGCCGGAAGCCGCCCACCTCAGGCGTCGACCGCGGCGCGGACGACCGGTGCGGACCCGTCGGCCGCGGCCGCCTGCTCGTCGTCGCCGCGCCGACCGGCGGCGGCCAGCGCCCGGCGCCGCTCGAGCGCCGCGCCGACGAGGTCGCGGAACAGCGGATGCGGACGGTCGGGCCGGCTCTTGAACTCCGGGTGCGCCTGCGTCGCCACCCAGAACGGGTGGTCGCGGGCCTCGATGAACTCGACCAGGCGGCGGTCCGGCGACACGCCCGAGCAGATGAACCCCGCCGCCTCGAGCCGCGCCCGGTAGTTCGGGTTGAACTCGTAGCGGTGGCGGTGGCGCTCGCTGACCACCGGCTCGCCGTAGGCGCGGTACACCTTGGTGCCCGGCTGGAGCACGGCGTAGTACGCGCCGAGGCGCATCGTGCCGCCCTTGTCGGTGACGTCACGCTGGTCGTGCATCAGGTCGATGACCGGGTGCGGCGTGGTCGGGTCCATCTCCGAGGAGTTGGCGTCCGTCAGCCCGAGCACGGAGCGGGCGTACTCGACGGTCATCGCGTGCAGGCCGAGGCACAGCCCCAGGCACGGCACGCCCTCCTCGCGGGCGTAGCGGGCGGCGGCGATCTTGCCCTCGAACCCGCGGGCACCGAAGCCGCCGGGGATCACGATCCCGTCGAGGTGGGCGAGGCGTCCGGCGGCCAGCAGCCCCTCGACGTCCTCGGCCTGGATCCAGTCGATCTCGACCTTGGCGCCATGGTGGAAGCCGGCGTGCTTGAGGCTCTCGACCACCGACAGGTAGGCATCGGGGAGCTGCACGTACTTGCCGATCAGCCCGATGCGCACCGGCTCGGTCGCCGCCTCCACCTTGGCCACGACCTGCTCCCACGCGGTGAGGTCGATCCGGGTGTGCTCGAGGCGCAGCACCTCGCACACCACGTCGTCGAAGCCCTCGTCGTGGAGGATGAGCGGCAGCTCGTAGATGTTCTGCACGTCGGCGGCGTTGACGACGGCCCGGCTGTCGACGTCGCAGAGGTTGGAGATCTTGACCTTGAGGTCGTCGCTGAGGGGCTCGGCGCTGCGGCAGACGATGATGTCGGGCTGGATGCCGCGGCTGCGCAGCTCGGTCACCGAGTGCTGGGTCGGCTTCGTCTTCTGCTCGCCCGAGGGGCCGATGTAGGGCACCAGCGTGACGTGGATGTAGCAGACGTTGTCCCGCCCGGCCTCCTTGCGGAACTGCCGGATCGCCTCCAGGAACGGGAGGATCTCGATGTCGCCGACCGTGCCGCCGACCTCGGTGATCACGACGTCGACGTCGTCGGTGGCCAGGCGCCGGATGCGCCGCTTGATCTCGTCGGTGATGTGCGGGATGACCTGGACGGTCTTGCCGAGGTAGTCACCCCGGCGCTCGGCGGCGAGGACCGACAGGTAGATCGAGCCGGTGGTGGCGTTCGACGCCCGCGTCAGCGGCTCGTCGATGAACCGCTCGTAGTGGCCGAGGTCGAGGTCCGTCTCCCCGCCGTCGTCCGTGACGAAGACCTCGCCGTGCTCGAACGGGTTCATCGTGCCCGGATCCACGTTGATGTAGGGATCCAGCTTCTGCATCGTGACGCGCAGTCCCCGCGACTTGAGGAGCCGCCCGAGGGAGGACGCCGTGAGGCCCTTGCCGAGGGAGCTGGCCACCCCGCCGGTCACGAAGATGTGCTTCGCCAATGTCGGGGACCTCCGTTGGTGGGGGCCCACCACCGTCCCCGCCGGAGACGCTCCGCCGGTGCTGGGTGAGGGGCACGAACGACGGGATCTCAGCGTACCGCACCGGCCGTGCGAGAGTCTGGGATCGTGAACAACGTCTCCCGTTGGGTGTTCGCGCGCAACGGCAACGCCGTGGCGTCGTTCCTGATCGGCCTCGCCGGGCTGCTCGGCTTCGGCGTCATCCTCGGCCCGATCGCCGTCGGGCTCGGGTTGATGGCGCGCAGCCAGATCGCCACCCGTCCCCGCCCCGGCGCGCAGCTCGCCGTCGCCGGGATCCTGCTCGGCGTCGTCGCGTTCGTGTACCCGATCGTGCTCTACGCGCGGTGAGCACGGGCGCCACGGGCCCGCTGCACGAGGCTCAGTGGCCGCCGAGCAGCTCGAGGGCGTGGCGGCGGGCAGCGGTGCCGCCCTCGTCGCCCGACAGCATGCGCGCCAGCTCGGCGACGCGGTCCTCGCCGGTGACGACCGCGGCGGTCGTGGTCGTCGTCGCGCCGTCGGTGTGCTTGGTGACCGCCACCTGGGTCGTGGCCTGGGCGGCGACCTGGGCGAGGTGGGTCACGACGAGCACCTGGTGGGCGCGGCCGACCTCGGCGAGCGCGGCCCCGACCGCCGTCGCCGCGGTGCCGCCGATGCCGGCGTCGACCTCGTCGAACACGAGCGTGCGCGGCGCCTCCCCCGGCGCCGACAGCACCAACCGCAGGGCGAGCATCGTCCGCGCCAGCTCGCCACCCGACGCCGCCTTGGCGACCGGCAGCGGTGGCGAGCCCGGGTTGGCGGCGAGCAGGAACTGGACGTGCTCCCCCGCCGGGTCGTCGCCGACCTCGACGGTGACCGTGGCGTGCGGCATCGCCAGGGTGCGCAGGCGGGCGGTCACCTCCTCGCCGAGGCGCGGGGCGGCGGCGCGCCGCTGCCGGCCGACCTCGAGTGCCGCGGCCCGCTCCGCCGCCATCGCCGCCTGCACCTCGGCGTCGATCACCTTCGCCCGCTCATCGTGGGCCTCCAGCTCGGCGAGGCGGGCGGCGGCCTCCTCGCGGTAGGCCATCACCTCACGGAGGTCGTCGCCGTACTTGCGGCACAGGTCGCGCAGCAGCTGGCGACGCGCCCGCACCTCGGCGAGCTGCTCGGGATCCTCCTCGATCCCCTCGGTGACGCCGCGCACCTCACCGATGACGTCGTCGAGCTCGGCGAGCAGCGCAGCGAGGCGATCGGCGACCTCGCGGAACGGGCCCCGGCCGCCGAGCGCCGCCAGGGCCGCGGCGACGGCGTCGCGGGCCCCACCGTCGGCCGCCAGCGCCTCGTGCACCGCGGCGCCGGCCTCCCGGTGCGCCGCGGCGTCGGCGAGGACGTCCTCGAGCTCCTCCAGCCGGGCCTCCTCGTCCGGGTCGTCGAGCACGGCCGCGTCGAGCTCGGCGATCTGGAACCGCAGCAGGTCGATCTCCCGCGCCCGCTCGCGCGCGCTCCCGCCCAGTGCCGCCAGCTCCGCCTCGAGCACCGACAGCCGGGCCCGTGCCTCCCGGAGCGCCGACGTGTCGACGCCGCCGTAGGCATCCAGCGCCGCGCGCTGGGTGGACGGGGCGAGCAGGCTCTGGTGGTCGTGCTGGCCGTGCAGGTCGACGAGCCCGGCCGCCGCGTCGGCGAGCGCGCCGACCGTCGCCGGCCGCCCGTCGACGTAGGCGCGTGAGCGCCCCTCGGCGGGCACGACGCGCGTGAGCACGATCTCGCGGTCGTCGACGACGAAGCGGCCGTCGACCCGGGCCTCCTTCGCGCCCGGGCGCACGATCGACGCGTCCGCCCGGCCGCCGACGAGCAGCTCCAGCGCCTCGACGAGCATCGTCTTGCCGGCGCCGGTCTCGCCGGTCACCGCGGTCATGCCGGGCCCGAGCGTGAGGTCGAGCCGCTCGATGACGCCGAGATCCTCGATGTGCAGCTCCGTCAGCATGCGCAGGTTCGCCTAGCGATCCGGGAGGCCGAACTTGGACTTGAGGATGTGGTGGAAGTGGTGCGGCTTGAGCCGCACGAAGCGCGCCGTCTCCGCCGCCGGGCGGCACGTGACGACCTCGCCGTCGGTGAGCGTCGCGACCCGCTGCCCGTCGATGGCCAGGCTGGCCGCGCGGTGCCCGAGGACCTCGATGTCGACGGTCTCGGAGGGCTCGAGCACGAGCGTGCGGTCGAACAGCATGTGCGGCGACACCGGGGTGAGCAGCATCGCCCGGTGCTTGGGGGACACGATCGGCCCGCGAGCGGAGAGCGAGTAGGCCGTCGAGCCGGTCGGGGTCGCCACGATGAGGCCGTCGGCGGCGTACGTCGTGAACACCTCGCCGGCGATGCTCGCGCGCAGGTGCACGGTGTGGCCGGAGTCGTGCTTCTCGACGACCGCCTCGTTGAGCGCCCGCCACACGCCGTCGCCGGCGACGCGCACCTCGAGCATCATCCGCTCGTCGAGGTACCATCCGCCGTCCGCGGGCCCGGCGAGGAAGCGCTCCAGGGCGGCGGTCAGCTCGGGCGGCTCGATCTCGGTGAGGTAGCCGAGCACGCCGACGTTGACCCCGAGCAGCGGGACGGGCGCGCCGTCGAGGAGCCGCACCGCGCGCAGCATCGTCCCGTCGCCCCCGAGGCAGACCACGAGGTCCGCGCTCGGCAGCGGCCGCTCGCTGAGGAGGTCCTCGAGGTGCCAGGCCGTGGCGTCGTCGGGCAGCAGCCAGGCCTCGTGGCCACGCCCGGTGAGCCACTCGATCGCCTCGCGGGCGAGCGCCGCGGCCTCGTCGCGCTCGTGGTGGGCGACGACGGCGACGGCGGTCACGAGGGCACTCCGGTGCGGGCATGGACGAGGAACTCCTTGTTGCCCTCGCCCCCGAGGATGGGCGACTCCATCCAGCCGATGACGTCGCAGCCGGCAGCGCGCAACGAGGCCGCCACCTCGTCGCGCACGCGGGCGTGGATCGCCGGATCGGTGATCACGCCGCGGCCCTTGCTCACCTCGATCCGGCCCGCTTCGAACTGCGGCTTCACGAGCAGCACCATCGGCGCCCCAGGCTGGCACAGCGTCACCAGGATGGGGATGACCAAGGTCAGCGAGATGAACGACACGTCGACGACGACGGCGTCGACCAGGCCCCCGATCGTCGCCGGGGTGGTCTCGCGGATGTTGGTCCGCTCGAGCACGTGCACCCGCTCGTCGGCACGGATGCGCGGGTGCAGCTGACCGTGGCCGACGTCGAGGGCGATCACCCGGGTTGCGCCGCGGTCGAGCAGGCAGTCGGTGAAACCGCCGGTCGAGGCGCCGACGTCGAGCACGGTGAGCCCCCGGACGTCGATGCCGAAGTGGTCGAGCGCGGCGTCGAGCTTCTCGCCGCCGCGGCTCACGAAGCGCGGCGGGGGGCCCTCGATCACGATGGCGTCGCCGGCTGCGACCAGGCGCGCCGGCTTGTCCGCGACCGCCCCGTTCACGAGGACGCGGCCCGCGGCGACGGTGGCCTGCGCCTCGCCGCGGCTGGCGGCGAGTCCCCGTCGGACGAGCTCGGCATCGAGGCGTCGACGGGTCGCCACCTCAGCTGCCGGGGCGGGTCGTGCGCACCCGGCCCACGCCGGACGCGCCGACCGCCTGCGTGCTCGCGGTTCGCTTCGTGGCCCGCGTCGCGGGCGACCTCGTCGCCGCCGTCGGGCTGGCGGTCGCCTTCCTCGTGGTGGCCCTCTTCGCCCCGGTCTTCTTCGCGGTGGCCTTCTTCGCGGCGGTCTTCTTCGCGGTGGTCTTCTTCGCAGCGGACTTCTTCGCGGCCGTCTTCTTGGCAGGCGCCCGCTTGGCCGCCGTCTTCTTCGCCGCCGACCGAGGCCCCGGGGACCGCCTCGCCGGTGCAGTCGTTGCGGGTGCACTCACCGTGCCGCCCGATGTCGCCGACGCCGCGGTGACCGGCGGCGTGTCCGGCAGCGCCGGCGCGCCACCGCCAGCCGCCAGCCGCCCGACCAGCGCCTCCACGCGCGCCTCGAGCTCCTCGACACGCTCGCCGACCCGGCCGAGCTGCCGGGCGACCTCCTGCTGGACGAGGTCGGCGACGTACGCGGTCGTCTCCCTGCCGCGCTCCAACAGCGTCTGCACCACCGCCTCGGCCTCGGAGCGGCGCACCTCGCCGGCCTTCACGAGGCGCTTGACGGCGCGCTCGGCCTGCTGGCGCGACATGTCACCGATCTGCACGCCCGCCTCGAGCAGCTTCTGCAGGGAGTTCTTCGCCATCGCCGCATGCTACTGACGCCCGACGCGGCCGCTGCACGACGTGCGCGGCGCCGTCTCACCCGGCGCGAGCACCGAGCAGTGCGTCGACGACCGCGGCGAGGTTCGGCGCGTCGATCGCCACCGGTACCGTGACCTCCTCGTCGGGTGCCGTCACGCCCGAGCGCACGAGCGCGTACGCACACCCCAACGTCAGGGCGAAGGCGCCGTCGGTGTTCGGCCGGTCGCCGACCATCAGCAGTTCGGCGTCGGCCAGCTCACCGAGCAGCGCGCGCACCGCGGCCGCCATCGGGGCGTGCGGCTTGCCGGCGATGACCTCGGGCGGACGACCGGAGGCGGTGGCGATGGCGGCGAGGATCGCACCACCGCCGGGGATCGGCCCCGCCGGCGTCGGGTACGTGGCGTCGTCGTTGCTGGCGATCAGCCGGGCACCGCGGCGCACCGCAGTGGCGGCGATCCGCATCCGCTCGTAGTCGAACTCGCGGTGCATGCCCACGACCACGGCATCCACGTCGACCCCGTCGGGATCGTCGCCGGCGACCGCGACGGCACCACGGCCGGCCACCGCCTCGGCGATCCCCGGCCCACCGCACACGAGCACGCGCTCACCGGGCTGCACCAGGGTGGCGGCCGCCATCGCCGACGTCAGCACGTCACCCTCGGCCGGGATCCCGATCGCCGCCAGCGCCTCCTCCTGGGCCGCCACGACGGCCGCGGAGTTGTTGGTGACGAACACGACCCGTCGGCCGCTGGCGCGCAACCGGGCCACGGCTTCCACCGAGCCCGGGATCGGCTCGTGCGCCAGCCAGATCACCCCGTCGAGATCGCACAGCACGGCGACGGGATCGAGCACCTGGTCGCGGTGGGGGTCCACGAGGGCTGCACCGTACCGCCGCCACCCCGGAAGCGGCGCCCGACGATCGGCCCGCCGCGTGTCGCCCGGCGAGGAGGGTGGAGCGAGCCGGGCCGAGGGACAGAATGGCCGGGTGCCGCGCTTCGAACCGTTCCGCGCCCTGCGCTACGCCCCGGGGATCGACCTCGGCGCGGTGCTCGCCCCGCCCTACGACGTGCTCTCCGATGCCGACGTCGACCGGCTCGCCGCCCGCGACCCGCGCAACATCGTCCACGTCGACGTGCCCCGCGGCGGCGACGACCGCTACACCCGCGCCGGCGAGCTGCTGCGCGACTGGATCGCCTCGGGCGTGCTCGTGCAGGACGAGGCGCCCTCGTTCAGCCTCTACCGCATGCGCTTCACCGACGCGACGGGTGCGCGGCGCGACCTCGTGGGCGTGCTCGGCGGTCTCGAGGTCGTCGACGAGGGTGCCGGCGGGGTGCTCCCCCACGAGCGCACCACGCCCAAGGCGTCGACCGACCGCCTCGACCTGACCCGGGCCACGCGGGCCAATCTCTCGCCCGTGTGGGGGCTGTCGCTCGCGCGCGGCCTCACCGCGCTGCTGGCCGCCCCCGGCGAGCTCGTCGGGCAGGTCACCGTCGACGGGGTGGAGCACGTCGTCGAGCGCGTGACGGACGCCGCGCGGATCACCGCGATCCGTGAGTGCATCGCGACCGACGACGTGCTGATCGCCGATGGCCACCACCGCTACGGCGTCAGCCGCATCTATCGCGACGAGGTGCGCGTGGCGACGGGCCGCCGCGACACCCCGGCGGAGGAGACCCTGGCGTTCGTCGGTGAGCTCGTGGCCGACCAGCTCAGCATCGAGGCGATCCACCGCCTGTACACGGGCCTGCCGTTCGACGCGCTGCGCGCCGCACTCGCCCAGCGCTTCGACCTCACCCCGATCGACCCGCCGACCCCGGCGACCCTCGCCGCGATGGACGCCGAGGGGTTCCTCGTGCTCGTCGGCCCGGGCGGCGCCGCCGAGCGGATGGTGCCCCGG
>Ga0207874_1004317_pt1 | contig 10669 bp, 8 predicted proteins | sample HigsolmetaAR201D_FD_184833 | JGI IMG/M metagenome (GOLD analysis project Ga0207874, IMG submission 184833) | Ionic liquid and high solid enriched microbial communities from the Joint BioEnergy Institute, USA - AR20-1-D (SPAdes) (version 2) ... | reverse complement strand
ACGCGCTGGATGAAGTGGCGGAGCATCTCCTCGGTGACGTCGAAGTCCGCGATCACCCCGTCCTTCAGCGGCCGGATCGCCTGGATGTTCCCGGGGGTGCGCCCGAGCATCCGCTTGGCGTCGACCCCGACCGCGTGGACCTCGCCGGTGGTGGTGTCCACGGCGACGACCGAGGGCTCGGAGAGCACGATGCCGCGGCCCCGCACGTACACGAGCGTGTTCGCGGTGCCGAGATCGACCGCCATGTCGCGGCCGCCAAATCCGGTGAGGTTCCTGAAGATGCCCATGGCGAATGTGGTCCCGGCCCCGAGAGAGGGACACGGAGCGGGGGCCTGACCTGGGCCGAGTGTAACGGCTGGTTTTCAAGGCTCAAGGCGGAATCGAGCCCTTCTTCCAACCCTAAGGCTAAACCTTCGCTTCAGAGTTTTCCCGCATTTTCAAGCGGTATCCAGGGATTAGAGGCTGGTTGAGGCTTGGTCAAGCCAGAAGGCCCGGTTCGAGTTCGAGCAAAGTTCTTACGGGCAGGCCCACGACGTTCGAGAAATCACCCTGCAAGGACTCGACCAGGATCGAGCCGAGACCTTGGATCGCGTAGCCGCCGGCGCGGTCCCGCCACTCCCCCGAACGCAGGTAGAGGTCGATCGTCTCCGGCTCGAGCCGCCGGAACGTGACCGCCGACCGGGCCAGCGCGGTCCGCTCGCCGCCACCGACGAGCGCGACCCCGCTCAGGACCTCGTGGGAGCGTCCCGAGAGGGCCTCCAGGCGCTCGCGCGCCTGCCCTTCGTCGGCGGGCTTGCCGAGCACGCGGCCGTCGAGGACGACATCGGTATCGACGCCCAGCACGAGGGCGTCGGGGTCCCCCACGATCTCCGTCCCCGCCCGGGCCTTGCGCAGGGCGTTCTCGACGACGACCGAGGCCGGGTCACCGTCGCCGAGCTCCTCGACGTCGGTGACGACGACCTCGAACTCGACCCCAAGCGCCGCGAGGATCTCGCGGCGCCTGGGGGAAGCGGAGGCGAGGATCAGGCGTCGCCGAACCAAATATCGATCTCGCGCGCAGCCGACTCGTCGGAATCGGAGCCGTGCACGAGGTTGAAGGTGACCTCCAGGCCGAAGTCGCCGCGGATCGAGCCGGGCGCGGCCTCGATGGGGTTGGTGGCGCCGATGAGCTGGCGCGCGGCCGCGACGGCGTCGTGGCCCTCGAGCACGGCCGCGACGAGCGGCCCGCCCGTGATGAACGAGACGAGCTCGCCGAAGAACGGCTTCTCCTTGTGCTCGGCGTAGTGGCGGTTCGCGATCTCCTCGTCCGCGGTGAGCAGGCGGAGCTTCTTGATCTTCAGCCCCTTGCGCTCGAACCGGGCCAGGATCTCGCCGGTCAGCCCGCGCTCGAACGCGTCGGGCTTGATCAGGATCAGGGTTTGGGATGTATCAGCCATAGGTCGCGGCAGCTTAGAGGCCACGGCCTGGCGCGGGCGGGGCTACCGAAGGCGGCGCGGACGGCTAGCTGGGGCGCGGCTTGCGCACCGGCTGCTCAGCGGTGCGCGGGGGCCTGCCGGAGCGGCTCTGCGGCTCGCCCTTGGCGCGCACGGCGGGCTGACGGCCCTCGGGCTCGCGCCCCGCGGGCTTGCGGCCCTTCTGCGGCTCGCCGGATGGACGCTTCGCGGGCGCCTCCGGCACGCGAGCTCGGCGCCGCTTGGCGTCCGGGCGGGCCGGCGCGGCGCGGCGCACGGGCGTCTCGCAGTACGGGCACACGGACCAACGCGGGTCGATCGGCTTGCCGCACGACTCGCACGGGTCCTTGATCCGGGCCCGGCAGTTCGGGCAGCGCAGGAAGTTGCGCTCCACCGGGTGCTCGCAGTTCGGGCAGGACTGCTCCTCGAGCTGGCGCAGCCGCAGCTCCTGCGCGCGGATCTCGAGCTCGCGCTCGTGCTGGTCCGCGAGGAACTCCGGCGGCCGCAGGATCGAATAGACGATCGTGCCGAGGTACGGGAAGATGAACGAGGCCACGGCCGCGCAAACCACGAGGAAGCGGTCCTCGATGCGCCGGCCGGCGTCGAAGTAGGTCCAGGCGACGAGCGCGAGCCACAGGACCACGCAGAACAGCAGCACGAGGCCGACGACCATGTTCAGCGTGTCGTTGGTTATCCCGAAGAAGGCAGCGGGCATGAGGCAGGTGAGTCTAGATACGTGTCGTGGTCACAGAAACAGTCGCCCGAACAGGTAGCCCAGCCCGAAGAACACGAGAATGACGATCGCGACAACCGCCGCCACCAACCCCATCATGTGGAGCAGTTCTGAGCGTGCGCCCCTGTCCAATGCCAGCAGAAGGTAGAGGGAAACGCGTGATCGCGCCACCGCGATGGGCGTTTTGGGCGCTCGCGCTCATCCTGACCCTGGCGCTCGCGGCGCCCGTGGCGGCCGCCGCGCCGCCCATGGAGCGCGACCACATCACCTACGACGCGAAGCGAAAGCGCCAGATGGCCGCCTACTCGAAGCGCCACTACGGCTCACGCGAGTGGCGCCTCGCGAACCCCGACGTGATCGTGCTGCACTTCACGGCGTCCGGCAGCTACTCCTCCGCCTGGCACACGTTCGAGTCCAACGCGCCCAACGTCGGTGAGCGCCCCGGCGTTTGCGCGCACTACGTGGTCAAACAGAGCGGCGCGATCGCCGAGCTCGTCCGCCCCACGATCCGCTGCCGCCACACGATCGGCCTGAACCACCGCTCGATCGGGATCGAGATGGTCCAGGAGACGGGCCGCGGGTCACATTGGGCCTGCCGGCAGATTCTCGCCCGCAAGAAGCAGGCGCGGGCGGCGGTCCGCCTCGTGCGCTGGCTGCAGCGCCGGTACGGAATCGCTACGCGCGATGTGATCGGCCACGCGATGGCCAACGACCACCGCTTCTTCAAGGACCTCGCGGGCTGGCGCAACGACCACTCGGACTGGGGCAGGCGCGACGTGCGCGAGTTCCGCAAGCGCCTCGCCCACTGAGAGCGCGGGCTCAGACGTAGGCGAGCAGGTAGTGCGAGCCGCAGACGAGGGCGACGCCGCCGGCTGAGCGCGCGAGCGCAACCGCCCGGGCTATGGCCTCGCCCGGATCCTCGACGGTCTCCACCTGCCCGACCCCCGCGTTCGCCGCCGCCTTGGCGAGGTCCCCCGCGGCCCGCGCCTGCGCCCCCGGCCGCCCGGCGCTCGCGAGCTTCTCGTGCGGGATCGTCGTCGCGACAAGGGCGCTCAGGCGGGCGCCGAGCGCCGCGACCATCGCGTCCGCATCCTTGTCGGCGAGCACCGCCATGCAGGCGAAGACCTCACGGCCGGAGGCCGCCGTCTCGAGCGCTTCGGCCAGCGCGCGGGCCCCATCGGGATTGTGGGCGGTGTCGAGGATCATCGGCGGGTCCCCCTCCACCACCTCCATGCGGCCATGGAGCTCGAGCCCGGCGGCCACGTCGCGCACCTTCCCCGGGTCGAGCTTGCCGACGACCCTCTCGGCGGCGGCGAGGGCGACGCCGAAGTTCCGCCGCAGGAACGGCGCGGGGCTCGGCAGCTCGATCGCCGGGCTCAGGTCGCGCACGACGACGATCTCGGCGTGGCGCTCGGCGGCGGTCTTGCGCGCGAGCTCCTCGACCTCGGGCGAGAGGCGGCCGGTGACGAGAGCGCTGTGGTCGCGCAGCACCGCGAGCTTCTCGCCGGCGATCTCCACCTCGGTGTCGCCGAGCCACTGGGTGTGCTCGAGCCCGATCGAGGTGAGGACGGTGACGACCGACTGCAGCACGTTGGTCGCGTCCAGGCGGCCGCCCAGACCGGCCTCGATCACGCCGACGCGGACGCCCGCCTCCGCGAACGCGACGAAGGCCGCCGCCGTGTCGGCCTCGAACTGGGTCACGGACTCGCCCTCCTCGAGCGTCCGGTCGACCGTCTCGACCGCCTGCGCGACCCGCGCCACCGCCGATGCGAACGCTGCGGGCGCGATCTCCGCACCGCCGATGCGGATCCGCTCCGACCACCGGTCCACGTGCGGGGAGATGTAGGCGCCGGCGCTCATGCCGTGTGCCTCGCACAGCGCGGCGATCATCTCGGCGACCGACGACTTGCCGTTCGTGCCGACGACATGGACCGCCGTGAAGCGATGCTGGGGCATCCCGAGCACCGAGAGAAGCCTGCGGATGCGCTCGAGCCCGAAGCGCATGCCGAACGGCTCGCGCGAGCCGAGGTAGTTCTCGGCGTCGGCCGCCGACCAGCCGGCGGAGCTACCCGCCAAGCTCGCGCAGCTCCTCGCGGTAGCGCTCGAGCTTCTCCCGCTCGGCGTCCACGACGTCCTGCGGAGCCTTGGCGACGAACCCCTCGTTGGCCAGCTTGCCCTCCGCCCGGGCGACTTCCTTCTCGAGCTCCGCGCGGCGCTCCGCGATGCGCCGCTCCGCCTCGGCCGCGTCGAACTCGCCGGAGGCGAGGATCTCGACGGGGCCGATGGTCGCCAGGGCCTCACCCGACGCGCCGTCGAGGTCGAGGCGCGCGAGGCGCGGCACCAGCTCGTGCAGGCGGGTCCCGTCGCCGACCCGGGCATCGAGCACGCTTTTCGCGGGAACGCCGACGAGGTCGCGCCAGCGCCTTAGGTTGCGCGTGAGCTCAATCGCCTCGGTGAGCTCGCGCTCGGCCTCCGGGTCGATCCTCGACGCGTCGTACTCCGGGAACGGCGAGACGAGGAGCAGGTCGCGCTCGCCCGGCAGGTAGCTCCAGATCTCCTCGGTGACGAACGGCATGATCGGGTGAGCGAGCGCCAGCACCCGCTCGAGCACGTACAGGAGGTTGGACGCGGCCGCCTCGTCACCGTCGTAGAGGCGTGGCTTGACGATCTCGAGGTACCAGTCGCAGAGCTCGGACCAGAAGAACGCGTAGAAGTCGAGCGCAGCGTGGGCGAAGTCGTAGGTGTCGAGGCTGCGCGTGACCGACTCCACCGTGCGCTCGAGCCGCGAGAGGATCCACCGATCCTCCACCCTCTCGGGCCGCACCTCGGGCTTCGCGTCGCCGGCGTTCAAGAGGATGAGCCGCGAGGCGTTCCACATCTTGTTGGCGAGGTCGCGGCCCTGCTGGACCTTGGCGGCGGAGTAGCGGACGTCCTGGGTCGAGGACATCGCCAACAGGCCGAAGCGCAGGGCGTCCGCGCCGTGGACCTCGATCTCGTCGAGCGGGTCGATGCCGGTGCCGAGCGACTTGGACATCCGCCGCCCGTCGGGGGCCTGGATCACCGAGTGCACGTAGACGTCCCTGAACGGGATGTCGCCGGCGAACTCGAGCCCCATCATCACCATCCGCGCGACCCAGAGGAAGAGGATGTCGCGCGCCGTCGAGAGCACCGACGTCGGATAAAACGCCCGCAAATGCGGGGTTTCGTCCGGCCATCCGAGCGTCGCGAACGGCCATAGCGCCGAGGAGAACCAGGTGTCGAGGACGTCGGATTCCTGCTCGAGCGAATCGGGGTCGATGCCCTTCTCGGCGGCCGCGGCGCGGGCGAGCTCCTCGGACTCGGCGACGATCGGCTCGCCGTCGGGCGCGTACCAGACGGGCAGGCGGTGACCCCACCAGAGCTGGCGCGAGACGCACCACGGGCGGATGTTGCGCATCCATTCCAGGTAGACGCGCTTGTGCTGCTCGGGCGTGATCCGGACCTTGTCCTGCTCGACGACCTCGATGGCCGGCTTCGCCAGCCCCTCCATCGCGCAGAACCATTGCAACGAGATCAGCGGCTCGACGCGCTCGCCCGAGCGGTGGGAGAACGGGACGGAGTGGGTGTAGTCCTCCTCGGCGCGCAGCAGGCCCTCCTCGCGCAGGGCGGCGACGACTGCCTCCCGCGCCTCGGTGACCGTGAGCCCGGCGAAGCGCTCGCCGGCCTCGTCGTTCATGCGGCCGTCCGGGCCGATCACGACGAGCTCGTCGAGCCCGTGCTTGCGCCCGATCTCGAAGTCGTTCGGGTCGTGGCCCGGAGTGATCTTGAGCGCGCCCGTGCCGAACTCCGGGTCGACGTGCTCGTCGGCGATGATCGGCAGGCGGCGGCCGACGAGCGGGAGGATCGCGGTCTTGCCGACGAGGTCGCCGTAGCGATCGTCGTCGGGGTTGACCGCGACGGCGGTGTCGGCCAGCATCGTCTCCGGGCGGACCGTCGCGACGGTGAGGACCTGGTCGGTCCCCTCGACCGGGTAATCGATCGAGTAGAGCGTGTCAGTGACCTCGCGGTTCTCCACCTCGAGGTCGGAGATCGCCGAGCGCAGGCCCGGGTCCCAGTTGACGATGTAGTTGTCACGGTAGATCAGGCCCTTCTCGTAGAGCGCGACGAAGACCCGGTAGACGGCCCGCACGTACCCCTCGTCGAGCGTGAAGCGTTCGCGCTCGTAGTCGCAGGAGGCGCCGAGCCGCTTGAACTGGGAGATGATCTTCCCGCCGTACTCCTCGCGCCACTGCCAGATGCGCTCCTCGAACTTCTCGCGGCCGAGGTCGTGACGGGTGAGGCCCTCCGAGGCGAGCTGCTTCTCCACCACCGCCTGCGTGCCGATGCCAGCGTGGTCGGTGCCGAGGATCCACAGCGTGTTGCGGCCGCGCATCCGGTGCAGGCGGATGAGCGCGTCCTGGATCGAGCCGTTCAGCGCGTGGCCCATGTGCAGCGACCCGGTGACGTTGGGCGGCGGGATCGCGATCGAGAAGTTCTCGTCCGGCGTCCCCTCGACCGGCGGATCGAAGGCCCCGCTCTCGAGCCAGGCCTCGAAGACCCGCCCCTCTACCTCCCCGGGATCCCACCGGGTGGTCGCTTCGAGCTTTTCCCGCAGTTCCGAGCGTGCTGTCACGGCGGCGATGTTAGTGCCGCTCGGGACCCGTTGGCGGGGCCTGCGGCGGGATGCGCCCGCTAGCGGCGGCGCTTGACCTTGACCTTGACCTTGGCGGGCGTCGGGTCGGCGTTTCCGGCGGGATCGACGGCGTAGGCCCACAGCTTGTGGCCGCCCCGCTTCAGCCGGAAGGTGACGGGCGAGTCGCATTCCGACCACGGCTTCTTGTCGACGCGGCAGCGCAGCGTCGAGCCCACCTCGGACGCCTCGATGGTGGCGCGCACCTTGGCGGGCCGCTTGCCGCGCGTGAACACCTTCTTCCGCTTGACCTTGATCCGGGTCTCGGGCGGGGTCAGGTCGGGCTCGGGCTCGATCGCCTCGGGGGTCACGACGAGCGTGCGGGGCTCGCTGGTGTTCCCGTTCAGGTCGGTCGCCCGATAGGCGACCTTGCCGACGCCGGCGGCGCCAAGCGGCGCGTCGTAGGTCGCCCACGCGCCGTCGTCGATCCGGTACTCGATCGTCTCCACCCCGCGCCCCCATCCGTCGTCGGCGGCAATCGTGACGCTGTCACCGATCCGCTCCGCATGAACGCTCGGTGGGTCGACCTCGATCTTCCGCAACGCGGCGGCAGCATCCGGAAGCGGGCCGATCTGCCCCGAGCCGGTTTGCGGGGTCCCGGTCTCGCGCAGGAGCGCGACGAGCTCGTCGGCGGACAACGGCTGCTGTCCGGTCGCCTTGAGGTAGGACAGGATCGCGACCACGGCGTTGACGACGATCGGGCTGGCGGCCGAGGTGGCGTTGAAGGTGTTCGAGTAGCGGACGGTTGGATCGCCGCCCTGACGGGTGCCGTAACCCGTTGTGACGACGCCTACGCCGTGGCCCTGCAGATCGAGTCGGGAACCGCGCGACGTGGTCGCCGTGGGCGCGCGCGACGCCGTGCCGCTGGCGACCAGGATTGCGTCCGAGTCCCGGACCGAGCGATCGAAGCGCCCGAGCATGACGACGTGGTCGAGGTTCCGCCCTCCGTTGGCCCCGGCCTCGACGACCACGGCCCCTTTGTTGCTGAGGGCCTTGATCGCATCGAACACCGGCTGCTCCCATTCCGCCGGGACGTACTCGAGCTCCGGTCCCCACACCTGCTGCTCCACCAGCACGACATCGCCCGGGCCGACCTTGTCCAGCAGGAAGCCCAGAGCGCCCCCGAGGTTGTAGACGTCGTCGCTCGTTGTCGGCGAGAGGCCGTGTATGGACGCGTCCGGCACGCCCCCGGTGACGCCGAACCCGTTGTCACGGGCGCTCATGATCCCGACGACAGCGGTGCCATGGTCCTCGTTGCCGCTCGACCAGAGATCCTCGACGAACTCGCCCTCTCCGAAGTCGAAGCTAGGCGGCAGCATCAGATCCTCGTGGTTCTCGATCCAGGCGTACTCCACATCGACGATGCGCACCCCCGCCCCTCTCGTGCGCGGGTCGGCGAGCGTGAACTCCGCATCGGTGCCGACGGGCGCCGGATCCAGGTAGAGCTGCTCGGCGGAGAAGTCCGGCGTCGCGGGCACCGGCGCCCGTTCCGGGACGGGGGCGGCGACCTCCACGAGCGAGGAGCGCTCCAGGCGAGCCACCGCGCGCGAGACGTCGGTCCCGTGAGGGAGGGTCAGGCGGTACCAGGAGGCGAGGTTGGGCGTCGGCCCGGCAGCACGGCGCGCGCGACCCGCGATCCGATCGAGCTTCTCCTGCGACACCCCCGGCACGAGCGGCTCGATCTCGCCGGCGCCGACCCGCTCCACCAACGCCCTGAGGCGCTCCTCGAAGCGCCTGGCGGCCGTGAGGTTGCGACCTGCGCCGCGCACTTCGGCGCGCTCACGGAAGCGGACGTCGATCACCTCGAGCTCCGAGCTCGGAGCGGACGCCGGCTCGGCGGCGAGCGAAGCCCCACTCGGAAGGCCGATGGCAAGGAGAACGGCCGCGCTCAGCGAGAGCCGCGCGATGCGGAATCGGGACGGTCGCCCTGCCCGCGCATCAAGAGATCCCGCTCCCGCCACCTGCGGCGATCATCGCAGGTCGAACCGGTCGGCGCGCCGGGCGGGCACCGACGCAGGGGATCGCTGCTCGACCCGGATCCCTAGGCCGACTCTTGGACGTCGCCGAGGTCCGCCCCGGGGACGTCCGGCGTCGCCTGGGTGACGAGCGTCGGGGGCTGGCCCTTCTCGATCGTCTCCTTGGTGACCACGCACTTGCGCACGTCGCGGCGCGACGGGAGCTCGAACTGCACGTCGAGCAGCGTCTCCTCGAGGATCGAGCGCAGGCCGCGCGCGCCGGTCTCGCGCTCGAGCGCCTTGTCGGCGATCGCGCCGAGCGAGTCCTCCTGGAAGACGAGCTCGATGTTGTCGAACTCGAAGAAGCGTTGGAACTGCTTCGTGAGCGCGTTGCGCGGCTCGGTCAGGATCGTGATCAGGTCGTCGCGGCTGAGCTGGTGGATCGCCGCCATCACCGGCAGGCGGCCGATGAACTCCGGGATCAACCCGTAATCGATCAGGTCCTCGGGCAGCACCTGCTCGAACAGCTCGCCGGTGTCCTTCTCGACCTTCGACGACACCTCCGCGCCGAAGCCGACGCCCTGGCGCCCGATCCGGCGCTCGATCACCTTGTCGAGCTGCGCGAACGAGCCGCCGCAGATGAAGAGGATGTTCGTCGTGTCGATCGTGAGGAACTCCTGGTGCGGGTGCTTGCGCCCGCCCTGCGGCGGCACCGAGGCGGTGGTGCCCTCGAGGATCTTCAGGAGCGCCTGCTGGACGCCCTCACCGGAGACGTCGCGGGTGATCGACGGATTGTCGGCCTTGCGGGCGATCTTGTCGATCTCGTCGATGTAGATGATCCCGGTCTCGGCCTTCTTCACGTCGAAATCGGCGGCCTGGATCAGCTTCAGCAGGATGTTCTCGACGTCCTCGCCGACGTAGCCGGCCTCGGTGAGCGCGGTCGCGTCCGCGATCGCGAACGGGACGTTCAGGATGCGGGCAAGCGTCTGGGCGAGAAGCGTCTTCCCGCAGCCGGTGGGGCCGAGCAGCATGATGTTCGACTTCTGCAGCTCGATGTCGCCGTCGCTGGAGTTCTGGGTCATCTGGACCCGCTTGTAGTGGTTGTAGACGGCGACCGAGAGCGTCCGCTTCGCAGTCTCCTGGCCTACGACGTACTCCTGCAGGACGTCGTAGATCTCCTGCGGCTTCGGCAGGCTCTCGAGCTCGAACGTCGGCGGAGCGGTGAGCTCCTCGTCGATGATCTCGTTGCAGAGATCGATGCACTCGTCGCAGATGTAGACGCCAGGCCCGGCGATGAGCTTCTTGACCTGCCGCTGCGACTTCCCACAGAAGCTGCAAAGAAGCTGCTCGTTCGAGTCGGTCGGGCGTGCCACTGCGAAGTCTCCCTTCGGCGTTCAGACTGTGCCGCGCCGCCGGTCTCAGGTTAGAACACCAACGGCGTCGGCTGGACCCGATCCAGTTACTCGGCCCGGCGGCGCGTCCCTCCCCACGACGGCGAGGTTGCAGGGAGAGGTCGCCGGGGGCTCCTATCCCTGATGGCGCGCGGAACCCTCCGGGCTCGGCCGCGCGCCGCTACTCGCAGCTCGCGCCGACGATGTCGCGCTTGTCCCGGCGGTGCTTGTCGCGGCCCGGCCCGCAGCCCAGGATGTCCCGGAAGGCGCCGCCGTCGCGGGCATTGAGGCGGTCCCTGCCGCCGCCGCCCCGCAGGCGGTCGTTCCCCGGTCCGCCGTGGAGCCGGTCGTTGCCCTTGCCGCCGAGCAGGACGTCGTTGCCGCCGCCGCCGCGCAGGCGGTCGTTGCCACCGAAGCCGCAGATCACCTCG
>Ga0207874_1004315_pt1 | contig 10678 bp, 8 predicted proteins | sample HigsolmetaAR201D_FD_184833 | JGI IMG/M metagenome (GOLD analysis project Ga0207874, IMG submission 184833) | Ionic liquid and high solid enriched microbial communities from the Joint BioEnergy Institute, USA - AR20-1-D (SPAdes) (version 2) ... | reverse complement strand
CGGCTTCCCCGATCACGGGCCGCTCAACCCGACGATCCTGGGAGCCGCCTGGGACGAGCTCGCCGCCGGCTAGCCCGACACATGCAGACGGGCGGGTCCCGCCGTGGGCCCCGCCCGTCCGCCCGCCATCCACCGACCGGCTTTTTCTTCTCGCTCTGGCGCGCAGGTCGATCTACCATCCGACCTTCACCCCCGGATGGAGGCACGCGTGCCGGCTCCCGCCAGCTCCGCCCTTCGCGTCCTGATCCTGCTGGCTGCCACGGCCGGGGCGCTCGCCGGCGCCCAGCCACCGGTGCGTCCGGCGCCGGGACACTTCCACGGCCATGGCGACGTCGGCCGTCCCGCGACCCGCGGCGATGCGCGATACAACGGTGTCACAGAGGAATACACGCTCACCGCCGGCGGGACGAACGTCTGGGACCGTCGCGACGAGTTTCACTTCGTCTGGCGCCGGCTCACGGGCGACTTCATCCTCCACACCCGCGTGGCATTCCACGGCGACGGGGCCGATCCACACCGCAAGGCCGGCTGGATGATCCGCCGGTCGCTCGACGACGATGCCCCGTACGTCGACGCGGTGGTGCACGGCGACGGCCTGACGTCACTGCAGTTCCGCCGAACGGCCGGCGGGATCACCGAGGAGATCCGATCTGCCGTCGAAGGCGCCGACGTCCTGCAGCTCGAGCGGCGCGGCGACACCTACGTGATGTCGGCGGCCCGGTTCGGCGACACGTTCACGACAACCACGCTCGACGCGCTCGACCTCGGCGACGAGGTGTACGTCGGCCTGTTCCTCTGCGCCCATCATCCCGAAGCGCGTGAACGCGCCTCGTTCACCAACGTGCGGATCACGCGCCCGGCGCCCGAAGACTTCCGGCCGTACCGCGATTACCTCGGCAGCCGGCTCGAAATCCTCGACGTCGAATCGGGCCGTCGTCAGGTCGTGTTCGAGTCGCTCGATCAGCCGCTCGAAGCGCCCAACTGGACAGTCGATGGGCGGGCGCTCATCTTCAATACGAGCGGTCGCACCGAGGCCCGCGGCCGGCTGCATCGCTTCGACCTGCTCACCCGTCAGGCCGCCGTCATCGACACGGGGCCGAATATCCGCAACAACAACGACCACGTCCTGTCGTTCGACGGGACGATGCTCGGCATCAGCGACCAGAGCCTGCAGGGTGTGGGTTCGACCATCTACACCGTGCCGGTCACCGGCGGTACGCCCGCGCGAATCACCACGCTGGCGCCGTCGTACCTGCACGGCTGGTCGCCCGACGGGCGCTATCTCGTCTACACGGGCGGCCGCGACGGTGAATTCGACATCTTCCGGATTCCGGCCGACGGCAGCGGTCCCGAAGAGAACCTGACGCGCCACCCCGGTCTCGACGACGGCCCCGAGTACACGCCCGACGGCCGCTACATCTACTTCAATTCGATGCGCGGCGGCAGGATGCAGATCTGGCGCATGGGCCCGAACGGCGAACGGCCCGAGCAGATCACCGACGACGAGTACAACAACTGGTTCCCGCACGTCGCGCCGGACGGCCGATCGCTCGTCTACATCGCCTTTCCGCCCGATATCGATCCCGCCGATCACCCGTACTACAAGCACGTGTATCTGCGGCACATGCCGATCGACGGAGGGCCGGCGCGCGTCATCGCCTACGTCTACGGTGGCCAGGGCACCATCAACGTGCCGTCGTGGGCACCGGATGGCCGGTCGCTGGCCTTCGTCAGCAACACCGGCGCCCTCGACTGATTCGTTCGTTCGGGGGCCCGGCTTTCACCCGGGGAGGACGCCATGTCCGTACGGCCGCGCGTCGTCGTTGTTCTGTCGATCGGCATCGTGGTTCAGCTGGGCGCATGTCGGCGCGCGTCCGTCGAGTCGGATGCCGATCTGGTCGCCCGGGCCGGTGCCCCGCTGTTCGAAGGCATGGGCGACTACCATCGGCCGATCACCACGAACGATGCAGGCGCCCAGCGCTACTTCGATCAGGGCATGGTGCTCGCCTTCGGCTTCAACCATGCCGAAGCGATCCGGTCGTTCCGCGCGGCCCAGCGCCTCGATCCCGACTGCGCCATGTGCTTCTGGGGCGAGGCGCTCGCCACCGGCCCGAACATCAACGTCACGAGCGGAGGCAGGGCGATCATGTCGCCGGAAAGCCGCGTGGCGGCGCACGCGGCTGCGCAGAAAGCGCTGTCGCTCGCCGACCGCGTCGCGCCGGTCGAGCGCGCCCTGATCGAGGCGCAGGCCGTCCGCTACGACGGCAGCGAAACGTCGGACCGCGATCCACTCGACCGGGCCTATGCCGAAGCGATGCGCTCGGTCGTCCAGCGGTTCCCCGACGATGACGACGCGGCTGCCATGTATGCGGAAGCGTGGATGAACACCATGCCGTGGAACTACTGGTCCGATGACGGGCAGCCGCGGCCGGAAACCGTCGAGGTGATCGACGCGCTCGAGCACATCATCGCGCGCTCGCCGCGGCACCCGCTCGCCCTGCATCTCTACATCCATGCCGTCGAGGCGTCGTCGGATCCCGGCCGCGCCGAGGCCGCGGCCGACACGCTGCTGACGCTCGTGCCCGGCTCGGGTCACCTGGTCCACATGCCCGCGCACACCTACTGGCGGGTGGGTCGCTATCACGACGCGGCCGAAGCGAACGTCCGGGCGGCCGCCGTCGACGAGCAGTACATCGCGCAATGCAACGCGCAGGGCTTCTACCCGGCGCTCTACTACCCGCACAACATTCACTTCCTGTGGGCCGCTTCGAGCATGGAAGGGCGGAGCGCCGTGGCCATCGACGCGGCCCGCAGGGTGGCGGCAAACGTGCGCATCGAGCAGATCCGCGAGTTCCCGACCGTCGAGTTCTTCAGGACGATTCCGCTGCTGGCGCTCACGCAGTTCGGGCGATGGGACGAGATCCTGGCCGAACCGATGCCCGACGCGTCGCTGCGCTATGCGACGGCCATCGCCCACTACGCGCGCGGCGTGGCGCTCGCGCGCAAAGGCGACCTTGCCGCGGCGCGCCGCGAGCGGGACCAGCTGGTTCCTCTGCGCGACACGACTGAAATCCTCTTCCTCGACACGAACGACTACCCCGCGGTGACGCTGCTCCAGATCGCCGACGCGCTGCTGGAAGGCGAGCTCGCGATGGCCGCCGGCTCGGTCGACGCTGCCGTGGGCCACTTCGAGCGCGCCGTCGCGCTGCAGGACGGCCTGCCCTACATGGAACCGCCCTTCTGGTACTACCCGACCCGCCAGTCGCTGGGCGCGGCACTGCTCGCAGCCGGCCGCGCCGGCGAGGCCGAGGCCGTCTACCGCCGCGATCTCGAGGACTATCCGCACAACGGGTGGTCGATGTTCGGACTGGCCGAAAGCCTCGCCGCACAGGGTCGGACGGACGAAGCCGCCGAGGTGCGCGAGATGTTCACGCACGTCTGGGCCCGGGCCGACGTGGAACTGACCGGTTCCCGCTTCTGATCGGGGGCACTCCGGGGCAACAGCGCCGGGGCATGTGCGGCTCGCGGCTCCGGCTGCCGGGCTTTTCCGCCCGGGCGACCTGTCGGCTGGCCCCGTCCCCCGGTTCTCCGCAATAATGATGGGCGGCCCCTTTATGAGCAGTCTCCCCCACCTGGATAACGTCAACGTCGCCGGGCTCGAGGAAATGCCCACCCCGGCGCAGGTCCGCAAGGAGCTGCCGCTGCCGGCCGACGCGGCCGGCACCGTCGCCACCGGGCGCGCCACGATTCAGCGCATCCTGGATCGGGACGACCACCGCCTGATGGTCGTCGTCGGACCATGCTCGATTCACGACCCGGACGCCGCCGTGGAGTACGCCGGGCGCCTGCGCCAGCTGGCCGACGACGTGAAGGACACGCTCTATCTGGTGATGCGCGTGTACTTCGAGAAACCGCGCACGTCGACCGGCTGGAAGGGGTACATCAACGACCCGTTCATGGACGACTCGTTCCGCATCGACGAAGGCATCGTGCGGGCGAGGAAGCTGCTGATCGAGTTTGCCCGCATGGGCCTGCCGGCCGGGTCGGAAGCGCTCGACCCGCTCTCGCCGCAGTACCTGGGCGATCTCATCAGCTGGTACACGATCGGGGCGCGGACCACCGAGTCACAGACACATCGCGAGATGGCCAGCGGACTGTCGGCGCCGGTCGGCTTCAAGAACGGCACCGACGGCAGTCTCGAGACCGCCATCAACGCGATCCGCTCGGCCGGACGGCCGCAGGGGTTCCTGGGCATCAACCAGTCGGGCCGGCCGGCCATCATCCGCACGCGCGGCAACCGCTACGGGCACCTGATCCTGCGCGGCGGCGGCGGCCGCCCCAACTACGACGCGGCGAGCGTGGCGGCGGCCGAAGCAGCGCTGCTGCGGGCCGGACTGCCGCCGAACATCGTGATCGACAGCTCGCACGCCAATTCGCTGAAGGATCACACCCGGCAGCCGGCCGTCTTCCGCGACTGCGTCGAGCAAATCGTCGCCGGCAACCGATCGATCGTCGGGCTGATGGCCGAGTCGAACCTGTTTGCCGGCAATCAGGCCATTCCCGCCGATCTGACCCAGCTCCGCTACGGCGTGTCGGTCACCGACGCCTGCATCGACTGGGACACGACCGAGCAGATGATTCGCGACGCCGCCGACGCGCTCGCGGGACGGCTCGACGGCCGGACGCAGCTGGTCGGCTGACGCAGGTTGCCGTCCGCCCGCCGGTCAGTCGGCGACCGGTGTCGCTTCCACCACCTTGCCCGGATTGAGGATGCCGCGCGGATCGAGCGCGGCCTTCAGCCGTCGCATCAGCGCGATTTCCTGCGGCGTCCGGCTGTGCGCGAGGTACGGGCGCCGCAGCGTGCCGATGCCGTGCTCGGCCGCAATCGTCCCCCGCCATTCGCGGACCAGGCCGTACACGAGATCGGTCACCGCGTGTATCGGCACGTCGGCCGGCGTGTGGACGTGCAGGTGCAGGTTCGAATCGCCGACGTGGCCGAAGAACGCCATACGGCTGTCGGGCCACCGCGCGCGCAGCCGCTCGCGGCATGCCTCGATGAAGGTCCCGATGTGGCGCGTCGGGATGCCGATGTCGTAGCCGAGCGCCGGCCAGCCGAGGCGCGGAAACTCGCCCGATGCGTCGCGCACGTGCCAGAACGGGCGCGCGTCGGCCGCCGAGTGCGCGATGACGGCGTCGGTGACGAGGCGGGCCGTCGCGGCCTCCTCGAGCATGTCGTCGAACTGCTGCGGGTCGCGCACCGGATCGCTGCCGAGCGCCTCGACGAGGACGTAGCCGCTGCGTCCCGGCGCAAGCGGCGCGGGCGCCCCGCCGGCGCCCGTCATCAGTTCGTAGAAGTCGCCCCACAGCAGCTCGAACGCCGACAGTGTCCCGCCGAGCCGGCTCCGCGCATGCTGCAGCAGTCCCAGCACCTGATCGAAGCTGTCGACAGCGCAGAAGGCCGTGCACTGGCTTCGCGGCTGCGGGTGCAGCCGCAGCACCGCGCGCGTCACGATCCCGAGCGTCCCCTCGGAGCCGACGAAGACCTGCCGCAGATCGAAGCCCGCGTTGTTCTTGATCAGCCGGTTGAGCGACGAGATCACGGTGCCGTCGGCAAGGACGACCTCGAGGCCGAGCACCAGGTCGCGCATCATGCCGTAGCGGATGACGCGGTTGCCGCCCGCGTTGGTCGCCACGTTGCCGCCGATCTGGCACGATCCGCGGGCGCCCATGTCGAGGCCGAAGAAGAGGCCGGCCGAGGCGGCCGCGTCCTGAACGACCTGAAGCGGCGTGCCGGCCAGCACTGTCATCGTGGCCGCCGGCTCGTCAATCTCCTCGACGCCGCTCATCAGCTCGAGCGACATCACCACGCCGTCGGACACGGGCGTCGCCCCGCCCGCCAGGCCGGTCCGTCCGCCCTGGACGACGAGCGGCACCCGGGCGTGGTGGCAGGCGGCGGCTACGGCCGACACTTCAGTCGTCGTTGCCGGCCGGACGAGCGCGAGCGGCCGGCCGCCCGGCATCGGCACGACCCAGTCGGCCAGGTAGCGATCGTCGATGCGATCGGCAGAAGCGACGCGCCCGGGCCCCACGGCCGCCCGAAGCGCTTCGAGCACCTGCGTCACGGAATCCTCCTCCGGCGCCGATAAGAATATGCGAGCCGGGCCGCGCGGCCGGGCGCGATATTGCAGATTCGCCGACGCGCAGGGATAATCGCCTATTGCCGGTCGACCCGGCGTCCGCCAATGATTCTTCCGAAGTCCAGCCGCCTCACGTCCGAACAGCTCGCCGAGGTCAGCGCCATCGTGCAGGAGTTCGGCTGCCGCGTGCAGCCGATCGTCGGCGAAGTGCGCACGATCTACGCCATCGTGGGCGACGAGCGGAACGAGCTGATGATCAACCGCCTCGAAGGGCTCGACTACGTCGAGCGGATCGACCGCATCCAGTCGCCCTTCAAGCTCATGGACCGCCGGTCGGAGCTGGCGAACGGGCACCTGCGGATCGGCGGCGTCACCCTCGGCGAGGAACTGTTCGTCATTGCCGGACAGTGCACGATCGACCCGAAGCACCCGGAGCTGTTTTTCGAGACGGCCGAGGGCGTCAAGGCGGCCGGGGCGACGGCGCTGCGCGGCGGCGTCTGGAAACCGCGCACGAATCCCTACAGTTTCCAGGGCGACACGCGCTCGCTCGACATCCTCGTCGAGGCCGGCCGCATGACCGGCCTGCCGATCGTGACCGAGGTCATGGAGCCCGAGCACATCGAGCTCGCCCTGAACGCCGGCGTCGACATCCTGCAGATCGGCGCGCGCAACGCGCTCAACTACTCACTGCTGCGCCAGGTCGGCCGCGCGATCGCCGGGCGCCCGACGGCGGTGCTCCTCAAGCGGAGCCTGCACATGGGTACCATCGCCGAGTTCATCTCGGCGGCCGAGTACATCGTCAACTTCGGCAACCCGAACGTGATGCTCTGCCCGCGCGGGACGGCGCCTGCGCTCGATGGCTACCGCAACCATCCCGACGAGAGCATCACGCCGCTCCTGAAAGAGCGGACCTGGGCGCCGGTCGTTGTCGACCCGTCGCACTCGGTGGGCAAGGCCGCGTACGTCCCGGGCTGTGCCCTGGCGGCCGTCGCCTATGGCGCCGACGGCCTCTGCATCGAGACGCACGCGCAGCCGACGCAGGGCATCGGCGACGACCCGAAACAGTCGCTGACACCGGCCGCTCTGGCCGACGTCATCCGTCAGGCGCGCATCATCTACGAACTTCGCCGGCGCGAGCCGGTCGACGCGCGCAGCTGACGCGTCGCCTGCGCCGCTGCGCGGGCCTTCCCACGCTCGATCGATTCGACATGCTCAGAGACATTCTGCTGCCCGAGCTCGACCACGAAATGGCCAACACCCGGAAAGTGCTCGAGCGCGTTCCGGAAGATCGCGGCGATTTCCAGCCGCACGCGAAGTCGATGACCATGGCCCGGCTGGCGGGCCACCTGGCCGGCATCCCGCGCTGGGGCGTGCTGGCCCTGACGTGCGAGGAAGTGGATCTGGCGCCGAAGGACGGCGCCGGTGCGCCGCCGCCCCTCGAGGCGCCGGCCGCATCACGCGCGGCGATGCTCGAGGCGTTCGACGCCGCGGTCAGGGAGCTGCGCGATCGACTGGCGGAAGTACCCGACGACCTGCTGATGCAGCCGTGGACGCTGAAAAAGGGCGGTCAGGTCGTCTTCACGATGCCGCGGTTGAGCGTACTGCGCCAGCTGCTGCTCAACCACGCGATTCATCACCGCGCCCAGCTCGGCGTGTACCTGCGCCTGAACGACATTCCGCTGCCACCGATCTACGGGCCGACAGCGGACGGCGACGCGTAGATCCCTCGTCGCAGCGTCACCGGACGCAAGGGCGCCTTCCCCGAGAAGAGAACTGCCACTCAGCCCGCAGAGATCCCACCGGGCTGAGTGGCAGGCGAAGCGGATCACCTGGAGTGCCCGTCACATGGACGGAGGCATCAGGTCTGGCTGGGAGTGGTGGACGGCCCCGCTGTCGTCGTGGCTCCTGAACCGGCTCCCTGGGCGAACGCCTTCTGCGCGCTGGCGGTCAGCGTCAGTATGACCGGAACGCCCGCAGCGAGCGTGCGCAGCACCGCACGACGCCGCAGCGCGGCGGTGTCAGGAGCGATGGTCTGTTCGGCGAGGCCGATAGCGACCAGCTGATCGAGCGTCCGGCGCACCGTCGAGACGTCGACCGGTCCCCCGGCCTCCGACAGCATGCGGGCGATCTCCTCTACTCCGGTCGGTTCGTCGCAGCACTCCCACACAGCCACGGCGGCGGCATTGAGCGAATGCGCTGCCTCGGTCTCCGTATCGAAGACGGCAGCCGAGCCGTCGGGCAGGCGCTCTACCAGGAATCGTGGCGACTGCACTGCTTTGTACGCGGTCTCCATCCTTCTTTTCTCTCCTGTCCTCGCCCGCCGTCGCCTCACAATCGTGCAGTCCCCTCCGGCAGGCGGATTCGCTACAGCGTGAACTCTCCCGTCTCGTGCGGCGCCATGCCCGGCTGCGTCGCAACAGCCGGTCGCACGAGCAGGACCTCCGCCTGGAACCGATACGCGTAGAACTGATCGATGCCCTTGTACGTCTCGAGCCAGAGGGCCATCTCGGATGGCCGCGCGGGCAGTTCTTCGAGCAGGCGGTTGTAGACCGTGTGATTGTAGGCGATCGCGTGTGTACACGTCAGCCCGCGAGGAATCTCGAGATGCCGGCAGCCGGGCAGCAGAGGATACGTCTGCCCCCACCGATGTCCGCCGAGATACAGCAGATCCCACGCCCGATCCTGAAGCTCATGCAGACTGGCGGCGAGATCGGCCACAGCCGTCGGCGAGAACCGTACGTCGTCTTCGAGCACGAGGACGTTCCGCAGGCCCTGCCATCGTGCTTCCTCGAGGATGGCGCGATGCGACAGGGCGCACCCCACGTGGTGGTTGTCCGGTGTCTCCACGGCCGGGACCCGACGCACGCTGCCGCTGAAACACAGGCCCACGCGGGCGAGTTGCTCCTGCAGCGCCTGCCAGCGATCGGCCTGCCGATCGAGATTGATGCAGTAGATGGCATCGAAGAACGCAAACGGCCCCGACCGTTCGACCCTGACGGCCTCGACGACCTCGTCGACGTCTTCCGGCGGCATGCGCGTGCGGAAGTGTTCGACCGCCGGCCCCGGATCGTCGCCCAGCTCATGCGCGATGAGCAGATAGTTGCGCAGCCGTTCCCTGAGAACGTTCGGGTACGGCACACCAGCCGGCCGACCGAACCGGTGAAGCCAGCGGAAGAACGGCAGACACAACGTCCGCCCGCCTGCGCGGCGCACGCGCTCGTGAACGTAGCCTTCCTCGCCACCGAAGCCCCCGAGCTTTCGATTCAAGCCCGGCCAGGCTTCGCGGCGGCAGGCGAACACGCCGAGCCCCTGCATGGGGACCTCGAACGGCGGCCCCTCCGGATCCCGCGCCCTCTCGTCGGTGCTCCAGCGGCCCCACATGGCGTCGGACCAGGTCGGTTCGAAGTGAGACGACACGCTCGTGCCGCTGTCATTGACGAGCGGTCCCTGGAGCAGGTCGTTCGTATCCGGGTGTTCGTCGATGTAGGCGAGGAGCCTGGCGAGCACGCCCGGGGGAAACATCACGTGAGAGTCCATACAGAGCACGAAGTCCGACGTGCTGATCCGGAAGAGCAGGTCGCGCGTCGCCGTCCCCACCATGCTCCGGTACGGGAAGTAGTGACACTCGGGCAGCTGCGCACAGAGGCGCGCGACCGGTTCGGCGTGAACCCCGGTCGGGTGGTTGTCGATGACGAGAAAATTGACGTGCTCGAGGACTTCGGGGTGATAGAGGCGGATCGCCTGAAGCGAGAAGTACACGCCGTCAAAGTCATCGTAGGTGCACATGCCGATCGTCAGCCGGCGCGGCTCCATCGCCGGCGGCGGAACCGGCGCGGCCCCCACGACCAGGCGACGATCCAGCATCCGCGTTGCACGTTCGTAGAACGGCGACGATCTGGCGACCTGTTTCAACACCCCGATCAGGCCGTCGGTGCTCCACGATGTCTCGTTCAGCGGTGCTTCCACGTTCCCGATTCCGTCACTGTGCGAGCAGCGCCAGGAGCGGCTCGACGGCCGCGTCGGCGTCCCCGCGCCTGCCGCGGTACACCCGTGCGGTCGCGGTCGCGCGCATGGCCGCCACGGCCATCCGGTCGTCGTCACTGACCGCCCGCGGTGTGTTCTGCAGGAGGTAGAGCAGGCCTTCGCTCGACGGGACACGTTCGAGCCACAACTCCGCCTCGTCGCTGTACCGAAGCGCCGCGATGGCAGACACGCGAGCCGGGGACGAGGCGATTGACGCGGTCAGCCGCGTCGCCGGCACAGCCGTGCGCGCTTCGGGTTCACTGCCAGGCACGCGCAGCAGCAGCGGCCGCGCATACGGATGCACCCGTCCGTCGCCGTCGAGCAGGGCGTATTCGTCCGAAAGGTAGGCGGCGCCCCGGGCGATCAGTGCCGCCACGAGCGACGACTTGCCCGTCCGGCTCATGCCGGGTACGAGCAACGCCCGCTCGCCAACCGCGACCGCGCCGGCGTGGATCGGAACGTAAGGCGTGCGCTCCAGGAGGTAGCCGTCGATGCGGATCTGAAGCTCGACGACGAGC
>Ga0207874_1004312_pt1 | contig 10681 bp, 4 predicted proteins | sample HigsolmetaAR201D_FD_184833 | JGI IMG/M metagenome (GOLD analysis project Ga0207874, IMG submission 184833) | Ionic liquid and high solid enriched microbial communities from the Joint BioEnergy Institute, USA - AR20-1-D (SPAdes) (version 2) ... | reverse complement strand
CGAAATGCGCTCTCACACCCTCTCGGATGGGCTCCAGCGCGGCCCAGCGGTCCCCCTTCTTGGCCACATGGTGGCCTACGACCTCGGTCGTGCAGTGGTCCACCGCTCCGAAGAACCAGCACCAGCCCTCCCTCTCCGTGTAGAAGCGCGTCGCATCGGTGCCCCAGAGCTCATCAGGGCGCTCGGTGCGAATGGTACCGCTGTGCGTCCGGTCTCCGCGTTCGTGGACGCGCCGTACCGGGGCAAGGAGCCGGTTCTCCCGCATGAGGCGAAGGACTCGGTTTCTGCCGACCCTGATCCCCTTCCTCCGCAGCATGGCCCAGACCTTCCGGTGCCCCTCCGAGAGGAACGAGCTCTCCTCGAGCACTGCTCTGATCTCCTCCAGGAGCTCAGCATCGGAGTGAGTGGTCTTAGGGCCTCGCTTCTCGAGCACGCGCCCCTCCTCCGCCGCCCTGCCACCACCCATCGCCGCCGCGGCATAGACACTCGAGCGGGCCGTGCGAAAGACCGAGCAGATCATGGTGAGCGGGTAGCGCCGATCCGTAGACGGGCTCACCATCCCTCGGATCTCCTGAGCTTCCTCAGGTCGTCCGTAAAGCCCCTTTTTTCGATGAGGATCTCTGCGAGCTCGAGCCTCATCATCGTCTCTCCCAGCTTGGCCCGGGTTCGGACCAACTCCTGCTCCTCGGCATTTCGGCTGCGGCTCTTGAGCCCGGCCTCCGCCCCCGAGAGGAATGCGCGCCGCCACTCCTCGATCACCTGGGGCGCCACCTGGATCTCGCGGCTTATCTCACCGAGATCCTCACCCCGAAGGAGGCGAAGTACGATCTCTGCTTTCCGCTTTGCACTCCAGCGCTCGGGCAGCTCCCGCTCACCCGACGACATTGAGTTCTCCATCACCACTTCTCCGATCTTCTGGACCCCACCAACTTACCCCAGTCAGGTGTCCAGGGAAATCGGATGCTCTATAGAGGAACGCACCCGTCGAGAGCGGGCCGTTGCAGGGCTACGCCGGAAGCGTGATGACATCCGTGGAATCACGTGGTACCAGGACCGGACCTCGCCCCAGTACGTAGACTCTGAGAGTGCGATCTTCCTATATATCGGCAGCCCGGACGGCGGGCGCCCATTCCTTCGCCTCAAGATCCAGTACGTCGCGAGCGACTGGCTTTTCATTGAGAGCTACCTGATCAAGGCCGATAGCCAGACGTTTACCATTGCGCCTGGCCACTTCGCGATCGAACGCGATAACGGATACGGTGGCATCTGGGAGTGGTACGACACCCCGGCCGAGGCTCGCGAACTGCGGATCGCGCGCGCGATCGCCGAATCGAAGCACGCCGTCATCCGGTACAACGGGAGTCAGTACTACAGAGACCGAACCCTTACAGCGGCGGAGAAGAAGGCGATCCAGAACGTGCTGCTGGCCTACGAGTCTCTCGCCCGCTCCTGACAGCCGGTTTCAGCGGGCGCCCGGGTTCGATGAACGCGATCTGGCCGCGGCCACCCACCCATGGGGTTTCATACGGCTCGGCGCCTACCGCTTCCGAGGAACGGGGCGCGTGGGCCACCTCGGCCCGAGCGGAGCGCCGGGGCGAGGGCATCGAGGTAGCTGGTGGGATCGAGCGGGTGAACTTGCTATCGCCGGTGGTCCGCGCGATCTTGACCCACGGGGGCTAGAGTCGCCCGTTTTCGGCAGCCCGTCTCCGCGCTCCAGCGAGCCACGGCGCGGCCCAGTTCGAAGTCAGCCCACGACTACCAGCCCATGCAGTCGAACCGCTGGACCACGGTTCAGGAATCCGAGTTCCCCTGGGAACGGGAGGCGCTCGCCTACGTGCGCGCGCTGCTCCCCGATACCGACCCGTTTCGGGCCTGGTCGAACTTCGAGTTCATCGGCGAGGACGGCAGCATCAACGAGGTGGACTTGCTGGTCGTCTCGCTGTATCGGATCTATCTGGTCGAGATCAAGAGCGCACCTGCACGCGTCGACGGCGATGCCGGGACGTGGACGTGGACCGGACCAGACGGCGTTCGCAAGACCGACAACCCGCTTCTGCTCGCGAACCGCAAGGCCAAGAAGCTGAAGAGCCTGCTCGCGCGACAGCCCTCCATGAAGCGGCAGCGGGTGCCGTACATCGAACCGATCGTTTTCCTCTCACACCAGAACGCGAAGTGTGGCCTCGAGGGCGCGGCCCGGCTCGGCGTGTACCTGCGTGAGGAGGCGGAGCGCGACGGGCACCCGCACATCGGTCAGGTGCTGACCGGCGAGATTGACGCCGAGAACCGCTTCGGGACACCCGGTGAGCGGATCGACGCCTCCCTCTCGCGCGCGATCGCCCGGGCGCTCGCTGATGCGGGGATCCGGCCGACGCAGCGGCACCGGCAGGTCGGCGACTACATCCTCGAAGAGCTGCTGAACGAGACGGACGTCTTCCAGGACTGGTCGGCCCGCCACGTACACCTGGAGAAGCGTCGGCGCCGGATTCGTATCTATCCCCATGCGCTTCAGTCCTCGGAGACGACGAGGGCCGAGCGGCGCGCTGCGGCGATGCGGGAGTTCCGTCTTCTCGATGGGATCGAGCATCCCGGCATCGTGCGGGTCGAGGGCTTCACCGAGCACGAACGGGGTCCCGCCCTCATCTTCGCGCACGAGCCTGACGCCGAACGGCTGGACTTCTTCCTCCAGCGCCGTGGGGCCGAGCTGGATCTCCGCCAGCGTCTTGCGCTCGTTCGGCAGATCGCGGAGACGCTGCAGTACGCGCATTCCCGGCGGCTCTACCACCGCACACTCACGCCGCAGAGCATCCTGGTAAGCGACCCCGACAGCGACCACCCGACACTTCGGATCTTCAACTGGCAGGTCGCCGAGGGCGAGCTAGGCACGACGACGGGCACGCGCCTCACCGTCAACCACATCCTCAAGGTCGGTCTCGCAGGCGAGACCGAGGGCGCCGTCTATCTCGCACCGGAGCTGTACTCCGTGGGTGAGCTGGATCCGGAACGACTCGATGTCTTCTCACTCGGCGCGCTCGCATACCGGATCCTCAGCGGTGCGGAGCCGGCCGGAAGCATCGAGGAGCTGCACGAGAAGCTCATTCGCAACCAGGGGCTACGGCTCAGCGAGGTGAGCGATGGTGCGAGCGACGACCTCGAGGTGGCCGTCCAGTGCGCGACGGATCCCGAAACCAGCGGACGGCCGGACGTCTCCGAGTTCCTGGCGCTGCTCGATGCGGCCGTAGAAAAGCTGACGGCCACCGATCGCCGCACCTTCGTCCACCCGCTCGACGCCGAGCCGGGCGACGAGCTCGAAGGCGGCTTCATCGTCCGTCACCGCTTGGGCAAGGGCTCGAGTGCGGTCGCGCTCTTGATCGAGCGCGACGGCAAGGAGGGCGTGCTCAAGGTCGCCCTCGACCCGGCGATGAACGACCGGCTTCTCCATGAGGCCGAGGTCCTGCGCAGGATCCGCCACCAGAACGTGGTCGAGCTGTACGAGACGGTCGAGCTGGCCGGCCATGTCGCGCTCTTCATGGCGGCGGCGGGGACCCGCAGTGGCGATGATCGGCCCGGCACGTACACGCTCGCGCAGCGCATCCGGCAGGAAGGCCGCCTTTCCCTCGACCTGCTCCAGCGGTTTGGTGAGGAACTGCTCGGCGTCGTGGAATGGCTGGAGCAGTGCGGCATCTCGCATCGGGACATCAAGCCCGACAACATCGGTATCGGGCAGACCAACAAGAAGACGCTGACCCTCGTCCTCTTCGACTTCTCGCTCTCGGGCACGCCGGCCGAGAACATCCGGGCCGGCACACCACCATACCTGGATCCGTTCCTCTCGCTGCGCAAGCCGCCGCGCTGGGACCTCTACGCCGAGCGCTTCGCCGCCGCAGTTACGCTGTACGAGATGGCGACGGGCCAGCTCCCCGTCTGGGGCGATGGGAAGTCGAACCCGGCCGTGGTGGACGACGAGGTGACGCTCGACGTCGAGCTCTTCGACCCTGCCGTGCGGGACGACCTCGCGCGCTTCTTCCGCAAGGCCCTCGCCCGGGACTACCGGAAGCGGTTCGATAACGCCGAGGAGATGCGCCGTGCGTGGGTTCGCATCTTCGAGCGGATCGACGAGCCCACCACGCTCACGACCGACCCCGGCGTGGCGGACCTCGACGCCGCGCTCGCGAATGCGCACGAGGACACCCGGGTCGTCACGCTCCCACTCTCGCCCCGGGTCCTGAACGCCCTCGACCGGATGGGCGTGCAGACGCTGCGGGATCTCCAGGAACTGCCCCGCATCCGACTCTACCGAAACAAGGGAATCGGGCAGCGGACCGTCCGCGAGATCCGCGAGCTGGCCGAGAAGGTGGCCGAGCATTTCGCCGGCCGAACGGCCCCGACGCCCCGGGCGGGTCTCGATGTCGCCGAACAGGATCCCGGCACGGAGCCGCGCTTCTGGAGCATCGACCTGATCGTGCGGCGGCTGATGCCGAAGCACGGCGATGCGGACGACATCGCGATCCTGCGCGGACTGCTCGGGCTGGACCCGCTGGGTGGGCAGTATGTGACGTGGCCGGCACAACAGGACGTGGCCGAAGCGCTCAGCTTCCCGCGCGAGGACGTACGCGCCGTCGTCGAGCGGGCCTGCGAGCGCTGGAGCAAGGACTCACCCGCATGGATGGTCCCGCTCCGCGACGACATCGCGGCCATCGTCGAGAAGCACGGCGGCGTCCTTACCCGTGCCGAGCTCGTCTCCGGACTTCTCACGGCGCGCGGCTCGGCCGCGGCCGAGGAGGACCGGGCGCGCTTCGCCGCCGCCGTTGCGTACGCGGCCATCGAGGTCGAGGCGAGCCGCCAGGAGCCGCGCTTCATCCTCTACCGCGGGCGGGATCATGTATTCGTGGTGGCAACCCCTGCCCTCTCCGAAGCGTTCGGTGGCACGCCCGCGGCCAGGGCGCGCTACGCGGAGGCGCTCGGCGCCCGCGCCGATGAGATTGCTGCGGCCGACCCGCTCTGGACGCCCGAGCGCACGATCGAGGACCTGACGGCGATCGAGCCGCCGCACGGCGACCGGCCGCTGCCGCCCGAGCGGGTCCTGCGCCTCGCCGCCGCCGCATCGCGGAACGCCGCGCTGTCGAGCAAGCTCGAGTTGTACCCGCGCGGCATGCCCGCGGCGAGGGCGCTCAAGCTCGGTGCCGGCAGCCTGCTCGGCGCGCGGCGGCTCCCCGTCGAGCTCGTCCGGGAGCGCATTGCGAGCCGGTATCCCGAGGCCGAGCCGCTCCCCGGGCGCCCCGCGCTGGACACGCTGCTCGAAGATGTCGGGCTCCACCTCCGCTGGGATCCCGAAGAGCAAACGTACCGCCCGCCGGAGCCGGCGCCGCTCGAGACCAGCTCCATCTTCACCCGCCGGAGCACGGCCACGGAGCCGTCGCAGGACGTCCCGGGGGCCGAGGACGCGTGGGCGCTCGAGCGTCGTCTGGAGATGGTCGCGGAGCAGCGCCGCTTCCTCGTGCTCGGCGTGAACCCTGCGCACCACGCCCGGGCGGAGCGGGAGCTGCTTTCGCGCTTCGGCCTCACCCGCATCAGCCTGGAAGCGCTCATGCTTCGGGAGCTGCGTGCGGCCGCGGACGCGGTCGGCGCCCGCTGGGACGTGGTCCTGAAGGCCGATGCCGCGGCCGCCGACAGCCGGGACGGCCGTAATCTGAGGCGCCTCGCCGAACGCGCCGCCGCCGCCATCGAAACGGAGCTCCTCCAGATGGACGAACCGGCGCTCCTCCTCTATCCCGGCCTTCTGGCACGCTACGGACAGCTCGGGCTCTTTGAGCGCCTGCGCGACGCGTGTGCTGCGGGCAAGGCGCCGGGCTACGTGCTCCTCGTCGCCGGAGACGCACAGAGCCCGCTTCCCGTGATCGACCGAACGCCGCTTCCGGTGGTACACGCCTCCGAGTGGGCGCGCATCCCGGAGGCCTGGATCCGAAACGCTCACCGCGGCCACACACAACTTGCCGTGGCCACCGACCGATAGACGGACGACGATGCCGATCGACGCAGGACATCTGTTGCAGGACCTGAAGCGCCGCGTGCGCATCCTCGAGGACGATCTCCGCGAGCGAGCGGACAGCGACCCCACCATCCGGGCGGAACTGGAGGCCGAATACCGGAAGGGGCGCGAGGCGGAACGCATCGGCGACGCCTTCGAGGTCTGGCGCGAGGGCGTGCTGACCCAGGCCGCCGTGCACTGGGTGCTGGGCTGCGTCTTCATCCGGTTCCTGGAGGACAACGAACTCATCGACCCGCTCCTGTCTGGCCCCGGCACGCGGGCCCGCGAGGCGGCGGACCGGTACACCCTCTACTTCCAGCACCCCGAGCACCGCACCCACAACGATCGCCACTACCTCGAGCACGCCTTCGCGACGGTTGCGGCGCTGCCGACGGGCGATCGACTCTTCGATCGGGCCCACAACCCGATCTGGAGCTTCCCGATCTCCGCCGACGCCGCCAAGGACCTGCTCCGCTTCTGGCGCGAGCAGGACCCGGACACCGGCGACTTGGTCCACAACTTCACGGACCCGGCCTGGGACACCCGCTTCCTCGGCGACCTCTACCAGGATCTTTCCGAGGCGGCCAAGAAGACCTATGCCCTGCTCCAGACGCCGGTCTTCGTCGAGGAGTTCATCCTCGACCGCACGCTCGGCCCAGCTCTGCGCGAGTTCGGGCTCCCGGAAGTGCGCATGATCGACCCGACCTGCGGCTCCGGGCACTTCCTCCTGGGCGGATTCGAACGACTCCTCCGTGAATGGCAGAAGAAGGAGCCGGGCACGCTCGAGCGGGAGCTGGTGCAGCGTGCGCTGGACCAGGTGTACGGCGTGGACATCAACCCCTTCGCCGTCGCCATCGCGCGCTTCCGACTGCTGATCGCCGCGCTCCGGGCCAGCCAGGTGACGCGGCTCGCGCAGGCGCCCGACTTCAAGATCCACGTGGCGACGGGAGACTCGCTCCTGTTCGGGACGCTGCGCGATGACGAGCTGGCGCTCGGCGGGACGGCGGCCGAGCTGAAGGTGCTGGGGTTCGCGTTCCACAGCGAGGACGGGGAGGAGGCCGACCGGATCCTGAGTCAGCGCTACCACGCCGTGGTCGGCAACCCGCCGTACATCACGGTCAAGGACAAGGCGCTGAACCAGCTCTACCGGCTGCTCTACTCGACCTGCCACATGAAGTATGCGCTAAGCGTACCATTCATCGAGAGATTCTGGCAGCTCGCTATCCCCGGGTCGACGACACGGCCGGCGGGGTTTGTGGGGATGATCAACGCCAACTCCTTCATGAAGCGGGAGTTTGGGAAGAAGGTTGTGGAAGAGTTCTTCCCCCGCGTGGACCTTACCCACGTCATCGACACCTCGGGCGCTTACATTCCGGGGCACGGTACGCCGACGGTGATTCTGTTCGGGCGCAACCGCAGTCCTGTCGGTGACACCGTGCGCGCAGTGATGGGGATCAAGGGTGAGCCGAGTACGCCCGAGGACCCGGCGCAGGGTAAAGTGTGGAGCGCGATCGTAGCCCAAGTGAATCAGCCGGGGAGCGAGAGCGAGTTCGTGAGCGTGGCGGATTCGCCGCGCGAGTTCTTCAGCAAGCACCCGTGGAGTATTGGTGGAGGCGGGGCGGCGGAGTTGAAGGAGTCGATTGACAACACCGGGATGAATAGGCTCGTAGATGAGGCTGATATCGGGATCAGTGTGGTCTCGGGAGAGGATGAGGCTTTTCAGCTACCCGGAGGTTTGGTACGTCGGTGCTCCTTCCCGCGCGTGTACCTACGGGAGTTTGTGGCTGGTGAAGACATACGCGATTGGATCATCTCACAAGAATCAGCCGCGATCTTCCCGTATGACGCCCCAAACCTGGAGCCACGGTTAGATACGACAATTTGTCGCTGGCTTTGGCCGCTGCGCACTGTTCTGGCCAAGCGGATCTGGTTCAAGCAAACCCAGGTGGAACGTGGTTACCCATGGCATACATACGCCCATATTTCAGGCGACCGGGCATTCAGCAGATTGTTGATTGCATACTCCGAAGTCGCCACGCACAACCACTTCGTTCTGGACCGCGGGGGCAAAGTATTCAAGCAGACTGCGCCGGTCATCAAACTTCCGGCCGATGCCACGGAGGAGGATCACCTGGCGCTGCTCGGGCTGTTGAACAGCTCGACGGCGTGCTTCTGGCTCAAGCAGGTCGCCCACAACAAGGGCAGCACGGTGGACCAGCGCGGTGCTCGACAGCGCACCGCGCCGTTCGAGGACTTCTACCAATTCAATGGCACCAAAGTAGGGCAGTATCCCGTTCCCGCCGAGAGACCGCTTGACCTTGCCGTCCGGCTTGACGTGCTCGCGCAGGAGCGCCAGCGGCACCTCCCAGATGCTCTTGCGGATCAACTCCCGATGCCCCGTAGCGAGTGGGAGCGCCACCGGGCCGAAGCGGACCGGCTGCTACGCGAGATGATCGCGCTTCAGGAGGAACTAGACTGGCGCTGCTACCGGATCTATGGGATCACCGAGGACGAACTCACGTACCGGGATACGGGCGACGTGCCGCTCACGCCTCCCGAGGTCGAACTCGGCGAGCGTGCCTTCGAGATCGTTCTGGCGCGGAGGATGGCGACGGGCGAGGAGAATTCCACTTGGTTCGAGCGCCACGGGTCGACGCCGGTCACGGAGATCCCGTCTCGCTGGCCCTCGGATTACCGGGCGCTAGTCGAGCGGCGAATCCGCCTCATCGAGCAGGATCGGTACGTCGGCCTGATCGAGCGGCCAGAGTACAAGCGCCGCTGGAACGTCGAGCCATGGGATGAGCAGGCCCGGCGTGCGCTCGAGCGCTGGCTGCTTGACCGTCTGGAAACCGCCACCTACTGGCCCGAGCCGCGGCTTCAGACCACGCGCGCGCTCGCTGATCGCGCGGCGCGGGACCCCGGCTTCGTGGCCGTGGCCGAGCTGTACGAGGGTCATGCGGGTGTAGACGTGCACGCGCTCGTGCGCAGGCTGGCCGAGGCGGAGGCCGTCCCGTTCCTCCCACAGTTGCGCTACAAGGCGAGCGGACTACGCAAACGCAAGGTCTGGGAAGAGGTCTGGGAGCTCCAGCGACGGGAAGATGAGATCGACGCGCAGGTCGCCGCCGAGCTGAAGCCGTTCGAGGGCGAGACGGAAGGAGCGTTCCGGGAGCGGCTGGAAGCCGAACAGAAGCGGCGCAAGGCCGAAGAAGTCGGCGATATTCCGCGGCCGCCCAAGTACACGTCCGCGGATTTCGTGAGCGCCACCTTCTGGCGCCTGCGGGGTCCGCTGGACGTGCCGAAGGAGCGCTTCATCAGTTACCCGTACTGCGGCAAGGACGGGGATCCGTCGCTGCTGGTCGGCTGGGCCGGCTGGGACCACCTCCAGCAGGCCCAGGCATTGGCCACATGGATCAACGAGCTGATCGAAGACGAAGGCTGGCCGGCCGAGCGACTGATCCCCGCACTGGCCGGTCTTGCCGAGCTGCTTCCCTGGCTGGAGCAGTGGCACAACGAGCCGGACCCCGAGTTCGGCCGCCTCGATCATTTCTATCGCAACTATCTGATAGGCCGGCTCCACGAGCTGGGACTGAGCCTGTCCGACCTCGCAGAGTGGGAGCCGCCCAAGGCGAAGCGCGGGCGGCGGAAAACGGTCAAGCGGTAGGGTCCACTACCACGGCGCGCCATGACGAAGATCGCTGACATCATCCATATCCCAGAGCGCGTCCATCAGGGCGACTTCGTGCTCAAGCTGACCGCCGGCGTGGCCAACCCGGAGGCGACGCTCAGGAGCTACGTGGTCACGCCGCAGCTCGTGGAGTGCTTCGACCGGGCGCTCTCGCTGATCCGGTCGGCCGTCGAGACCGGGACCAGCAAGGGCAGCTATCTCCATGGCAGCTTCGGAAGCGGGAAGAGCCACTTCATGGCGGTGCTTTCGCTGCTCCTGGAGGGGAACGCCGCCGCACGGTCGGTCCCGGAGCTGTCGGGGGTGGTCGCCAAGCACAACCGCTGGACGGAGGGCAAGCGGTTCCTGGTGGTCCCGTACCACCTGATCGGGGCCGTGAACCTGGAGTCCGCGCTGTTCGGCCAGTACGCGAGGCACGTCCGTGAGCTGCACCCCGATGCGCCGACGCCCGGGTTCTACCGCGCGGAGAAGCTGTTCGAGGATGCACGCCGCCTCCGCCGCCAGATGCGCGATGAGCGTTTCTTCGCTGAGTTGGGTGGGGCCAGGGACGAGGACAGCGGCTGGGGCGCGCTCGATGCGGCCTGGGATGCCGAAAGCTTCGAAGCGGCCCTCGCCTCGCCGCCGGGCTCGGAGGAGCGCGCGCGCCTGGTTGGCGACCTGGTGGACACCTTCTTCAGTGCGCACCGCGAGCTCGCGGCGGCGGGCGAGGAGGGCTTCGTCTCGATCGACGAGGGACTCGTCATCCTTTCCCGCCATGCCCGAGACCTCGGCTATGATGCGGTGGTCCTTTTCCTGGATGAGCTCATCCTCTGGCTCGCGAGCCACGCCGCCGATCCCGAGTTCGTGAGCCGCGAAGGACAGAAGGTGGCGAAGCTCGTCGAGGCGACGCGCATGGACCGGGCGCTGCCGATCATCAGCTTCATCGCGCGCCAGCGCGACCTGCGCGAGCTGGTCGGCGAGCATGCACCGGGCGC
>Ga0207874_1004304_pt1 | contig 10697 bp, 4 predicted proteins | sample HigsolmetaAR201D_FD_184833 | JGI IMG/M metagenome (GOLD analysis project Ga0207874, IMG submission 184833) | Ionic liquid and high solid enriched microbial communities from the Joint BioEnergy Institute, USA - AR20-1-D (SPAdes) (version 2) ... | reverse complement strand
CTGCACTTCTCCTCTCGTTGTTTTCCGTCGCTTGCGAGCAGTTGTGGGCGGGCGCGGCGATCAAGGAGCAGATTCGGGTTCTGCGGTACCAGGCCGTTCCAATGAGGGACGGAGTAAAGCTATACGCTGATGTTTACCTGCCAGCGAGAGAAGGGAAGTTCCCTGTCTTAGTAACCCGGACTCCCTATGGCGTGCAGCGCGACGGGGTTCACGAAACTGCGATCCGCTTCGCGCAGCAGGGCTACGCATATGTCATACAGGACGTGCGGGGCCGCTACGAGTCCGAAGGTAGCTGGGATCCGTTCCGCTACGAGGCGAAGGATGGCTACGACACCATCGAGTGGGCGGCAAAGCAGCCTTGGTCCAACGGCAAAGTGGCGATGCAGGGTGGATCTTACCTGGGCCACGTCCAGTGGCGTGCCGCTACTCAGGCGCCGCCTTCTCTGGTCACGATTTTCCCGGCCGTCGCCTCGACAAATATCTATCGGAACTGGCTGACGCATGGCGGCGCTTTCCGCTTGTCCTTCAACTACGGCTGGGGCGTGGTCCGGATGCCGAACCGGATTATGCTCCCCCAGTACTGGCACACCGAAAGTTATTCGCCTCAGGAGCTGAAGTACGACACGATTCTCTGGCATCTGCCTCTCAAGGATGCCGATCTGCGCTCCGGCGGATACGCGGTTAAGCACTACCGCGACTGGCTTCGCCACCAGAGCTACGACGACTACTGGCGTGAGATCAGTGACGACGAGCTGTTTGAGAAAGTCGTAGTCCCGGTTCATACCTCCGGCGGCTGGTTCGACATTTTCCTGAACGGAACCATCGATGGCTACGTTGGGATGAGCACTCGGGGAGGAAGCGAGCGGGCGCGGCGCGAAAGCAAGATGATCATCGGCGCGTGGGGTCACGGGCCAAGCCAGAAGTTTGGCGATATTGACTTCGGTCCCACCGCAAACCGCGACCTCTTTGAACTGCAACTGCGCTGGTATGACCACTACCTGAAGGGCGAGGACAATGGCATCGACCGGGAGCCGCCCGTCGAGATCTTCTTTATGGGCGTCAACAAGTGGCATAAGGCGCCGTCATGGCCTTTGCCCAATACGAAGTTCACTCCGTATTACCTGTCAAGCGGCGGATCTGCGAACAGCCTGCGCGGCGACGGAAAGCTTGGGACCGCAAAGCCGGACGGGAAGCCGTTCGATCAATACACCTACGATCCAGACAATCCCGTGCCGACAGTCGGCGGCAACAATTGCTGCGGGACGCCGACAATGGCCGGGCCAAGAGACCAAAGACCCATCGAGTCTCGGAACGACGTACTGGTATATACCAGCCCGATCCTGAAAGAGCCCGTCGCGATCGCCGGTCCGGTGCGCATGAAGCTGTATGCGGCTACGGATGGCCGCGACACGGATTGGATGGTGAAACTCGTCGACGTCTATCCTGACGGCAGGGCAATCAACGTCGCTGAAGGGGTCCTCCGGGCGCGGTTTCGGAAAGGGCTCGGCCAGATGGAGCTTCTGAAGCCCAACGAGGCCTATGAGTATGAAATCGATATGGCAGGCACGGCCAACGTATTCCTGCCAGGCCACCGGATCCGCGTCGATATCACGAGCAGCAATTTCCCGCAGTTCGACCGGAACCCAAACACGGGCGACGACCTGGGCGCTTCGGCTGCCGTGCGCGTCGCGCGTCAGACGGTCTTCCATGATGCCGCGCGCGCATCCCACATTGTGCTGCCGGTCGTACCGCTGCCGTAAAGATTGCCGGGCGGGGCTGGCCTTGCCACAGCCCCGCTTTGCGATCTGGAAGTGCTAGGTTTCAGGGAGTACTGTCAGATTCTGCTCCCTGGTATTCCGGGAATGGATGCAGTAGACTGGAATCTGCTTTGTAACATATGAACAGGCGTCATTTTCTGGTCACTGCCTCCTCAGCGGTTGCCTCTCAAGCTTGGGCCGCTGCAAATGATCGAGTGCGGTTGGCGATTATCGGAGTGGGCTCACGGGGTACTGCCCATATCCGGGAAATCCTTCCGGTCGCCAATGTTGAAATCGCCACGCTGGTGGATCCCGACGGACGCCGCACAGAGAGCGCAGCGTCACTGGTCTACGAGAAGACCGGCAAGCGGCCAAAGCTCGAATCCGACATGCGCCGCGTCTTCGACGACAAAGAAATTGACGCAGTCACCATTGCGACAACCAACCACTGGCATACCCTCACTGCCATTTGGGCGATGCAGGCGGGGAAAGACGTTTACGTCGAGAAGCCCGTCTCCCACAACGTTTGGGAGGGGACGAAGCTTGTTGAGGCGGCGCGGAAGTACAAGCGGATAGCTGCCGGCGGCACACAGCGCCGCTGGAGCGGACGTTTCCGCAAAGCCATCGAAATCATCCACTCGGGAGAGCTCGGTGACATCTACCAGGCGAACTTCTTCTTCCCGGGGAATCGCGATTCGATCGGCTTCAAGGAACCCAAAGAGCCTCCCGCTTACCTGGACTGGGATCTGTGGCTCGGACCGGCGCCGATGCAGCCGTATCACGAGAACCTGGTTCACTACAACTGGCACTGGTTCTGGGATTTCGGCAACGGGGAACTCGGCAATAACGGAATCCATTTCGTCGACATCCTCCGCTGGGGCATGCGCAAGAAGCTCCCCGTTCGAGTGCATTGCACGGGTGGCCGGTACGGCTACCGCGACCAGGCAGAGACGCCGAACACTCAGAATGTGACGTGGGTGTTCGAGGACGGCTCTATGATCGTCGGCCAGCTTCGCGGCCTTTATACCGCGGAGCCGCCTTCGTGGGATTTCTTTGGCACGAAAGGCCACATGCATATCACCGCGAACGGCAGGGTCCAGATCAAGATGGGGAGAAACAAGCAGCTCGAGCCGGAACCGGAGTACCTGCCCACCATCGACCACTTCGAGAATTTCGCCGAAGCCATCCGGGCGCGGGATCCGAAGCTGCTTCACGCCGAGATCGAAGAGACGGCGTTGTCAACTGCCTTGTGCCATCTCGGCAACATCGCCTATCGCGTCAACCGCGAGCTGCACTTCGACCCCGAACGGATGCAGTTTGCCGGCGACGACGAGGCCAACCGCCTCCTGACTCGCGAATACCGCGCGCCCTACGTGGTGCCTGAAGTCGTATAGCGTGAGGCCCGTACGATCGGTTAGGAAAGCGCTGGCGCATTTGCTGCCCGCGTTGTGCGCCACCTCCCTGCTCGCCGCGGATTTCGTGACGCTTCCCGCTACGACTGTCCAGGTCACCGACCCGACTACCGGAATCCCTGTGCAGGTTCGCATCTCGCCCTTTCTCGTGAGCAAGCACGAGGTCACGCAGAGCGAGTACGAAAAGGTGGTCGGCGTCAACCCGTCAGTCAATAAGGGAGAGAACCTTCCTGTCCACAACGTTTCATGGTGGGATGCCATCCGCTACTGCAACTTGCGTAGCATCGCCGAAAAGCTCGAGCCTTGCTACGACCTGTCGACGGGCGTTTGCGACCTCACCAAAAACGGCTACCGCCTTCTGACGGACGCGGAATGGACGTACGCGGCGGGGAAGGCGCTGAATCGTGAGAAAGGAAAGGAAGTTCCCCAGGCGAATCTTGGCCCGTCCGGCACAAAAGATACGGGGCTGCTGATCGATTATGTTCGCCGGAGCGCAATCAAACCGGCGGGCAGCTTCCCCCCGAACGAGCATGGCCTGTACGACATGATCGGCAATGTCTGGGAGTGGGTCCAGGACTATCAAGACCCAAGCGGCGCGATTTCTGCAGTTTTCAACCCCTCCGGTCCGCGGTGGGGTGTGGCCAGGGTGATTCGCGGGGGATCGTACGTGACGACGACCTCGACCTGGTCGCGCAACTTCCGCTCCTCCATGGAGCCTGATCGCAGGAGCCCATACACCGGGTTCCGCGTTTGCCGGAGTCTTCCTCAACCGGAACCAGCCGTGAACGAGCAGCAGTGGGTGCAGCCCTACCAGCAGACGCCTGCTGCGTTTGTTAATCAGACTGGCGGGCTCTCTTCGCTGACCGAAGGCATCCGGAATCCGGAGGAGTGGAGGAGTCGGAAGGCCGAGCTCCGGAAAAAGTGGGAGCGCATCCTCGGCGCCATGGGCTTACAACCCCGAGTTCCCGCCGTCCGGCACGTTGCGACGCACGAAGAGCCGCTGTTCAAAGGAGAACTGCTGTACCTCCAGGTAGAACCGGACTATTGGGAAAAGATTTACGTCATGCTGCCGCACGGCGTTGATGCCTCCCGCCCGCTTCCGGTTGTGATTGTCCCTTATTACGATGTCGACACGCCAGCCGGCAAAAGCATGGGCGGGCGGCAGTCGATGCCTCCAGGCACCCGCGCCTATGGACACCTTGCTGCCCAGCACGGTATGGCTGCGGTGGCGATCCGGTGGTTCGGGGAAAGCTACGGAGAGAACTCATCCGAAGTGGTCGCGAACCTGAAGGTCCGCCACCCAAACGTGACAGGTCTAGGGAAGTGGGTTTGGGATGCGCAGCGGTTGCTGGACTACATGGCGACGCGGCCTGAATTTGACATGGAGCGGGTCGGCATGATCGGCCACTCGCTGGGCGGAAAGATGACGCTGTACGCCGCAGCCATGGACGAGCGGATCCGCGTTGCCGTGAGCTCGGAACCCGGCATTGGGCTTACGTTCTCAAACTACGATGACTTCTGGTACCTCGGCGAGAGGATACGGAAGCTGGAGCCGGGAACGGATCACCATGAGCTGCTGGCGCTGATCGCACCCCGACCCTTCCTCTTGATTGGCGGCGATTCCGCGGACAACGATAAGAGCTGGTATTACATAAACTCTGCCCGCCGAGTTTATTCACTCTTTGGCGCGCTTAGCAGAATTGGTTATCTCAACCACCGCAAAGGGCACTCGCCCACTCCGGAAGCGATCAGCCTGGCGATGGAGTGGCTTCGATACTTCCTTAAACCGTAGCCTCAGTTACAAGACCTCGTACGTCCCGGCACGAAACGAAGCGCACTTAGGCGCCTTCTGTAACATGCTTTACAGAAAACGCCAGAATTACAAATCTTAACATGGTAATTTCGACGTGCCCTCTTGCTTTCCTGTTAATTGAGTGTTAACACACTGATAACCACTCATGTAGTTCCAGCCGCTTGTAGCTGGGGATGCTAGGGGTTTAATTCTAGATCGGGAGGTCGCAGTGTTTCTATTTCGAAAAGTAGGGGTACTGTTTCTGTCCTTACTTTTGGTAACAGGACTGGCGTCGGCCCAGACGATCACTGGCGCTATTACCGGCACTGTGACGGATCCATCGGGGTCCGTTGTCCCTGGGGCGACAGTAACAGCTATCAACGTTGCAACGAATGTTGCGACTGAAGTTGTAACGAATGAAGCGGGGATTTATAACCTGCTGTTCCTTCCCGTCGGCGAATATACCTTGTCGGTGACGGCACAAGGGTTTAAGAAGTCGAGCACGGCCTCGTTCCGGCTCGAAGTCAATCAGACGGCGCGCGTCGATGTAAGGCTTGAGGTTGGTGAGCCGACGCAGGTCGTGGAAGTGACGGACGTGGCCCCGATCCTCAAGACGGATTCCACGGAAACCGGTGATACCCTCTCTTCGGGGAAGTTGACATCACTTCCGCTAAACGGACGTAACTTCGTTTCACTGACGCTGCTAGTACCTGGAGCTATAAGTCCCAATCCAAGCGGCATGAATTCCCGCTTTGGTGCACGGCCCTACGTGAACGGCAATCGGGAGCAAACGAACAACTTCATGCTCGACGGCGTCGACGTCAATGATTCCATTGACAATCGCGTGGGCTACTCGCCGAATGTCGATGCGCTCGAGGAAGTAAAAGTCTTAACCGGCAACGCGGCGGCCGAATTCGGTAACTCTGGCGGCGCCACGGTGATGCTGCAGTTGAAGAGTGGAACAAACGAATTCCACGGGAACGTGTTCGAGTTTTTGCGGAACAAGGTGCTGGATGCCAACGGCTTCTTCCGCAACCGTGTCGCGTCCACGGCAGAGCGAACGGGGTTCAAGCGTAACATCTTCGGCGGCACTTTCGGCGGCCCGATCCGGCGAAACAAGGCGTTCTTCTTCATGGACTACGAGGGCACGCTCCAGCGGAGCGACGGTCCAGCGACGGCGAGCGTTGCTCCCGAGGCGTGGAGAAACGGCGACTTGAGCCAGTTCCCGAATGTGATCGTGGATCCGACGACCGGTAATCCTTTCCCCAACAAGCAGATCCCACAATCGCGATTCAGTCCGGTTGCGCGTTTCCTGTTTTCAAATCCCACGCTGTATCCGCTTCCGAACCAGGCAGGCGCGGGTCCTCTTGGCGTCTCTGGCAACTATGCGAGTTCCTCCGCTTCACAGGTCAACAATCACCAAGCCGATGTGAAGGTGGATCTGCATGCTTCGTCGAAGGACCACGTGATGGTGAGGTGGTCAATCGGACGGTATGAATCGTTCTCGAGCCAGGCCGCACTTCCAGTGTTCATGACCGGCGGCCAGGAAGGCCCCACGCAATCTGCCGTTGTGAACTGGGTGCGATCCATATCGCCCACGATTGTGAATGAAGCTCGCGTCGCCTTCTCACGGATTGTCATTAACGACGTAGCGATTGACTGGAGCGGACAGCTTGGCCCGAATGGAAATGAGAAGTTTGGTATTCCGGGCGGCCAGGCGATTCCGGGTTTGAGCGCCATCAATCTTGGCAACGGCTTGTCAGGAATCGGCTCGACAGGCGTACAGAGCAACACTGCCGACAATAAGTTCATCTACTACAACAACCTCACCTGGCAAAACGGCCGCCACCTGGTGAAAATGGGCGGTCAGCTGATGCGGTATCAGCAGAACCGATACTACTCCGGTAACAATGGCGTTCTCGGAGCCTTCCGCTACAGTGCTACCTACACCGGCCTGGAGTTCGCGGATTTCCTCACGGACTCGCTATCAGGCAAGGGCCGCGGATCGGCGACGGGCACATGGGGACATCGCTTCTGGCGGCCGGCGTTGTTCGTCCAGGATGACTGGAAGATTGCTTCGAACTTCACGTTGAATCTCGGCCTGCGGTGGGAGTACATGCAGCCAATCAGCGAAGTGGCTGACCGGCAGGTGAATGTGAACACCTACACTGGCCAGCTGATCTATCCAGGAGACAGCGAATACGGCCGGGCGCTCTACAAGGGCTATTGGCGTCAGTTTATGCCGCGTATCGGTTTCGCGTGGACGCCGACCCTTTTCAGAAACAAGCTGGTTGTCCGGGCCGGTTACGCTTACCAGAGCTTCATGGAAGGTACCGGCGCGAATCTGCGCCTGCCGCTGAATCCTCCGTTCTTCATCGAGACAGACTTCAACTATGATCCGCGCACACCGGGCACGATCCGCACCGGCTTTTCTGATGTCGTGACTGCGGATCTTCGCCTCGACATGCCTCGTCCCGCAGGAACGACCACCCCGCAATTGCAGGGCCGCGCATGGGACCTGAATCTGCGTCCGCAAACAACGTCGCAGATGAACTTTACGCTCGAGTATCAGATTGATCAGTCGACGTCCTTCTCTGCTGCCTACGTGGGACAGAAGGGAACGCACCTGGTCGCGCCGGTGGAGGCAAACCAGCCGTTGCCGGGTGAGGGGCCATATTCCACGTGGATTGATCAGAACCTCCGGCGGCCGCTCATCAACGTGCTGCCGAACCTCGGAAACATTGCCCGCACCGAATCTTCGGCGACGATGGATTATCACTCGCTGCAACTCAGCGGACGGCGGCGGCTGTCCGCGGGTCTGGACTTCATCGCCTCCTACACCTATGGAAAGACCCTGACGGATAACCTCGGTTACTACGGGTCGAGCTTTACCTCTGGCGAAGGAGCCTATTGGCAGAATGCCTATGATCGTCGCGCCAACCGTGGTCCGGCCTTCTTCGACGCGCGCCATACCTTCACCCTGGGCGGAATGTATCTTTTGCCGTACGGCAGGGGTATGAAGTTTGGCAATGATGCGCCCAGAGCACTCGATTTGCTGCTGGGCGGCTGGAGCATCGGTTACAACACCTCGGTGCACAGCGGATTCCCCATCACGGTCCGCGCGGCGAATCGGACGGGGCAGGCTGTTCGTGGCAACGTCCGGGCAAACCGCTACCGGGAGCTTGTCGTCGACAAGTCTCTCCGGACAGTGGACAACTGGTTCGGGCTTCCCGCCGATCGCACCGGTATTTTCTGCGCTGCGGGTGTAGACGACGGGCGCTGCGCTTACGGTCAACCAGCGGACGGGCAATTCGGCAATGCCTCCATCGGCACCGAGCGGGGACCCGGATTCTTCAATCTGGACCTGTCTATCGGGAAACGCTTCAGCGTGACCGAGTCGCAATACTTCGACTTCCGTGTTGAGTTCTTCAACGCTCTGAACCATGCGAGCTGGGCTCCTCCGGGGGCGGACATCTCGAATCCCGCCGGCTTTGGCGCGATCGGCAGCCAGGTTCAGAACCCAAGGAACATTCAATTCGGCCTGAAGTATTACTTCTAGCCTAACCACAACCACCAGAACGCCGGCCTCTCACCCGAGAGGCCGGCGTTTCTTTTAGAGTAGGAAAGTGATTCGCGGAGATTGACATGCTACTGCTGCGAGGGGAATCCCACCGTTTTGAAGGAGAAGGCCGCCGAAAGGAGACGCGGCGGGACTGGCTTGCGAGAATGCTCGCACTCGGCTTCACTGTCCCTTCGCTCGCACGTGCGTCCTCGACTTTCGGTAAGAGCGAGAGGACGAAGTGGTCCATGCCGGGGCTGTTTCCAGGCAGGGTTGTGCGCGTCGAGCATTCGGGCTCCATCATTTCCGGCGCCTATCAGCGCGAACCCGTACAGCAGATGATACGGCGAGGCATGCTGGAACTCACCGGCGCCAGCGATCCCGTCGAGGCCTGGCGAACGTTCTTTCAGCCCGGGGAGGTGGTCGGGCTGAAGCTGAATCCAGTTAGCCGGCCCTATGTGATTTCCGCGCCGGAAGTTGTGCAGGAGATCATCGCAGGGCTGGAATCGGCCGGCGTCAAGCGGAAGGACATCGTCGTGTATGACCGGTACAAGGTGGAGTTCTATCGAGCCGGCTTTGACAAATGGCTGCCCGAGGGCGTCCGCGTTTCACACGCCGCAGAGCAGTACGATGACATTCAGCAGGGCATGGACGGCTACGATCCGGACCACTACCTCGACATGCAGCTCACGTTGCCGGGGTTCGATCTGAGTAACGAGCGCGCTCGGCGGAGCTTTGCAGCGAGGTTTATCACAAGAGAGGTCGACAAGCTGGTTAATCTGTGCCTGCTGAAACATCATCAATCTGCCGGGCTCACGAACGCGCTAAAGAATCTCTCGCATGGCCTCGTCAACAACGTGAGCCGCAGCCATTCTTCGCCGATGCTGAACGCGTGCGGATCCTTCATCCCGGCAGCAGTCTCTATTCCGGTAATCCGCAACAAGACGGTCCTTCATATCTGTGACGCTGTAAAAGGACTTGCTCACGGTGGTCCGGTGATGAACCCGAAGCGGCAGAAGTATGTCTGGGAGCACAAGACGATGATGTTCTCCACCGATCCCGTTGCCATGGATCGGATTGCACTTGAGGAGCTGGACGCCCGGCGTACCGCGATCGGCATGAAACGGATCGCGGAGGCGCTCATGGATGCTGACAGCCAATTTGTCAGAATGCAGCCTGAGCATATCGACATTGCGGGCGCGCTGGGTTCGGGCGTTTCGGACCGCAAAAAGATTGACCTTCGGTCTTTCCGCCTGGGTTAGCCCGAGTGGCGTCGAGCTTTGGCTTCGAATTTCGAACTCTTCGCGGAACGTAAACAAAAGAGAGACCGCTCGGGGCGGTCTCTCAAGAGGGGAGATTACCAGCTTAGGTTAAGGGCGAGTTTGATAAAGCGTGGCAAGTTGCGCTGAACGACGTCCAGCTTTCCGAAATTCGGGCTTGATACGTCCGTTCCTCCGGATGAGAGGCGTGAGAACCACGGGTGGTTGAATGCGTTGACCATCTCGAACCGGAACTGAAGACGCATGCCCTCCGTGATCGGAAAGTACTTGGAGACGGATCCGTCGAGGTTTTGGTAGCCTGGCACTCGGACGTTGCTGAACCGGGTTGGAAAATCGCGCAACGTAAACTGTTCCTGAGCCGGGACCCGATTTCCGGTTGCCGGATCATCCCAAAGGGAAACGTTGAAGAGGTATCCTTGACGCCGCTGCTCCTCGGTTGGCCTGGCATTTCCATTCTTGGCCTGCTTCGCGTTGGGGTAATCCAAAGCCCATCCGCTTTGCAGTGACAGATTCCAGTTCAATTGCCAGCCGCCCAGGATGCCATCCAGAACCTTGGGAAGGTTCGATCCGAAAGGCTTGCCCCTGCCGACAGGAATTTCGAAGACCCCGGCGAACGAGAACTTATGCGGGATATCGGTTTCTTCGGCTGGACGCTTTTCGAGCCGGGTGGCGTCGATGTTGTTGAGCACCAGGTCTTGCGGATTTAACAGATTGACCTGTTCAAGCGTCTTGCTGAACACATAGCTTGCCACGAAGGTAAGCCCGTGCGAGAAACGCTTGGTCAGGCGGGTCTGTAAGCCATCATAACGCTGGCGGCCAATGGGAATGTTGTTCAAGGTGATGCCGCCGAACTGTGGGAATGGCACCAGCAGAAGCTGACGTGCGATCGTTGCTCCG
>Ga0207874_1004302_pt1 | contig 10699 bp, 8 predicted proteins | sample HigsolmetaAR201D_FD_184833 | JGI IMG/M metagenome (GOLD analysis project Ga0207874, IMG submission 184833) | Ionic liquid and high solid enriched microbial communities from the Joint BioEnergy Institute, USA - AR20-1-D (SPAdes) (version 2) ... | reverse complement strand
GGCTCGAGGGCGACGATCGGCACCTGGTCGCGCGCGTACGGCGCGAGCGCGGCGACGGCCCGGCCGAGGATACGGCGGGCGGCGTCGAGCTGGCCGGTGGAGATCCAGGTCAGCCCGCAGCAGACCGGCCGGTCGAGCACCCGTACCGCGAAGCCCGCGCCGGCGAGCACCCGGATCGCGGCGTGCGCCACGTCCGGCGCGAAGTGGTCGGTGAACGAGTCCACCCACAGCAGCACCGGCGGCCCGTCCCCGGCCACGGCCCCGCCCCGGCGGCCGCGCGCCCGGCGCAGCGAGCGGCGGAACGGCCGCTCGGCGAAGCGGGGCAGCGGGCGGTGCGGGTCGATGCCGCCGAGCCGCCGCACGGCCGCCGCCACCGGCCCGATCCCGAGCAGCCGGTTGACCGCGCGCGGCGCGAGCGCGGCGAGCCGGGACCAGCGGGGCAGCCACCCCATGCTGTAGTGGCCGAGCGGGCGGAGCCGGCCCCGGTAGCTCTGGTGGAGCACCTCGGCCTTGTAGGTGGCCATGTCCACCCCGGTCGGGCAGTCCGCGGCGCAGCCCTTGCACGCCAGGCACAGGTCGAGCACCTCGCGCACCTCCGGGGCGCGCAGCCCGCCGGGCAGCGCCCCGTTGATCGCCTCCTGCAGCACGCGGGCCCGGCCCCGGGTGGTGTCCTTCTCGTCCCGGGTCGCCACGTACGAGGGGCACATCACCTGCCCGGCCCCCGGGGCGGGGATCCGGCACTTGCCGACGCCGGTGCAGCGGTGCACGGCCGCGGCGAGGTCGCCGCCGTCGTGCCGGTACCGGAACGCGACGGGGTGGCGCACCACGGGCGGCGGGCTGAGCCGCAGGTCGCGGTCGAGCGGGGCGGGCCGTACGATCACGCCGGGGTTGAGCACGTCGCCGGGGTCGAACGCGGCCTTCACCGCGGCGAACAGGTCGATCGCCTCGGCCGAGTACATCAGCGGCAGCAGCTCGCCGCGGGCCCGCCCGTCCCCGTGCTCCCCCGACATCGAGCCGCCGTGCGCGGCCACCAGCCGGGCCGCGTCCAGCAGGAACGCGCGGAACGCCTGCGGCCCGTCCGGGCGGTGGAACGGGAAGTCGATGCGTACGTGCAGGCAGCCGTCGCCGAAGTGCCCGTACGGCACGCCGGACAGGCCGTGCTGGTCGAGCAGCTCGTCGAACTCGCGCAGGTAGCCGCCGAGCCGCTCGGGCGGCACGGCCGCGTCCTCCCAGCCGGCGTGCGCGGGCCTGCCCTCGAAGCTGCGGGCGGCGAGCCCGGCCCCGTCCTCCCGGATCCGCCAGATCGCGGCGGCCTGCCCGGGGTCGTCGAGCACGAGCGACTCCAGGGCGCCCACGCCGCGCACCGCCTCGGCCGCCGCCTTCGCCTCCTGCGGGGTGGCGCCGCCGAACTCGACGAGCAGCCAGCCCTCGCCGCGCGGCAGCGGCGGCACCGCGGAGCCGCCCCGCCGGGTGCGCACCACGCCGACCAGGCGCGCGTCGATGCCCTCGATCGCGATCGGCCGGTACGCGAGCAGCGCGGGCACCGCGTCCGCGGCCGACGGCATGTCCGGGTAGCCGAGCACGAGCAGCACCCGGTGCGCGGGCGCCTCGACCAGCCGCACCCGCGCCTCGAGCAGCACGCCCCAGGTGCCCTCGCTCCCCACGAACGCCCGCGCCGGGGCGAACCGCTCCGGCAGCAGGTGCTCGAGCGCGTACCCCGAGATCTGCCGGGGGAACCGGCCGAACTCGGTGCGGGCCACCGCGAGGCCGCGTGCCATCACCCGCCGCACCTCGGCGAGCGTGCCCTCCGCCGCGGCCCCGTCGTCCCCGGCCTCGCACAGCACCAGGTGCTCGCCGTTCCCGGCGAGCACGTCGAGCTCGACCACGTTGTCCGAGGTGCGGCCGTAGGCGAGCGCGCGGGACCCGCACGCGTTGTTGCCGATCATCCCGCCGATCGTGCACCGGGCGTGGGTGGACGGGTCCGGCCCGAACCGCAGGCCGTACGGCGCGGCCGCGCGCTGCAGCGTGCCGAGCACCGCGCCGGGCTCCACCACCGCGGTCCGGGTCTCCGGGTCCACCGACCGCACCGCGTTCATGTGCCGGGAGAAGTCGAGCACGAGCCCGGGCCCGACCGCGTTGCCCGCGATCGAGGTGCCCGCGCCGCGGGCGGTGAGCGGCACCCCGGCCTCCCGGCACACCCGGAGCGCGGCCGCGACCTCCTCCGCGTCGCGGGGGAAGGCGACGGCGGCGGGCGGCACCCGGTACAGGGACGCGTCGGAGGAGTACTCGGCCCGGCGGCGGGCCGAGACGTCGACCTCGCGGACGCCGGCCGCGCGCAGCGCCCGTGCCAGTTCCTCGGGGGTCAGCGCGATCCCTCCCCCGTGCCGGCGGGGGCCGCGGGATGCGCCGCGGCGGCGTCCCGGCGTCCGGCGCCGCGCGGTGCACAGGGGTAGCGGCAAGTCACGGGTCCAATTCTGCACGTGGCGTCCGCGTGGACCGGACGCGGCCTCCGCGTATCGACCTTCGGGGCATGTTGCCGTGACTGTGACATAAGGGGCGTAGGGTGGTGCCGCGGATCAGCCCTCCTGATCGGCGCCGGATCGCGCCGTACGGGCCGCACCCGTCGCTTTTCAGATTGAGAGGTGCTGAATCCCACTACAGTGAACCCTGCGGCGAAAGCCCTGAAAGAGGGTCATATACCCCAATTCATACGCTACGATCCACCCGTTTCCCCGGTATAGGTCCTGTTGGATGGCACAACGCGTGGCTCTGGAGGCCTCGTGAGACTTACTCGCTACGTCATCGGCGTCCTGGTCTGCACCCTGGTGGCGGCCGCAGGGTGTAGCGGCGACTCGGACGAGGCGCCCGCCGCCGATCTCGAGAAGACGCAGCTCACCGTCGGCACGATGGCGGTCGTGGACGCCGCGCCGCTGGAGATCGCGGTACGTCGCGGCCTGTTCAAGGCCGAGGGCCTCGACGTCAAGCTCAAGACGGTCTCCGGTGCCGCGGAGGCGATGCCGCAGCTGAAGAACGGCCAGCTCGACATCAGCCTCGGCGCGTACATCCCCTTCATCAACGCGGTCGGCAGCGGCGAGTACGACCTGAAGATCGTGGCGGAGGGCTCCCGAAGCGCGCCGGGCACCCACACGATCATGGTGCCGCCGAACAGCCCGATCCGCACCCCGGCGGACCTGAAGGGGAAGAAGATCGGGGTCAACACCAAGTACAGCGCCGCCTCCATGGTCGTGCGTGCCGCCGCCAAGGTGCACGGCGTGACCCTGAGCGAGGAGAAGAACTTCGTCCAGATCCCGCCGCCGGAGTTCCAGAACGCGCTCATGACCGGCAAGGTCCACGCGATCCAGGCGATCGAGCCGTTCACCACGATCATCGCGCAGGCGACCGGGGCGCAGATCATCTACGACACCTCGCAGGGGGCGACCCGCGAGTTCCCGATCGCCGGGTACGCCGCGACGACCGAGTGGACGAAGAAGTACCCCAAGACCCTCGCGGCCTTCCAGCGCGCGCTCGCCAAGGGGCATGACCTCGCCAACGACCGGGCGATCGTCGCCGAGACGATCCCGCAGTACACGACGATCAAGCCCGACCTCGCCCGTGCCGTGAGCCTGAGCATCTACTCGAGCCCGGTGAACCCGACCCGAATCCAGCGCATCCTCGACAACATGCGCGAGTTCGACCTGATGCAGGGCAACGTCAAGCTCGAGCAGATCCTGGTCGACGGGGCCAAGTCCAAGTAGGACCGCACGGGCGGCGGCGCGCCCGCCGCCCGCCGGGGCCGCCGGCACGGACGCCGCGGCAGGGGTCAGCGACCGCGTTCGGCCGCTGTGCTCCCCGCCGCGGCGTCCGTGCTTCCCGCCCCGGGGATCTCGCGGGTGTCGCGGAGTTCCACGTACGGCTCGGCGTCCGGCGGATGGCCCCGCGCGATCCGCCGCGCCCGCTCCAGCTCGGCGTTGAACTCGGCGCCGAGCAGGATCGCCATGTTGCCGATCCACAGCCAGACGAGGAAGATGATCACGGCGGCGAGGCTGCCGTAGATCTTGTTGTACGAGCCGAAGTTCGCCACGTAGAGCGCGAACAGCGCCGAGGCGGCGAGCCACAGCAGCAGGGCGAGCAGCCCGCCGGGATTGATCCACCTGAAGCGCCGCCGCGCGTTCGGCGCCGCCCAGTACAGCAGCGCGAGCAGCAGGCTGACCGCCAGCAGGATCACCGGCCACTTGGCGAGGTCCCAGACCGCCACGGCCTGCGGGCCGAGCCCGAGCAGCTCCCCGGCGAACCGGGCCACCGGACCGGAGATCACCACGACGACCGCGAGCAGGGCGAGCAGCACGAGCGTCACCAGGGTGATCCCGAGCCGCAGCGGCATGATCTTCCAGATCGGCCGCCCCTCGGGCACGTCCCAGATGACGTTCGACGCGCGTATGAACGCCGCCACGTAGCGCGACGCCGACCAGACCGCGGCGGCGAAGCCGCCGAGGGCGACGAGGCCCGCCCCGAGCCGGGCGCCCTGCAGCTCGGTGAGCGCGCCGACGAGCACCTGCCGTACCTCGCCGGGCACGAGCGCGCCGACCTCGTTGATCACCGACTGGGACAGCGACTCGCCGCCGAGCCCGACGAGGGACACCACCACGAGGATCCCGGGGAACAGCGACAGCACCGAGTAGTAGGTGAGCGCCGCCGCCCAGTCCGGCAGGTTGTCCTCCTTGAACTCCCGCATGGTGCGCCGGGCGGCCGCCCGCCACCGGCCGACCCGCGAGGCCGGGCGCGGGGGTTGCGCGTCCCCGCCGGTCGTCACCCCGGCCTCACCGGCCCCTGCGGCCTGCCGGAACCCTCTCACGCGTCCTCCGCACCGCGACCTCGGTGCGGGTCGCGCCGGTACGGCCCGCCGTGTGGCTGTGCCTGACGAGGTCCTTGCGCGCGCCCTGCGCGGCGAGCCGGCGGGTGACCGCCTTGACGAGGCCGTACACCGCGCCCTGGGCCCCGGCGGCGAGCAGTACCTCGCGCCAGCCCCGGTCGAGGTCGCGGGCGTCCGGCGCGTGCTCCTCGCCGCGGCTCTTGGTCCAGAGGCGGTTGAACAGCTTCACCGCCACCATGCCGCCGAGCAGACTCACCACGAGCGACAGCATCCGGTACAGCATGGTCACAGCCACCCCCCTCGACGGCGGCCGCCCACGGCGCGGACGCCGCCCTGGACGAGACGGCCGGGGGTGATGCGGCGGGCGCGACGCGGGGTGAAGATCCCATGCCCCGACCGTATATGGAGCCCCGGGGCGATGCGGTGGGCGCCGCTCAGCACGCCTCGTTGCCTGCCCATGCCCGGGAGCACGCCCGACGGGAGCATGCCGCGACCGGTCCGGACGTCCAGCCCGGGGGCGATACGACGGGTGCCGCCCAACATGCCCGACCTGCGCAGCCGGCGGCCCATACCCGGCGAGAACAGGCCACGCCCCGACCGCACGTGCAGCCCGGGCGCGATACGCCGCGTCCCCCTCGGCATGCCCCGCCGCCTGCCCATGCCCGGGAGCACGCCCGGCGAGAGCATGCCGCGACCGGTCCGGACGTCCAGCCCGGGGGCGATACGACGGGTGCCGCCCAACATGCCCGACCTGCGCAGCCGGCGGCCCATACCCGGCGAGAACAGGCCACGCCCCGACCGCACGTGCAGCCCGGGCGCGATACGCCGCGTCCCCCTCGGCATGCCCCGCCGCCTGCCCATGCCCGGGAGCACGCCGCGGCCGGTGTGCACCTCCAGGCCGGGGGCGATGTGCCGGGTGCCGCCGATCAGGTACCGGGTGGTGGTGCCGAAGCGGCCGCGCGTGCCGCGGGCGAGGCCCTCGGCGAGCCCCACGCCGCGCCGCGCCATCGTGCCGGTCGCCCCGGTCTGCCGGCCGTACAGCAGCAGCCCCAGCAGCGCGAGCCCGGCGCCCACGGCGACGATCATGCCGCCGCGGCGTGCGGCGCGTTCGTGCTCGGCGATCTGCGCGCCCCGGCTCGTGACGCGGCGGATCCTCGCCTTGCCGATGCGCCCCGCCCGGCCCTCCGCCGGGTGCAGCAGATGCTGCGCCCGGGTGGCGGCGGTGCTCATCACGCTCTGCGCGACGCCCTTCGCCTGCGCCCTGACGTCGGTCTTGGCGGCGAGCGCGGCCACGGTCTCCCCGAGCTCGTGGCGGGTGCGCTCGATCTCCTCACGCAGGCTCTCCGGCGAGTCGTCGTACCTGTGTTCGATCTCCTCGGCGGTGCCGGTGACCGGCGTGTCCGGGACGGACGCCGTCCGGTCCTCGGTGGCGGCGGCGCCGGTCCCCGTGCCGCGGTTGGTTCCGCGCGTCGTCATCGGTGTGCCCTTTCCTTGATCTCCCGGATGTCCTGCAGCGCGCTGTCGAGCGCCTGCCGGGGCACGGGCGGCCCGGCCTGGCCGACCCGCCTGCGGCCGGCGAGGGCGAGCACGGCGGCCACCACCAGCAGGGCGACGCCCACGATGAGCGCCGCGAGCCACACGGGGACGGCGAGCGCGAGCGCGGCGATCACCGCGGTGACGATGGCCGCCGCACCGAGCAGCGCCACCACCCCCGCGCCGCCGAACAGGCCCGCGCCGACCCCGGCCTGTTTCCCCTTCTCCTTCATCTCGACCGCGGCGAGCCGGAGCTCCGCGCGGATCAGGCCGGACATCTGCTCCGTCGCCTGCCGGACCAGGTCGCCGACGCCCTGCTCGGATGCCCGCGGCGTCGTCTCCACCCGGCCATCCGCGGCCGGTCGTGTCGTCGTCATCGCCGTTCATCCCCTTCCACGGGCTCGCCGTTCGTCCTGCCACCCCGGCGGGCGGGCGGTACGGCCCGGCCCGCACCGCGGGTGAGGTGATTACCCGTTCCCTCAGGCACCGGCCTAAACGCCGGTGCGGCGGCCGGCGCGAACCCGGGCGCATTCCGTTTCCGCCACCCCGGCCGAAAACTCGGCAAAAGTACACAAATGAGGACATGTCGGATTAGGCGGGCAATGCAATGATTGCCACGAATGCCGACCGGGAGGAGGCGACCGTGAAGCTGCCTCCGGACGACGACGTCATCGCGGCCCTGCGCGCGGGTGACGAGGCGACGTTCGCGACGCTGCTCGACACCTGGTCGCAGGGCATGCTGCGGGTGGCGCGGGCGTATGTGTCCACGCCGGAGATCGCCGAGGAGGTGGTCCAGGACACCTGGCTCGCCGTGCTCGGCGCGATCGGCGACTTCGAGGGCCGCTCCTCGCTGAAGACCTGGATCTTCCGCATCCTCGTCAACACGGCGCGGAAGCGCGGCGCCCGCGAGAGCCGTACCGTGCCGTGGAGCAGCGTGTTCGTGCCCGAGCAGGCGGCCGGGGAGCCGCCCGTGGCGCGGCGGGAGGCGCCCGGCCGGGACGGCGGGCCGGTCGCGGACGCGCCGGAGGGCGAGGTGCTCGCCTCCGAGGCGCGCGAGCAGATCTGGCTGGCGCTCGCCGGCCTGCCGCTGCGGCAGCGCAGCGTGCTCGTGCTCCGCGACGTCGAGGGCTGCACCGCGGAGGAGGTGTGCGAGATCCTGGAGATCTCCCCCGCCAACCAGCGGGTGCTGCTGCACCGGGCCCGCATGGCGGTGCGCAGGCGGCTGGCGGGCTACTTCGAGGCGGTCCGGCCCTCGGCGTGACGGACGGCCGGGCATGGCGGCGAGAGGGCGGCCGGCGGGATGACGCGGATCGGCTGCGCCGGCCCGGCCGGGCTCGTCCCCCGCCTCCTCCCGTCTTCCCCACCGATCGGTCCGGGTTCGGGAGATCTCCGCGCCCCACAGTAACGGCACGGCGTGTCACCGGTCTGTATCCGCGAGACCGGTCCGCGAGACCGATGCGGGCGGAAAGGGGCGCCGATGACGCCGATGACGCAGCCGGTGACCGATGCCGGGGTGGTCCGCGACGCCGCCGACGTGGCGGAGTTCGCCCGGGCCTGCCTGTCGCCCGCGGGCGGCGACCGGGTCGGCGTCGAGCTGGAGTTCCTCGTGTTCGACCGCGCCGATCCGCGCCGCCATGTGCCGATCGCGCACGTCCGCGCGGCGCTCGCCGACCGGCTGCCGGGCGGCAGCCGGGTGAGCTTCGAGCCCGGCGGCCAGCTCGAGCTGTCGTCCCCGCCCGCCGCGCTGCCGGACGCGATCGCCGGGCTCGGCGCGGACGTGGCCGCGGCCGCCGAGGCGCTCGAGCGGCGGGGCCTCGTGCTCGCCGGGGTGGGGATCGACCCGGTGCGGCCGCCGCTGCGGCAGCTGCGGCTGCCCCGCTACGAGGCGATGGCCGCGTACTTCGCCGCCTGCTCCCCCGGCTCGGCCGCCGGGCGGCTGATGATGTGCTCGACCGCGTCGGTCCAGGTCAACGTCGATCTCGGTGCGCGCCCCGAGGCCCGGTGGGCGCGGGCGCACGCGCTCGGCCCGGTGCTCGCCGCGGCGTTCGCGAACTCGCCGCTGCGGCTCGGCCGGCCGTGCGGCTGGATGTCCGCCCGGCAGCGGGTGTGGGAGCGCCTCGACCGCACCCGCACCGCCCCCGTGGCCGGGGCGGCGGACGGCCCGCCGGACGGCACCGCGAACGGCGCCGCCGCCCCGGCCCGCGACTGGGCCCACTACCTGCTCGACGCCCGCCTCATGGTGGCCCGGGACGCGGACGGGCGGCTGCGCCCGGTGTGCGACGGCACCACCTTCCGCGACCGGCTCGCCGCCCCCGGGCCGCCGCCCACCGCCGCGGATCTCGCCTACCACGCGACCACCCTGTTCCCGCCGGTACGGCCGCGCGGCTGGCTGGAGATCCGCTACCTCGACGCGCAGGGGCCGGAGGACTGGCCGGTGGCCGTGGCCGTGACGTACGCGCTCGTCGCCGACGACCGGGCCGGGGCCGCGGCGATGGCCGCGGTGGCGGACGCCGGGCTCGCCGCGGCCGGGCCGTACGGCGGGCCGGGCGACCCGTGGCGGATCGCGGCCCGGTGCGGGCTCGCCGACCCCGCGCTGCGGCGCGCCGCGGACGCCTGCTTCCGGGCGGCGCTGGCCGCGCTGCCGCGGCTGGGCGCGCCCGCCGGCCTGGTCGCCCGGGTCGCCGCGTTCGCCGACCGCCACGTCGCGGCGGGCCGCCCCCCCGCCGCCGGCCTGCTCGCCACCGGCCCGCTGCCCGCGCCGCTCACCCGCCGGCCCGCCGGGGCCACGGGCTCCCGATCCGGAGGCAACCGATGACCGACCGCAAGGACCGCATCGCCGCCGAGCTCGTCGCGGTGCGGGAGCGCTCGCTCGCCTACACCGACGCCGACGACGAGACGCTGACGCGCCAGCACTCGCCGATCATGTCGCCGCTCGTGTGGGACCTGGCGCACGTCGGCAACTACGAGGAGCTGTGGGTGCTGCGCGCGGCGGGCGGGATCGACCCGCTGCGGCCCGAGATCGACGACATGTACGACGCGTTCAAGACGCCGCGGCGGAACCGGCCGTCGCTGCCGCTGCTGGGCCCCGACGAGGCCCGCCGGTACATCTCCGGCGTGCGCGGGCGGGTGCTCGACGTGCTCGACGCGATCGACCTGGACGCGCCGCACCCGCTGCACCGCGACGGGTTCGTGTTCGGCCTGGTGATCCAGCACGAGCACCAGCACGACGAGACCATGCTCGCCACGCTCCAGCTCTCCGGGCGGCCCGGGCTGGTGCGCGACGGCGAGCCGCCGCCGGGCCGTACCGGAGGGCCGCGGGAGGTGTTCGTGCCCGCCGGGCCGTTCCGGATGGGCACCGACACGCTGCCGTGGGCCTACGACAACGAGCGGGCCGCCCACCTCGTCGACCTGCCCGCCTACTGGATCGACCGGTTCCCGGTGAGCAACGCCGAGTACGCCGCGTTCATCGCCGACGGCGGCTACGACGACCCGCGCTGGTGGACGCCGGAGGGGTGGGAGTGGCGGTGCCGCACCGAGGTGACCGCCCCGCTGTTCTGGGAGCGCGACGGCGACGCCTGGTGGCGCCTGCGGTTCGGGCGGATCGAGCCGGTGCCGCCGGACGAGCCGGTGCAGCACGTGAGCTGGTTCGAGGCCGACGCGTACGCCCGCTGGGCGGGCAGGCGGCTGCCCACCGAGGCCGAGTGGGAGAAGGCGTGCGGCTGGGACCCGGCGGCGGGCCGGTCCCGGCGCTACCCGTGGGGCGACGAGGATCCGGGCCCCGGCCACGCGAACCTCGGGCACCGGGTCGCCCGGCCCGCGCCCGTCGGGGCCTACCCTGCCGGGGCGAGCCCGTACGGGGCCGAGCAGATGATCGGCGACGTGTGGGAGTGGACCGGCTCGTGGTTCCTGCCCTACCCGCACTTCCGCGCCTTCCCGTACCGCGAGTACAGCGAGGTGTTCTTCGGCCAGCGGTTCCGGGTGCTGCGCGGCGGATCCTGGGCGACCGACCCGGCGGCGGTGCGCACCACGTTCCGCAACTGGGACTTCCCGATCCGGCGGCAGATCTTCGCCGGGTTCCGCTGCGCCCGCACCGCCACCCCGGAGGAGGCGGCCGGTGGGGGGTGGGCGTAGATGTGCCGGCACGCCGCCTGGCTCGGGCCGCCGCGCAGCCTCGCCTCGCTCGTCCACGAGCCGGAGTACGGCCTGCTGCGGCAGGCGTACGCGCCGCGGATGCAGCGGCACGCCGCGGTGAACGCCGACGGGTTCGGCGTCGCCTGGTACGACCTGGAGCTCGGC
>Ga0207874_1004300_pt1 | contig 10702 bp, 7 predicted proteins | sample HigsolmetaAR201D_FD_184833 | JGI IMG/M metagenome (GOLD analysis project Ga0207874, IMG submission 184833) | Ionic liquid and high solid enriched microbial communities from the Joint BioEnergy Institute, USA - AR20-1-D (SPAdes) (version 2) ... | reverse complement strand
CAAACGCGTCGCCTGCGGGTTCCGCAACATGGACAACTATCGAAGGCGCATCATGGCACACATCGCAGTCACCCGACCGCGACTACAGACAGCATGACGAGGCCGCCCCGCTCAAGTACCAAGACCCCGTTAAGGGCCGGGACGGTACGAGGCGATCGACGCTTCGGCGGTACGCCGAAGTGGTCCGTGTGCATCTGATACCGGGCTTGGGTCGTGTGCGGTTGGACAAGCTGACGCCTCGGGACGTACAGCGGTTCCTTGACGGTCTTCGCCCGCGCTTGGCGTCGGCGAGTGTGGTGAAGGTACACGGGGTGCTTCGCGTGGCGTTGAGCGACGCGGAGCGCTTGGACTTGGTTCCACGCAACGTAGCCAAGGCCGCGAAGCCGACGACGGTGGCACGGTCCGAGCGGCGGGCGTTGACGCCTGAGGAGGCGAAGCGCTTCCTGTCGGTCGTCGCTGGCGATCGGCTCGGATCGGCGTTCGTGGTGGCGTTGGCGACGGGTCTGCGTCGTGGTGAGCTGCTCGGTCTTCGGTGGTGTGACGTGGACCTAGAGGGGCGGGTGTTGTTTGTTCGGCAAACGCTCCAGCGGGTCGGTGGTCGGCTTGCGGTGGCTGAGCCGAAGACTCATCGGTCGGCGCGGCCCGTGCCGCTTTCAGGGTTGGCGGTGCGGGCGCTCGAGGAGCAGCGCGACCGGCAGGAGAAGGATCGGGTGGCGGCCGGCGAACTGTGGCAGGAGACCGGTTTGGTATTCACGAGCACCGTTGGTACCGCGCTGGAGCCGCGGAACCTGAACCGCCGGTTCCAGGAGTTGCGGCGCCGTGCGGGCCTTGACTGGCTAAGACTGCACGACCTGCGTCACGCGTTCGCGACGTTCCTCTTGGACCAGGGCGAGGATCTGCGGACCGTCATGGAGCTTCTGGGTCACTCGACGATCCGCCTCACCGCTGATACGTACGGGCATGTTCTTCCTCGTCGAGCACGCGTGGCAGCAGAGACTATCGACCGGCTCTTGAGCGGTGCGTCTTAGCACTAGAGGACTTTCCGCCCGAATTGCTCCGATTTATGCCAAGCATCGTCCGGAGGGCGGTAAGAAACGCGGCGAGAGCAAGGAACGCGAAGGGGGCGGCGACGAGCCAAGACCACCAAGGATCGATCGAACGAATGATCCACCAGGCGATTGCAGCAAAGATGATCATCCAGGTGAGCTGGAGCAGGCCGGTGTAGACGTCACCTTTACGGTTTGCTCGTTCTTCCTCCAGCTCTGCCAGACGACGGGTCTGGGCCGCTACGGCTTCCCGAAGACGTCGAGCGGCAGCCTGGGTGTCGGGCTGCTTGTCGAGAATCTCGGCGAGCTCAAGGTTCGCTCGAATCCTCGACCGCAGACGATGTGACGCTCCGGCCTTGATGATCTGGCCGCCAACGGCAGCGGCAGGGGTGGCGATGGCGGCAACTACGGAGGCGATGTCGGGCAAGGTGGGAGCCTTGGCTGTACGGGTGGCTGTACAGGTGATCTCAGGAGCGCCTATACGGCGTGGTGGAGCCGAGGGGACTTGAACCCCTAACCCCCGCCTTGCAAAGGCGGTGCTCTGCCAGTTGAGCTACGACCCCGACAGGCGGGTCAGCGAAGGTCCGGAGCGGTGGTGGCCTCGTGCCAGAGGGCCCGCTCCTCAGAGGCGTCGCGAACCTTCTTGGCGATGTACACCGCGGCGCCGACGAGGCCCGCCAAGATGATGAGCTTCTTCAGCATGCGCAGGACCACCTTGTATCGGCGTCCGCATCGGACGCGTCGGCTGGGAACCGGAGGGGCGGCTGTGGGGCTAGATGGAATCGAACCATCGACCTCAGAGTTATCAGCTCTGCGCTCTAACCGACTGAGCTATAGCCCCTGGGTGGTACCGGCGATCTACGGTACCGTACGGCCGGCGGGCGACCCAAGCGGGTATCCCCTCTGCGGCTCGCACCACCGACCGTACACTCATTCCTTTTCGGATAGCGTGACCTCCACGCCACCGACCAGGTCGGCACACACGTTGTACACGAACGCGCCGAGGGTCGCCAGCGCGGTGAACATGACCATGTTGACCGCGCCGAGCAGGATGGCCGTACCGATCACACCCTTGGCCGTGATCCGGAACGGGTTGGCGTCCGCCGCGGTCTGGCCGGTGATCTCGGCGAACGCGGTGTTGATGCTGTCGAACACCCCCATCGCGTCCAGGGCCAGGTAGATCACCGACGTGGCCACGATGGCGACGATGAACAGCACCAGCGACACGGCGAACGAGAACTTCATGACCGACCAGGGGTCGATCCGCTTCAGGTGCAGCCGGGCCCGCCGCGGTCCTCGGCTCGCCGCCCCAGCCACAGTGGCCCGGGCCGTCCGCAGGGACTCGGAGACCCGAGCGGCCCCGACCGCCGCCGCTCCGGTGACGGCCCCGGCCACGCCCCGGCCCGCAGTGGCCACCGGCCGACCCTCGGCCTTGGCCGGCACCGCGACCGACGCCCGGCCGATCGTCGTGGTGGAGCGCCCGGCGCCCGCCGACGGGCTGCTGGCGCTCCCCGAGCCACTCGACGCGCCCTGACCAGCCGGCCGCGAGCCAGAGGAGCCGGCCGCGCCGGACGAGGACGACGGCGCGGACGCCCGGCCCGACGCCTCCGCGGCGCGCCCCGACTCCCTGGCCGAACCCGATGACGGCTTCCCCGACGGTGGCTTCGCCTGAGAGGCGGCCGCCCCCGAGGCGCTCGACGCCGGCGACGAACCCGACGACGAGGACGACGAAGCCGACGACGAGGAACCAGCCGCGGCCGGCCCTGACGCCCCAGGACCGGACGACCCCGAACTGGCCCCCGCCGGCCGGGAGGACTCCGACCGGGAGCGCTCGTCGGTCGACGCGGTCGGCTCTGTCGGGCTTGCCGAGCCGCCCGACGACCGCCGGACGATCGTGTTGGAGGAATCAGTCGGCTTGTCGTCCCGAGCGGTGGTAGGCCCCGGCTTCTCGGTCGTCGGAGCGGAGGCGTGGGCGGGCTCAGTGGCTGCCCCCGCGGCGCCCGACTTCGCTTGCGTCTCCGTCATCGACCAATCCTGTTCACTGGGGTGCGGTGGGTGGGGCTGACGTTATTCAGCGGTGCGCTGGCTAGGTTCACGCGAGGGCGTGGGGCCCGGCTGTCATTCTTGCGACGCAGCGTCGTTCTCGTCCCGTTCGTCGGCGTTGCGGGCAACCGCCACGACAGTCGCGCCCTCCGGTAGATCCATGAGCTTGACCCCCATTGTGTTCCGGTCGCGGGTCCGTCGTACGGGCTTCACCGGAGTGCGGATCACATCGCCGGTCGACGTGATGGCGAACAACTCGTCGTCAGGACTTACTACCACAGCGCCGACGAGTCCGCCGCGCCGCTCGGTGATCTTAGCGGTAATCACGCCCTTTCCACCGCGCCCCTGCACCGGGTATTCCTCGATCGGAGTGCGCTTGGCGTATCCGCCCTCCGTGGCGACGAGAACATCCATTCCCTCGCGCACCACTTCCATCGCGAGCAACTCGTCATCCTCGGAGAACCGCATGCCGATGACGCCGCTGGTCGCCCGGCCCATCGGCCGCAACGTCTCGTCGTCGCCGCGGAACCGGATCGCCTGAGCCTTCTTGCTGACCAGCAACAGGTCGTCGGTGGGCTTGATCAGCGCGGCGCCGACCAGCTCGTCGTCCTCGCGCAGGTTGATCGCCACGATGCCGCCGCTGCGGTTGGAGTCGAACTCCTCCAGCGCCGTCTTCTTGACCAGACCCTTCTTGGTGGCGAGCACCAGATACGGGGCGACCTCGTAGTTGGGGATCTGGATGACCTGGGCGATGTGCTCGTCCGGCTGGAAAGCCAGCAGGTTGGCCACGTGCTGGCCGCGCGCGACCCGGTTCGCCTCCGGCAGCTCGTACGCCTTCGCCCGGTAGACCCGACCCTTGTTGGTGAAGAACAGGATCCAGTCGTGCGTCGAGCAGACGAAGAAGTGACTGACGATGTCGTCCTGGCGTAGCGAGGCGCCCGTGACGCCCTTGCCGCCCCGGCGCTGGGACCGGTAGAGGTCGACCTTGGTCCGCTTGGCGTAGCCCGTCCGAGTGATCGTGACGACGACGTTCTCCCGGGCGATGAGGTCCTCGACCGAGACCTCGCCGTCGAACGGGATGATCCGGGTCCGCCGGTCGTCACCGAAGCGGGCCACCACCTCGGCCAGCTCCTCGCCGACGATCTTGCGCTGCCGCTCCGGCTTGGCCAGGATGTCCCGGTAGTCGGCGATCTCCAGCTCGATCTTGGCCAACTCGTCGATGATCTTCTGGCGCTCGAGGGCGGCCAGGCGGCGCAGCTGCATGTCGAGGATGGCGGTCGCCTGGATCTCATCGATTTCGAGCAGGTTCATGAGGCCGGACCGGGCCTCCTCGACGGTGGCCGACCGCCGGATCAAGGCGATCACCTCGTCGAGCATGTCCAGCGCCTTGACCAGGCCCCGCAGGATGTGGGCCCGCTCCTCGGCCTTCCGCAGGCGGTACTCGGTCCGGCGCCGGATGACCTCGACCTGGTGGTCGACGTAGTACCGGACGAACTGGGCCAGGTTCAGCGTCCGCGGCACCCCGTCAACCAGCGCCAACATGTTGGCGCCGAAGGTCTCCTGCAGCTGGGTGTGCTTGTAGAGGTTGTTGAGCACGACCTTGGGGACCGCGTCGCGCCGCAACACCAGCACCAGCCGCATGCCGGTGCGGGCCGAGGACTCGTCGCGGATGTCGGTGATGCCGGCGAGCTTGCCCTCGCGAATGAGCTCGGCGCACCGCTCAGCCAGGTTGTCCGGGTTGACCTGGTAGGGCAACTCGGTCACGACGAGGCAGGTCCGCCCGCGGCGGTCCTCCTCGACGTCGACCACGGCCCGCATCCGGATCGCGCCCCGCCCCGTGCGGTACGCCTCCTCGATCCCGGCGGTGCCGGCGATCAACGCGCCCGTGGGGAAGTCCGGGCCCTTGACGATCTTGATCAGTGCGTCCAGGGTGGTCTTCTCGTCGGCGTCCGGGTGGTCGAGCACCCACTGCACGGCGGCCGCGATCTCCCGCAGGTTGTGCGGCGGGATCTTGGTGGCGAAGCCGACCGCGATACCGTCGCTGCCGTTGACCAGCAGGTTCGGGAACCGGGACGGCAGGACGTGCGGCTCCTGGGTCCGGCCGTCGTAGTTCGGCCCGAAGTCGACCGTCTCCTCCTCGATGTCGCGCAGCATCTCCATCGCGATGGGAGACAGTCGGGCCTCGGTGTACCGCATGGCCGCGGCCGGGTCGTTCCCGGGCGAGCCGAAGTTCCCATTGCCGTCGACGAGCGGGTAGCGCAGCGACCACGGCTGGCCCATCCGCACGAGGGTGTCGTAGATCGCCGAGTCACCGTGCGGGTGGTAGTTACCCATGACGTCGCCGACGATGCGGGCGCACTTGACGTACCCCCGGTCGGGCCGGAAGCCCGCGTCGTACATGGCGTACAGGATCTTGCGGTGGACCGGCTTGAGGCCGTCGCGCACATCCGGCAGCGCCCGGCCCACGATGACGCTCATCGCGTAGTCGAGGTAGGAGCGCTGCATCTCCGTGTCGAGGCCGACCGGCTCGACACGACCACCGCTGAGGATCAGCGGGGCATCCTCAGGCGCGTCCTCCGACGCTTCGTCGGTCGGCTCCTCGATCGGCTCTTCCGGCTCGGTCACGATAACCCTCTATTTCGTCAACCCGCTCTTTGGTCAACCGTCTGTTTCGATGTCACCGGTCTGGTCGCGGTAACCCGGTTCTCTCGCCTGCCCTGTTCGTCTCGGGTCACCACCGAAGCGGACCGGCCGGGGCGCGGCGCGGACCGCGCCCCGCGTGGTCGGCCGCACGGTTCGGCCCACCGCGCAACCTGTGGATAACTCTCTGTGGATAACTCTGTGGACATGTGGACAAGGCCACATGAGTAGTCGCCTGGCCGACACTCATGTGACCACCCGTCCTCAGATGTCCAAGAACCGGACGTCCTTGGCGTTGCGCTGGATGAAGGCCCGCCGAGCCTCGACGTCCTCGCCCATCAACACGCTGAACAGCTCGTCGGCCGTGGCCGCGTCGTCGAGCGTGACCTGACGCAGCGTCCGGGTGGCCGGGTTCATGGTGGTCTCCCACAGCTCCGGGTAGTTCATCTCACCCAGACCCTTGAACCGCTGGATGTCGTCCGGCTTGGCGTTGGGCTTCTTCTCCTGACGCAGCGCGATCAGGCCGTCCCGCTCCCGGTCGCTGTAGGCGTACTGAACGTCGTCGCCCTTCTTGTTCCACTTGATCTTGTAAAGCGGGGGCGACGCCAGGTACACGTGCCCGAGCTCGACCAGCGGACGCATGAACCGGAACAGCAGCGTCAGCAGCAGGGTCTGAATGTGCTGGCCGTCGACGTCGGCGTCGGCCATCAGGATGATCTTGTGGTACCGCAGCTTGGTGATGTCGAAGTCGTCGTGGATACCCGTACCCAGCGCGGTGATCAGCGACTGGACCTCGACGTTCTTCAACACCCGGTCGATCCGCGCCTTCTCGACGTTGAGGATCTTGCCACGGATGGGCAGGATCGCCTGGGTGCGCGGGTCCCGGCCCTGCTTCGCCGAGCCGCCGGCCGAGTCACCCTCGACGATGAACAGCTCGCAGATGCTCGGGTCGTTGGACTGGCAGTCGGCCAGCTTTCCGGGCATCGACCCGGACTCGAGCAGCGACTTGCGCCGGGCCAGCTGGCGGGCCTGGGCCGCGGCCTTGCGGGCGCGGGCCGCCTGGCTCGCCTTCGCGATGATCGTCTTCGCCTCGCTGGGGTTACGCTCGAACCAGTCGGCCAGCCACTCGTTGCAGACCTTCTGAACGAAGCTCTTCACCGCGGTGTTGCCGAGCTTCGTCTTGGTCTGGCCCTCGAACTGCGGCTCGCGGAGCTTGACCGAGACGATCGCGGCCAAGCCCTCGCGGATGTCCTCACCGGTCAGCTTCTCGTCGCCCTTGAGCAGCTTCTTCTCGGCGCCGTACTTGTTCACCACGCTGGTCAGGGCGGCGCGGAAGCCCTCCTCATGGGTGCCACCCTCGTGGGTGTTGATCAAGTTCGCGAAGGTGAAGACGCTCTCGCTGTAGCTCTCGTTCCACTGCATGGCGATCTCCACCGCCATGCCCTTGTCCTCACCCGAGAACTCGATCACCGACCGGTGAATCGGGACCTTGGTCTGGTTGAGGTGCCGCACGAAGTCGGCGATGCCTCCCTTGTACTGGAAGGTCACCTCGCGCCGGTCCTCGGCCTCAGCCGCCTCCTCGTCCGACACCCGCTCGTCCCGCAGCACGATGGTGAGCCCCCGGCACAGGAACGCCGTCTCCTGCAGCCGGCGATAGATCGTCGGGTAGTCGAACTTGACGGTCTCGAAGATCGTTGGGTCCGGCCAGAAGGTCACAGAGGTGCCGGTCTTGCGGCTGGTGGCCCCCTTCTGCAGCGGCCCGGTCGGGCGCCCGCCCACGAACTGTTGGCGCCAGACGTACCCGTCTCGCTGGACCTCGACCTCGACCCTCGTCGACAGCGCGTTGACCACCGAGACGCCCACGCCGTGCAAGCCGCCGGACACGGTGTACGCCTTGCCGTCGAACTTGCCGCCCGCGTGGAGCATGGTCAGCGCCATCTCGACGCCGGTCAGCTTGGTCTTCGGGTTCACGTCCACCGGGATGCCGCGGCCGTTGTCGACCACGCGGACACCCCCGTCGGCGAGCAGCGTCACCACGATGGTGTCGCAGTAGCCGGCGAGGGCCTCGTCGACCGAGTTGTCCACCACCTCCCACACCAGGTGGTGCAAGCCCCGTTCACCGGTGGAACCGATGTACATACCGGGGCGTTTGCGGACTGCCTCGAGGCCCTCGAGGGCCGTCATCGACTCCGCGGTGTAGTCGTTCTTCTTAGCCTCGGTGCTCTGCTTAGCGCCACGCTTCGAATTGGGCTCAGCCACGCTTCGTCGCTTTCTCCGCCAGCTGTCGGCCAGGCGGCTCCAGGAACGCCGACAGCAGCCGGCGTCGCCACGGCCAGGTCGTGGAATCTTGGGAAGCTCGGCTCCCCGGGATCAACGGTCACCCGGAATCCTACCTGGCCGAGACCCATCCGGCACGCCACGGCACCCCGACAGGCCGTCTCAAATCGCCGGAGCCTGCCGAACTCCGCCGGAGACGACCCCCACCACACGCACCGGCCCCTCAACGCGCCGTAACGCCAACCAGACGTTTCGGCCCGCCCGCCGCAGGGCACTCGGCCGGGCGGGTCGCGGTATCTCAGCAACGTGTCCTAGGGTTGTCCGTTGCTGCGGATGCGGGGACCGCGGAACAGGCGTCACGGCCGTCGAATCCGGCCACAGGGGTCGTAAGGAGAACGGGCGATGGGACTGGACAACGTCGCGGTCCAGTGGCCACGCACGGGACGGTTCTACGAACCGGTCGACCCGAAGGAGTTTGCCGACTTCCTGACAATCGCCGAGAACGCGCCGCCTCACGCCGCGCCGGCCGCGGCGCTGGCCAAGAGCATCGCGAAGTCGGCCACCGTCCACGCCACCCCCTACACCGAACTGGTCGACCTGCTCTTCGGTCTGGAGGGCGTGCTCTACGCGACCGAACACGCCATCGAGGACGAGGACCCGGTCATCGACCCGGACGGCTGCGCCTGGCTCGCCGGCGGTCTGGAGAAGTTCGTGGCCGGACACGCCCCGCTCGGCGACGCGGTGACCTTCGAGACAGTCGCGCAGGTCATGCGGAAGGCGCTGAGTGAAGCCCGCCACGCGGACAAGGAGCTCCGCTGGCTCCAGACCCGCCTCGACGCCCTGAAGGACGAGCACGGCAACCCGCCCCAGTGGCACTTCTCGCTGCTGGAGATCGAGGTGCTCGCGCGGTTCTACCGCCGCTGCACCGACCGGGGCTTTGCCGTCTACGCGGACTACGGAGCCGACTACTGATCGGTCGGCCTCGCTGGCGGGAAGACTGAGAATCCTCAGCGCCCCAGCGATCCGGCCCGTGGGGGCGCTCGCGCGTGACTGGGGCAGGGAGCGCCGGGGGCTCAGGTGGCGAACCGGACCAGGCTGCGCTTGAGCATCCCGTCATCGCGCTCGTCCTGCCACGCGACGACCTCGACCACGTACCCGCGGTTTCGGGCATCGCGCAGAGCGGCCCCCAGTCCCGGGTCGAGGGTGGCGTTGGTCAGAACAATGACACCGACCACCCGTCGCCAATCGGCCGCCCCGATGGCCGCCACCAGGTCGCCGGGACCGAACGTCGCCCCCGGCCGGTCGCGGACGACGACCTGAATCGGCCGGCCGAACACCTCGGTCACCGTCCCGAGCGGACCCATCGGCGTCAGGTTTCCGGTTGCCCGGCGCACCGCCTGCTCCGCCCGGTGTTGGTAGTCGCTCGGGGTCGGCGGGGGAAGCCGCTCGCGCAGCACCTGACGGTACTGGGTGGGCAACGCCAACAGCACCGCCGAGGCGGTGTCGGGGGCCAGATGCGCCACCAGGCGGATCGCGGACTCCAGCCGCACCAACGGCACCAGCTCGGCGAGCTGGTCCACCGACAGCTGAGCCAGGGCAGCCGACAGAAGCGCCGGGGGAACGTAGCTGAACAGCTCCTCCACCCGGTCGGCCCGGACCCCGAGCAGCATCCGGGCCACCTCACGCGGGCCGAGCGCGTCGAGCACGGTCGGGATGATCGGCGGGGGCAGGTCCAGCACCATCGCGGCCGCGTCCCCAGCCGGGGCCCGTGCGATGCGATCGAGCAGGTCACGTCCTGCGACCGGGCCGGTCGGCTCCCATCCCGCGTGCTCGCGGCCGAATCCGTCCGGCGGCGTCACCCTCCGGAAGGTAGCAGCCACCCCCCGACGAGCGGCAGCCGTCCGTCGGCTGTCCGGGCGCACAATATTTATTGGACGTTGATCTAGGGCTTGGAGTGGTGGTTGAAGATCAACTCGCCACTCCAAGCCCTAGATCGTTTGGGAAGCCCTGGATCGTCTGGGAGCCGCGGCGGTCAGCCGTAGGTGTCGCGCGGACCCCGCCCGCGGACCCGCTTGGGTCCCCGGCCCCACGACGGAGCCACCGGCCCGTGCACATAGATGCGGCGGACCACGTCCCGGCCCACCTCGGCTTGCAGGCGAGCCAGCAGCGGCCCGGACAGCAAGCGGATCTGGGTGGCCCAGGCGGTCGACTCCGCCTCGATGGTCAGCTCCCCGTCGGTGAGCTTCACCGGCCGACAGTGGGCGGCGAGATCCGCTCCGACGATCTTGTCCCAGGTGCCGAAGATCCGGGCCTCCGCCGCCGGCCGCTCCCACCCCCGCAGCTTGATCAGTTGGGCGATGAGATCCCGCAGGGGCGTGGGGTCCCGCGGGTCGGGGCCCGGTCCGGAGTACCCCCGCAGGCGCCGCTCCCCGCTGGCGGCCCGGCGCGGGGTGGACGGTCGCGCCTCCCGCCGGACCCGGGCCGCGTCCAGCACCGCCTGGGCCAGCTCATCGGGCGACCGGGCGTCCGCCGGGGCGAGCGAGTCGTCGTCGGCCCGGGCCCGGCCGGATCGGCCGGACGAGGGCTCAGGCGACACGGGTGACGACCCCATCCCCGACGGTGTACCGGGCTCCGCGCAACGCGTCCGGCACGTCCTGCGGCACGGCGCAGGTGACCAGGACCTGGCTGGCGCCGGC